>Ga0233424_10000125_pt1 | contig 106807 bp, 101 predicted proteins | sample Watercolumn_Towu_FD_181011 | JGI IMG/M metagenome (GOLD analysis project Ga0233424, IMG submission 181011) | Freshwater microbial communities from Lake Towuti, South Sulawesi, Indonesia - Watercolumn_Towuti2014_125_MG | ecosystem: Environmental > Aquatic > Freshwater > Lake | place...
GGTCCACCAAAGTTGATTAGTTGCCTCGCTCGGGGCTTCGCCCCTCGCTTCGGCAGGCATTTCCGCAAGGAAATGCCACGGGCTTCTGAAATCCACCGCCAAGATTCCCGCCGCAATGCGGCGGTTCGAGCCGATGGAAACAAGAAAATCTCTCGCCCCCGAGAGGTTTTCTTGTTTAGAGAGATTTACGGCTTGGTTGGCCTCAATAATCCAGTTTCGCATGAGTTCGAGCCAATGATTACCTTTTCGCTCAAAATCCGATAATTTCTCCTCAAATGTTTTCTTTTCCGCCATTAAAGCATTCTTTTTCTCTTGATACTCGGCGAGTTCCAACGCCTCGGCTAAATATGCGTCAGTTAACCGTTCCAGCTTGTCTTTAATGGCGGAAATTTGATTGTGGAGATTTTGAGCGAAAAGGTCAGATGAGTGGCGGGTTTCCTTATCCTCATTTTCCAGTTTTGCCAAAAACTTTTCCCGCCACTCATCGGGCAAAGAAACTTTTTGACATAGATTTTTCACTTGTTCGGCCAAAACTTCCTCCCGCAAAAAGCGGTTTTGCGAACACTTGCGGGTTTTGCTCTTGAAAGTGCAATGGTAGTAGTGATACTTCAAACCACTTTTCTTTATCTTTCTTTCCGCAGTTATCGCATACCCGCACTCCCCGCAAGTAGCAAAACCGAGAAACTGGAAATTTTTAGGTCCTCGCTTTTTGCGGGGCTTTCCATTCTGAACAAGTGCTGTTTGGATTTGGTCAAAAAGTTTCTTTGAAATCATTGGCTTATGCGAACCTTGATGCACCTCGCCACGATATTGAAAATGTCCGTAGTAGAAAGGATTCGTGAGTATGTGTTCAATGCTGGCGAGGTGCAGAGGTTTGCCCGTCTTGCCAACCAAGCCAAGAGAAAACATTTTGCACTGAATTGCCGTAAGCGTGTATTCCCCAGTAGCAAAAGCCCCCAACGCTTCTTTTACCTTACTGAAAACTTTTTTATCTGGTTCAATCGTGCGAAGTCGCGGCTCGTTGAAATATCCCAAAGGGGCTTTTGCGGAAAGTTCGCCACGGCGGATTTTTTGGCGAATACCACGCAAAATGTTTTCTCTTAAATTGTCGGTGTAATACTTTGCTTGTCCGAAGGCGACAGACAACATAAATTTCCCTTGGGGTGTCGCCTCGAACCAAAAAGTAGGGAATTTTAGCGAAACTATTTTTTGAGTATCAACCAAGTAAATAACCCGTCCGCCGTCTATGCTATTCCTCGCTAATCTATCGGGATTCCACGCTAAAATTCCCTGTGCGGTGCCTTTTTCAATTTCGCCAAGCATTTCATTAAAAACTTCTCGCCCTGGCTCTTTGGCGGTTTTGCTCTCATAGTATTCGCGGACAACAAAAAGAGAGTTTTGCTTGGCGAAATCACGCAATTCTTGCAACTGCGCCTCAATACTCAAAACTTGGCGTTCTTCGTCCTCACTAGATTTTCGACAATAGATAAAATATTTGATCATAGAATTGCGTGATTAAATTGCACCGCACTTACACCGACAATTTCTGAAAATCTCTCATCGGCTCTTGCGCTGAAAGCGCAATCCAAACTTCGTTTGGGAACCGCCGCCTCGCGGCGGGAATCTTGGCGGTGGATTTCAGAAACCCGTGGCATTTCCTTGCGGAAATGCCTGCCGAAGCGAGGGGCGAAGCCCCGAGCGAGGCAACTAATCAACTTTGGTGGTGTTTGTTTGAAAAAGTCAGAACCCATTTTGCGGAGAACCCCCAATGAGGAAGCCGCCCCGCCGCCGCTCGCTGACTCTCGCCACACCACAGAAAAGTTTTGTTTGCGATTTTCCTTTTGCGCGCGACCCATTTTTTCCTCTAAAAGGAAAACAAAACTTTTCTGTGGTGTCCTGCTCTGACGAGCAGGGCGGCGGGGCTGGCTACTTTCTTTTTCCGCTCGGGCGTGACGGGATTCCTCCCCCCAACCTCCTCCTCCCGCCACGCCCTCGCTTGGACGGATGGAATTTTCGGCGGCGGCATTGCTAATTTGCATAATTTTCGCTATCATTAAATTACACCAGTTGACTTAAGTATATCATAAGTAGTGTATTATAATAGTTTATCAACATCAAGAAATTATGGCAAATACTGTTAGTGAAAATATACGCAAATTACGGCAGAAAAAAGGCATTTCCCAAGATCGTCTGTCTAAAGATGCCGATATTGCCTTAAATACAGTTGTTAAAATAGAAACGGGCGAAAGTCCGAACCCGACGGTTGAGACATTGGAAAAAATTGCTAAAGCTCTCGGCGTGCAAATGGCAGAACTTTTTAAATAATATGTTGAACACAACCATAAAAAAGGATACGAAAGCAAAAATCGCCAACTCTCCACATTTTGAGGCGGATAATATTTTGATATACAAAGACGATATTTTGAAAACATCGGCAATTCCAAATAATTCCGTTGATTTAATAGTTACTTCACCGCCTTACAATGTGGACATTCATTACAACTCCCATGCTGACGATTTATCTTATGAGGATTATTTGGAATTTACGCACAAGTGGATTAAGAAATGTTTTGACTTAACGAAAAGCGAGGGGCGATTTTTGCTTAACATTCCACTTGATAAAAATAAAGGAGGCCAAAAATCTGTTGGTGCGGACATTACAAAAATTGCAAAAGATATTGGCTGGAAATATCACTCAACGATTATTTGGAACGAGGGCAACATTTCTCGTCGCACCGCCTGGGGTTCGTTTATGTCCGCCTCCGCCCCTTATGTTATTGCACCGGTAGAATTGATTTTAGTTTTGTATAAAGATAATTGGAAAAAGAATGGTGGTAGTAGAAAAAATGACATCACAAAGCAAGAATTTATGGATTGGACAAACGGAGTTTGGACTTTCAACGGCCAAAGCAAAAAAGGGGCGGGAGGACACCCTGCGCCATTTCCTATTGAATTGCCGCGCAGGTGTATTAAATTATTTAGTTTTATCGGCGATACTGTTTTAGACCCATTTTTGGGCAGCGGTTCAACGCTCATTGCTTCGTATCTGCACGGCAGAAAAGGAATTGGTGTTGATATTGATGAAAAGTATTGCAATATAGCGGTTGATCGCTTGCGAAATGAAGCGAAAGTCGGACAACCAAATTTAATGAAATAAAATTATGAAAAAAGACAACGGCAAGAAAAATAATCATGTGCAAAAGGATCTCATTATTGAGTTCTTTAAGAAAAATCCGGATCGGGATATTAAACATCCCGAAGTTGTTGATTGGGTTGTCGCTACTTACAAAAAACGAACGGGTAATGTTTTTCGGGACCCAGACCGAGCAATTCGTCAGTTAGCGCAAAGTGGTTTTCTGATAAAAATTTCAAAGGGAGTTTATAAATATGATCCCGACAAGGCGTATGTCAGAGAGTTGGAAGATTTTACCGCCGCACAAAAAGAGGCCATTCTCAAAAGAGATGTTTATAAATGTGTAATTTGTGGTCGTGGTAAAAAAGACGGAGTTGATTTACACATTGACCACATAAAGCCAAAAGATTTTGGTGGCGAAGCCACCATTGAGAATGGCCAAACACTTTGTTCACAGCACAACTTCATCAAAAAGAATTTGAAGCAAACAGAGACGGGAAAGAAAATGTTTATCCGTCTTTATGAATTAGCAAAAAGTGAAAACAACGCCGAATTGATGAAATTTTGTGCTGATGTTTTGGAAACTTACGAAAAGCACGGGATAAACGGGCATATAGTTTGGGAAAAATAATATGGACGAGATTAAACCAGCATTAGACAAGTTAAATTAAGTTGATGTTTCTGCGCTGAAACGAGAGGGGCGAGATTTTGCTTTTACCGATGTTCATAATTACATCGTAGAGATTTTTGAAAATATCAAAGCACTACAAACTCATACAGAATTTTGGAACTATCTTCCGCAAGATAAGAAAAATAGTATCAAAAGTTACCTTGAACATTTTTTACGATATGTTGAACAAATTCAAAACTTTAATCCGTCGCAAGGCAATCCTCAAGCCGAACGAGATGGAATAGCAAATAATATCAAGAGTAATTACAGCCAGTTTTTCGAGCAATTATTTCCTCGGCTTAAGTTGCATATTTTAGAAAAAGAATTTTCTTCCAAAAAAATCCAAGATTTATTAAATCAGGCCAAACAAGATATTGATGTTATTGCTCAACAAAGACAACAAGGTGAAGAAATATTGAAAGCGATGCGTGAAGTTTCTGCTGTAACTGGAGTAAGTAAATTTGCTGCTGTGTTTGGAGATCAAGCAGAGATACATCGCAAATCAGCGAAAAACTGGCTGTGGGCAACCATTGGTTCTGCCGTATGTATTGGCGGATTTCTATATTGGATATTTAGCCAACTTGTACAAACGATTCAAAGTGGTGTTGATTTTCAAGTGTCGTTACAAATCTTTTTGGCAAAAATCCTATTGCTCTCATTTTTCTCTGTCGTCTTTTATCAAATCGTTAAAAATTACAATGCGAATATGCATTTGCAGACACTAAACAGACACCGAGAAAATAGTTTGAAATCGTTTCAATCCTTTGTTGAATCAACAGACAACCCTAGTATCAAAGACGCCGTGTTGATTCAGGCCACAAAAGCAATTTTTGAGGCCGGAGACACTGGGTATATTTCATCGAAAGGCGGAGATGGTATAACCGGGATTGAAACGATTAAAATTGTAGATCAAATGGATAAAAAATAGCCGCCGCCGAAAATTCCATCCGTCCAAGTGAGGGCGTGGCGGGAGGAGGGGGTTGGGGGGAGGAATCCCGCCACGCCCGAGCGGAAAAAGAAAGTAGCCAGCCCCGCCGCCCTGCTCGTCAGAGCAGGACACCACAGAAAAGTTTTGTTTTCCTTTTAGAGGAAAAAATGGGTCGCGCGCAAAAGGAAAATCGCAAACAAAACTTTTCTGTGGTGTGGCGAGAGTCAGCGAGCGGCGGCGGGGCGGCTTCCTCATTGGGGGTTCTCCGCAAAATGGGTTCTGACTTTTTCAAACAAACACCACCACACCATAAAACACCCCTGGAGAGGGGTGTTTTATGGTGTGGTGGTGATGTGAAGGGTAAACGATTCTTGTCGCCACTGTTTTGCGGCAGGCGAAGGTGGTATACTGGACGACGGTATGGAAGAATACAAAAACGGCATCCGAAAACTCTTTGCGGCGATCTTTCCTCCCGCGCGGCTCAACCGCAGTTTGCGTATTCTAGTGACGACCAATTCCATCCTCGTGTTTATCGTCGGCCTCTTCGCTCCCTTCTACGCTGTCTTCATCCAGGACATCGGGGGCACTATCGCTTTTGCGGGATTGTCGTGGGCGGTTTTTTCTATCGTCAGCGGTATCCTTATATTTCTGTTTTCAAACCTGGAACTCAAAGTGAAAGAGCCGGAACTGCTCATCGCGCTGGGATACCTCCTGCGCGGCGCGGTCTTTATCAGTTATGCGCTGATGGCCAGCATGACGCAACTGATCATAACACAGGTCCTGTGGGGCATCGCGACGGCTCTGGGCGTTCCCGCGTTTGACTCCGTCTATGCCACGCACACAAGCAAGGAGAACTCCATTGTGGAGTGGGGCCACTGGGAAGGGATTGCGGCTATTATGACGGGTGTCGCCGCGCTTGCCGGAGGGCTGTTCATCCAGATATTCGGGTATGCGGTGCTGTTTGTCGTCATGGGCATAATATCATTCGGTCTGGGTGTATATGTCTGGAGACTGCCGCGGGACGTGCTGTAAAAATAATCGCAAAGTATGGATGACGAGTATCTTGACCTCGTGGACGCCCAGGACCGTGTGATCGGGAGAAAACTCCGTTCGGCGGTATACGCCGAGGGGGCATACAATTTCCGCGTGGTAAACGCGTTTGTCCGAAACTCCGCCGGGTATCTGTGGATACCGCGCCGCACCGCGCACAAACGGCTCTACCCGCTCTGTCTGGATATGAGCGTGGGAGGCCATGTGGCGTCCGGCGAGACATACGACGAGGCGTTTGCGCGCGAGACGAGGGAAGAATTGCGGATTGATACTGCGGTATCTACATGGCGTCTGTTGGGCTGTCTGACGCCGCATGAGCACGGCGTCTCGGCATTTATGCGGGTGTACGAGATAGCGCGGGACGACCCTCCGGATTACAACCCGGACGATTTCACGGAGTATTTCTGGCTCCTGCCCGGCGGGCTTCTGGAGCGGATCGCCCGGGGAGACAAGGCAAAAAGCGATCTCCCAAAGTTGACGGCTATATTTTACCCATCGGCCTGAAAGGCGGGCGGAATATATAACGATATTGATTTCGTCCCTGTGCGGAGGAAAATAAAATAGCGCGACAGAAACCATGTTTCCGCCGCGCCGGATGCGTGAAGCTATTGGAGGACTATCTCCTCGTTAAGCCACACTTTTCGTGTGACGGGGAGAGCCTGCATATCTTTTGGGGCTTGGAGCGCCGAGTTCTGAAAGATGAGCCGAAACCCCAAGACTGCCTCTCCTGTAAATAATCGATGTTCCTCCGTCGATGCGGATCCCAAGATAAACCCCTTCACCCTTGGGGTATGTTCTCTTTTGAGCCACACCTCCCCCCTCTGCGGGTCTATGAACTGAAAAGTATAGATTTTATTACCTTCTGCTTTGACTTGCAGGATATCGCCAGCGGAAAGTCCTGATATAGAAATCGACTGGTGGATTTTTGTCGGCATTTCTGCCTCTCCTATCCCACGTTGTTGATAGAATGACCTTCGGCAATTCTACACAATTTTATGCACTTGTCAAGTCCATGTGTGGCGCACCGCAGATCCTACGGCTTGATGAGATTGTAGATATTGTCTTCCTGACGGAAGAATGCCGCAGATCTGTGGTCACGAGGGCGCGGGAGGTCGTTGGTGATAATGCGCTCAATGCGGCCCGGACGCGGGGTGAGGATGGCGATACGGTCGGCAAGCTCCAGCGCCTCGGGTACGAGGTGGGTTACCATGATGATGGTTGGCCGCCGCTTATGCCATACAGCCAGTATCTCGCGGCGGAGGGTCGCGGCAGTGAACGAATCCAGCTCGGAAAACGGCTCGTCCATAAAGATCACTTTGGGATCAGTCGCAAGCGCCCGCGCGATACCCGCCCGCTGGCGCATGCCGCCGGATAATTCGTGAGGGCGGGCGTCTTTGAATGCGGCGAGGCCGAATGTCGCGAGTTCTTTTTCCACGACGCGGCGCATCTCGGCTTGTGGGGTACGCCGGGCCACGAGTCCGAGTCCGATGTTCTCGCCGATGGTAAGCCACGGCAGGAGGCCGAACTGCTGGAATACAAAGCCGTAGTCGCGGGAAGTCAATCCCCCGCCGACGGCAATCTCACCCTGGAAATCGCGGTCCAGACCGCTGATAAGGCGCAGGAGAGTGGATTTGCCGCACCCCGACGGCCCCGCGAAGATAAAGAATTCTCCCGCGGCGATATCAAGGGTGATGTCTTCCACGCCGGTGAGGCGGTGCGGCGCACCCTCGTCAAACACCTTTGTTACCCGGCGCAGGGTGATGAGGGGTGCCGCCGGTGCGGGGTTATTCTTCATAGAGGATGCGACTGCGCTCCATGAGCGGCAGCCAGATGAGTTTGTTGATGCTGAAGATGAGGATCAGCAGGCCCAGAGTGCCGAAAGCTGTGATGGTCGTATGCGACGCGTACGACTGGAAAAAACTCCCCAGACCCGTGCGGGTGTGTACGATGATCTCGGTGGCGACCAGCGCTTCCCACCCATCGCCCAGGCCCACGATGGATCCGGTGATGAGGCCCGGCATGCTCGCGGGCAGGAGAAAGAGCCGGATGTAGGCGATGCCCGAAAGTCCCGAAATCGCGACAGCTTCTTCCCAGTCGCGGCGCACGAGGCGCAGTTGGGTAACCACGGAGAAAAACACCGGCCAGATGATGGTCAGTGTGAGAAAAAAGACGATCATCCGGTTTGAGGGGCCGAATAAAACGGTCGCTATGGGAAGGATCGCGTAGGTGGGAAAACTCTGCAGGACATCAAATACTGGCAGGGCTACAGCCGCGCGGCGTCCGCGGTAGAATGCGGCGGCCATGGCCCAGCCCAGAATCGCGGCAATGCCGTACGCGGCGGCCAGACGCAGGACGGAGACGAGAAAATCGGCGAAAAGTGGACGCGCCGCGACCTGTGCCACGCGCGAGAACATCAGGAGGAATGCCGGAGGCACGGCGACGAAAAACAGCGTCGCCGCCAGGTGTCGGCGCGAGCGATAGATCAGCGCGTGGCGGCTTCTCTTCATGGGACTATTTTACTATAATGGACGGCGGGGAGTAAACAATCGTCCGAAATGCGTATGACACGTCTTTTTCTTGCCTTGTTTCTGATCATCGTGGGTATCGGAGTCGGATGGCGCGTAGCGCCACCCGATGCGCGCGAGCGCATACTGGGTTTTGTCGGCATGGCGCGGATGGTGGCGCGGGACGAATCGGCGCGCGTGGTACGGGACGCAAAAGAAAAGATAGTACCCGCGGATCCCACCGCGCGCCGCGCGGCGCTCACGGAGGAGCTCAAGCAGAAACTCCGGGATATTAAAGCGGCGACACAGCCGGAATCGCAATATGCGCCGGGCAAAGATACGTCCAGCGCGGACACGCAGAACCGTGCTTCGGCGGCACCGGATATGCGTGCGGGCGATATCGCAAAAGCCGCGGATGAGGCATCGCGTCTCCTGGATGAAATTGAGCGGGTCGGCGCGGGCGCATCGGCGGGCGGGCGGATGGCGCAGTCGCTGTTGGAGCGGATACTGCCTGCGCCGCAATGCGAGACGCCGTAAAAGCGCACGACGGCATTCAGCCGTGAGAACACAACAAAACGGGGCGTTCCGCCCCGTTTTGTTGTGTTATGAAACTTTGACTTTGAGTTTCTGCACGACGCCGCGGCGTTTTTTGGGGAGGCGGAGTGTCAAAAGCCCGTGTTTGAGGGAGGCCTCCGCCGCGTCCTCGTCTATTTCTTCGGGCAGGATGACCGATCGGGAAAAAACACCCCAGAAAAGTTCTTTGTAGTAATATCTGTCCTCGGTGATTTCCTCATGACGCTCGCGCCTGCCGCGGATGGTCACCGAGTCGTTGGTGATGGAGACATCCAGGTCCTCGGGCTTGACTCCGGCCACCGTGGACTGGATGACGATCGTATCGCCCTTGTCGTATATATCCACCGTAAGCTCCCCCTCTTCTTCGGGCGTCGGCTCCGGTTCCTCAGGGGGCACGGGGCGTCGGGGGCGTTCCTCCACCTCCACTTTCAGGCGCGTGGATTTGCGATCCTCTTCGGCCTGTGGCGCCTCACGCGCCGGGCGCGGCTGATGGACCGGGCGCCGTGAATCCCCCCGGGGCGGAGGCGCCTCGCGCGTATCAGTGTGCGGAGGCCGGGGATGCGTACCCGTCAGTTTTTCAAAAAAGGTGCTCATGAAAAAATATTAAGAGGATTTCTTTTTGAGGCGTTCAAAATCTATAAAGACCATTACGGCCATCATGCACAGGAGGAGGATGAGGTACCACGTTCCCTGCGCGATACCGTCCTTCACCAGTATAAGGGTGTTGAAAAGTGTGTGCAAGAGGGTTGCGATGATAATGCCGAGCGCTACAAAGTGCCGCCGGTGTGGATGAAACCACGCGCGCGCCAAAAAGAAGCCGACGATGCCGGACGAGAGCGCGTGGAGGAGGTTTGCTCCCAGAAACCGATTGGTCGCAATCTCCAGTCCCAGTGAAACGTTGTGGCGGAGTACGGGGAGGAGGAAGAGCGCGTTTTCCAGGGCGGCAAATCCGAGCGCGGACGTCATCATATAGATCATGGCATCCACCGGCTCGTCAAAAGCGACGCGTTTTTCTATGAGTAGTTTGACGGGCAGGTATTTGACGTACTCCTCAATCAATCCAATGATCAGAAACACGACAAAAGCGCCGGGGAACGCGGCGTTGTCCAGCGCCAGCGCGCCGTTTTTGCCCAGGGCAAGAATTTCCACTACCACCGCGAATGCCGCCGAGGCCATACCCCCCAAAAACGCCATCAAGAGCAGGTGTTTTGGCTCCGGGTGTCTGTCCTCGCGCAGGTAAAACAACAACCAGAAGACGGGTGGCAGAAATGCCAGCAGGAGATATCCGGTGTTGGCGGTGATGACGGCGGCGGTCATGGCTATGTGCGTGCAAAGAAAAAATAAAAATACGGCGGGCGGTGGCGCGGCATGGCGTCCGCTATCGCGCGGGCCATGGCTGGACAATCAGAAGATCGCGGCTTCCGGATTTGTGTTCCGTCGCCGCCTGCGGCAGATGTCTCCATATCTCCTCTGTGATGAACGGCATGAAAGGGTGCAGGAGCACCACAAGCGTCGTATGAAACTCCAGGAGGAGTGATTGCGCGGTCTCTTTGTCTGCGGAGCCGTCGGGAAGGGCCAGCCGCGGCTTGAGGGATTCAATCACGGTGTCGGCGTAGTAGTGCCAGAAGAAATGATACAGCCGCTCCGCAGCATGGTGCAGTTTCCACGCATCCATGTCCCTGGTCGTATCGCGGACGAGTTTTTTCAGTCGCGCGAGCATCGCTTTGTCTTTTGCGTCGTACGCCATTTTCTTCCCGCGGGGTAGCGCCGGGATGTGAAGCAGGGCGAAGCGGGTCGCGTTCCAGATTTTGTTTGCAAAGTTGCGGTAGCCGCGGATTTTGTCCTCGGAGATAATGATATCACTGCCGGGCAGATTGCCGATAATCAGCGCCATGCGGAGCGCGTCCGTGCCGTACTGCTCCGCCACCCCCAGAGGATCAATCACGTTGCCTTTGGACTTGGACATTTTCTGTCTGTCCTGGTCGCGCACAAGACCATGGAGATACACGGTTTTGAACGGTATCTTGCCTGTGCGCGCGATACCCAGCATCACCATACGCGCCACCCAGAAAAACAAAATATCCCATCCGGTCTCCATGACATCGGTCGGATAAAACGCTTTGTAATCTTTGGCATCCGGAAATCCCAGCGTGAGAAACGGCCACTGGCCCGACGAGAACCACGTCGTGAATACGTCGGGGTCCTCTCGCCACCCCTCGCCTTCGGGCGCTGCCAGGCCGACGTGCGTCTCGTCCCCCCTCAACCATGCCGGTATCCTGATGCCCCAGGTGATTTGCTGGGAGAGATTCCAGTCGCGGATGCCGCCCAGCCACTGGAGATATGTTTTTTTGAAGCGCGCGGGGGCGAATGTTATTTTTCCTTTTTCCGCCGCCTCTATCGCTTTTTTTGCGAGCGGCTTCATGGATAAAAACCACTGGGGCAGGATTTGCGGCTCTATGGGGTGCTTGCATTTGTAGCAGACGGCGATTTTGTGATCGTAGGCATCTTCAACTCTGACCAGCAGACCTTTGGCGCGGAGTTTCTCGGCGATAAGCGGCCGCGCATCGGCGATTTTCATCCCGGCGAATTCGCCGGCGAGGGGTAGCAGTCTGCCGGTGCGGTCTATCACCTGCTCTTTGTCCAGGTTGTGGCGGGCGGCGATCTCAAAGTCCGTCGCGTCGTGCCACGGCGTGATCGTCATGGCTCCGGTGCCGAACGCCATGTCCATCGCATCGTCTTTGATGACGGTCGCGCGCACCGGGCCGTTGATCCATTCCAGGTCAATCTTTTGTCCGTGCGCATATGCGGCATAGCGCTTGTCTTTGGGGTGCACGACGATGTATTTGTCGCCGAATTTGGTCTCGGGGCGCGCGGTGGCGATCTCAAACGGCCCGTATTTGAAATAATAAAGGGGGTCTTTTTTCTCTATGTACGAGGTCTCCAGATCCGCGAGGGCCGTCTGGTGCTTCACGCACCAGTTGATAATCCTCTCGCCGCGGTAGACGAGGCCTTTTTTGTGGAACTCCACAAATGACTCCCGGACTTTCTGTACAATGTCGGGATCCAGCGTGAATTTCTCGCGGCTCCAGTCGCACGAGGCGCCCAGGCGGCGCAACTGCCCCTCCATGATTTTTTTGTTGGCCAGCGTGAAGGCAAACATCTCCTCGTACAGCCGGTCGCGCGGGATTTGAAAACGGCTACGCCCCTCCTTTTCCAATTTTTTGTCGTATACCACCTGCGTCTCAAACCCCGCATGATCCGCGCCCGGAAGCCATAGCGCCCGGAATCCGCGCATGCGCTTGTAGCGCGTCATGGTGTCCTGGATTGTAACGAATACGGCGTGCCCGATGTGCAGTGAGCCGTTGGCGTTGGGCGGCGGCATGATGACGGTAAAGGGCTTTGCGGTCCGCGCGCCCGCGCGCCCGCGGGCGCGCGGCAGATTGTCCGGATTGAAATATCCGGATTCTTCCCACTGTCTGTATATGGAGTCCTCGATGAGTCTGGGATCGTACTGGGGCGGCAGTTCGGTTGACATTGCCCCAAGAATACGCTATTTATACACCAGTCGCAAGAGGGAAATGCGTTCTTTTTTGGAGGTTTTATGAACGATGCCTTACCATGGGAAAACCGGAGGGCTCTGGACGATCTTCAACAGAGTGCGAAAACATGGCAATGTGTCCACGGCATATCATTTGCCATAGACCCAAAGGGTCGGAGAGTCCTGATGTCGGCGAGCGTGTTTTGCCCGCTTGTGTCCGTCCATGGATACGCACCCGTGAATTTCAAACCCCTGCTGGTTGGGGTCATAAACCCCGATGGCGTCTTTATTCCGTATTCTTTGGAGACGTTGAAATTCTTTTCTAGCAGTGATGACTCTGCCGTCTGTCAGGCGTGCGGTCTAGCGGTCTCTTTAGTGGGGAGTTTGCTTGACTGCATTATTTCATCGGGATGGCCGGGACTTTTTGCAGCCAGCTTGAAGGAGTGTTAGCCGAGCCGCGCGTTGGGATCGGCCCGGAGCGGCTCTGTCGCCTCCGGGCTTCTTTTTTTACCCGTTTCGCAGAAATACGCGGCCGCGGCGATCATCAGCGCATTGTCTCCGCACAAGCCGGGATCGGGAATGAACAGCGAGCGATCGGGTCGTTCTTTTTTGAGAGCGGTATTCAGCGCGGCGCGCAGTGCCTCGTTTGCCGCCACTCCCCCGCCCAGCGTCAGCGTTTTTATCCGGTATTCTTTTGCCGCGCGGATGGTTTTGTGGACGAGCACGTCCAGGGCGGCGGCCTGAAAAGAAGCGGCGATATTTTTTTTATTCCGCAGAGTAAGTTTTCCCGTATCGCGCACCAGATACAGCACGGCGGTTTTGAGTCCCGAGAAACTGAAATCATAATCCCGCGTCCGCATCATGGGACGCGGGAGCGCGTAGGCGTCGGCCCTGCCCGACGCCGCGAGCCGCGAAATCTCCGGGCCTCCCGGATACGCGAGTCCCATGATGCGCGCGACTTTGTCAAACGCCTCGCCGACCGCGTCATCCCGCGTCTCGCCGATAATCTCAAAGCGCCAGGGACGCGCGACCAGGACGAGCTCGGTGTGTCCCCCGCTGACCAGAAGCGCCAGAACGGGAAATGCGATGGCGGGGATCACAAACACGCCCTCTTCTCTGCCCATTTTTTGTATCAGGGCGGAGAAAAAATGCCCGGCCATGTGATTGACGGGGATTACGGGCTTGTCCCAGAGTATGGCAAGCGCCTGCGCGAAATTGACGCCCGTCCAGAGCGCGGGCGCCAGACCCGGGCCGGACGTGACGGCAATCGCGTCAATATCGGGTGGAGCTGTGGCGGCGATGTGTTTTTCCAGTCGTCCCAGCAGATCGGGCTCTCGCGCGAGTATGGTGCGGATGCGCTCTGTGCGACCCCTCGGAGTTTTGCGGCCGGATGATCGTCCCGCACCCGCAATACCCGATTCGCGGAGGGCGGTCATGAGGATCGGCACGAGATTTTTCTCATGCTCGCGCCGTGCGAGATTCGGCACGACGCCGCCGTATGCGGCATGGATTTTTGCCTGCGAGGAGACGATGTGCGACAGCACGCGGACGCGCGTCGCGGCACCCGCGTGCATCCGCGCGCCCGTTCGCCCGCCGCCGAAGTCGGCGACGGCAATCGCGGTTTCGTCGCAACTGGTCTCAATGGCGAGTATGCGCATGGGGGCTACAATTTTTCGGACGATTTTTCAAGCGTGACGAAAGCGTACGGATGCGGATTTGCCGCATCCGCGGGGTGCTCCGCGCGCGCCGTCTCCCGCCACGCCGCGTCATACGCGGGGAAATGCGTATCCCCGTCAAAATCCGCGCCAATCAGGGTCAGATATATGCGGGTCGCCCGTGGGAGAAAGAGCGCGTAGATCTCGCCTCCGCCGATGACCATGATCTCCGGCGCGTCTCCGGCCGCGACCAATACCTCGTCCGTATCATGCACGACGACGCACCCCGCGGCGCGGTATGCGCGGTCGCGCGTGATGATGATATTGGCGCGATCCGGCAGGGGGCAGCCGATGGATTCAAATGTCTTGCGGCCCATGATGACGGGCTTGCCGCGCGTCAGCGCCCGGAAGTGCGCCATATCCGCGGGCATGCGCCACGGCAGAGTGTTGCGCGATCCGATCACGCGATTGCGTCCCAGGGCCGCGATCAGAGAGATTGTCATGGTGATATCCGCGTCGATACTTGCGCGTCCAGAAATCCCCGTATTTTCTTCTCAAATTCTTCTACGGAGCCGTTGTTCTCAATGACGGCATCCGCCATGGTCTCGCCGATGTGGCGGATGGTTACCTCCGGCGCCAGTCCCTCCTGATGCATAAACTGCTCCCAGCTCATGCCGCGCTCATCCGTGGTCTCGGCGTGCTCGCGCCGGCGGGCGTACCGCATCTCGGGAGACGCGGCGATATAAACCAGGAGTCCTCCGTGTTTGCGCACCAGCGGATCCAGTTCTTCTTCTTTGCGCAGGCCGTCCAGGATGATGATGTCGGCGTCGGTCTCCGCTATGCGTTTTTGCATGGCGCCGACCAGAATGCCGTCGTCATGGAACAGCGCGCGGATCGCGGTGGCGAGGTTGGATATGTTTTCACGGGATTCTTCCCGGGCCAGCGTATGCAAAATACTCCGCCAGATGTCGCTGAATCTGACTGCCACGATGTTTTTTTCCGGGAGGAGGCGCTGGACGATGCGGACGAAAAGCCCTTTGCCGGCACCTTTCTCCGCAACGACGGCGATAATAAACGGCTTCTCCATAATGGGGATGGTAATATTTTTCCGGCGAAAAGAAAAGCCGCCCGACGCTCCCCTGTCGCGGAGGAGACGCGGGGCGGACGCGGCGGGCGGCGACGGCTATATCACCTCAATCCCCATGCTCCGGGCCGTGCCCTCTATGATCTTCATGGCCGCTTCCACGGACGTGGCGTTGAGATCGGCCATTTTGCGCTCGGCGATGGCCCGCACATCCGCGCGCTTGACGCGACCGACTTTGGCGCGGTTGGGCGTGCCGGAGCCCTTTTCCGCGCCCGCGGCGCGGCGGAGCAGGTCGGATGCTGGCGGCGTCTTGAGCTTGAACTCAAACGAGCGGTCCTCGTATACGGTGATCTGAACCGGCACGATCTCCCCCTCCATCTCGCGCGTCGCGTCGTTGTATTTTTTGACGAAGTCGCCGATGTTGATGCCATGCGGCCCCAGCGCGGTGCCCACCGGCGGCGCCGGAGTGGCTTTCCCCGCGGGTATCTGGAGTGTGACGACGATTTTGACTGCTTTTGCCATGGTGGGTGTTATAATTTTTTGATCTGCAGGGAATCTATCTCTATCGGCGTGTCGCGGCCGAACATATTGACCAGGACTTTTATTTTGCCGCGATCCTGGTCCACCTCGGCCACCTTGCCGTCAAAGTCTTTGAACGGCCCGTCCGTGATCTTGACGGGGTCTCCGACTGCGATTTCTATTTTGAATTTCGGCTCCGCCTCTCCCATGCGGCGCAGGAGATCATCAATCTCCTCCTGCGAAAGCGGGGCGGGTGTCGTGCCCGCGCCGACAAACCCCGTAACGCGGGGGGTGTTGCGCACCACGTACCACGAGTCGTCGGTTACCACCATCTCCACCAGTACGTAGCCGGGATAGATCTTTTCCTCCACGACGCGGCGTTTGCCGTTTTTGATCTTGATTTTTTTCTCCACGGGGACGAGTACGGTGAATATCTTGTCCTCCATACCCATGGACTCAATGCGCTGTTTGAGATTGCGCGCGACGGCGTCCTCATATCCCGAATAGGTGTGGATCGCGTACCAATTTTTGCCGAATTCCGAAGTCTGTTTTGGCATGACGAGCGGTGTTAACGCAAAAGGAGCGTGTCAAGAACAATCTGGAATAGAAAATCCAGGCCGCCCAGAAACACCGCCAGCGCCGCGCTGATGAGCACCACGCTTGTGGTGTAGCGGATGGTTTCTTCGCGCGCGGGCCAGCGGACCTTTTTGAGCTCCAGGCGCGATTCTTTCAAAAACGTGATCAGGCGATTCATGGGGGGAAGTTTTCCGTTGCGCGGATAATTTCGGGTTTTTTAAAAGCCCCGCAGGGCTTTTGTTGATGCATATACCATACACGAAATGGCCCGGATATGTCAAATGCGCGTCATATATCCAGATTTTTGACGGTGGCGGCGTGGGTCTGGATGAATTTTTTACGCGGGAGCACCTCGTCGCCCATGAGGATGTCAAAAATACGATCGGCGCCCGCGGCGTCCTGGATATCCACCTGCTTGAGTATGCGCCGCGTAGGGTCCATGGTCGTCTCCCACAACTCGGACGGATTCATCTCCCCCAGGCCTTTGTAGCGCTGGATTTCAATGCCTTTGACGTCTTCCGTCCGGTCGCTCTCCCCCGCCGCGCCTTCTGTTTTCTCCGTATCGCCCTTTTTTGAAGCGCGCTGTTTTTTGGCATCCAGTTTTTGCTGTCTGATGTGGGCGATGACGTCGTCTTTTTCGGCGTCCGAGTATACATAGCGCGCTATTTTGCCGGACTGTACTTTGTAAAGCGGGGGCTGGGCGATATACAGGTATCCGGCATCAATTACCGCCGGGAAATAGCGGTAGAAGAGCGTGAGGATAAGCGTGCGGATATGCGCGCCGTCCACGTCGGCATCCGTCATAATAACGATGCGGTGATACCGCAGGCGCGCGGCGTCAAATTCGTCGCCGATGGCCGCCCCCAGCGCTATGATGAGCGACTTTATTTCTTTGGAGGCGAGCATCTTGTCCAGGCGCGCGCGCTCCACGTTGAGGATTTTGCCACGGAGCGGCAGGATCGCCTGGAATTTGCGGTCGCGTCCCTGCTTGGACGATCCGCCCGCCGAGTCGCCCTCCACAAGAAAAAGTTCCGACTGGGACGGGTCGCGCGACTGGCAGTCGGCGAGTTTGCCGGGGAGCGCCATGCCCTCCAGGGCGCCCTTGCGCAATACGGTGTCGCGCGCGGCCTTGGCGGCTTTGCGCGCTTTCTGCGCCAGCAGGGCTTTGCCGATGATCTCCTGCGCGTCGCGCGGGTACTGCTCCAGCCATTCGCGCAGGGTCTCCCCGACTACGACCTCCACCGCTGTCCGTGCCTCCGGGTTGCCGAGTTTTGATTTGGTCTGGCCCTCAAATTGAAGCGCGCTGTTCTGTATTTTGACCGATATCACGGCCGTGATCCCTTCGCGCACATCGTCTCCGGTGAGCGTCTCGTCGTCTTTTTTAAAATAATCATTCTGCTTGGCATGGTCGTTGAGCGCGCGGGTGAGCGCGGTGCGGAATCCCGTCAGGTGCGTGCCGCCGTCGCCGTTGTAGATATTATTGGCAAACGCGAACTCCCTGCCCGTCAGGTTGTCGGTGTACTGGAGCGCCGCCTCCACCATGACTTTGCGGTTTTCACCGACGTCCGCCTCGCGCGAGCAGGAGAACACATGTTCGTGCTTGGGCGTGTCGTTGCGGTTGAGGTACCGGATATACGAGGCGATGCCGCCCTCAAAATAAAACGTGTAGGGGCGGGCGAGCGCGGCGCCGTCTTTGGCCGTGTCCTCCGCGCGCGCATCAATGACCGATACATGAATGCCCGCCGTCAGATACGCCTGCTGGCGGATGTGTTCCAGAATCTTGTGGAGATCAAAATCGGTTTTCTCAAAAATCTCGCGGTCCGCGGCAAACGTGATGGAGGTGCCCGACCCGGCGCACGTGCCGGTTTTTTTGACCTGTCCCCGCGGGACCCCCCGCTCGTAATCCTGGCGGTACTGGACGCCGTCGCGGCATACCTCGGCGGTCAGGGACGTGGAAAGCGCGTTGACCACCGAGACGCCGACCCCGTGCAGTCCGCCGGATACTTTGTAGGCGTCTCCTCCGAATTTGCCTCCCGCGTGGAGCGTGGTCAATACCGTCTCCAGGGCGGATTTTTTGGTCTGCTTGTGGACGTCCACCGGTATGCCGCGTCCATCGTCCACGACGCGCACTTTGTCGCCGGGCAGAAGGGTTATGGCGATTTTTTTGGCGTGCCCGGCCATGGCCTCGTCCAGGCTGTTGTCAAAAACTTCCCAGATCAGGTGGTGCAGACCGTCCAGGCCGGTGGATCCGATGTACATGCCCGGGCGTTTGCGTACGGGCTCCAGGCCCTCCAGAACATAAATATCTTTGGCGGTATAGGAAGCGTCGGTAGAGGTTTTTCCGGCAGTTTTCACTGGTTTATTCTTGGCCATACCGCATTAAGTTTATCACAGACGGACACTTTTTGGAAGCGCGCGGCGCATGTCTCCGGCGCGCGGGCGCGTCAGCGCCCGTCGTCGGCAAACAGCTCATAGTACGCAAGCGCCACCACAGGCCCCAATATCATCCAGAAGACGATCTCCTCCGCAGGGAACGATACGCCGGCCACGGTGATGATGGCCAAATAATTCGGCGTGTCGGAAAACGCCCAGAGACCCGCCCGGACAGCGCGTATTTCCATCATCATAGCCAGCGGCAGGAAAAAAAGCGCGGGCGCCAGAGTCTTTTTGAGAAATGCGCTCTTCCGGGCCAGAGCGTATGCCACGACCGGCGTCATGCCGAGCGCGGCGATAATCGCGTAAGCATAGCGGACGCGGATCGCATCCGGAAACCAGTATACGGCACAGAGGGCGATTGCCATGGCGCCCGCGCCCCCCAGCGCAAGCTCCCCAATACGGTGTCGCGCGCGGCCCCGACGCTCGTCATCTACAAAGTGCTCGTACCAGACGATGATATAAAACACATGAAGAAAAAACCACAGGATTTCTTCGGGTGGTGCGGCTCCGATGCGCCACGAGAAATCCGAGCGATACGGCTCCCAGGCGTGATTGTGGAGGAGAAGAAGGTCAAGCGCCACCGTCAAGAGGCCGATGCACGCGGTTGCCGCCACGATCTTTGGGAGATTTTTTGCCGTGCGGACGATCAGATACGCGGCGGGAAGCAGAAACCATAAAAGGTAGAAAACAGCGGGAGGCAGAGATACGGCGACGGGCGATACAAACAACAGCCACGCGAACGAGCATACGACGACCAGATCGCGTTTTTTATCGGGCGTCCAGGAGGGTGCCGTCATCGTTTGATTTCCCAGTTTTGCGCCTCCAGCGCATCTCTGATGCGGCGCATGATCCCGTCAACTTCGGCATCCGTGAGCGTGCGTTCCGGAGACTGGAATGTCAGATGAAACGCAATGCTTTTCTGCGCACCTGCCGCCAGTGTCTCATCCTGAAAATAATCAAAAGGGTCCGTACCCGCGAGAAGCGGGGCGCCGGCATCCCTGATGACCGCGAGCGCGTCATCCGTCTGTGTCGTCTCTGGCACGATGACCGCGATATCGCGGATGATTGCCGGATACCGGCCGACGGGACGGTACGCTATTCCGGCATCGGCTATCTTCGCCAGCCGCTCCATATCAATCTCGGCGGCGGCGATCCGGCCTCTGGCTTTGATGTTTTTGAGGATGGCGGGACTTATCTCGCCCATGACGGCAACGGCCGTGTCTTCCGCGCGGATCTCGGCGCGCCGCCACGGGTGATAGATACCGGCGGCGGCGCGGCTCTCACCCCCGGGGGGTATCGGACGATACGTGCGCCCGCCGACGCCCGCCGACGCCAGCAGATAGTCCACCATGCCCTTGAGGCGGTAAAATATAGCGCCATCCGAATCATTTTTCCGGGCGACGGCTATGATGAGCACTGCGCGTTCCCGCGCGCCGGGTACCATACCTCCGTCTTCCGCCGTGAAATTTTTCGCGATGCCGAATATGCCGACGTCCTCCGTGATACGGAGATTTTCGGCCGCCGAGGAGACGTATCCCATAACAGCGCGCGGCGTCATATACTGCGCATCCGGTCCCGCAGGATTGCGCAAAGACAGGAGATGATCTCGCGCAATACTGTACACCTCCAGCTGGGCGTCGCTGGTGAAACGCGAAAGAATGCTTTCAGCAAGACCCGCGCCCACCGCACTGTCGCGCAGGCGCTCTTCCTGGAACAGAGCATCTGTTTTTCGTCCCGGCAGGGTATAGGTCATGGATGGCAGGCGCGCGGGAATGCGGTTGTAATCCCAGAGACGCGCGATCTCCTCCGTGATGTCCTCGGCGATTCTGATATCGCGGCGCAGAGTCGGGGGTGTCACCGCAAAGCCCGCGCCTTTTTTTGTCGCGCGCCATCCGAGTCGCCTGAAGGCCTGCGGGTAGAAGGATGCGGGAATCTCCGCGCCGATGAGGCGTGCGGCGTCCTCCGGGCGGAACGCAATCGTAACCGGTTTTTCTTTTCTGGGGTATGCGTCAGTCCGGGCGACACACACACCCTGTCCGGTGATTTCGCGTATCAGGTCCGCCAGGCGGTCCGCAGCGCTCGCCGTCGCTTCGGGATCAAGCCCGTGCTCAAAACGAACCGATGCGTCGGTGCGGAGTCCCAGGGCCTGCGACGCGCGCCGTATCCGGGCGGGCGCGAAATTCGCCGCCTCTATCACGATTGCGCGCGTGGTGTCCGAGACGCCCGAACCCTTGCCGCCTTTAATGCCCGCGATGGCTATGGGGCTTTCGGCGTCGGCGACGACCAGCACATCGGGATCAAGGGCATATGTTTTGTCGTCAAGCGCAGGCATGACCTCTCCGGCCCGCGCGCGCCGGACGCGGATGATTTTTTGTCTCCCATCTCCGCCGCCGATGGCGTCGTAATCAAATACATGGAGCGGCTGGCCGTATTCCAGCATGACATAATTGGCCATGTCTACCAGGTTGTTGACGGACTGGAGTCCGCACACTGCAAGCCGCTCGCGGAGCCATGCGGGTGATGGCCCGGGCGCGATATCGGTCATCACGCGCGCGGTATAGCGCGGACAGTCCTGCGCGTCGTCCACCCGGATTTTTATCCGGGGCGTGTTGCGGGACGCCCGTCCGCCTGCGCGCATACGCATATCTGCGGGCTCGCGCCCCGCGGTCTTTATTTTCAGCGGTATGTTTTTTAGCGCCGCGATTTCACGGGCCATGCCGATGTGTCCCGACGCGTCCGCCATGCGATTGGGGAGCACTTTGATGTCCAGCGTCCAGTCGCCGCCAGCGCCCTGCGCGCGTTCCACGGACTCCACCTCAAATACGCGCATAGTCAGAAAATCCGCGAGCGTCTGCGGCGAATCATTGAACGGAACAAGTTCTTTGAGCCAATTGTACGAGAATTTCATAGCGGATTATGACCCCTGTCTCTCGGGTCTGTACGGTGGATGCGCCATTTTCTCGGCATTGGCCTCTATCACGGCCTCCCTCCCGGCTATCGCCTCGCGTTCTTCTGCGGCGCCCACCTCGGCCTCATCCATTATATTTCCCCCCCATTGCTCCATGAGCATATGCGATATGACGCTTTTGAAATTGTTCCGCGATGCGGCGGCGCGTTCCCTATCCGCAGGGTTTTCAATGCGCGCGAGTTCCTCGTCCATGCGCGCTCCGTACGCGCCAAACTCCTCCCGTGATATCCGCTCGTTGTTTTTGACGCGCCGCCACAGAGCCATATCCGCATCGGTGAGCAGGTCGGCGTCTGTCTCCGCGGCGAAAGGGATGTATCCCTCCGCCGCGTCCTTTCCGGCCTTCCAGTCCTCCAGGAGCTCTTTGGCGGCATCGGCCAGCGCGTGGATCTCCTGACGCGGATCGTCGTATGATTTTTGCTCGTACGGCATACAAAAATAAATAATTAGGTAATTAAAATTGCGCAAGAAAGCGCATATCGCCGGAGTTGAAAAGACGGATGTCGGGGATTCTGTATTTCATCATGGCGATCCTGCTGATCCCCATGCCGAACGCGAACCCCCGCACATTTTTGGGATCGTATCCGGCGGCGCGAAACACCCTGGGATGCACCATGCCCGCGCCCGCGATTTCCAGCCAGCCGGACTGCTTGCAGATAGCGCATCCTCCGGCCCCGCAGTAGACGCACGAGATGTCTATTTCAAAACTCGGCTCGGTAAACGGAAAGTAGCTCGGCCGCAGGCGGATACGGGTTTGGGGCGTGAAGAGCCTGGCAAAAAATTCGCCGATGACGGCTTTGAAGTGAGCCGTGGAGATGTCGCGATCCACGACCAGGCCCTCTACCTGGGAGAATTGGATGTCGTGCGACGCGTCCGTCGCCTCGTATCGGTAGACCACGCCGGGGACGATGACGCGGACGGGCGGCCGGTGCGTCTCCATGTATCGTATCTGCACGGGGCTGGTATGCGTCCTCACCAGCAGGCGGTTGCTTTTGTGCGTCCTGTCCGCCGCCGCCCCTTTGGGTTCCGCGGGTCCGATCCAGAACGTGTCCCACATATCGCGCGCCGGGTGATCCGCGGGGATATTGAGCGCGTCAAAATTGTAATACTCGGTCTCCACCTCCGGGCCCGCGGCCGTGTCAAAGCCGAGTCCCGTGAAGATTGAGATGATCTCGCGCGTGATGGTCGTGATGGGATGCAGGTGTCCCTGCGGAACCCGCACTCCCGGGCGCGTGACGTCCAGCCATTCTTTTTTGGCATCACGCTCCGATATCTCGCGCTCCAGCATTGCGCGTTTTTCGGCCAGTGCATCGTCCATTGCGCGACGCAGGCGGTTTGCCTCTTCACCCACAGTCCTGCGCCGGTCGGGTGTCATATCCTTGAGCGCGCGCAACACCTGCGTGAGGGCGCTCTTGCGTCCCAGATATTGTATGCGGATGCGCTCCGTATCGTCGGGCGTTGCGGCCGCGGCCATATCGCGGGCAAATGACGCGTGGATAGTTTGCAGATCTTCGATCATTGCCGTGAATTGTATCGTATATCGGGCGCGGACGCAAAAACCCCGCCTCTCCATAAAAAGAGAGACGGGATTTTTAAGAGAACCTCCGTCAGGCGCTTTTTTTGAGCATGGCTACGGTATCGCGCATCTCATCGGCAAAAGCCGCTACCGTCCGGTCGGCGAGCCCGTCGTAGTCGGCTATTTTTGATTTAAGAAAACGCTCGGTCTCGTCCGGATCGCCCTTCTCGCGGAGCGCGTAGAGCGCCGTCCGGTCGTCCTCGGACAGGCGTTCCAGCACTTCCACGGCGATCCGCTTGATGACGGATTCGGTCATTTTGGTCATGAGATCAATCTGTGTGTTCTCCGGCAGTCCTTCCAGTCCCAGACGCTGGAAAATATCCGATGAGAGCGGTGATGATGGTATCATACGCTGTATTACGCTTTATTGTTTATTAAGTGAGACCGTACGCAAAATATCCCCCACAGGTTTGCGGAGCAGGCGCTGGCGGTCGGCGGCGCGCAGGGTCTTGAGATGCCGCTCCAGTCGTTCGGAGAGATTGACGTATTTTTCCGCCTGGGGCAGATCGGCCCGGAACCCCCGTCCCGTCAGCGGCCCGCGGTTGATGAATATATCAGGTACTCTCCCGCCGTGGGTACGGTATTCTTTTATCTCCGTTGCGTGTCGCCCCATCTCGTCAATGAATGTTTTGGCGGGAGCTTGTTCAATAAGTTTGGCCTCCTGCGGTTTGAGTCCGTATTCGGCCATATTGGCTTTGAGATTGGCGGCATACGCTTCATGGGGTGAAGGGGCGGGCGTCGCCGCATCGTCGCGGGCGTCCATGAGTTGTGGCCTGCGGCTTGTCTCCGGTGTCATAGCACTGCTGTGCGGCCCCTGTGAGATGCCTTTGCCGCGCGCTCCGGCGTGTATAGCCTCCGGCTTTTTGCCGCCGAATTCGTATGTGAGTTTGCCATTACTGACTGTGTTGTCCGGATTGAGGATGATCTGCGTCCCCGGCCGCGCGATACCCAGCCGCGTCGTGCCGTCAGGATTGATGTAGCCGGCTCTTTTGAGTGTTGCAAGTGTTTCTCGGTTGAGGATTCTGGCGGCTTTGGTGCCTTTGCCCAGTTTGTCCAGCTCCGGGAGTTTGCGTGCCTCATCGGCCGTCATGCCGTACTTGGCAGGATCGATCTTGATGCGCTCATAGTACTGGCGCCGCACCGCCTGCCACGCGCCCTCGTCCTTGCGGATGGTCGTTATTCCCTCGGCGGATGCTCTGGATACGGTGCGGGATGCTTTTGGCTTTTCGGAATCCGGTTTTGTCTCGGGCGGGGTCTTCTCTCCTCCTGCATTGTTCGGTTTGACTGCGGGTGTCTGTTCTTTTGTCGCCCTTGCCCCTTCGTTTGTCTTTGGCGATGTATCCGTAGGCGATCCTCTCATATTTTCCTTTGTCCGCCCTGTCGGTTGTGTCGCTTTGGGTCCTGCCATATCTGCTCTATCGCGGGAGGGAGTCGGAGTTTCGGTATAATCGGATCGGAAATAGTCCCTGCGGCGCGGCACAAACCGCGCCAGTATATCCCGCGACGCGCCCAGTCTGCGCGCAATGCTTTCGGGTGTGATACCGGTGAGTTCCGAGAGATACCCCATACCGCCGCGCACGCCCCGCGCGGCATATCCGCCGCCGACGATGGCGCCTGCGGCGATACCTCCGGCGCGCGCGAGGATACGCTCGCTCCTCCGCCGCGATGCCGCGTCCTGCTCAAAAGCAAGTATCCTTTCATCCAGCGTCTCATTGATATCTCCCAGAATATCATTCAGGTCAAGCGAGAGATTCGCAAGATTCTCCTGTGCATTCTCCAATCCGCGGAAAACTCGTTTCTCGCGGAGACGGTCAAATCTATTTTTGATAAACGCCTCGGCGGCGACACCCGTTGCCGCTCCTCCGAGTATCCTCTGGATTATCCTCGCTCCCCCCACGATGGCGCCCGCCGCGGTTATGCCGCCCAGGCCGGCGCCCGCACTCGCGACGAAAAGCCCCAGAGAAATGGCGAGTTTTTTGTACGGCAGATTGCGCCAGTGGAGCCGGCTCTTTGTCGTATCCCGATGGCCGGTGTCCAGATTGATATACCATTCCCCGCACTTCTGGATGAATTTCCACGCGGTATCGGGATGCAGAAATCCGCGCTCCGGCGTCAGGCGCAAGCGCGTTTTTTCATCGGCGAGGGCGATGCCCTCCCGGAAGATGTCTTCGTGTATCAGCTTTTCAATGTAGGCCTGTCCCTCTTTTTCATCGCGGATGGGGCGACCATCTCTCACTCTCGTCATGTCTACACGCATACTGTCCCGCGCCTCTTTCAGCAGAATGGAGCGTAAATTATCAACAGCGACCCGATACCGCGCCCGCGCTTCCTCCATGCCCTCCATGGGCGTGAGATCTTCTCTCAAAAGATTGATGCGGATATGCGCACTGCCCTCCCCAATGATCTCCGAGCGTTCCCGATTTTCGGAGCGTTTTTCGACACGTTTTTTAGCGCGTCGATCCTCTATGATTGCGAGCCGCGCATACGCGGTGCGTGCCGCATCCAGACGCTCCCGCGCTTCAGATTCGGTTAGTTTCCCTTCTGGTGCAGGATGCATCTCTTCTCCGGCAACTCCTTCCTTTGTCTCGTCAAACTGATTCAAATTCACATCAAACTTTGGAGTTTCCACCGCATCCGTAGCGTGTTCTTCCGCGTGTGCCCCCGGAGCTTCGGGCACACTCTCTTCCCGCTGGCTATCCCCGCGCGCTTCTGTCTCTGCGGCACGCTCTTCGTTCATACGCCTGGCATGGAACTCTTTGAGGAGTCGCCGCTTCTCATCGTCAGGCGCATCGCTATTGACGATACGCTGTTCCTCGGGCAGTCCTCCACCGGTGCGGACATAGTGGAACGAATTGTTTACCCATTCATCAAATATCTCATCGGGCGTCATGGACGGACGTTCCGGGGTATTTTTTCCGGGTGGCGGCTCCGCGATGTCTTCAGCGCGAGCTTCGGGTGATTCCTGTTCCGGCATCTCGCTTCGCGCGGCATTGCCAAGATGGTATCCCTGCGTCAGGATGTTCTGCTGTTCCTGCGTGAACATCCGCGCTATCTCTTCGTCAGACATTTCCAGTTCTTCCCCCGCGTATACGCGGTCCAGATAGGGCAGTACATCCGGGTGGTCTTCCTGCGTTCGTCTGCGTAGTAATTTAAACATCTCGGCCGCCGAGGGCCGCCCCTCCCCTGCAGGGGGTGTCTCGGTATGCGTCTCGTCCGGCTGGGACCGCGGTCTCTCGTGTGAAGGCATGCCACCATAATAGTATGGCGCGCACCGCGCATCAAGTGTCATTCTCCACAACGCTTGAAAATGCGCGCATTTCTGATATGCTGGGCGGGATGAAAGATTTCTCCAAAAAATTGATGTGGGCGGTCGTGATACTGATGGGTATCTCTGTACTTTATTCGGGTATCGCGGGAGCTCTGCGCAGGGAAAAAGAAATTGCCCTGTCCGATGTGGTCGCCAAAATCAACGCGGGCGAGGTGGCGTCCGTTGATGTTGCGGACATGACCCTGGACGTCAAGCTCAAAAACGGCGATACGCTGACCGCCCAGAAAGAGACGGAGACGGGTCTTACGGAGACGCTTCGCAATTACGGCGTATCTCCCGACCGCCTCAAGGACGTGCAGATCGCGGTCAAAACCGGCGGCGGCATGAGTTTTTTCCTGGGTATTCTGATCCCGATACTGGCCCCCGTGCTTCTCATCGCCTTTTTTATATGGTTTTCCGGCAGGCAGATCCAGCGCGGGTCCGTGCAGGCGTTTACGTTCGGTCAGTCGCGCGCGCGGCTGATCAGTCCGGAGAGCGAACAGCAGAAGACCACATTCAAAGACGTGGCGGGCGTCAAAGAAGCTAAAGAAGAGCTCAAAGAAGTCGTGGATTTTCTCAAAAACCCCAAAAAGTATCTGGACATTGGCGCCAAAATCCCCAAGGGCGTGCTTCTCATCGGTGCGCCGGGCACGGGGAAATCCCTGCTGGCAAAGGCCGTGAGCGGCGAGGCGGGCGTGCCGTTTTTTCACATGTCGGCCTCCGAGTTTATTGAAATGTTTGTCGGAGTCGGGGCCTCGCGCGTGCGCGATACATTCCGCATGGCCAAAAAAGTGGCCCCCGCCATCGTCTTTATAGACGAGCTGGACGCGGTGGGGCGCATCCGTGGCGCGGGCATCGGCGGCGGACACGACGAGCGCGAGCAGACGCTCAACCAGCTTCTGGTGGAGATGGACGGCATGGAGACGAGTGACAAAGTGCTCATCTTCTCTGCGACCAACCGGCCGGACGTCCTGGACCCCGCCCTCCTCCGCCCAGGGAGGTTTGACAGGCGCGTGGTGCTGGATCTGCCCGACATCAACGACCGCGAAGAGATACTCAAAATCCATATGCGCAACAAACCCGCGCCCGCCGGGATGGACCTGCGTCTCATCGCCGAGCGGACGCCGGGATTTTCGGGCGCGGATCTGGCCAATCTGGTCAACGAGGCGGCCATTCTCGCCGCCCGCAACGACCGCAAGCAGGTGGAGCGGGCGGACCTTGTCGCCTCCATTGAAAAAGTCCTGCTGGGCCCGGAGCGCAAGAGTCATCTCCTCTCGCATGAGGAGAAACGGGTGTCGGCATATCACGAGGCGGGGCACGCGCTGGTGGCCGCCTCGCTCCCCCACGCCGATCCGGTACACAAAGTGTCCATCGTCTCGCGCGGCCGCGCGGCCGGATACACACTCAAACTTCCCAGCGAGGACAGACACCTGTATACGCGATCGCATTTTCTGGACGAGCTGGCGTCTGCCCTCGGCGGCTTTGCCGCCGAGAAACTGGTCTTCAACGAGCTGACCACAGGACCCCATGATGATCTGAAAAAGGCGACGGATCTGGCGCGCAATCTGGTAACGCGTTTCGGCATGTCCGATGCCGTGGGACCGCTGGCCTTGAGCGAGCCGGAGGGCGCGGTCTTTCTGGGGCACGAGTTTCCGTCCGGACGCGGATATTCGGAAGAGACGGCGCGCGTGGTGGATGCGGAGGTCAAACGTATCATGGACGAGGCGTCCGCGCGGGCTCGCACAATCCTCACCGAGCGGCGTGCGATACTGGATGCCGTCGCCGCGGTGCTGATAGAAAAAGAGACGATAGAGCGCGATGAGTTTGAGAAGATCGTGGGATCCGCCGACAATGGGTTCAGGCAGGCGGGCGCATGACGGGATGAAGCTTCCGCATAGCGGGGGCGTGTAGCTCAACGGCAGAGCATTCGGCTTATATCCGAACGGTTCCAGGTTCGAATCCTGGCACGCCCACCAAAATCTGATTTTGCGGATGTGTTTTTTGACAAAATAACATATATGAGAGGTCGGCCATGCCGGATAGGATGAAATGAGGGGGGGAAATGGCAGAGACGGAAAGTCAGAAATACATATTTACATGTTTTTGTTGCGGCACTGCGGTCCGCCTTCTGGCGCGGGAGGAGCTGACGGCAGGCGGGCGGGTCCTGTCCTTTATCCGCCGCAGATGTCGGACATGTGAGACTAACGGAGCGATTGCCAAGGGGACATTGCAAGTTTTTCTATATCAACCGCCGAAGGAGGGGCCTGCCGGTGAGGAGAGAGTGCCGGCATCGGAGAAATATGTATAACCGCGCGCGGAGGCCCGCAGGCCTCCGTGTTTTTATTTGTTCATATTTTTGATGACATTCCTACTCCATGTGCAGTGTTCGCTCCAGCAGTGCGAGGCGGTGTGCAAGCGCAGGGTATGCGGACAAATCAGGACTGTGGGACGCCAGAAGCACCGCCTCTTCGCGCACCGCCCGCACCAGCCGCGCGTCGGTAATGCCTTTGAGCGCCAGACCCGCCTCCCCCCACTGCCGGTCGCCAAATATATCCCCGGGGCCGCGGATATGCAGGTCCTTCTCCGCCAGCTCAAAGCCGTTTTTGGCTTCTTTGACCGCGCGCAGGCGCCTGCTGGCGGGGCCGTCTTCGGTAGTCAGGAGAAAACAATACGACTGCTCCGCCCCCCTGCCGACCCGTCCGCGGAGCTGGTGGAGCTGGGCGAGGCCAAACCGCTCCGCGCCCTCTATCATCATGATCGTGGCGTTGGGCACGTCCACGCCGACTTCAATCACGGATGTGGAGATCAGAATATCCGTGGCGCGATCGCGGAAAGAGTCCATGATCACGGCTTTTTCCTTTGGCTTCATGCGGCCGTGGAGCATGGCCACGCGCAGATCGGGAAAGACCGACGCGGAGAGTTTTTTGTGTTCTTCGGTGACTGTTTTGACCTCCGCGGCGAGCAGTTTCTGCTGATACGCGCGGGGCGGGGGGGCGGCATCGTGTGATGCGGGGCCCGCGACTTCAATCCGCGGGCAGATCACAAATGCCTGTCTGCCCGCGCGTATCTGATCCCGGACAAATGCGTATGTTTCCATTCGGCGCGCCGATGGCACGATATCGGTGATGATCGCTTTGCGATTCCGGGGCATCTCGTCCAGGAGCGATATATCCAGATCGCCGTAGATGGTAAGGGCCAGCGTGCGCGGGATGGGAGTGGCCGTCATAGAGAGGAAATGCGGCGCGGGGTCGTGCCGGAGGAGCGCGGCGCGCTGGGCGACGCCAAAACGGTGCTGTTCGTCCACGATCACGAGCCCCACGCGCTCGCCTGCCGCGTTTTTGTGCAGGAGGGCGTGCGTGCCGACGATTATGTCCGGCGCCGCGGAAGTTTTTTTGCCAGCTCCGGTGCGCAGTCCTACGCTCACCCCCAGCGGCGAGAGCAGTTTTTCAAATGTCGCGTGATGCTGGCGCGCCAGAATCTCGGTGGGAGCCATATAAGCCACGCGCCATCCGGCGCGGATGGCCAGCAGAGCGGCCGCGGCGGCAACCACCGTCTTGCCCGATCCCACGTCTCCCTCCAGCAGGCGGTTTGTGGGGCGGGGCCGTGCCATATCCCGCCCTATCTCCCATATCGCCCGCCGCTGGGCGTCCGTGAGGTGGTATGGGAGGGACTGGACAAAAGATTTGACGATATCGGTATCAAAAGGTACGGCGGGGGCTGTGCGGTGCCTGATGCGGCTCCGCTCGCGGAGGGTCCGGAGCTGTATGAGGAGGAGTTCTTCAAATATAAAACGCCGCTCGGCATTTGCGGCCTCTTGCGCCGATGCGGGGAAGTGGATATGCGCCAGAGCTTCGGCCGTGCCGACAAGACTATGCCGCGCGCGCGTCCGGGGCGGGAGTGGGTCGGGTATGGACGCGGCCTGCGGCAGATATGTTTTGATGAGAAAACGGAGCCACCGCGAGCTGATACCCGCGGTCTCGGGATACACCGGCACCATGCCGCCGGTGTGGACCCCGCGCCCGTCGCCGGGGGACGACGCGCGGGTTATTTTCTCATACGACGGATTTTGCAGAACAAGTCCCCGTGGTCCCCGCGCGATTTTGCCCGACAGGCGCAGGCGATCACCCGGCGAGAGTGTGCGCGCCAGAAACGGCTGGTTGAACCATACGACCTGCACGGCGCCGCTCTCATCCTCCACCACTGCCTCGGCCATCCGCAGTCCCCTGGCCGTGCGCCGCTCGGCGATGTGGCGTATGGCGCCCGCGATCGTCGCGCGTTCTCCCTCCACCGCATCCGCGATCATCTGCTCGTCGGGAAACTCATCATACCGCGACGGAAAATGAAACAGCAGATCGCGGATCGTGGCAATCCCCAGCCGCCGGAGCGCAGGGACGATGCGTCTGGATATCCGGGGCGCTGATGCCGTGGGAGTGTCCGGTGTGATTGTCATCATGTTCCACAATATGCGGACGTCCCAAAAAAGAAAAGCCCCTTCGCCGGAGAGGGGCTTTGTCATGATCTGAAATTGAAAGCGGGCTCCAGAAATGAATCTGTCGCCCGCGGAACACTGCACGAATCTAGCTCGCTGTCTCGTGATATTGTGATTTTTAGCGCGCGGCGATATCAGTCGCCGCCGCTGTCTGCAACAATGATCAGTCTGTCGTCCAGGATCGGCATCGTGTCGCCGCTGTCTACGCTACGAGGGTAGCTCACCTCGCGGGAAATGGGCCCCGTACGAGCCACGGGGTCCGCAGGTATAGTGGTTGGTGCTACACCACAGGCGGCGGGTGTTGGCACGGGCAGATTACTGGTTCTGGGAGCGACTGCTCCCGCAATGGTGGGGAGCAAAACCCCAAGTCCAACAAGAAACAGTGCCATCAGTGGTAAGAAAATCTTCATCAGTCTTCCTCCAATTTTCACGAGACATAGTGGAACGAGCTACAGACATTGTAGGCCATATCTTGTCAAAATGCAACTCCCTGCATTCTCCGGACATCAAAACCCCCGCGGCGTATGCCCCGGGGGTTTTGATGATGGGGATGATAGTTTTGCCCTCGAGAGGAATCGAACCTCTATTTTAAGATCCGCAATCTTATGTCCTATCCGTTGAACGACGAGGGCGTCTCGGCTACACTGCCAGATAGCGCATCGGTTATCTTCTGCTATTTGTATCCGTTTTGGGCCGATATTGCAACCTGCCCCGCCCGAAGGCGGGGCGTCAGCCCGGCGTGTGAGCATCCCGCGTCAAAATCCCAGAATGCGCGTGAGATGATCCGTCATGGATTCCCTGTGCTGTTCTTCGGACAGGAAATCGCTCAAGACGGCGCGGATTTTGTTGGGGTGCAGATCTCCCAGCGGCAGGCGCAGGTATGGCGAGGTGATATGATCCACCTCCAGAGACACCTCGTACGGCGCCGTTGCGTCAAAAATGCAAAACGACTTGATATCGGCAAAACGGTGAAGGGCGCGTCCGGCTATCACGCCCTCGCGCGTAACGGCAAAATCCATCTCGCGCGGCTTGCGGTGGCCGTACATGATGACTACCGCAAACGAGAGCGCCACAAAAGCCACGAAAAAATAACTGTGGATCAGAATACCCAGGAGAGCCAGCGCCAGCGCCGCCCCGCCCGGCCACAGCCACCAGTGCGGATGCCGCTCGCGGTACTCGTACTCATGCGCCGACCACGAGATGATCGCACGCCCACGCTCCTGCGGACCCGACTGCCGGAGATCGCGCGCGTCCGCAGGCGCTCCCCTCTCCCGATTGCGCATATCCGAGACCCTGTTCTTTCCCTCCATAACCATAGCGCCATGATACCACGGCGCGCATCGTGGCAAAAGCGCCAGACATGCATACGCGCCAAATAAAGAAGGACGGATGCGCAATCCGTCCTTTCGGGATCATGATGACACGACCGCCGTCTTCCCGGCCATGCGCGCGCGGATGATCTCAAAGCAGTACTCCTTTACTTGTTCGGGGGTCCGTTCGGCGTCCACAGGTATCCACCCGTGTCGCGCCGCCAGACACTCGTATCCGTGCTCCACCCGGCGGGCAAAATCAGGATCGGCCATCGTGCGAGATGACTTCCGCGCGCGCGCCACCGCCAGAGGTACTCGCAGGAAAAACGTGATATCCGGAGCCCGCAGGAACTTCCCGATATGCTCCAGCGCATCGCGCGCCACGCCGTTGCCCCATCCATCAAACGCAAGCGCGGTCCCCCATGTACGATCCGCAAAGATCACGTCCATGCCCCCGCGCATCCGGTCAATGGCATCGTACTGGAGGATACGCATGCTCCAGTACATCATACTGCGCGCCATGTTCTGAATCGGCAGGGCGTCGGCGATAGCCCGGAGCGCCGGCGCATATCGGCTGGTATCAATATCCACTGCGGTCGCGCGCAGACGCAAAGCCTCCAGCGCCCGGATCAGAAGTCCGATTACCGTCGTCTTGCCGCATCCGGGCAGACCCTCAAAACCAACCACAAGCCCCATATATCACCGCCTTTGTAGTGAAAAGTGCAACGCCGATGATAGTTCTTGCGTAAGTATACGCCAACAGCGCCGTATGCCAATATCTCCGGCGGACGTACTATTACAAATCTATTATCACTAAATCTGTCACATAAATCCGCAAGTTGGCCGCACAGCTGAAAACATTGTTTCGTCCTGTGACCATAAGGGTATCTTACCTCCTCATAGTTACGAAACGCCCCAATCACCTTAGATTAAGTGACTGATTTGAGCTTCATGCCTGTATTTCGCTTTTGATTATGGTCTCTAATTTATCCTGCTCGTCGGTGCCGATACGATAGATTTTTCCGTTTTTCATAGTGAGCTCAACTGCGTCAAAGCCGGAGACATTGAAAATCCACATCTTCGGCCACAGCCACAAGCGTATGCCCCAACCGTAATACCAGTGATTCTTTACTTTCCTGACCGAGGCAATTTCGGCAAGCAGAAATTTCTTGCGGAAAATTCCCCAGCCAAAACGGAGTTTCAGAAACTGTCCATCGATGGCGACAGCAAGCGTCCCGAACGATGCAAGTACAAACAGAATTGACACCATTATGGCAGTAATGGCAAAGTTTGCGCCGGAATCAACCGAGGGCGGCTCGGCTCCCGCTCTAATTTGAAGCCAGGCGAAAAAAACCAATACAGCTAGCGTGACAATTATCATCAAGTAACCGATTTGAGTGTGTTTGTATCCGGTCATATTTTTTTAGTTTTCTAATGTGTTACGGTGTTCTGATAATTGCTTAGCCGGAGATATGCCACCGAGAACTTTGTGTGTGGGGGTAAATCATGTCGCCGTTATCCTCCCCGCTATAAACAACTTCCCGGACATGATCCAAGATAAAACCGCCCTCGGCCTCCCTGGGCATATCCACGAGCTCTTACCTGATCTCTTTATTGTGTTTGTTGTATCACAATACCGTAAACTTTGCCTGTCCGAAAACAAAAATGCCACGCGGAACGTGGCAATCCGTTGCAAAATGGGGCTTTGGCGCGCGAAGCGCGCCTGCCGAGCGGCGAAGCCGCGAGGCAACCTCTTTCAATTTCGCTGAATGTAAAACTTGGCGGTGAAATTATATCCTTTGCCCGACCCATTTTAGCAAGAATACGGGAGAAGGAGAAGGAACGGAAGCATAGGAAGCCCCATGCTTTCGGAGAAAGCGTGGGGGCTCTCATTTCGTATGACTCCGCGTGCGCCTGATGGCGCACCCCAAAATAGAAAAATGTTCTTACGATTTTTTGATTTTCGCGCGCGCCACCCCCCCAATTCAAAAAGGGAAAGAACACTTTTCTGTTTTGGCTTTCTGCTTCGCAGAAATGCGGAGGCGAATGCGTGGCGTGGGTGAGAGGAGGCGGGAACTTTTTTCAAACTGCACTAAACAACAAAACCTCGATAAAGAATCGAGGTTTTGTTGACTTCATTTCATGAGCAGAAAAATGAGGATTACAAAATCACTCTTCATTTTTCTACTCACCAGCAAGAAACTTGCTTGGTGAGGACTTGCTTTTTCTCGCCCTATGTGGGAAAAAACTTGAGAGTTCTATGTTTTACGTCCGTGAGCTCACAACAGCATCAATCTTTCGATTGACAAGGACGTGCGCTTGTTAGCGCGTTAAGGAACTACTCTGTCAGTCAACGATGTAGGCGTGAATCTCCACACTCGTCTCCTTTCTTGAGCTATCCAAGAGGATTATTTTTCCAGAATTCATCCTCGGCCAGGAGATGCTCCGCAGCGTCTTTGATCAAATAGAGCGCGTGCATTCGGAATGCCGCCGCGTCCATCCCATACGGAATCTGTCCGCGGTAGTATTTCTCCAGCACTGTCTGAACAAGTGCGCCCAGATCATTTCTCAACAAATGCAGCAAACTGGCTCTATCCACTATCTTTCTTCTCCTCATTTTTGAGATCCGCTAATGCCTTGTGCGCAAGCTGCGCTGACTCCAGTAAAGACGCAGAGGTTTGAAGGATACTCTCCAACGACTTCACCAATTCTGCAAGTTTCGCCTTCAGAGCTTCGGATTCTTTGTCCAGCTTATCATCGTATTCCTCACCTGATATCGCTTTCCAAAGTATCACCGCTGCTCTATTGAACTGCCTCCTTTTCTGGATATACGCAAAATCAATAGTGTACACGGTCGGGCTGACAGCATACTCCTCCTCGAATTTATGGTTGGGCGAATAGACATAGGGGTAGGCATGTGATATTATTTTCCCACCGTGCCGCTCGCTCGCAGCACCCGCCTCCATCATTCCCTTCAGGACTTCCAAGACCTCCTGTTCTCTCAGTCCTGTCCCGCCGGTCAGATCGTGGATCATGAATGTCCCACCCAAGAATGCTCCATACATAAGGACTTTTCCGTTAACTCATGTAGCCGTTCAAAGGACAACTCTTCGCGCTCCTTCCATGTCTTCCAAACCATGGGTGGAGCTCCCCACCTCCATCGTGGATTTTCGGTCATACGTCTTCCCCCTCAACTCTGCCAGAGGTTATGGATTGATGATTTTGTCCAATGCATCACTTTATGCCAAAGAGATGCATTCTCGGCCGCAAGATCCTCAACGCTTTTATCCCGGAGAGATTCAAGCAGCCACTCCGTACCGGTTAGAACCATTTTCAAGGGATCATTGCCCCCAAAGTTATTACCTTCGAGATCTTTGACCTTTGATCCAAATTGATAGAAGACAAAGACCCTGACACGGAAGGAGATCCCGGAAAGTGTGTTTTGACCTGCAAAGGGACCTTCTATCACAAAGGTGATATTTCTCTCGGCGAGTTTCTTGCCGAGAACGCCAAGATCTAACGCCTCGTCCTGAGTAATCCTCAGTGACACTGCAACACTTAATGCTAACCCTTCATGCAGTTCCTTGCCGAGAACGCCAAGATCTAACGCCTCGTCCTGAGTAATCCTCAGTGACACTGCAACACTTAATGCTAACCCTTCATGCAGTTCCTTGCTACTCTCTTGTGACATGATATTTCCTCCTATTGAGTTTTCAAGGTGCGGACAAGAACCGTTTCCTGTCTTTCTTAGGGTTCTAAGTTTTACGTCCGTGAGCCCTCAACATTGATAGGACGTGCGCCTATTGGCGCGGGAGCTTTCGAATTGTCCTGATTATATACCTACATTAATATTTTGTCAAGTTTCGGTTTTGACGCTAAACCTTAAAAGGTCTATACTCGATAAATGCAAGAGATATTGAAACAACCGACACCTGAAACAGAACCTGAAAGGATTAGAGATCCGCAGGAAAGATTTGAAACAAAACGCGAATTATTGCTCAATGCGATGAGTTGGTTTGTAACAGGTCGCATTGCGGAGAAAGTCATTGACCGATTGTTTGCGTTTGATGCATTCCACATGCTCGGACACAACGTGCCACATCAAGAAAAAATCGTACAGGAACTCAACAGCATCCAGTCAGACGAGGGCACATGGAAAAAGGGGCACGAGCACTATGTGCCGACTACGGCGCAGGCGCTCTTCTTCTACAAACGGATCGGTGAGACGCCAGAAAAATCGCTTGAGCCGTTTCTTGTCAGCATTGATATGTGGGAGAAAGTGAAAACGCATAATGCCCGGTATCAGCCTGATAATTACTGGGGCGGGCTTTGGGGATACGTCGGGTGTTATACGGCGCTCGGCCAGCGACCCCCATGGGCTGGCGAATTTTTGGAGGAAGCGAGAAGTCGATTTGACGAATGGGCAGAGGACAACCACCAACGCTCCCACGTGATTGATTCATTCCGTCAGTTACAGGAGCCGCTACCGAACATTGGAAAGTTGATCGCTTTGACGCTGAAAGGCCAGCAATCGGACGGGAGATGGACTGCGGAGCACTGGAATTCCGCACTCCCGCAGACCGTGTTCGGCATCGCCACGCTCAAGATCCTTGATAAAGAAGGAACGCCAGAGACTCGGGAGGCCATCGCGCGCGGGCTTGCGTTTATAGACCAATGCTTCAAATCCTTTCGCTGGAAAGGTAAAGAATACGCCGGATATTCACGGGAGCCAGACGCACCGTATCCTGATCCGTTAGCAACATCGCTTGCGATCATCGCGCATATGCATCCAGAACAACTGGAAGAATTGACTGGGTATGAAGATAGATGATCGTCGGATTCCCGCCTCCTCTCACACCCACAACTGTCCAGAATCTTTAAGGACTGGGTAATTGAACGGAAAATTGCTGGTTTCGGTAGCGAAATGCCTGTGCAATCTCACCGCGCCAATCATGCATGATCCATGACTCTAGTTCATCAAGAAACTTAATTTTTGCTACCGCCCATCCAACAATGTTATTGAGTTTCTTGTACAGCGTCAGGAGAACGGCGGTAATCATGGCCATATACATCACAACCTTGATACCATTCTCATTTCGTGAGAGGAGGTGACGAAAGTTCAATTCTTGCTTGATGAATTTAAAAAAAAGGTTTCGATTTCCCAACGTGATCTGTAGAGATCTGTAATCTCTCCCGCAGAAAGAATACTGATGTTGGTTAAGAATCTGATCTCTTGACCCGTCTCCTTGTTTTTTCCGATGATGACCCGAAATTCGGTTGCAACGGTTTCGCTCTGCATGCCCTCATTGCTTGCAAGGGCAACAATCTGATCGGAAACGGATTTTAGATACGAAACAAGCCGATTTTTTGATGAAATCGGAAAATTACCGTGAAATTAAATCATTCGTCCAAAAAATCGGAACGAACCCGCGGGTTCGTGACAAATCCGCCCTTTTTGAATTCCCCCCGCCGAGCCATTTCGCCGCGAAGCGGCGAGGAAAATTGTCGCGCGCCGTGCGCCCATCACGGCGCGCGTCCGCATTGTCTTTACGCGAAGTTACGATTTGCGGAGGCGGGAGGATTCGAACCTCCGATACCCGTAAGGGTATAACAGTTTTCAAGACTGTCCGTTTCAACCGCTCACGCACGCCTCCGTGCGCTACGGCCACGGGCCGTAGAGGTATGGGTTATGACTGCGCCGGCGCCTCTGCGGACGATGATGTCTCCGATGGCGCGGAATCTGCCGGAGCGCCGGAGGAGGGAGTGTCTGCGCGCGGGATACCCAGGGACATGCGGTGTTCTTTGGGGTCTAGGAGAAGGATGGTCAGATCATAGGTCTGGCTTGCGGTGAGTGTCTCCTGCATTTTGGCTGTGGTGCCGAATTCGGATATATGGATGAGTCCCTGGATGTGCGGCTCTATCTCGGCAAACGCGCCGAACGCGGTGAAGCGCGTAACGATGCCTTTGACGATATCTCCGCGGTGGTATTTGGCGGCGATCCGGATCCAGGGATCTTCTTTGAGCGCTTTGAGCGAGAGAGCTATCTTTTCTCCCTGGATGTCTATAATCTTGGCCGTGACATGATCGCCGATTTTGAGCACGGTGCGAGGGTCTTCTATAAGCGTCCAGTCGATCTCGGATATGTGGATGAGTCCTTCCAGTGAGCCGTTGAAACGGACAAACGCGCCGAAATCCACGACGCCCGTCACCTCGCCCTCCACGGTGTCTCCCACGGTGCACTGGGAGAGGGCGGCGCGCGACTCATCGCTGGCGATGCCTTTTTCGCTGAAGATGAGTTTTTGTTCCGCGGGGTCAATATCTATAACGCGGACGCGCAGGGGGTTGCCGACGAGTTTTTGCAACTCCTGGAGTATTTTTTCTTTGTCGCCGCCGTCTACGCGCGGATAGTGTTTGGACGAGAGCTGGGACGCGGGGAGAAAGCCCTTGACCCCCTCGTGCTCCATGATGAGTCCCCCGCGGTTGGCCTCGCGGACGACGATGTCCAGCGCCTCGCCGGTATCGCGGAGTTTTTTGAGCGTGACCCAGCGCTTTTCCTCACCCGCTTCTTTGAGGGAGAGCTCCACATAGCCGTGCTCGTTGTCCAATTCCACGACTTTGGCGTTGATGGGGTCGCCCGCATGGAGGGGTTTTATGACATCCTCGGCGATTTTGTATTCGCGGCCGAATATGACTCCCGTGCCCCGGGGACCCAGGTCCACATAGAGCGTACCGCGGTGTTTTTCAATGACGGTGCCCTCGGCGATATCGCCCGGCTTGAGGAAAGCGGCCCCCGTGTTTTTGAGCAGAATCTCCATGGGGTGGCGCGCGCGCAAAGCCACAGCCGCCGCATCGCGCGCGGACATCGTCTGTCCTGCTATGGCATCTTCGCCCCCTGTTTCTCGTTCATCGTTCATGAAACGAAGTATAGAGAATTCCGCACCCTTTTGCAAGCCCCCGCACACGGCGGCGGTTGGCAGACCGGCGGTTTTTTGATATGATGCGCGTATGGTAATCACATGGTACGGGCAGGCGTGTTTCAAAATCCAATCCGGTGAGACCGTGATTGCGATTGACCCGTTTGATAAGCAGATCGGGCTCACACCACCGCGCTTTCGCGCGGACGTGGCGCTCGTGACCCACGGGCATCATGATCACAACAATTTGGACGCGCTGGCGGGCGAGCCGTTTGCGATCACCGGGCCCGGCGAGTACGAGATCAAGGGCGTGGCCGTACGCGGCATTGAGACATTTCATGATACGGCGCGGGGACGCGAGCGGGGCCTCAATACTATTTATGTCATAGAGGCGGAGGGTATCAGGATTCTCCATATGGGGGATTTTGGTGAGGACAAAATGCGCGACGAGACGCTGGAGGCCGTGGGCGGGGCGGATATTATGATGATCCCGGTCGGCGGCGTGTACACGATAGAAGGCCCCGTCGCGGCGCGCATCACGAGACAAGTGGAGCCGGTGGTGGTGATCCCCATGCACTACAAAATACCCGGGCTCAAAATCACTCTCCAGGACGCCGACGTCTTTTTGAAAGAAATGGGTGTCAAAGACGCACAGCCGCAGGACAAACTCACCATCAGGAAAAAAGACATTCCCGAAGACGGCAAGACAGTCGTGGTCGTGCTCAAACAGGCGTAGAATATGCGGCGCGGTGCACGGCGTAACGAATGCGGAGTACAATGGATTTTTTGATCAAAATGCGTGATACGGTGCGTGGATGGAGCGAGGAGGCACGCGTGTTTTTGGCTTTCGCGATCATGGGTGTGGCACTGATATCCTTCTTTTCTCTGTGGGTGACGGGGGCGTCGTCGCGGCTGGTTGCGGTGAAGAGCGGCGACTCGTCTGGCTCCGCGTCGGCGCTACCCTCTCCGGTGGCGTTTGCGCCGCCGGACGCAGGGGCGGGTTTGGGCGCGGGCGGGGCTGGCGTGACGGACGTGGCGCCCCCGTATAAGTACAATATCCCCGCACCTCTTTCTCCGGCGCGTGCGACTGATGGCGGCATGGGGCCAGCTCTGCCTTCGGCGGCCGATCTGCCACCCACGCCCGTACAGGGTGTCGCGGAGACATTTGGCGGATTGCGACAGTTGTTTTCCACTGGCGACACCGATCGCGCATCGGGTGCGGCGGTCTCAATCGCCGACAGACTGTATGCCGTCCGGGCATGGTTGTGGGATCTTGCGCTGGCGCTTTTTGACGTAGTGCAGAATTTTCTGGTATGGCTGGGGGGATGGCTTTACACGCGGGCGTCTACATTTATCGCATCATAATGTCCCGGGCGGGAAACAAAAGTGGGTATTCGCCAAAGCGGGGCGCATGAATTAATACGAGATTATGTCCGATATCGGCACTGTGGAGAAAAGAGAAATAGTGGAGGAGATGCGCGAGTCCTATCTGGACTACGCGATGTCCGTCATTGTAAGCCGCGCTCTGCCCGATGTGCGCGACGGTCTCAAGCCCGTGCACCGCAGGATTCTGTACGCCATGCACGAGATGGGGTTGGGGCATAGCGCCAAATACCGCAAATCAGCCACGGTCGTGGGCGAGGTGCTCGGTAAATACCACCCCCATGGCGATTCATCCGTGTACGACGCTATGGCCCGTATGGCGCAGGATTTCTCCATGCGCTATCCCCTGGTGGACGGCCAGGGCAATTTCGGCTCCATTGACGGGGATTCGCCCGCGGCCATGCGGTATACCGAGGCGCGCATGACGGGACTTGCGGAAGAACTGCTCCGCGATATTGAAAAAGACACGATTGATTTCCGCGACAACTACGACGCCACGCGCAAGGAGCCGGCGGTAATGCCCTCATCCGTGCCCAACCTCCTGCTCAACGGCACACTGGGGATCGCGGTGGGTATGGCGACCAATATCCCACCGCACAATCTGGGCGAGGTGGTGTCAGCGGCGGTGCACCTGATTGACAATCCAAAGGCGACGTCGGACGATCTGGCGCAATTTGTCAAGGGGCCCGATTTTCCCACGGGCGGCATCATCTACGACGAAAAAGAAATCCGGGCGGCGTACGCATCGGGCAAGGGCTCCATTCTCAACCGCGGGAAAGCCGAGATAGAGGAGGCGTCCGGGCGCGGGAGCGGCTCCCGCGGCGGGTCGCAGATCGTGATTACCGCCATCCCCTACCAGGTGAACAAGTCGGAGATGATAGAAAAGATGGCATCGCTGGTGCAGGATAAAGTCATTGAGGGGATACGCGATATCCGCGACGAGTCGGACCGCGAAGGCATGCGGATCGTGATTGAACTGAAAGCGGACGCCCACCCGCAGAAGATTCTCAACAACCTCTACAAGCACACCGATCTGGAACGCACATTTCACCTCAATATGCTGGCCCTGGTGGACGGCATCCAGCCCGTCGTGCTGTCGCTCAAAAACGTACTGGAGGAGTTTCTCAAGCACCGCGAGGTCGTCATCACGCGGCGCACCAAGTTTGACCTGGCGCGTACCCGCGAGCGGATCCACATCTTGGAGGGGCTCAAAATCGCTTTGGATCACATCGACGCCGTCATCACCACGATCCGCCGGTCGGCCGATCGGGACGAGGCGCACGCCAATCTGATAAAAAAATTCGGGCTCTCGGACATACAGGCATCCGCCATTCTTGATATGCGCCTTTCCACGCTGGCGGGGCTGGAGCGGCAGAAAATAGAGGATGAGCTCAAGGAAAAACAGGCGCTGGCGCGCGCGCTGGAAGCCCTGCTCAAAGACACGCGCAAGATCAAAGAGGTGGTCAAAAAAGAACTCATCCAGATCGGCGAAAAATACGGCGACGAGCGCAAGACGCTGGTGGTGCGCTCGTCCCCCCGCGCGCTGTCCGACGAGGACCTGATCGCCGACGAAGAGGTGGTCGTGGTGCTGACGCGCGGCGGGTACATCAAGCGTCTCAAGCCCGAGTCCTGGCGGATGCAGAAGCGCGGCGGCAAAGGACTCATCGGTATGGAGACCAAAGAAGAAGACATCGTGGAGCAACTGCTCTCATGCAGTACCCACGCGCCGCTTCTCTTTTTCACGGATACCGGCAAAGTGTACCGGGTACCCGCCTATGACGTGCCGGAGGGCTCGCGCACGGCCAAGGGCAAGGCGATATTCAATCTCCTGTCCATCGGCGCCCAGGAGCGGGTAACGTCTGTTCTCGCCCTGCCCAAAGGGCTCAAACCCAAGGGCGGAGAACGGTATGTCGTCATGGCGACCAAAGACGGCATCATGAAAAAAGTTGACGCGATATCGTTTGAGAATGTGCGCTCGTCGGGGCTTATCGCGCTTACCATCAAATCCGGTGATATGTTGCGATGGGCGCGCCTGACCGCAGGCCGCGACGAGATCATCCTGGTTACCAAAAACGGCCAGGCGATCCGTTTCGGCGAGACGGATATTCGCCCCATGGGAAGGCAGGCCGCCGGGGTGCACGCCATGCGTCTCAAAAAGGGCGATGAGATCGTGGGTATGGACATGATCCCTGCCACGAAAAGCAAAGCGCAGGACATCAAACTGCTCGCGGTCATGGAAAACGGCTTTGGCAAAACGACGCCGCTGGGGCAGTACAAGCGCCAGAAGCGGGGCGGCTCCGGCATCAAGACGGCGCAGGTAACGGACAAAACGGGCGCTCTGATCGCCAGCCGCATCGTGGGAGACGGCGAGGAGGAGATCATCGCCATATCGCGCAAGGGCGTCGTCATCCGCACGACACTGGCGGCCATCCCCTCTCTCTCCCGCGCCACACAGGGAGTCCGCATCATGAAGATGGAGCCGGGAGACGGCGTGGCGTCTATCACAACGCTCTGATTTCAGACGCGATATCCGGCAAAATCCGCCCCAAAAAGAAAGGGGGCGGATTTTTGATGGCGCTGTGTTGCGGCGTATTTTTATTTGTGCGATGATGGAGTGGTGGAGACCGGAAAAAACACACCAATCAACGCCAATGTCCTGGAGCCCGGACGGATTGTTGCCGGATTTGGCGTGAGACAAGGGGATCATATAGCCGATTTCGGTTCCGGGCACGGGTATTTTACCCTCCCGCTCGCGCGCGCGGCGGGTGCTGGCGGCAGAGTGTACGCCATTGACGTGCAGGAGTCGGCGTTGGACGCCATCCGCTCCGCCGCGGCTTTTGAACACCTGCTCAATATTGAGTATGTGCGTGCGGATCTGGATATCCGCGGCGGCTCCCACCTCAAAGACCGCTTTATTGACCTGGTGGTCATGGGCAATATTCTCTTCCAGGCACAGGACAAGGATGCCCTGCTCCATGAGGCGCGGCGTGTCTTGCGCGAGGACGGCAGGCTTGCGATGATTGAATGGGACGCATCAGCCGTATCCCCCTTGGGTCCCCCGCCCGCCATGCGCGTCAAAAAAGACGCCGCCCGCGCGGCGGCTCTGCAGGCGGGATTTGAGTACGATCGCGAGTTTGCCGCAGGCACCCACCATTACGGACTGCTTTTTGTGAAGAGATGAACCGAAAACCTCTCATTATCGCCGCCATCGCGGGCGCTGTCATTCTGGTCATACTTTTTGTATTTTTCGGCGTGGGGCGAAAACCAGCCGCACCCGCACCCGTGACTTTGGAGTTTTGGGGATTCGGGGATGACGATACCGTATGGACCCCCGTTATAGATGCTTTCCATGCGCACAATCCCGGCATCACCGTGCACTACAAGCGGTTCGTGGATACGCTGTATGAGGATACGCTAGTCAATCGTCTCGCGGCAGGCACCGGCCCGGACGTATTTTTGATGAAGAGCACATGGCTCGGACGCCAGCGCGACAAAGTCGCCGTGCTTCCTCCCGCATCGTCCCCACTGTCCCCCGCCCAGTTCCGCGACACTTTTGTGGACGGCACCACCCCGTTGATAGCGCCCGACGGATCGCTGGCCGGGGTGCCGCTATCCATGGATTCTCTGGCGCTTTTTTATAACAAAGACGTGTTTGACGCGGCGGGCATTGCAAATCCGCCTGCCACATGGGATGACTTTGCATCCGTCTCCCGCCGTCTCACTACGATCGCCTCCAATGGCGACATACTCCGGAGCGGAGCGGCCATAGGCGCGGCCAAAAACGTATCGTATGCCCTGGAGGCCATCAGCGCCCTCATTTTCCAGAGGAAAAATACCATCGTAGGCCCTGACGGGCATCTGAATCTGGATGACGACAAAGCGGGACAGGCAATCGCTTTTTACGCGTCTTTTGCGGACCGCGCCAGTCCAAACTTCTCATGGACGGGCCGCATGCCCGAATCACTGGACGCGTTTGCCCAGGGTACCGCGGCCATGGCTTTTGGGCAGAGTGCGGATGTACAGCGCGTTGTCCTGAAAAATCCGCACCTCAACTTCGGGGTGGCCCCCTTTCCCCAGCTTGCGGGAGGGGCCGCGCGGACATTCGGCACATACACATTTCCAGCGGTTTCCCGCGTGAGCGCCCATCCGTCCGAGGCATGGCGGTGGGCGCTTTATATCACGTCGCGCGACGGCGCGTCCCGTTATCTGCAGGCGGCCGGCCGTCCTCCGGCGCGGCGCGACCTGGTGGCGACGATGCCGGAGGGCGGCATATCGGGCGCTTTCAGCCGCCAGGCGCTGATCGCGCGTGACTGGATCATGCCCGACGAGAGCGCGGTGCGGCGTATTTTTGGAGACGCGATTGACGGCATCGCCAGCGGAGCATACTCTCCGCTGGCGGCACTTGCTCGCATCGTCGGACAGCTCCAGCTTCTCCTGCCATAGCGGAATCGGGCGGATAGTGTGGTATGATAGGCGCAGACAGTGTGTCCGGCCGTATCGCCGGAGCACGGGCGGGGTACTCGCCTACTCTATGAAAAAAAGCATCTTCTGGTCGCTTTTATTTTCCCTCTCGCTGGTCTTTTTTGCCGTGGCGGGCGTCTCCGGCGCGCAGGGCCTGGTGCCGTGCGGGCTTATGGGGAGCAATACATTCTGCGACACCTGTGATCTTATTGTTCTCGTCAAAAACGTCCTGGATTTTGCATGGAAAGGCGCCTGGGTTCTGGCGGCGGGCATGATGGTCTACGGGGGGTTTTATATGATACTCCCCTCTCTGGGCGGCGGCGCGGGCATGTTTGAGAAAGGCAAGAAGATATTATGGAACGTAGCGAAGGGGCTTGCCATTGTGTTCTTTGCATGGGTCGCGATTGATACTATAATCAAAGTGATTGCCGATCAAAACCTTGTGAGCGGCGCTCCGGCGACGATAAACGGCTGGGGCCCGTGGAACACAATTGAGTGCACGCGCGCGCCAAAACGGGCCGCACTCCCCCTCCTGGATGTGCCGGAAGAGTTCAAGTGTAAGCCGGGCCAGCCCAGCGTAATCCCCGGATTTGACCCCTGTGACCCGGTGGTCAAACAATCCCTTCAGGATTATTGGGGTGGTGATAAGGCAACCAGTTTTGCCGGACCCGTGGTGGCGGGCAAGTGCAAGCCGGGAATATTGCGTCCATACCACCAGCAGATACAGGCCGACGCCGCCGCAAACGGAGTGCCTCTCAACTGCGCGCAGGCGCTGTTTATCACCGAGTCGGGCGGTAGTAGTGCGGCGCACAGCAACAAAGGTGCCGCGGGTCTGGGGCAGATCATGCCGTCCACTGCACGGACGCTGGAGCCACAGCGGTTCAAGGGCATGTCCGACGGGCAGATACAGGCGGTTCTCAAGAGCGATTCTGGGCTTAACATCCGGATGAGCATGAGGTATTTCGGGTCCATCATGCATTCTTCTCTGGGGAAAAATGACTGTGTCCTGGCGGCCGCAGGATACAACGCCGGCCCCGACAGGCTCAAACCGCCCCGCCAGGGTAGCAGTTGCAAACAGCAATATATCTGGCAGTGTATAGACGAGACGCGGGATCGGATGGTGCCTTCGGTGCAGGGGAACCTTCAGCAAATCGCCTCCGGCTGTAATCCGGCATAAATAGTAAATCATATGCGGCGAAAGCAAATCATACGCGATTGTGTCTTGTGGAAAACCCTTTTGCGGCGCGGGGCTGTTTTTGCTATGCTTGCGTCAGCACATATCGCATCCGCCGCAAGCGAGTCTATCCCCAATCCCATCGCGGCCCGGTCCTTTCCGTGTCTTATCAAGACAATATCGTCGGCGGCAATCCAGGTAGCGGTACCCATCGCCGTCATCACGATCATTTTTGTCGGCCTGCGGTTTGTGTTTGCGGGTCTGTCCGGCAACACGACCAAAGTCGCCGATGCGAGGAAACTGCTCGTAAATGTTGTGATCGGCACGGCAATCATCGTGGGGTCGTTTGTGATTGCGAGCGCGGCCGTGACCCTTTTCGGAGCGCCTGCTCCCGATCAGATCCAGTGCTGATGCATACCAATATATTGACTTGATTGTTTCTTTATTTGTCTGTATTCTCGTAAAAGGTCGATACTCCGTTCTGTTGTATCCAATGTTCTCATAGCACACAATCCGTATATCACTCTATAACAAAATCAATAATTAACCACCATATTTCTATGTCCATCTCATCTTCGTTCAAAAAAGCCGCCGCGGTCTCCATCCTGATGGCCGCTCCCTTGGCGGCGTTTGCGCAGTCGCTGGGCAACCTCCAGCAGATCGCCCAGAGTTCGTTGTCCATCCTCAATATCGTCATCACCATCGTCTTTGTGCTGGCGATCCTCGTCTTCGGGTGGGGTGTTGTAAAATATGTCGCGTCTGCGGGAGACCCTGCAAAAGAGGCCGAGGCACGGCAATTTCTCTGGTGGGGCGTCATCGGCATCTTTGTCCTCGCATCGGTGTTCGGGCTTGTGAAGTTCATAGGCTCGTCGCTCAACGTGGGCCAGGAGCAGGGCACGATCACTATCCCCAGGATTCAGCCCAATCAATAACGCCGGTATTTCCGTGACGACCAAATCGGGCGGAAAATCTCGCGCTGTTGCCATACTCGCCGCCATATTGTGGGCGGCGAGTATGCGTATGGCCGCCGCGGCTCCCCTGTCGCAGATAGGCCAGATCATTGACAGCGCCATCAATCTCGTCAAACAAGTGGCCGTCCTGGTATGGATGACGGCGCTTGTTGTCTTCGGATGGGGCATTGTGCGCTTTATCGCGGCGGCCGACAATCAGGAAGAGATCAAAAAAGCCAAAGGCATTATCTGGTGGGGCGTCATCGGCATGTTTGTGCTGGCGAGCATCGTGGGGATCATTATTGTTCTGCAGAGAGATTTCGGAGTCGGAAGCGAAGCCGTCATTTCTCCCCCCCAGTTTTGAAGTTGTCTCCGGAGGAGACGCTCCGGATTGGAAATCATAAATACTCTTCCGTCCGCGTATCCGCGCGGACGGAAGAGTAAAAGCCATGTCGGCGCAACAGCTGATTGCCGCAATCACCAAAAACCTTTTCAACCCTCTGATCACGGCGCTCTTTGCCGTGGCAACACTGGTCTTTGCATGGGGTGTCGTGTTGTACATCATCGGGAGTTACGGCTCCGACAGCAGGATTGAACGCGCCAAGTCCATTATGTTCTGGGGCGTCATCGGTATGTTTATCATGGCATCCGCCTGGGGCATTGTGGGTATGCTGTGTAATTTTTTCAATGCATACGGCACGGCCTGCTGAAGCCTTTTTATGTTTTTCGGACAGCTGATCGCCAGAATCATGCAGGAAATCATCAACCCGCTCATCGTGCTGGTATTTCTGATTGCAGTCGCGGCGTTCGGGTGGGGCATGGTGATGTATTTTGCCGCAGGCCAGGGCTCGGATCAAAGAGTGCATGACGCCAAAAAGATCATGTGGTGGGGCGTCATCGGCATGTTTGTGCTGGCGAGTATGTGGGGGATCGTCTTCCTGCTCTGCGACTTTTTTGGGACATGCCAGCCGCGGGGATTTGTGCCGCAGGGTTTTTCGGGCGCGGGCCCCGCGCCGGGAGAAATGAGCTGTTTTGGCACGGTCGTCCACAACAAGAGCGAATGCCTGCAGTGCTATTCACGGTCCTCGTGCGATGCGGCGTTTCCATGACAAAGCGCTCATAGGGCAAAGCTGCCACAGTACTCCTTGCGATTTGCCTTTTGACAGAGGTTCGGATACTATAATTCCAGTCATGGGTCCCGTGCGGCGGGGATCTCCAGGTGCTGTAGATGCATGCGTCATAATCTCACCGGGCCTGTCGGGGTGGCGAAACCGGCAGACGCACCAGCTTTAGGAGCTGGCGGGAGCAATCCCGTGGGAGTTCAAATCTCCCCCCCGACACCTTGCACCCCGCGCATCCGGCCATACTCGCTCGGCGTTGTATCCAGATTCTGCCCCTCGTCTGCCGGAGTAGTTCAGTGGTAGAACGCTTTCATGGTAAGAAAGAGGTCGGGAGTTCGATTCTCCCCTCCGGCTCAAAGAGGGGATGAGAAAACAGATGTGTCCGACTGCTCCGCCTGCCGTTTTGCTTTAATCATTAAACGCCTCGGTTATGCCCCAGCCAAACCTTATCCGTCTCCAATGCACCGTATGCAAGCGGTTCAATTACTGGACCCGCAAACACCTGCGCAAAGTGGAGCGCAAAATTGCGCTCAAGAAATACTGCAAGTGGTGCAAAAAAAGCACCGCCCACAAAGAAGCCAAAAAGACATAATCCGGACCCGGATCCCGGGGTGCGCGCCTGTTTTGTTTCCGCCCGCCCTGCGATTTTTCGGGGGCTTGGTGAAGTGGTATCGCGGCGGTCTCCAAAACCGCAATCGGGGGTTCGATTCCCTCAGCCCCCGCCTGATGGACGTTCATAACGAAAAAACACCGTATCAAAAACCGGCGCCGCACGGCATGCGGGCACGTTTTTTCGTGTATTTGTGTATCGCGGGTATTGTCCTGTCTGGGGCGCTGACGAGCGACCAGATTTATTTTCCCCATACGCGTTTTGAGGGCAAAAAAACGGTTATTGTCTCGTCCGGCATGGGGTCCCGTGTCATCGGCACACTTCTCAAGCGCGAGGGCATCATCGGCTCCAAATGGGCTTTTGTAACCTATGTCTCGGTGCGCGGCGAGGCGTCGGATCTCAAACCGGGGCGGTATGAGTTTTTTGACACGGCCGCAATTCCCTCCATCACCCGCGATCTTGTCGCGGGCTCCGTGCGCGAGCGGGTCATCGTCATACCCGAGGGGTGGGGCACCGCGGATATCGCGCGGGAGCTGGCGGATCAGGGTATGGCATCATCACGGGATGCGGCGCTTGATTTTTTTGCGAATCCGCCTGCGGATACTGCGGCCCGGTACAATTTTCTCGCGGGAGCCGCTCCGCAATCGGGGCTGGAAGGTTATCTTTTCCCCGACACGTACCGCATATTTCAGGATGCCACTATAGATACCATCGCCGCCAAAATGCTGGACAATTTTTCGCGCAAGTTTACCACCGACCTGCGTGCCGAGGCAGATCGCCAGGAGAAAAGCATTTCAGAGATCATCACCATGGCATCCCTCATTGAAAAAGAAGTTGTCTCGGACGAGGATCGCGCAGTCGTCTCCGGGGTCTTGTGGAAACGTCTGGATGCGGGTATTCCCCTCCAGGTTGATGCAACCGTCATCTATGCCCTTGCGCGCGCCGGGCAGATACGTGCGCATCAGGGCTACAAGATATCAGCCCAAGACATCAAGATAGATTCGCCCTACAATACATATCACTATCGCGGCCTGCCCCCCGGCCCCATTGCCAATCCGGGACTCTCCGCGATCCGCGCCGCACTCTATCCCCGCCCTTCGCCCTATCTTTTTTATCTATCATCGCCGGACGGCCGGACGATTTTCTCCCGCACGCTGGCCGACCACAACGCCGCCAAAAACAAATACCTGCGGTAGCCTGCAATCCTCCCTTGCTTTGTTTTGGCGTCTGTGATAACATATGGGTGTACCCGGAGACAGGAGGCAGACATAAGACCTCCCGAGGGATTGAAAGCATATCTGCTTTTTGCCGCGCGCAACCATGCGTATCGCGGCACTCCCCCCGGGCGCACACACGCCTTTTTTTATTGCCTTTTTCTCATTTTTATAAACGCCTATGATTACAAAAGCAAAAAAAGCCGAAGTAGTCGCGGGATTGAAGGATAAGTTTTCACGTCAGAAAATCGCCATATTCAGTGATTTTCACGGCGTGTCGGTTGCCAGGTCAATCGCCCTGCGCCGCCTACTGAGCGCCGAGAACGCCGAGTACAAAGTGGCCAAGAAAACCCTTTTTGACCGCGTGCTTGGCGAGATGAACGCGGGCGTGTCGGTCAAGGGTATGCAAGGCGAGATAGGGGTTGCGTTCGGCTATGGAGATCAGGTAGCCCCGGCAAAGATTCTGGCCAAATTTGCCAAAGAAGTGGAGACCTTCAAAATCCTGGGCGGTCTTCTGGACGGCAAAGCGCTTACGGAAAAGCAGGTCGTAGCGCTCTCCCGACTCCCCGCGCGTGAGGTACTGCTGACCCAGGTGGCGGGCGTGCTGTCCGCTCCCCTGCGCGGTCTGGCAGGAGCGCTTCAGGGCAATATCCGAAATCTGGTGTATGTTTTGGCCAAAGTAAAAGATCAAAAGTCAGCGTAAATTATTAATCAATCATATTAAAATATTATGGACAAGGACAAAATGATAGATGCGATCGCCGCTATGTCGGTTCTGGAACTTTCCGAGCTGGTCAAAGCGATAGAGGAGAAGTTTGGCGTATCGGCCGCAATGCCGGTAATGGCAGGCGCCATGCCCGGTATGGGTGGAGGCGCCGGAGATGAGGCCGAGAAGAAAGAAGAGAAAACGAGCTTCACCGTGGAGCTGACGGATGCGGGCGGACAGAAGATACAGGTCATCAAAGTCCTCCGCGAGGTTACCGCGCTTGGTCTCAAAGAAGCAAAAGATCTTGCGGACGCGGCGCCAAAGCCGGTGAAAGAAGGTGTTGCAAAAGACGAGGCCGAAGATATCAAGAAGAAATTGGAAGCCGCCGGCGCTACCGTTACCATCAAGTAATATCCACTTACTCTTGCGGCGTGTGCCATATTTGGCAGGAAATGCATGAGGGGCTAACACTCACTGATGGACCAGATTATTGAAAATCTCTTTGAGTCTGTACCCAAGGCGCGGATTTTGCGCCTTTTGGTGCGCAATTCCGACCAAAAATTCTCCCTGGACGAGATCGCGGCGCGCAGTCAGGTAAGAAAACCCGCCGTCCGCAGGGAATTGCAGAAGATGATCAGATACGGGCTTGCCGAGGAGCGCGTTGTTTCCCGTGAGATCAAGACGGATAAATCTCCGAAAGCGCGCTTTAAAAAAGAAAGAGTCTACGGGATAAACCCCAAGTACTATCTTTTGCGCGAGTTGTACGATCTGATAACCAAAGCATCCGTCGCTCCCCATGATAAATTGCTCAAGCAGATCAGGGGCATTGGGAAGATAAAACTGGCCATCATATCGGGCGTCTTTACCCAAAGCGAAAATGCCCGCACGGATCTCCTGATCATCGGGGACGGCATATCCAAAAGAAAACTTGACCGTTTTCTCGCACATGCCGAGTCGGAACTGGGCAAGCCCATCCAGCACACCGTCATGGAAACCGATGAATTCCAGTACCGGATGGATATGTATGATAGATTTTTGCGCGATATTCTTGAATATCCGCACGAGAAGATCATCAACAGATTCAATCTGTAAACCTGCTCTTAAAAGTATCAAAACGCCCCCGGCATCCGCCGGGGGCGTTTTGATTTTTTCGCGTGTTTGCCGTACAGTGTCCTTATCTCCGGGCGACTAGCTCAATGGTAGAGCGTTGCATTCACATTGCAAAGGCTGAAGGTTCGATCCCTTCGTCGCCCATCCTATGATCACACTTGAGGATTTCAAAAAACTGGATATACGGATAGGCAGAGTCATCTCTGCCGAGAAAGTACCTGATTCCGATAAATTGATACGGCTGGTTTTTGATATGGGCGGCGAAGAGCGGCAGGTTGTGGCAGGCATAGCGTTGTCATTCCCCGATCCATCTGTGCTCACTGGTATGCAGATGCCAGTTTTAGTCAATCTGGAACCCCGGAATATGAGGGGTTTCGTGAGTAGTGGCATGATCTTGGCGGCGGATGGCAACGGATCTCCGGTCCTCTTGCATCCCCAAAAAGAAGTCCCTCCGGGCAGTATCATCAAATGACCGCTCTCCCGAAGCAATCATTTGTTTTACGTGGAACATTCTGGTCTTTCATAACGGCATGTTTTACATGAAACTTTAGCATTGGCCCATGCCATCCCGAAAACGCAGATTTGGCGATCTTGGAGAAAGAATCGCAAGGAAATATCTTGAGAGCAAGGGTTACTCGATTCTTGAGAGAAACTATCTCAAGCCATGGGGTGAAATTGATATCGTTGCAAGAAAACGAGGTACCATAACTTTCTGTGAGGTAAAGACACGAGAAAAGAAACACGTGGAACACTATCTTGCTGAGGCAAGTGTAAATGCCGAAAAAATCAGAAAATTACAAAAGATATGCGAAACTTATCTGATGGAACGCGAACTTTCCCTCTCACAAAAATGGCAGATAGATGTGCTTGCTATAGTGATTGATAAACAAAAAAAGAAAGCCATTGTAAAACATTTTCGGAATGCGGTTTGGGAAACAAGGTACTGATTTATATTATTGTTTCATGTATTTCGTTTCACATTTGTGAAACTACTAATAGCAAACGGGCTATAGTGTAATGGTAGCACGAGTCCTTTGGGAGGATTTAGTCTCGGTTCAAATCCGAGTAGCCCGATATAAAACAGTGGCACGCTCTGTCATCCGATAGGGTGCCATAGCAGATGCCAGAGCGATTTCCAGTAGCCCAAAATTGATTTCCATATTTTTCTATGGTACTCTGGGAAAAGTGCGCGGGTATCGTATAGTGGTAATACCCCAGTTTTCCAAACTGGCGCCAGGGGTTCGATTCCCCTTACCCGCTTGGCTGACTGCAGATGCATCTTTAAGCATAGACATAACAAAAGGACATATCTGTGTGATATGTCCTTTTGTTATGTCTTATATATCCGACGTCCGATATTTATTTCACCGCATCTTTCAGCGCTTTTCCGGCGCGGAACTTGGGCGTTGTGGTGGCGGCGATATTGATCTTCTCGCCGGTGCGCGGATTGACACCCATGCGAGCGCCGCGCTTTTTGGTGACGAATGCTCCGAATCCCGCGATGCTCACTTCATCGCCCTTGGCGAGCGCATTTACGATGGTATCAAATACCGCATCTACGGCGTCCTCGGCCATTTTTTTGGTGCCGCCGATTTTCTCGCTTACGACCTCCACGATATTCATTTTGTTCATAGGTTTGTTTTGAAAATTATCACGGCATGCCAGAGATCGACCTTTTGGAAATGACGCTATAGCGGGATGGTATCAAAAATCGCTTATTGACGCCAATTTTGTTTTCCACAGCGGAACGTATTGCATGTGGACCTGTGGATAACGCCTGTTTATTTTCTCCGGGCGCTGAATTACAATGGGCGTACTACTCGTCTTATCGCTAACATAATTTTATGCGCTCATCCATCTCTGCCGTCGGAAAGTTTTTCTCTTCTCTGGGGGGGTTGCGGCGCGTCAATACGGCGCTGTTCGGACTGGCGCTTCTGCTTGTCGGCGTTGCGATAGGGCATACATCCGTGCCCCAGTTTGTGCACGACGTATGGGCGGCGGCTATCAGCGGAGGCGGCACGGCAACCAAAGTCGCCGCGTTTACCGCCAGTGACAAGATAGGGGATTCTATTATCGCCGATGACGGCACGACGGTGACAATCGGGACGACCAGTATTCCTCCGAACAGTATGCGTATGAATGTAAACGGCCATTTCATGGTCAGCGGCAATCCAACCAGTAATGCCGATATCAAACTGAATTCCGTGGGACGACCGTCGATATATCCGTGGGGTCCCAATGTAACGGGGGATATGGGCTTGCAGATACGGAGTGCCGGAAACGGACGGCTTCAGTTCAATAACGACAATTCGGGTATGGTTGAAAGTCTCAACGGCATTATTTTGGGAAACAAGACGGGAGCGGCGTGCAACAGCACCACAAAGGGCATGCTGGCATCCAATCGCGACACTGATGGCGATCTCTACTATTGTCATCCGAGCAAGGGCTGGCAAAAAATAAATCCATAGAACGGATCGGTAGCGTGATGACGACATAGTATCCGATAACAGCCACATGGTTTTTTTTCGTTCTGTGCGAAGCAATCGTTATGCGACCGCAATCGCGCGCGGCGGGCTTTTTTTTGTATTGCTTGGGGTACTCTATACCCTTATCGGCATCAATTTTGACCGGACGCGCGCGGTAAGCCAGATATTCGGCTCCGGCACGCCCGGACGGATCGCGATATGGGTAACATCGGCACCCCCGGCTCCCGGCGCGCCGCAGGTGTCTCTGACGGCGTCTCCGGTGACGGTGGCGTCGGGCGGTACGGCGACGCTTACATGGACGGTTACGGGTGCGGCGGACTCGTGCACGGCGACAGGCGACTGGAGCGGTTCCAAATCCGCGACGGGCGGCTCGGAACAGCGCACGGGGATAATCTCCGCAAAAACATATACTCTGCAGTGCAGTAATACGGGCGTTTCCAGCACGGTGAGCGCGTCGGTGGCTGTCGCGGTGGCGGGTACGCCCGTCATAGGGACGTTTCAGCTCGCGTGCACTTCAAACGGGCATGTGCTTGCGGACTGGGGCCCCGGTGTCCCCGGCGCTACCGGATATGATGCCGCGACATGTCGGGGGAGCGGTTGTACGCCCGGCGATGTCCAGAATATGGGGAGTCTGACGGAATATCTTTTTGACGCGGATAATGTCGTCCCGCCACAGCCCTTTGGACTTAAACTCCGGGCCGTGGACGCAAGCGGGCCGGGAAACTGGAGCGCCACATCGTATGTCAATGTAGATTGTCCGGCCGGCGCCGTATACACTCCTCCATCCGGGGTGGCCAAATACAGCACGCCCTTTCTCTTGCGTTGGGGTGCGGTGAATGTGTCTTCGTGGGCGGGGGATAAGCAATATCCCAAATCAGTTTTACCTCCGCGGAACGCAAACTCTCTCTTTAACGCCGGGTCTTTGGGGTCACCCAGCCCGCTTGGATACTATACGGGGCAGAAAAACATAACCGTCACGGCGGGCGCAAATCCAGACGCGACGGCGGGAGACACGGCGGTATTCGCGCTCACCCTGACCCCGTCCAATGCAACCCAGTCAACAATAGCCATGTGGAGCAAGACCCTGTCTTTATTGCCGGGAGATTTTTCGCTCTCTCCTCCCGCCAATTCGTGCACGGCAACAGGGGCGCCTGTGGCGTTAGTCTGGGGAGCTTCTGACGGGACGCAGAGGTATAATGTGTTTCGCGTCATAGACGCCAACGGCGATGGCGTGATTCAGCAGAGCGAAATAGATGCCGCCGGTCCCGATGTGGACCTCAATCTCACCAGTCCTCTTCTGCCCGCGGATGTCTGCTCGGGGGGTGTCTGCAAATGGACGGATCAGAGCGCCCGGAAAAACGTGCGGTATCTCTACGTCGTGCGATCGCGCGATTCGCAGGGCGCTACATTTTCCAATAGTCCTGCGGTCAACGCATTGGCGGATTTGAAACCCAAATCTCTTCTGACACAATGTGCGCCTACCGCTTCACTGACTCCCCAATCGCAGACTATTAATATCGGGCAGACGGCGTCTTCGACATGGGCGTCTACCAACTCGGATTCGTGCGCCGTCAATCAGGGAGTGGGTTCCGTATGCGCTACGGCGACGGCGTGCGACGCGGGCGGCTCGGTCCAGGTGTCTCCGCAAAACGATACGGCATATACTCTGACGTGCACGGGGGCAGGAGGGCCGGATGCGACGAGTACCGCGCAAATAAACCTGAAAAACCAGGCGCCGCGGGCAGTGGCGGGCGTGAGCATAGCCACCACATCTCCCCGGACATATGCGACCAGTGTCCGCGTCAAGCAGGGTGTCCCGACGACCCTTTACTTTGCTCCTTATACCGGAAAGTATCCCCAGACCACCGCGATCAGTTCCGATCCGGATACCGATCCTGCCAAGGGTATTCTCAACGGCGGCTCGTGTGAATGGAATACTGATTTGAGCGTGGATTCCGCGGTGCCCGACAGATTTGATACGCAGATTGATAAAACCACGACCATTGGAGACGGATTTCCTTTTGATTCGGTGAACGCCGCAAAAGACTGTGTCGCATCGGCGACGCATAATTTTGCCGATGCGGGGGGCGTATACCATCTGTATCGTCTCGTTGACAAATTGGGCGCCAAATCCAACGTAGCGGATGTGACGATCACGGCCGTTGCGGCACCGCAGATCACATCTTTTACCGCAACTCCCTCGCTCATAGGGCAGGGCGATTCATTTGTGCTGGCGTGGACATCCGCGGGGACTGCGAGCTGTTCCAGCAGTGATTTTGCGGTGCCGACGACGGGCGATACGACCCGGGGATCGGTAAATGTGGGCAATCTTTCCGTCAGCCCCAAGACATACAGACTGAACTGCGTTTCAACCGATACCGACCTGTATCCGACACCTGCAACGCAGACGGTGACGGTGAGCATCAAACCGGCTGACGGCGACATCAAGGTACGCAAAGCAGGACAACCCGCATCGGCCAATACCGACGGGCCGCTTATGATCCAGCGCGGAGAGAAAATAATCCTCTCCAAAACGTCGTCCAACGCCCGGACGTGCGCCATCACTGACGATCAGCCGGATTTTGATAATATCACGGATACGACTATCACAGGGGAAATATCACCTGCGCAGTCGCCTCCGCGAAGCATGATATTTACGCTCACGTGCAACGGGGACGGTGGTGCCGACGCAACGCCGGATACCGTGGTTGTCAATGTGGACAATGTGCTCCCTGTGGCAGTTGCGGGGGCCTCACTGGACACATCGTCCACCAGGACGTATGCCAAAAAGATTACGGTGACTCAGGGGGTGCCGGCCAAGATTTATATGTCCGCGGGCGGTAGCACGGATACGGACGGAGGCATACGATCATGCCAGTGGAACAGTACATTCAACCAGGATCCGCCGATTGCCGACAAATTTGACCGCAAGGTGAGTGTCACGCCAGCGGTGTCGCCGGTAGGGGATGAATGCAGCACAGTTATATCATCGTTGGCGTTTCCTCTATCCACAGAAGATCAGTCGGTTCTGGGACTGCATACATACAGGGTTTTGACGGTAACGGATGACAAGGGCGGCGTGTCGGTGCCTGCGACTCTGCAGGTAAATATTCTGCCGCGCCTTGCCGTATCTCTGTCCGCGACCCCCGCATCAGGCGATGCGCCGTTTGCGCCATCTCTACGGGCGGATATCATGAATTATACCGGTCCTGCAAGCGACACGGGCAATTTCTATTTCTGGTTTGACTGCGCCAATACCAGCAATGATCTCGGCACGGTCAAGGCCGCGTGCGGTGATCCTGCGTCTATCCCGGATACGGGTGGCGATCGGGCATGTACCGTGAGTGGGGACAAAAAAATGGCAAAGTGCGAGACCGTGCCCTTGCAGGGATTTGAATTTCTATCACTCACGGCTCCCGGCTACGATGCGCGCGTGCAGGCGTATACTCCCAAGGTGCTGGTGGAACGGGGTAGTGCCCAGCCTGCCGAGAGCAGGACGAGTGCGACGGCAAATGTTCCGTTTGCATATACACTGACCAAAACAGGCGGAGATCTGGATGTGGTAAAGGGAGCACCAAGCCAGACGACGACTATTGATTTCAAGCGCACGGGCGGCACTGCCCAGCAGGTTTCATTTGCGGTTGCGGGCTTGCCGACAGGGACGACGGCGTCTTTCAATCCCTCAAGCTGTACGAGCGACTGCACGACGACGCTCTCGGTGAGTGCGGCAATGACCGCGGCCGCGGGAGGTCCCGTAGCCCTGACCGTGAGCGGATCCGCTCCGGGAGGTACTACGACGTCGGTCGCGCTGATGGTGCGGGATGTTCTTACGTGTGGTCCCGCGTCGCAAAGCGCCGTTGTCGGCGTGCCGATCAGTCAACTGACGGCCGCGGGTGGCACGGGGACGTACTTGTGGGAAGCGCTCAATCCTACGGCGCCTCCGACCCTGGACCCCAACGCATCCCCCAATACAGGCACAGGGGCCAATTTTAAGGCGACTTTCAACACATCCGCGGCTCGTATCGTCCGTGTCTCCAGCGGGATCCAGACCGCGACATGCAGTGTGAATCTGACGGGACAGACGCTGGGGGCCGCCATATCCGCCGTGCCGGATCACGGCACCGAGCCGGTGCAGTCTGTCATCACCGGCCAGATTACGTCCGCGTCCACGGCTGTCGGCACGATTAACTACACGTTCTGGTGGGATTGCACCAACACCAGCGCTACGGTGACTGACGCAATCAACGGCACGCATGGGGGAAGCGCGTGCGGAGACCCGCGCGGCACGACGGATTTGGCGACCAACTATCCGCAAATCATCTGCAAATCCAATGCCGCGGGGGCTAAGTGCGATGGTGTGAATCCGGCCGCTATCCCCGGCTTTGATCCGGTAAACAATCCTCTCCAGATCGCGTATGTCTATGGCGCCGCAGGATCGCCGTACACTCCAAAAGTGATTATTGAGCGTGGGGCGGCTCCGGCGGCGGAAGCGCGGTACACAGGACAAGTGATCGCATCATATCCGGCGCTCACGGCGGCGTGCGCCGTACCGGCGACGGCAACAGCCGGACAGAACGTTTCATGGACCGCAACCGCGTCGGGCGGCTCCGGCCAATACGTCTATTCTTGGGCAGGAAGCGATGATCTGCAGGGTAAGTCCGGGACGCCGGCGAGCGTGACATACTTTGCGGCAGGTACCAAAACAGGCGTCGTCACGGTGCGTGATACGGCGACAAGCACAGCCGTCTCTCCCCAGTGCTCCACGGTCATATCTTTGCCTCAAGGAGGGGCTCCGGTGGCGATTGCCGGTATCAGCAGGGACTCTGCGACAAGTCGCGTATATCGCTCCTCTATAGATGTCAAGAAAGGAGAGTCCGTAACGCTTTATTTTGCGGCAGAGCGCACCAATGCGAGCAATGTGATTGAGAAAAGTTCGGATCCGGACGGGTGGACGGATCAGTTCAACGGCGTCTCAACGTGCCAGATCAACCGCGATTTGAGCACGGAGCCCGTAACGGCAAACCAGTTCACCGGATCGTCTGATTTTAGCCTGGCAAACCCCGCGTCTCCCGATGTATGCCGCACCTCCCAGCCGCAGGCATTTAGTAACGATGCTGAAAATGACGCGCAGATTTCGCGCACGATTGCCTACAACATTTTGCGTCTGGTTGACCGGCAGAGCAAGGAGGGCGTGGGCCAGGCATCTGTCGTCGTCCACTACCAGCCCGAGATCGCGTCCTTCACCGTCAACGGAGGTCCCGGCACCAGCGTCAATTCCGGCGATCCGGTGGAAATCAAATGGAATGCCCGACACGCCACATCCTGCACCGGCACCGGCTTTGACACCGGAGGATCGCCATCGGGATCCAGGACCGTCAATCCGACGAGCGACACCACATACTCAATATCCTGCTCCGGCTCTCCTCTGTGGGGACCTGCCACGGCGAGTGCGGCGGTGACGATGAGTTTTAATTTTAAGCTTTCCACGAGCAAGAGCACTGTTGCCACGGTGCAGGGATCTGCCATCAGCAATGTCATCACGGTAACAAGGACGCGCGGTACCGCCCAGGCGGTGGCGTTCTCGGCCGCCGGTCTGCCGGCCGGGGCGACGGCAGTGTTCAATCCGGCGTCATGCAACCCTGGTATTTCTTCGTGCACCAGCACGCTCACTCTCTCCACGACGCGCGGCATGGACGCGACACCCGCAGGCGTCTACCCCGTCAAGGTGACCGGTACTGCCGGCCCTGCCACCGCGTCGGCGGCCCCGTTTGACCTGCGGGTCTCCTCGCAAATGACCGTCTCTCTGGCGGCCCTGCCGTCGGCCGTGGGGCCTGCGCCGTATGTCCTGCAGTTGCGCGCTGACGCTCCGGCGGTGGACTACACGGGTGATCCGGGCGACAAAGTGACCTATACGTTCTGGAAAAATTGCGACCAGCCGGGCACCGATGTCTCCGTTTTGGTGGCCGCGAGCGTTTGCGGCAGTCCCGACTATATCGCCGGTAATACCAGTGATTTGTCGTCCCGCACGACGGATCTTATCTACACTCAGGCGGGATCATACCGGGGTAAGGTCGTTGCGGTGCGCAATGCGGCGGCCGCGGAGAGTCGCGTCACGATAACAGTGGACCCGCCCTTCAATTATGGGCTCACACTGGACAGGAGCCGCATTGAGATGGTGCAGGATACGACCGTGTCCAGCGCCAACCGGGCCGTCATCACGCACGTCAGCGGCAATTCAAGCTCCGTGCCGTTTTCGGCGCGGATAACAAATCTTCCTCCGTCGGTCGTATCACCCGTCATTACCTTCAATCCCGTGGCGTGTACGCCGCCTGCGGCGGGGACGTGCGGAAGCGATATATCGCTCACTGTGCCCCGCGAGACGCCGGCGGGCGATTATTCGGTGGCAGTCTCCGCCGGTTCGCAGACTGCTGTCTTTACCCTCGCGGTGACGTCCCGGATCAGTGTCGCGTTGAGCGCTCTTCCGTCGGATAGGGGTGCGGCACCCCTGGGCGTGCGACTCAAGGCGGACACGAGCAATTATACCGGTTCTTCCAATGACGCTCTCAACTACACTTTCTGGTGGGACTGCAACAATACGACGGACAGTCCGTCCGATGCGGTCGCCGCCTGCGGCAATCCCAACGACTCCGCTATCGGCTTCAAGATGAACAGCACACTGCAATTGAGCGTATCAACGCCGACCACGCATGCGTATCCGGCGGAGGGAGTCTATTTCGCGAAAATCATCATTGAGCGGGGAGGGGCGCGGCGCGAGGCGCGGATTCCGATCACGGTAGGCAATCCCAAAGTGGCGGTTACCTGCTCCGTGTCTCCGGTATCCGCCGTCATCAACCAGCCGGTGGTCTGGACCGCGACGCCTTCAAACGGGGCTCCTCCCTACGGGTTCAACTGGACCAAAGACGTATCGTGCGGCCTCAACCCCGATAAATGCGTGTCCGTCTCCATGCGGTACGCGAGCGCGGGGGATAAGTTCGGATCGGTGACGGTGACCGACGGCGCCGGCGATACGGCGAGTCGTCTCTGCGACAACTCACTGAAAGTGTATCAGCCGACGCTGGTCATCACTCCCGCCGCGGTGCAGATCCGTGCGGATGGAGAGTCGGTCCAGCTGGCCGCCAAGTATGACCCCGACGGGCCGGATGGCTCTCTGCCAGAGGCAGATGTTGCGAACAGCGCATCGTGGTCCATTCCTTTGAGCGATCAGAATAAAGCGACGATATCGGCCACGGGGCTGGTCATCAGCAGATCGGCGACGGGTAATGCTACAGTAAATGCGAGCTATCGGGACGCTTTCAACAATGTTATTCCGGCGACAGCCGTTATCGGAGTGATTGCGCGGGATGCTCTCATCTGCGATCCGGCCCAGCAGACGGTGCGCGTGGGAGAGCCGACGTTCCCGATGAGTGCCGCCGGTGGCACCGGCTCGTATGATTGGATAGCGCAGGAAATTGACGCGGTGCCGCGCACGGGATCAACGGCGGGGAGTCAGACGTTTACGACAACATTCGGCAGTGTCGGCGCCAAGACCGTCAAAGTGACTTCGGGCTCGCAGTCCGGCTCATGCAAGGTGAGTGTTACGGACCAGAATCTTGCGGTGAATCTGTCGGCATTTCCGGCATCGGTGACGGTACCCCAGTCAACGCGCCTGACGGCGGTCGTATCCGGCAATGCGCTTGGTACGATGAACTACTCGTGGTGGTGGAATTGCGGCGCCGACAAGGATCCGGACAATACAACGCGCGTGGAGATTGCCGAGGGCAGATGCGGGGAAGTGCCTCATGGCGTCTCTCTGGGACAGTGTCAGGAAAACCAGTTTGGCGCGGTATGCGCGGGCATCACGGCGGCATCAAAGGCGCTTGACCATGCCTATGCGGATGCGGGAAGCATGACACCCAAAGTCATCGTAGAACGGGGGAATGCCGCGCCTGCGCAATCCAAGACCACCATTACCGTGGATGCGGCAAACAGACCCCCTGTTGCCGTGGCGGGTATCTCGGCCAATTCCAATGCCAACCGCGTCTATTCAACATCCATTGTGGTAACACAGAATGTTCCCACGCAGATCTATTTCGCGGCATTTACGGGGACGGCCCGCGCGCCGGATGAGACAAGCGCCGATCCCGACGGGTGGACCAACAAACTCAACGGCATGTATCATCCACAAGATCAGACCGCGACGGGGCAGTGTGCATGGAATGCCGATCTGGATCGCAACGCGCAGGTATCATTTGAAGACGTATCGGGCTCCAATCGCAATCCTGCATCGTCTGCCGACTGTGTCACATCATTCGTCCATAATTTCTCCGATCTGGGACCTCACACCTATGCGGTTCTGCGTATGACCGATAACCGCGGCGGCGTCTCGGCTCCGGCTCTGGTGACTGTGGATGTCGTTGCTCCAGGCGCTCCCATCGCGGTAGCGGGTATCTCCGTCGACTCCAGCGCAAATCGGGTGTATCGCGATACCGTACAGGTCAAGCAGGGTGAAGACGCACAGTTGTGGGTATCGGCCCAGCGGGGTAGCGGGCCTACGGCTGTTGTCAGTTCCGATCCGGACGGCTGGTCAAGCAAAAACGGCGGAGTCGCCAAAGGCGGATCGTGCCGATGGAACCGCGATCTGGACAGGGGAGTCTTCCCGGCGGGCATCCCGACATACGAGTGGGTGATCAACGATCCGCTGGATCCCACGGAGGACTGCGATACGCGTCTGGTCAACGAGCAGAATACCTCGTTTACACGCGTGTTTACGGATCCGCCCGGGACATATTCGTATGAGGCATTGCGCATATTTGACAACACGGGTCTGCGCTCCAACAAAGCGATGATCTCCGTGCAGGTTCTGCCATCGGCGGCTCCCGTTGCGGTGGCATCTGCCTCCACGGACGGCGGCAAGACGTTCAGTAACATCATCTCGGTAGTGCGCGGGGAACCGGCGGCGATCAGTTTTTCCGCGACTGGCAGTACGGATCCGGACGGCTGGACCAACCCGGTAAACGGCGTCTCCGCATCGGGCCAGTGTGCGTGGAATAATACCTTGTCGCAGGAGCCGGTTGTGGCGTTTTCCGATATTATCCGAGCGCCCTCGTCTCCGTCCGCGTGCAATCTGCCCGCACAGACATATACGTTCAATGACCGCCCCGGCGTCATAGATTATCAGGTATTGAAAATAGCGGACAACAAGAACATCCAGTCCAATTCCGCCACAATCAGCGTGGTCGTGATGGCGCCGGACCTGGTAATTTCCTCGGGGCCGACGCCGACATCGGTGGCTTCTCTGGTGGAGGGTGGGAGCGTCTCGTTTACGGGCAAGGTCAAGAATCAGGGTGATGCGGGGACTACCGCAACCTTCAACATCACTTTTATGGTGGATATAGGTAATGACGGCTCTACCGATCTGACGATAGGCCCCACGCCGACCGTCGCGGGTCTGACTGTCGGCGCCGAGAAGACTATAACATCGGGTGTGTGGAACAGTCTGCCTCCGGGTACGCACAAGGTTACTATGTGCGCGGACCAGCTTGGTTCTTCCGTCACCAATGAATTCTTTACCGGCAACAATTGTTCGTCGCAGGTGATCACCATCCTCCCCGACGACCGCGCGCCCGTTGCCGAGGCGGGTATCAGTCTGGACGGCACCACCTACGGCGCCAGCATTACCGTGCTCCGCGGCCAGTCCGTCCAGATATGGCTTTCGGCCGACAAAGATGTGACTGGAGACGGGCAGGCGAGTTTTGACCCCGACGGATGGGCGGACCCGGCGCGGGGGGTGGCGTTCGGAGGCAAGTGCGAGTGGAATCTTGATCTGGCAAGTCAGTTTGGTGTCCAGAATACGGTCAGCAACCCGGCGTCTCCGGCAATCTGCAACCGCAACAGGATGGATAAGACGTTCAACGACCCTGCGGGCGTATACGTCTATCCGGTCCTGCGCGTGACGGATACCAAACTCAAACAATCCAATGTGGCGGCCGTGAGCGTCAGAGTCGTGGATTCGCTTGTCGATCTCAATCATATCGATTGCGTGGCGTCAATGTGCACGGTCGTGTCGGGGGCGGGAGCAAATGTGTGTTCGGCGCCGGGAGGCGCCTGCACCGGCGGTGCGCCCGGCGGGCCGCCGGGAGGAAATCTGCCGGATCTTGCGGTGAGCGATGCGCCGCGTCTTGCCAGCGGGGAGTTGCGGAAGGACCAGAAGGTAACGTTCAGCGCTGTCGTCAAAAACCAGGGTGCGGGCGCCGTGACGCACGCATTTGACAACGTCTTTCTTGTGGATATCAACAACAACGGGACGGTGGATCTTTCGTTGCGGACGGCGCCCCGGACGGCACAAGCCGCCCGTCGCGCGCAATTCGCCGCACTGCCGATTGCCGACATCACCTTGCCCCAGCCGGCGACCGTTCCAGAACTTCAATCCGGCGCATCGGCGCCAGTGGTCTCCAGCGAGTGGCGTGGCATTCCGGCGGGGACGCACCGGATCATCGTATGCGCCGATTCCGACGGTACGGTGAACGAATCCGATGAGACCAATAACTGCGCCAGCACGGTCATGACCGTTGAGTCGGGCGCTCCTGCGGCAGGGCCCTTGCGGGTTGATTCATGCAGGTCGTCGGTCTCGTCGGCCCGGGCGGGCGAGCTGGTGGACTGGACCGGGCAGGTGAGCGGCGGCACGGGGGCCTACAGTTTTTCCTGGTCGGGTGATATTCCTCTGGAGGGGGTCGCCGCCAATCCCGCCTCGGTCGCTTATCGGACGACGGGCACCAAATCCGGATCTCTGATTGTAACATCGGGGGACGAGACTGCGTCGCGCGCGTGCGGAACGGTCAATATCACACCGGGCATCCTTTCCTTCACTGCAAGCCCCAATCATATCAACCCCGGTCAGTCATCCCTGTTATCATGGGATACGACGGGTTTTAGCTCCTGCATGATCACGGCGGATCAGCCGGGGCAGAGCATCGGGCCGGTGGATACGTCGGGGAGCAGGACGGTACAGCCGTCCCGCGACACGCGCTACACACTCTCGTGTGTGGGCGCCAGCCAGAGCCAGAGTGTGACGATAATCGTGAGTTCCGTGCCCAAAGTGGAGGAAGTTGTGCCGAAATAAGCGTGCAAGAACGCCTATGGAAAACCCGCCCCGCAGATACGCGGGGCGGGTTTTGTGCGGCAGACATCCACGTGTCCGCGGCTACCGGGCGTATTCTATAACGCGGGACTCGCGGATGACGGTTACCTTGATCTCGCCGGGGTATTTGAGCTCGCTCTCCACGCGGAGCGCTATGGCGCGCGCCGTATCGCGGGCTTCCAGATCGCTTACTTTTTCGGGCGTTACAAAGACCCGGATTTCGCGGCCTGCCGAGATGGCGTACGCTTTCTCCACCCCGGCAAACGAAGCCGCTATTTTTTCCAGATCCTCCAGACGCTTGAGGTAATTCTCCACCGAGTCGCGCCGCGCGCCCGGACGGGAAGCCGAAACCGCGTCCACCGTCTGCACGATGACGGACTCAATGGTCTCGTACGGGTATTCTTCGTGGTGCGACTGCATGGCCTGGATGACGCGGGTGTCCACATTGAATTTCTGGAGTATGCGTCTGCCGATTTCAACGTGCGTGCCCGCGACTTCGTGATCCACCGCCTTGCCTATGTCATGGAGCAGAGCGCCTTTCTTGGCAATGACCACATCCGCACCCAGTTCTTCAGCCAGCATACCGGCCAGATGGGCCATCTCCACCGAGTGCTGGAGGACGTTTTGTCCGTAACTGGTTCGGAACCGGAGTCGCCCCAACAGTATCAGCAGGCGGGGATCCAGATCAAAGACGCCGACCTCGTATGCCGCCTGTTCCGCCGCCTGTTTGACCTGTTTTTCTATCTCATTTCGGGCTTTTTCTACGGCCTCCTCAATCCGGGCGGGCTGTATTCTGCCGTCTTTGAGGAGTGTTTCTATGGCTACTCGCGCCACCTGGCGGCGTATGGGATCAAATCCGGATACGATGATGGCTCCGGGCGTCTCGTCAACGATAATCTCAACGCCCGCCGCGCGCTCCAGCGCCTTGATGTTGCGGCCCTCGCGTCCGATGATTTTGCCCTTCAGATCGTCCGACGGGATCGCGACAGCCGTAGTGGTCACCTCCGATGTCGTGGGAGCGGCAAGTCTCTGGATGATGGTCGCGAGTATCTCATGCGCTTTGCGTTCCATCTCATCCATGCCCGTATGTTCCATCTTCTTGATGCGCATCATGATATCGTCGGTATGGTTCTTTTCAATGTGCGCGACAATTTCTTTTACCGCATCTTCGCGGGTGAGTCCGGATATACGCTCCAGTTCTTTCTCGGCCTGTTGCCGTTTGGATTCCCACTCGGCTTTCAATACCTTCACCTTCTCGATGCGCTCCTCCGCGTCGTGCTCGCGTGTCCGTGCCTCTTCCATCCTCTTATCCAGAGCGCCTTCCCGCTCTATGGCGCGCTCTTCAAGCCGCCGGACCGTGGCGATACGGTCGCGCTCCTCGCTCTTCGCTTCTTCCAGGAGTTTTACGCTTTTCTCCTTGGCCTCGATAAGAATCTCTTTCGCCTCCGTGCGGGCGTCCTCGGCGAGTTTTTTGAGCCGTGCTTCTATGGAAAGCGCTCGGCGGGAGGCGATAAACTGGCGGACAAAAAATCCGCCGACACCGCCAGCGGCGCAGATCAACAGGGCGCCCGCGACAATCAATGGGCCGGTCATAACGATGGAAAGAAAAGAACGCGGCGCGCGCGGTGATCAGCGCAGAATTCCGTATCACGAAACCGCCACACCGGCGGATTTACAGAGAAACAAACCCCGTGCGAGAGGGGAAAGAGACGCGTATTGAGAGCGGACGGGGATAGATCAAGGCTTCGGACGGAGAGATACTGCCTGCATATTCGCGCGCGTGCATGATTCCTGTTCTTTGGTTAACAACACGATAATAAAATCCAACACGCGTATGATAGCAGACAGGAACGATGGCGTCAAATCCCTCCGCGATGGTATACTGGCGTCATGAACACCCCGTCTCTTATCCTCGTCATTCTGGACGGCTTTGGCGTCTCGGACGAGCGGCAGGGCAATCCCGTGGCGGAGGCGCGCACCCCGCGTCTGGACATGCTGGAGCGTCTTTTTCCGTTCACGACCATCCAGGCGTCGGGAGTAGCGGTGGGTCTGCCGTGGGGCGAGGCCGGCAATTCAGAGGTTGGGCATCTCACGATGGGGGCCGGGAGAGTCATGTATCATCATCTGCCGCGGATCATCCATGCCATCCGCGACGGGTCGTTTTTTGAAAACCCCGCGCTCAAAAACGCCGCCGCGCACATCCGCCTCCGCGGCGGGAAATTGCACGTGGCCGGGCTGGTATCGTCCGGGTCCGTCCATAGCTATGAGGAACACCTCATCGCCCTGCTGGAATTCGCCCAACGCGAGCGGATATCCGAGGTGCTGATCCATGCCTTTACGGACGGCAAGGACGCGCCCCCGACCCAGGGCGCGGAATTTCTCGCGGCGCTGGATGAGCGCATGAGCCACGAGTTTCCCGGCGCGCGCATCGTCTCCGTGATGGGCAGGTTTTTCGGCATGGATCGCGACGATAAATGGGACAGGGTGCGGCAGGCCTATGAGATGATGACGGGTGCGGGCGGGGCCGAGACTCCGTCCGCATCCGGCTATCTGCGCGAACGCTACGCGCAAGGCGAGACGGATGAGTTTATACCACCCGCCGCCGTAGTGCCGGACGGCACGGGGCGGACCCCTGTGAGCGCGGGAGACGCGCTGGTGTTTTTCAACTTCCGCGAGGATTCCATGCGCGAAATTACCCGCGCGTTCGCCGAGGACGGATTTGACGGGTTTGCCCGCGGGAAACTTCCCGATCTTTTTGTGGCCACCATGACCGAGTACGAGAAAAATCTCCCCGGCGTGCCCGCCCTTTTCCCGACGCTGACGACCACGCATCCGCTGGGCGGCGTCGTCAGCGACGCTGGTATGCGGCAGTTGCGGATCGCCGAGACGGAGAAATACGCTCATGTCACTTATTTTTTCAACGGGGGAGAGGAGACCCCCTTTCCGGGAGAGGATCGCCTGCTGGTGCCGTCGCTCTCGCTCGCGCACTTTGACGATGCGCCGGAGATGCGGGCGGCCGCCATCGCCGCGGCGGTTGTGGAAAACATGGATCAGTACGCCGTTATTGTCGCCAATTTCGCGAATGCGGATATGATCGGGCATTCGGGTAATTTCAAATCCGCGGTCGCCGCGGTGGAGGCGCTGGACGAGGCGGTGGGGACGATCGTGGACGCGGTGATCAACAAAAAAAGCACCATGATCATCACCGCCGATCACGGCAATGTGGAGCGCAAACGCGATACGCTCAGTGGAGAACGCCTCACGCGCCACTCCATCAATCCGGTGCCTTTTTTCGTCGTGGGGGAGAGATTCCGGCTGGCGTCTCCGCGCGCCGACGCGCGTATCGCGGCCCTGCGCTCCGACGTGGGGGGTATCCTCACGGATGTGGCGCCCACCGCGCTTGCTCTCCTGGGATTGGCGCAACCCTCCGAGATAACGGGCAAGAATCTTCTGCCAAAACTGCTGGCGGAGAAGCAATAATCAATCATGCGGCACATAAAACGCTCCGCCGGATGGCGGAGCGTTTTATGTGCGCGCGGATGCGGATGCTCTATTTGCCTCCCGAGGGCTTGCGTTTGATGACTTCGTCTATGAGCCCGTATTTTTTTGCCTCCTCGGCGTCCATCCAGAAATCGCGGTCCGTGTCGTTCTCTATCTTTTCTAGTTTCTGGCCCGTATGGCGCGCGAGCAGGCCGTTGATGCGCGCTTTGACGCGAAGAATCTGGCGCGCCGCAATCTCTATCTCCACCGCCTGCCCCTCGGCCCCGCCCATAACCTGATGGAGAAGTATCTCGCTGTTGGGGAGCGCGAACCTCTTGCCGCGGGCGCCCGCGGTGAGCAGGGTCGCGGCCATGGATGCCGCAACGCCCACGCAGATCGTGGAGACGTCCGGCTTGACGTACTGTATCGTGTCGTAGATGGCAAGCCCCGCCGACACCGATCCGCCGGGGGAATTGATATAGAGCTTGATGTCTTTCTTCTCGTCCTCGGACTCCAGGAAGAGCAATTGTGCGATAACGGTATTTGCCATGGCATCCATGACAGGGCCGCCGAGGAAGATAATACGCTCGCGCAGGAGCCGTGAGTAGATGTCATACGCGCGCTCCCCGAACTGCGACTTCTCAATCACCGTGGGGATGAGATACTGGCTTGTTGTCTTCATAATCACATACTATGCTCCATTAATTCAAATACTTTTTCGTTGCGCAGGATGCCTTGAGTATAGTCGCGCAGGTCGTCCCGGTCAATATCGCGGGACGATCTGCCCGTTCCGGCAAACTGCTCCAGATACCGCTCCATCCGCGAAGCAATCTCCTCTTCAGTAGGCGCGATTTTTTCCTCCCGCGCTATCTCGCGCAGGACCAGGGACGCGCGGACGCGGTTTTGCGCCTCATCCCGCCACTCGCCGCGCAGATCGTCTTCGGTTTTTTTGATGTGCAGGAGATAATCCGGCCACTGCATGCCTATCTCGGCAATGCTTGCTTTGTGCTCGGCGATCATTTTTTCCGTCTCTCCGGCGACCAGGACTGCGGGCACGTCCATATCCGCTTTCCCGGCGATCGCTCCCACCGTCATGCTTCGGACGCGCTGGCGCTCTTTCTCGGTTTTCTCGGCTACGATGCCGTCGCGGATATTTATCCGGAGGGCTTCCAGTGATGTAAAATCACCCAGTGTTTTGGCGAAATCATCGGTGATCTCCGGCATGATGCGCCGGTACACCGCCTTCATGGTAACATCAAAATCAAGCGATTGCCCGGCCATTGTGCGCTCGCGCCAGTCGTCCGGCACGGACAGGGAGAATTTTTTGCGCTCGTCGGGACTCATGCCGATGAGCGCGTCCTCAAATCCGGGGATGAATTTGCCCTGTCCGATGACGAGCGGATGATTGCGCGAATCGCCCTCGGCTATTTTGACGCCATCGCGGCGTATTTCAAAATCAACCTCCACATGATCGCCGTGCGCCGCCGGACGTCCCGCGGCAACCAGACTGACGCGTGACTCGGCGAGCCACGCGACGGCCCGGTCTATTTCCGCATCGTCCGCGACGGGCTCGCGATATTCCGCCTTTGTTTTCTGGGCAATAGCGCGCCAGTCGGGCAGAGTGACGGCGGGCAGTACGGCGGTCTTGATCTTGTAGATGAAATCATTGCCCGGCGCCAGTTTGACGACCGTGACCTCGGGGCGCCCGATGGCGGGGTGCGCGGCGGAGAGTTTGCCGTCCCGGATCAGCTCCTCGCGCGCCCGGGGATAGCTGGCGCGCACGGCGATCTCCGCGGCTTCCTCCATGATGGCGTGCTCGCCGACTTTGTTTTTGACTGCGTCATAGGGTGCCTTGCCCGGGCGGAAGCCCTGTATGGCTACTTTTTCGGAAATGAGGCGCGCCGCCTGTTTCGCATGCGGATCAAACTCGGCGGGGGAGAGGGTGATTTCAATCTCAATCTCGGAGTGAGGGAGTACGGTGAGTGTGGAATTCATTGATACATGATTATCTCGTTATAGCATCGCGGCCGCACGCCGCAAGGGGGGCACTGCTCTGGCAGAGCCGTTCGGAATCAATCGTGCGGATGCGTCCTGCCACGAAAATTGTGAAGATGGGCGGTCGGGTGTTCAGAGCAGGCGCGCGATGAGCAGAGCCACGATGCTTGCGATTTTGATCATGGGGTTGATCGCGGGTCCGGCCGTGTCTTTGTATGGGTCGCCTACCGTATCACCCGTGACGGCGGCCTGATGGGCGGGGGATTTTTTGCCGCCGTAGTTTCCCTCTTCAATATATTTTTTGGCGTTGTCCCACGCGGCACCCCCGCTCGTCATGGAAATGGCGACGAAAATTCCCGTCACGATAGTGCCGATGAGAACACCCCCCAGCATGGTTGCGGCGTGCTGGCCCACGGCGAGCGCGATGGCGAGCGGAACGGCGACGGGGATGAGGGCGGGGATGATCATCTGGCGCAGGGCCGCTTTGGTGACGATATCCACCGCCTTGTCATACTGGGGGCGGGCGGTGCCCTCCATAATGCCTTTGATCTCGCGGAACTGGCGGCGCACCTCCTCCACGACGCCCTGCGCGGCGCGGCCAACCGCCCGCATGGCGATAGAGCCGAAAAGGTAGGGCATCATGCCTCCGATGAAAAGACCGGCCATCACGTACGGGTCGGAGAGATCAAAGAAAACGACCGATCCGAAGTTTTTAAGCTCCTCCACATACGAGGCGAAAAGCACGAGGGACGCGAGTCCGGCTGATGCTATGGCGTAGCCCTTGGTAACGGCTTTGGTGGTGTTGCCGACCGCGTCCAGCGGATCGGTGACGGCGCGCACGGAGTCGGGCAGTCCCGCCATCTCGGCGATCCCGCCAGCATTGTCCGTGATGGGACCGAACGCGTCAATGGCGACAATGATGCCGGCCAATGAGAGCATGGTCATGGCGGCCAGTGCGACACCATACAGACCCGCCGCGGAAAAGGCGACCAGCATGCCGCCGGAGATTATGATGACGGGCAGAGCGGTGGCCTCCAGCGAGAACGCCAGACCCATGATCATATTGGTGCCGTGTCCGGTCAGAGACGCACGGGCGATGGACCGGACGGGGCGAAATTTTTTGGAAGTGTAGTATTCGGTGACGATGACCATGAGTGCGGTGACCGCGATACCGACGGCCGATGCCAGGAAGAATGGATTGACGAGCGCACGGGGGAGGAGAGAGGCAAAGAGCGGCCAGAGGATGGCAAGCGCCAGGGCGGACGCCGCAAAAAGCCCGCGATACATGGCGCGCATGATCCCCGATTCTTTTTTGACGCGCACGACAAAGACGCCCGCGATGGATGCGAGGATGGCAATACCGCCGATGGCAAGAGGAAGCATGGTCATGGTGTCGTTGTCGGGAAATAGCAGGGATCCCAAAAGCATAGCCGCAATGGATGTGACCGCGTATGTCTCAAACAGATCGGCCGCCATGCCCGCGCAGTCGCCCACGTTGTCGCCCACGTTGTCGGCGATGACGGCCGGGTTGCGCGGGTCATCCTCGGGGATGCCAGCCTCCACCTTGCCGACGAGATCCGCGCCGACGTCCGCGCCTTTGGTGAATATACCTCCGCCGAGGCGCGCGAATACCGAGATCAATGATCCACCAAACGCAAGACCCACGAGCGGCGCCACACTCTGCGCGATGTAGTAGAAAAGCGAGACGGCAAAAAGTCCCAGCCCCACGACCAGAAATCCGGTAACGGAGCCGCCGAGAAATGCCACGCGAAACGCTCTGCCAAGACCTGTTTTTGCGGCCTCCGTCGTCCGGACGTTGGCGTCCACCGATGTCATCATGCCCAGATAGCCCGCCAGAGCGGATGCCACCGCGCCGATGATAAATCCTGTCGCCGTCATGCCGCCGAACGCGATCCACAAGATCGGGGCGATAATCACGGCCACAATCCCCACCGTCATATTTTGACGCCGCAGATACGCGCGAGAGCCCTGCATAATGGCGCGGGAAATATCAACCTGCGCTCCGGACCCAGTAGGGTACTGCTTGATGACGTAGATGAGACCCAGGGCGAATACGATGGATACGAGGGACGCGATGATGGGGAATATGATCATACGTTATAGAAATTAAAAATGAAAAACTCCGGAACGGCGGCATTGTCTCCCTGCCGCCGCATGGCATCTTAAATTTTAATCCGCCACACTCTCTTCTTTCTCTTCCGCGGGCACGGACTCTCCGTCCGCGTCCGCGGGTGATTCGGAGTCTTGCTCGGCGGCTGGTGGACGCACGTCTATTTTCCAGCCGGTCAGCTTGGCGGCCAGACGCACGTTCTGCCCCCTTTTGCCGATGGCAAGCGACAGCTGGTCCTCCGGCACGGTGACGCGCGCCTCGCGCCGGGCGTCGCTGGTCTCCACGCTGACGACTTTGGCGGGGGAGAGCGCGTGCGCGATGAGTTCTTTGGGATCGTCGGACCAGGCGATGATGTCTATTTTCTCGCCGCCCAGCTCCTGGATGACGGTGGAAACCCGCACTCCTTTCTGTCCGACCAGGGAGCCCACGGGATCCACGCCCGTCTCGTGCGAGAGCGCCGCGATTTTGGATCGCGACCCCGGCTCGCGCGCCACCGCCTTGATTTCCACAGCACCCGTCGCTATTTCCGGTACCTCCAGCTCAAAGAGTTTTTTCAGGAGGCGCGGATGGGTGCGCGAGAGGAAGACGCCGGGGCCGCGGGGATTTTTCTCTACCAGTGCGATCAGTACCTTGATCCGCTCACCGACATGATACCGCTCGCCGGGGATCTGCTCTTCCGGGGGGATGACGCCCGCACTGCGTCCGATGTCCACATATACATTGCGCCCCTCTATGCGCTGGATGAGTCCGCTGATCAGCTCGCCCTCCTTGTCTTTGTACTCGTCAAAAACGGCCTCGCGCTCGGCTTCGCGGATGCGCTGAAGGATAACCTGTTTGGCGGTTTGCGCGGCGATGCGCCCGTAGCCCGCTACTTCGTCGTAAGCGACAGGAAAGGACAACTCGTCTCCCGGTTGGGCGTCGGGTTTGGTTTTCCGCGCCTCGTCCAGCATCAGATGCTTCTCCGGGTTGAAGCGGACTTTTTTCTCCGGTGAGAGTTCCTCGTCGTCCGTCTCCAGATGAGGGCGTCTCCCTGGCCCTGCGGGGATTTCGGGCGCTACCTCTTCGCCGTCCTCCTCTTCTTCCGGCTTGAGCATGGTTTCGTCCACGACGATTTTGATCTGCGTCATGGCGACGGCTCCGCTCGCCGGGTCAAGATGCGCGCGGATGATCTGCCCGCGCTTGCCGTAGTCGCGCTTGTACGCGGCGGCCAGCGCCATTTCAATGGTTTCAAATATCTTTTCGCGCGCGATGCCTTTTTCATCCGCGATCTGCTGGATCGCGGAGGCAAATGATTTGAGGTCCACGGTGATAATAATTACGGTTTCCTATAAAAACCGGCCCGTTTCCACGGACCGTCCACGACACCTCCAATCTACTATGCGCCACCCATACTGTCAACCGGAGGTCAATAGAAAGCGTGCTCCGGCAGACATAACTGCCGCGGTTGCAGAGGCGGCATCTGGCGCTTTGCCACATAACCCGTGGTGTTGGCCCATCATTGGATGTCCGCCGGTATGATACCGAAGTCCGCGGGACGTATGGCAAACGGCGCGCCGGGCGCGATGGCCCCTGCGATGATGCCGTCGCTGACTGCCTTCTCTATGTGATCCTGTATCCACCGGCGCATGGGTCGTGCGCCGAACTGGGGGTCAAAACCGCCCTCCGCGCAGGCGGCGACGAGCCCGGGAGTGACCATGAAGATATAATTCTGTTCTTTGAGGCGTACCACAAGCGCGTCAAGCATAATGCGCGCGATCGCGCGGAGCGCGGGCATATCCAGAGGACGGAAAACAATAAGCGCGTCAAAGCGATTGAGCAATTCCGGCGACAGTCGCGCTTCCGTCTCTATGTGTCTGATCAGCTCCTCTTTCCGCGCCGAAGGGTCCTGGCCGCGCCCGACCATATCCTGGATGAGCAGGGCGCCCGCGTTGGATGTGGCGATGATGACCATATCGCGGAGCAGGATGCGGTCTCCCGCCGCATTGGTGAAGAACCCCTCGTCCAGTATCTGGAGGAAAAGATTGCGGATTTCCGGGTGTGATTTTTCAAATTCGTCCAGGAGGAGTATCCCGTACGGCGTGCGACGTACGCCCGCGGCCAGCAGTCCGGACTCGTCGCCTCCGGATGACCCCAGGAGTCTTTTGACATCGTCTTCGGTCTGATATTCGGTCATGTCAAAACGGATCATCCGCGACTCATCCCCGAAATACGTCGCGGCCAGGGCTTTGGCGGATTCGGTTTTGCCGACCCCCGTCGGCCCCAAAAACAGGAAACTGGCGATGGGGCGGCGGGGATTGCGCACGGCGGTCCGCGTTCTGCGGACGGCGTCGGCGATGGCGCTTACAGCCGGATCCTGGCCCACGACGCGGCGGTGGAGTTCGGATTCAATGTTTTGGAGTACGATTTTCTCGCCGGGCGCGATGACTCCCATGGGGAGATGTGTCTTCTCGCCGACGGTTTTCATGATATGATCCGGTGTCACGACGCCCGCCGCCTCCGCGCTCGCCGCGGCTTCCTCCAGTAGTCCGATCGCGCGGCCGGGGAGCGCGCCGTCGGTGATGTGATTGATACCCGCGTCGGCCGCGGCGCGCACGGCCTGATAGGTGATGACCAGCCGCCCGTGATACGCCGCCTCTATGACGGGGACATGGTTTTCCAAAATGGCGATGAGCCGGTCGCGATCAATAGCAGTGAGATACACGGTTGCGAAATGATTGGTGATCTCCGCGTGCGCGCTTATGGCCCGCCGGAACGGGGCCGTGTCGGCGAGCGCCACGATATGCAGTGAGGTACTTTCCAGATAAGGCGAGAGTATCTGTCCCGCGTTGATGCCCAGAGCCGACAATGAGGCGACAAATTCGGGAAATGCGTTCATCGCGATGATGATATTGCCCGCCGCGGCCGCCTGGTCAAATATAGTGATGAGCAATGCCTCCGTATCACCCTTGGTCTTGGCGTGTGCGATGATATCGGCGCTATCAATGATTACCAATCGTTTGTCCGTCAGCGGCGGCGCCACGACATCTCGCCTGATGCGTTCGGCCAGCGCGCCCAGGAGGCTTTTTTTGCCGCTCCCGGGGTCGCCCACGAGAAGCACATTGGCTCCCGATTGTCTGGCCAGAGCGCTTTCCATGAGGTGGAGCTCGGATTCTCTGCCGACGATGCTCTCCCGCGTGTCTCCCGTAATCTCCCGTCCGAATTTGTCCAGATAATAGGTGCGGCCGTATGCCCACCGCGCGCCGATGCTGGGGATGGCAGACAGCCGTTCGCGCCGCCACCAGCGTTTTTGCGCGTCTTTTTTGTTAAGAGAATCCTCCACCCACGCGGCGGCCCGGCGGCAGTCATCTACCGTCGCGCCGGACGCGAGGAACAGGGCTTTGAGCGGGGTCTCGGATTCAAAAACGACGGCCAGCAGGTCTCCCGATGTGATTTCCCGATTTTGGCTTGCGAGCGGGGTCAGGAGGCGGAGCGGGTCAGCCGCGGCGCGCGTCGTATCGGGAAATGCTGTCAGCGTAGCGCTATACGATTTTGCACTTATCCCCAGGCGCGCCAGGAGCAGGCGTCCTGCGCCCGCACGACCCAATCCCGCGGCGATGGCATGGATCGATGCCGCCGACCCACTGCCGCCCGCGCGCCATACTATGGCCGCATGGAGGTTCATCCGCCGCGCGATGTTGCCGTCCGCCCCATCGCCGCGGGGGTCCGATGTCCGCGAGCGCGCATAGGCATTGAGCATAAAGAGGAGAAGGCGGCCCGCCAGAAGTGCCGCAAACCATACGGCCGATGGGGCTATGACGGCAACGACAATGCCCGCGTCAAGCGCGCGCGCCGCAATCCTGCGGGCGCGCGCAGACAAGCCGCACTCCAGCCATGAGACGCCTGCAAATACGCTTTCATTCCACAGGAAGGTCATAGGCGGCTACGGCGTCACGGCTCCTGCGGCGGCGATCGCGAGCCAGATTATAATAGCGGGGAGCGATATCCAGACGGCCCATGCCGCGGCCAGCAGGATAGCCAGCGCGATTTCGGCGCAGATGCCAAGCGCTATGACGGCGGCGCGCAGATACATGCCCACAATGCGCGCGACGATATCCAGGACGATATTCTGCGCACTGCCCTCAATATCCGTGATACTGATGCCGCCCGCACGAATCCGCGCGTACGGCGAGAAAAAAGTCCGCGTCAGCGTGGGGATGGAGAAGAAATGATACAAAAAACTCACCAGATCGCGGCTGATGCCCAGAAAATCCCGCAGAGCGCGGCCGTAATGCCACACCGCATAATCCTTTGAGAAAACGAGCGCCTCCATGGCCATCATTATAGCGTGGCATCTCCGCGCGGCGCAATCCCGGCGCCATCCGTTCCGGCGGTGTGGAAAAGGTTGCGGCACGGCGGCTGACAATGTGCTATAATAGTAGTGCCATGGTTTCATTTTTCGCGCGCCTGAATGTCGCAACGGAGTGCCGGACGCTCAAGCTCAAGCTCAAGCTCTGGCACTGTCCGCCGTTTCTTTTTTTTGCAATGGGGTTTGTCACGATCACGGCCATGGTGGCTACTTACGTTGTGGCAAACCGTTTTGTAGACGAGCCGCAGATCGCGGCACTGATCGTCAGTTTCATCGCCGCGCTCTTTTTTGTTGTGGGCAACATGATCATCCACGGTTTTAATGAAATTGTGGAAGCAAACCGCACGGAGAGCGAGTTTGTCTCCATCATCTCGCACCAGCTGGGCACGCCGCTCTCCATTTTCCGTATGACGCTGGACATGATGGGCAAATCGGGTACGTCGGCGGGGGCCCGCGACCGCGAAGACTCGGAAAGTCTCAAGACATTGACCGATACGACCGACAATATGATAGCGCTCGTGCGTTCGCTGGTGGAAGTCGGACGGATCGGGACGGGGCGGATGGTCCTCAACCGCGAGGCGTTCGCGCTGGATGCGCTCACGGCGCAGATGAAAGACAGCCTTGCCACGTATGCGGCCGCCAACAACGTCGTATTGGCGCTGGAGGACGGACACCCGCCGCCGCAGGTGTATGCCGATCGCGAGCGGGTCAAAATGGCCGTCCAGAATCTCATGGACAACGCGATCCGCTACAGTCCTTCCGGAGGTACCGTGCGCATCGCGGTGCGCCCCGACGGACGTACCGTCCGCTGGAGCATACGCGATGCGGGGGTTGGCATACCAGAACCAGAGCAAAAGTACATATTCCAGAAGTTTTTTCGGGCGGGCAACGCCGTCCACCACAATACCCACGGGTCGGGGATCGGCCTGTACATCGCCAAGGGTGTCGTGGAGGCCTCGGGGGGGAAAATTGGATTTCGCTCGGCTGTCGGGCAGGGGAGCGAATTTTGGTTTACCCTCCCCACGGCTTCATGACGCGATTATAAGGACATAATTTTTACGCATATGAAAAAGATACTCTTTATTGAAGACGAATCTGCTTTGCAAAAAGCCATCACCGGCGTTCTGTCCGCTGGCGGGTATACGGTGCTCTCCGCGCTCAACGGGGACGATGGCCTGCGACTGGCGCGGGCCGAGACGCCGGATCTGATCCTGTTGGACCTTATCCTCCCCCACAAGGACGGTTTTGCCGTGCTGGAGGAACTCAAAAAAGACACGCAGACTCGCGGTATACCCGTGATTATCATGTCCAATCTGGAGGGGACGGGAGAGGTTGACCGCGCGCTGGGACTCGGCGCTACCACATTTTTGGTCAAGATGAATTACAAACTGGACGAAGTCGTCCGCAAAATAAAAGACGTACTGGGGGACGCCTAACAACGGACTAAGGAAAAAGGGGGAGAGGGGATTTCGGGCACAATCTAAGGAGCGTATTTTTGGAATCTCATGCGCATTGACGACGCCCGTCTCAAAGGATTTCTGCTGGACGCGGGGCTGGTCAAGCCCGCGGCGTTCAAAAAAGCCGAACAAGAAGCGGCGGATACCGGCGCGTCCGTCCGCGACGTCCTCCTCAATACCGGACAGGTCAAAGAAGAGGAGATGCGCCGCCTGGAAGCGTATATTCTGGGAGTGCCCTTTGTGGACCTCTCGCGCGAGGCCATACCGCAGGAGGTGCTCCAGACGATACCCGAATCCCTCGCCCGCACCCACAACGTCATCGCGTACCGCAAATCGGGCGCGAATCTGGAGGTCGCCATGCTGGACCCGGACGATCTGCAGACGATAGAATTTATCCGCAAAAAAGACGGCCTGCGCATCCTGCCGCGCCTGACGACTCCCGACAGCATCCAGCACGGACTCCGCCAGTACGAGAAGTCGCTTGAAGTGGAATTCGGCGAAATCCTCAAAAAAAACGCCGCCAACGCTCCCGCCGAGATAACCAGCGGCGAGGGCGAGACCCCGGCCGGTGCCGAAGATCTCAAAAAAATGGCCGAAGACCTGCCGGTGGTGCGTATCGTGGATACGCTGATACGGCACGCGATTTTGCAGGGCGCATCGGACATTCACATAGAGCCGTCCGAAAAAGATGTCGCGGCGCGCTATCGCATTGACGGGATTTTGCGCGATGCCATGACACTGCCCCGGCGCATCGCGCCAGCACTGGTTGCGCGTATCAAAGTCATGGCAAATCTCAAACTTGATGAGCATCGCCTCCCACAGGATGGGAGGTTTAAAATAGAGACGCCGGAGTACCGCATTTCTTTCCGCATCTCTATCCTGCCCGTCTACGACGGGGAAAAAATCGTCATGCGCCTCCTCCCAGAGAACACCAAGCGCATGACGCTGGAGGAAATCGGATTCTGGGGGAGCAATCTGGAGAGAATACACCGCGCTATCCGGCGGCCTACGGGCATTATCCTGGCGACCGGCCCTACCGGTTCCGGCAAGACGACGGCGCTGTATACGATTCTGGAGATGCTCAATACTCCGGCGGTCAATATATCCACCATTGAAGACCCGATTGAGTACCGGATGCCGCGGATCAATCAGACGCAGGTGCGCTCGGATATCGGACTTACCTTTGCCAATGGACTTCGCTCACTACTCCGCCAGGACCCCAATATCCTGATGGTCGGCGAAATCCGCGACAACGAGACGGCATCACTAGCCATCAACGCCGCGCTCACCGGGCACCTGGTGCTCTCCACGCTCCATACCAATTCCGCCGCAGGCACGCTCCCGCGGCTTCTGGATATGAGGGTGGAGCCGTTTTTGATCGCGTCCACCATCAATGCCATCAGTTCCCAGCGTCTGGTGCGGCGGCTGGGCGAGGAGCACGATGTCCGGCGCCTGACGCGTGAGGAGCTGGACCGCCTGCGCCGCGACAGCGATCTGGACGGGATATTTGCCATGTTGCGCCGCGAGAAAATCATTGACGAGCGCATGACACCCGAAGAAATGGAATGGGGGTGGCCCAAAAAATCCGACCTGGCGCCCGATGGCTATAAAGGACGCATCGGCATCCACGAGGTCCTGTCCATGTCCGATGCGATCCGCGCGCTCATCATGAAAAACGCCACGTCCGAGCAGATTGAGGAGCAGGCGCGCAAAGAAGGCATGCTCACTATGCGCGAGGAGGGCATGATACACGCGGCCCAGCGCATGACGTCCATAGAAGAAGTGTTGCGCGTTACGAGCGACTGAATCTCACCGTCCAAAACAGGCGCTTTGGGCGGTGATACCGATTAGAGCATGTCTACAAACCCCGTATTCCGCTGCAATCCTTCGATTTCGCGATGAAAGAGGGTTTGTAGACATGCTCTAGTGGGCGACGGTAAGCGCCCAGATTTTTTTGGCGCCCGCGCCCCGCAGGGCGCGGGCCGCCGCTTCTATGGTGGCCCCCGTTGTCTTTACGTCATCCACGAGAACACACGTCCGTCCGCGCACCGGGGCGGCATCCGGCACTGCAAACGCTCCCGCGACATTGCGCAATCGCTCCGCGCGCGGCAGTTCCATCTGCGGACGCGTGTTTTTTATTTTCCGGAGCAAAGAAGCGTCTATGCCCAAGCCGGTTCTGCGCCCCAGAGATTCGGCGATAAGTTCGGATTGATTAAAGCCGCGCGTGCGGCGGCGGGCGGGAGCCAGAGGCACCGGAATCAAAACCGCGTCCGGAGGCGGGCGGACGCCATAAAACTCCATCGTATCGGCCAGGAGGCGGGCCAGCGCCACTCCCGCCGGGCGCACCCTGTTGTATTTGAGATTGTGGACGAGAGACCGCACGGCCGGGTACTCGAAAGCAAACGGGGAAAAAGACGCATAGACGAGGGTCTTTCTGCGGCACGGCGCGCACGTCGCTCCGGCGGGGGAGGAGCCGGAGGCGGGGACCAGTTTTTTGCATACAAAGCACGCAGGCGCGCCAGCCGGTATCCGGGACGCGCATGCATCGCAGAGTATCGCGCCCTCGTCCCCGCACGCGGCGCACGAGAGCGGAAACAGCAGATCAAGCGCTAATGCCCCGGCGCGCGACAAAATCTCCATAACCCCATGATAGCGGAGCCGGAGGGTATCAGGATACGGGGTTATCCACACCTATCCCCTCATGACAGTTAGTTATGTGGCTACGGGACAGGTGTGGATAACTCCGGGGGCGGGGTCTCCATGAAAGACGGATTTTGGGGTATGATGAGTGCGTGCCGCTTGATTTCTCGTTTCTCAAGAAAATCGGAAAGCCCCGGCTTTCTTTCGCTTTTCTCAAACCAAAGCCCGCGACGATGCTGGGCGTGAATGTTGGCGCCTTCTCCACCAAGGTGGTACAATTGCGGTACGAGAAAGAGCGCGCGGTGCTGGAAACATACGGCGAACTTTTAAATCAGGGGTATCTGAAGCACCCGGAGGCGGGCAGGGGAGACGGCACGCTCCATTATCTGGATCAGGATTTGGGGGCGCTGGTGATGGATGTCGTGCGCGAGGCGAATGCCACGACGCGGGACGCGGTGATGACCATCCCCGCCGCCGCGGCTTTTATCACGACTATTTCTTTCCCCCGCACGCTGGAACATGAAATCGCGCAGGCGGTTCCGTACGAGGCCCGCAAGTATGTGCCTATCCCGATAGCCGAGGTTTTGCTGGAGTGGATGGTGCTGGAAGACGCGTCCGCCGCGGCCGACGAGATAACTGTTCTTCTGATAGCGGTTCCCCGCGAGGTTGTGGATAAATCACGGCGGGTGGCTGAGAGGAGCGGGCTGGTTCTGCGGGGCATAGAGGTGGAGCCGTTCAGTATGGTGCGTTCGCTCATCGGCTACGACAATACGCCGACCCTCGTGATCAATCTGGGACATCAGTCCACCACGCTGGTCTTTGCCGACCGGGGCATGGTGCGGATGGCGCATACGTTGAGCCACGGCTCGCAGGACCTCACCCGCGCGCTGGAGCGGGCGCTGTCGGTGAGCGCGGAGCGCGCCGAGGCGGTCAAGCGCGATGTGGGGCTGTCGGAGCGGATTGAGGAGCGCGAGATCACATCGGTCATCACGCCTCTGATGGAGACGCTGTTTTCCGAGATAGAGCGGATGATTTCCTTGTATCATCGCCGCGCATCCCATAAAATACAGAAAGTGAATCTGACGGGCGGGGGGGCCGGTCTTAAGGGCATCGTGGAGTTTGCGGCATCAAAGTTCGGTCTGGAGGTGACGCGCGGGAGCCCGTTTGCGCGCCTGGTAACGCCCCCCTTTCTCCAGCCCGTGCTCAAAGAAATAGGCCCCGTGTTTTCTGTCGCGGTCGGAGCCGCGCTCCGCGAGTTGACGCCCCGCTGAATCACACGGCACAACGAACTCCCTCATGAGAAAAGAAAGCAACAAGCACGCATGCGAGAGTGGGGCCGCCACGGGGTGCGGCACCGGCGCCGCCCGCGCCATCGTTTTTTCATACGATCAACACTAAAGCGTCATGGCCGATCTTTCACTCCGACAATCGTCTTCCGCATCGCGCCTACCTCTGGTCGGGTCGCTATCCCTTTCGGCTATCAGCATAGCTTTGTTTGTGGCGGTTCTCATCGCCACGGTGGGTATTGCGGTGCTCAGTCAGGGCCGCGAGCGTCAGAAAGCGCAGTTCATAGAGCAGAACAAGATCAAAGAAGAAAGTTTGCGCCCCGAATTGCTTGAGCAGATTGCGACACTGGAACAGCGTCTGGAAAACACCCGGGCACTTCTCTCGGCGCATCCGTTTGTCTCCAATGTGTTCAGAGTGCTGGAGGCGGATACGCACCCGCAGGTACGGTTTTCCAATTTTGCGTTCTCGCGGGACGCGCTGAAAGTTGATTTGTCGGGCGAGGCGTCCAGTTATCGGGTGCTGGCCCGCCAGATCGGTATTTTTGAACAGGATCCGCAGGTGCAGAAAGTTGATTTCGGCGGCCTGGCGAGCACGGGCGAGGGTCTCGTGGGCTTCAAACTCACGCTTACGTTCAGTCCGTCTCTTTTGCAGGTGCGGCCGGAGGCGCCAGCGGCCGCGGCGGCTCTCTCGGCTCCTGCCGCCGCGACAATCCCAGCCCCACCGTCTTCCGCGCCCGCGTCTTCAGGAGGCCAGGGAGGCATCCTAGTACCCGGCGCGCGCTAATCATTTTTATGTCAAAAATAGTTACGGCATTGGTATTTTTTCTCGCGGCTCTGGCCCTCGGCTTTTTCTATGCGATTCCGGCGTGGAGCCGCTTCGGTGCGCTGGGCGATGATATCGCGCAATTGGAGCAGGCCAGCGGCGAATTTGACCAGCTGATCGCCAACAGGGACAACCTGCTCAACCTGATCAACGGCATCACCAAAGACAATCTCGCGCGCCTGGATCAGATATTCCCCCAGGGGGCTCACGCGTCTGAGTTTTTGGTGTCGGTGGAGGCGCTGACGACGCAAAACACCATGGCGTTGCGGCGGATTGATCTGGTCAGCCCTTCGGAGAATGGGCAGAGCGCCCAGAATGCCAAATCGGCTTCCGGATCGGCATCACAGCCGCGGCCCACGACAACGACGGCGGCCCAAGCCGCCGGATCGGGATCCGCGGGAAGAGAAAAGAAAATGTCGGGCGCGCGGCAGGAACTTCCGTTTTCCATACAGATCGCGGGGTCCTATGAGAATTTCAAAAGATTTCTGATTGATGCGGAGCGTAACCTCCGGCTCATAGATATTGACGAGGTGTCATTTACGTCCACCGGCAAGAGAGACGACTCGACGGAGTATACGCTGAAAGCCAAAACCTATTACCAATAAAAACGAGCCGCGGGAGCGCGATGCGGAGTAAACGCATCGCGCTCCCGCGGCAGGCGGATCTCATGAAACGAAGCACCCTGTTTACCATAATTTTCGTGGCAATTCTCGGTATCACGGGCTATATGTGGTACGGGTATCTCGGGGCGCCGACGGATACGGGCCCTGCGGCCGAGGATGCTTTTACCCGGACGCTCGCACAGCTCACGCGTCTCAAAAATCTCAATCCGGATACATCGCTTTTTCGCGAGCACTCGTTTACAGACCTCGAGCCGCCCGTGATCCCCCCGGAGCCGGATGTAACGCCCGGTCGCCCCAATCCTTTTGCGGCGTTCAGATAACGAATGGATAACGATTTTTGTGGCAAAGAGTATCGTAGACATCCTTGCATCCAAAAGCCTCATCACGCTTGAGGAGGGTGCGACTGTGCGCAGGGAAGCGAAGGATAAATCCGTGCCGCTTGACGAGGTTCTGTATTCGCGCGGGATCAGCGAGACCGACGTGGCCGAGGCCAAAAGCGTCATCACGGGCTATCCGGTCAAATATCTGCAGGGGGTGCAGATACCGTTTGACACTCTGCGTGACATACCGGAGGAATCCGCACGGCACTACAAAGTGATCCCTCTGGGACGCCACGACGGGTATCTGGATGTGGGCATGCTCTACCCGGACGATGTCGCCAGCGAAGAGGCGCTCAAATTCGTCGCCGGGCGCGCCGGGGTCCCTATCAAGATTTTTATCATCACACCGACCGATTTTCAGAACGTACTCCAGGAATACCGCAGTCTTTCGGGCGAGGTTACCAAGGCGCTGGGCGAGTTTGAGAAAGAATACGAGGCGCTGGGCGAGAATGTGCGAGTGCGCCGCTCCGATACGACCCGGATCGTGGAGGAAGCGCCGGTGACCAAAATGATGGCCGTGATTCTCCGGCACGCGGTGGAGGGCTCGGCATCCGATATCCACATAGAGCCGACGCGGACAAATCTCCGTGTGCGTTTTCGCGTGGACGGCGTCTTGTATACCAGTCTGCTCCTCCCGCTGGATGTCCATCCGGCGGTGATTTCGCGGATCAAGGTGATGACCAATCTGAAGATAGACGAGACCCGCGTGCCGCAGGACGGGAGATTCCACGCCGAGATCGGCACCAAATCCGTGGATTTCCGCGTCTCCACGTTTCCGACCGCGTTCGGCGAAAAGGTGGCCATCCGCATTCTGGATCCTGAGGGAGGCATGACGTCTTTTGCGGATATGGGTCTGGACGGCGACGGGCTCGCCAAGCTTGAAGAGGCAATCGCCAAGCCCTATGGTCTCATTCTCATCACGGGCCCCACCGGCTCGGGCAAATCTACGACGCTCTATGCGATTCTCCAGCGTCTCAATGAGGAGCGGTACAATATCATGAGTCTGGAAGACCCGGTGGAGTACTACATCCCCGGCGTGAATCAGTCGCAGGTGAGGCCGGAGATCGGGTATGACTTTTCCACGGGGCTCCGGCACATCATGCGGCAGGACCCGGATATCATCATGGTGGGGGAGATCAGGGACAAAGAGACCGCCGCACTCGCCATCCAGGCCGCACTCACGGGACATCTGGTGCTCTCCACGCTTCACACCAACAACGCTGTCGGCGTGATACCGCGCCTGATTGACATGGGTATTGATCCGTTTCTCCTCGCCCCCACGCTTATCATGGCGATCGGACAGCGCCTCGCCCGCAAACTCTGCGCGGATTCGCGCAAACAGGTGGCCATAGAGGGTAAGACCAGGGAGATTCTCACCTCGGACGTAAGTGCTATGCCCGATGAGGCGCGCAAAGCCGCCGAGGCGCTGATGGCAGGTTCTATTTATCAGGCAGAGGTCTCTTCTCTGTGTCCCAAAGGCACCCGCGGAAGGACGGGTCTTTTTGAGGTATTGAAAATGACTCCGGAACTTGAGAAGATAATCCTGACGAGTCCCTCCGAGGCGGCGATTGAAGGGGAGGCGCGGCGGCAGGGCATGATTACCATGCGCCAGGATGGGGTGATCAAAGTTCTCAAAGGCGTCATAGGGTTTGAAGAACTGCTGGAGGTGGTATAATATGACAGAAGCAGACGGAAAAAAAATTTCGTCTGGATTGCGCTTTCCGCTCAAAAACGGAAGATATGCGCGCTGGGTCCGCGCGGGCGGGTTTACGATCATAGAATTGCTGGTGGTTGCCGGAATTATCGCCATGATCTCATCCGCCGGCGCGATCCAGTTCCAGGCCTACCGGACGCGAGCGCGCGATGTCCAACGCGAGCGCACGATCAAAGAACTGCAGAAGGCGTTGGAATTGTATGTGACGGCCAAAAGAACCTTTCCCATAGCAAGCAATACCGTCATCACCGGCCGGGATGCCGTATCGTTTCTCCTGGTTGACGCCGAGACGATACCCGTGGTATCGCCCGACCCGCTCAATACAGGCGCTTTCGTCTATACCTACGACAGTCCGACCGGCAAGACGTACACGATAGTATACAGCCTTGAGACAGACAGCATTCCGGGCAAGACGAAAGGCCCGCAGGTGGCGACTCCCTGATCGGGATTCATGGCGGGCGACCATACAGGAGTTTTACAGGCGTAATACTATCTATGGACACTACGAAACGCGCGCCGCGGATACTCATCATAGACGATGATCCTTTCATCGCCGATGTGTATGTCATCAAATTCAAGGATGAGGGGTTTGAAGTCGCGTCCGCTCACAACGGCAAGGATGGGCTCAAAAAAGTCAAAGAATTTGACCCGGACATTATCCTGATGGATGTCGTGATGCCGGATATGGACGGGTTTCAGATATTGGAGGAGCTGAAGAAAGAAACGGGCAAGCCGCAGAAAATCATCATGCTCACCAATCTGGGGCAGAAAGAAGACGTGGACAGAGGTATGGGGCTGGGCGCCATGGACTATATGGTCAAGGCGCATTTTACGCCAAGCGAGGTGGTGGAGCACGCGCGGAAATTACTTGCCCGGCAGTAGCGGCGGGCGGGGTTTGAGCCCAGTCGGCCGCGGGACGGGACTTTAGGACAACACTATGGCAAACGCGCGACAAATGGTGGAAAGACTGCTCGGAACCGTCGTCAAGGAAAATGCCTCCGATCTGCATATGGCGGTGGGGCATCATCCGACGATTCGGGTTGACGGCGCCCTGGTACCGCTTTTGGCGGAAGACGTGCTGACCGCCGATACGGCAGGGGATTTCGCATTTGCCCTCACGCCGCCGGATCAGCAGGAGCGGTTTTCGCGCGACCATGAGCTTGATTTCTCGTACAATTTTCAGGACAGGGCGCGATTTCGCGTCAATCTTTTCCACCAGCGCGGTTTTATCGGCGCGGCACTCCGCCTGATCCCGGCAAAGATCAGGACGCTCCAGGAACTCAATCTTCCTCCCGCCATAGAGCAGTTTGCCGCCCGCCAGCAGGGATTTTTTCTGGTCGTGGGGCCGACGGGGCACGGCAAGTCCACCACGCTTGCCGCCATTGTGGATCACATCAATCACACGAGGGCGGACCATATCATCACTATTGAAGACCCGATAGAATATCTTTTTGCATCCGACAGATCCATTATAGACCAGCGCGAGGTCGGCACCGACACATCGGATTTTGCGCGCGCCCTGCGCTCTATGTTCCGGGAGGATGTGGATGTGGGGATGGTGGGGGAGATGCGGGATGCCGAGACCATCGCCACGGCTGTTACCGCCGCGGAGACCGGACACTTGATTTTGTCCACGCTTCATACCAACAACGCGGCCCAGACGATTGACCGCATTATTGACACGTTCGCTCCCGCCCAGCAAAATCAGATCCGCGCCCAGCTTGCCTCCACGCTCATCGGCATCGTGTCTCAGCGGCTGATCCCGCGGGTATCCGGCGGACTGATTCCCGCGGTGGAGATCATGATCGCCAACGCGGCCGTGCGAAATCTCATCCGCGAGAACAAAGCGCATGAGCTGGATCTGGTGATTGAGACAAGCTCCGGCGAGGGCATGATCAGTCTCAACCGCTCGCTGATAGCGCTGGTCAGGCAGGGCGAAATCACGTTTGAGAACGCCGCGCTTTATTCGCTGAATCCGGGCGAACTGCAGACGCTTATGCGCTAGTCCATGCGTAATGATCTCTCCGGCGGGAGAATGCGCACATAGGGGGTAATCGTCGGGCATATGGAAGACCGAGGATATGGCAAATTTTGAATACAAAGCGCGGAGCAAAGAAGGAGAACCCCGTTCGGGCATCGTTACCGCGTCTTCCGAAGACGCCGCGCTTGACGCGCTCCAGCAAAACGGACTGACGATCATCGCCATCCGCGAGGATGCGGGGCCGTCTTTGATAGAGCGCGGCATTACGTTCGGATCGGGGGTCAAGCAGAAAGACATCGTGGTATTTTCGCGCCAGCTGGCGACGCTTTTTGAAGCGCGGATTCCTGTCGCATCGGCTCTTCGTACGCTGATGACTGAGGCCCGCAAGCCCGGGCTCAAGCGCATCATTGCACAGATTTTGGATGATGTGGCGGGTGGTATGTCCCTGTCCCAGTCCATGGCAAAACACCCTCATGTTTTCTCGTCTTTTTATGTCAATCTGGTGCGGTCAGGGGAAGAATCAGGTAAATTACAGGATATTTTTACCTATCTTGCCGACTACCTGGAGCGCTCATACTATCTGGCGGCCAAGGCGCGCAATTCCCTAATTTATCCTGCATTCGTACTGGTTGCTTTTACGGGGGTTCTGGTGGTCATGCTGGTAGTCGTGTTCCCGAGGCTGATCAGCATCTTTGAAGAGACGGGTCAGCCGATTCCATTTTATACCCAGGCGGTGATCTATCTCTCGGTGTTTCTCCAGCGGTGGGGGATACTTTTGCTTATTGCGCTTGTGGGCGGGGGTGTTCTAATATGGCGGTGGGCCGCCACCGCCGCGGGTAAGCTGTTCTTCCACAGTCTCCAGGTCAATGTGCCGATCATGGGCGAGCTATACCGCAAACTTTTCATGGCGCGTCTGACAGACAATCTCCAGACGCTCATCGCGGGCGGAATACCCATCGTCAGGGCATTGTCCATTACGGGTGACGTAGTAGGCAATGTCGTCTACAAACATGCGCTTGAGCGGGCTATTGAGTCGGTTAAGGGGGGGAGTACCATATCAGCGGCGTTTGAGGCGACACCCGAGATACCTCCCCTGGTGACGCAGATGATACGCATAGGCGAGACGTCCGGGAGGCTTGATTTTATTCTCGCCAGCGTGGCACGGTTCTACAGCAAAGATGTGGACAGTGTTCTGGAGAGCATCGTGGCTCTGGTGGAGCCCGCGCTCATTATCTTTCTCGGCATCGGCGTCGGAGCTTTGGTTGCCTCGGTACTTGTACCTTTATACAACTTGGTCGGGTCTATATAATATTAATTTTAAGCGAGGATATCAGACTTATAAAAAGATACATCGTTGCAGGTTTTACCCTCGTTGAGCTTCTGGTCGTAATCTCGATAATCGCACTACTCGCGGCGACCATACTGGCATCCCTCAACAGCGCTCGCCAGAAATCACGCGACGCGCGCAGGATCGCCGACATCAAGCAGTTGACCACTGCACTTGAGCTATATTACGACAAACAGCTTCCTAGTCCGCAGTACCCGCCCGCTCTGGGAACATGCAATACTGCCACCAACCAGTTCTACGGGCTGGAGGTTTTGTCGGCCAGCGGGGTCATCCCTCAGATTCCCCGCGATCCGAACGGCGGGTGCTATCGCTATGCGTCCAATGCCGCGGCGCCATATACAACGTATCACATAGGCGCCAAACTGGAGCAGGCGGGCGGTGCGGGGTTTAATTCAGACAAGGACTGCAACTCTACGGGTACTCCAGTAGGGTGTCCCTTAAGCGCGGCCGGTGCTTATGGCCCAGCGGGCACGCCATTTGATGGATCTAATGATGCGGTCAATATGTATTACGATATGACTCCGTAAGCAAAGGGCTGTGGATAATTTTGGTTGCCGCGGCGGTTTACGGGTATATAATGGGAAAAGATCGTGGGGTCGGTACGATAGGGTGTGTGCACAAAATTAAAAATTTATATCCAATCGGCTTCTTAACCATTTAACGCCTCATCAAATTCCATGCGATTTTTTTCTTCTCCAAAAAGAAGCACTTCGGGCGGTTTTACGCTCATTGAGCTCCTCGTCGTCATCGCGATTATCGGCGTTTTGGCGTCCATTGTATTGGCATCCCTCAACAGCGCTCGCCAGAAATCACGCGACGCGCGCAGGATCGCCGACATCAAGCAGTTGCAACTTGCCCTGGAACTCTATTACGATGCGCAGACTCCGCCGGCATATCCGGTGTCGTCGGCCACGTGTGATGCGACAACCAGCCGCGGTTTGCAGGTGCTGTCCACTGGCGGGTATATACCGCAGATTCCGCGCGATCCGAGTCTGGCCGCCGGGTCCAACTGCTATTGGTATGCCACCAACACATCCGGCACGGCCAATAGCACGTATCATTTGGGCGCTACCATGGAGCAGACAACGAATCCTGCTCTCAGCAACGACAAGGACTGCACGTCAAGCGGAACTCCCTCCGGGTGCCCGGCGACGGCCTACGTCAACGGATTTGCCGGTACGGATCCGGTATACGATGTGACGCCCTAGCCTCTTTTCTCACTGGTCTGGCTTGTGGCGCTTACGCTCGCTTTTCTCTGTGTCGTCTTTGCGATAGGTCTTGTCATCGGGAGCTTTCTCAATGTCGTGATCCTGCGCCGGGCGCGCGGCGAGGGATTGGGCGGAAGATCGCGGTGCGATTCGTGCGGTGCTCTCCTGCGTGCCCGCGAGCTTGTTCCGGTAATTAGTTTTTGTCTCCAGAAAGCCCGGTGCCGCCGATGCGGCGCCGGGCTTTCGTGGCAATATCCGGCGGTTGAAGCCGCAACTGCTCTCATCTTTGTTTTGATTGCGTCATATCTCTTGCCATATGCCGCATCCGGTGTTTTATCACCCTTGATTTTTTTGTCTGCTTTTCCCGCCGCGGCCGCTCTCATTGTTCTCGTAGTATCAGATTTCAAATATCAGATTTTGCCCGACGGCGCCGTGGCGACTTTATTTGTTTTCGGCGTCGCGGCAGGTCTGGCGCGGGGAGCGCTGGCTGTTGATCTCGGGACGGCTGCGATATATGCGGCCTTCTTCGCATCTTTATGGTTTTTCTCCGGTGGGCGGTGGATGGGCCTGGGGGACGCCAAGCTTATTCTGGCCACGTCGCTTGCCGTCGGATTTCCGGCGTCTTTGGTCGCTTTCCTTTTTTCTTTCTGGCTGGGCGGCATATCAGGGCTTGTGCTTCTGGCGCTGGGTGCCAGGGATATGCAGAGTCGCATTCCATTTGGCCCCTTTATCATAGCGGGTTCCGCCGCCGCTTATTTTTTTTCCCCACAGTTTCTGGCGCTCACGGGCCTGAATATGCTGTGGTAGAGTTTTTTGCGGGACGTTTTTGTTTTGTCGGGAGGATGGTATAATGGGCCCGTGAATGGAAAAGAAAACGTCGGGTTGTTGTGTCTCCGTCCTCTGGAGGCGGTCCTCCGCGTAGCCGGGCGTCTTTTGCGTGGGTCGTCAGGGACGTCCGATGGCGTATGCGACTCCTCACGCACGGACGGGAAGCGCGCGAATGCCGGGTTTACCATGGTGGAGATGGTGGTCATGATGGCAATCATCGTTGTCATCAGCGGCATGGTCCTGGTCGGTTTTACCGGTCTGCATGAGGGGTCCGCTCTCAACCGCGCAGTCAGGGAACTTGCCCTGTCAATCCGTGGCGTCCAAAATACGTCCCTTGCCGTAACCCAGATAGATACGCGCGCGGGACCAAAAATCCCCGCGGCTGTGGGCATACGTCTGATGCAGGGTTCTCCGGCGTACACCCTGTTCGCGGATCTGACTCGCGACAACAAATACGATACATCCGTTATCTCGGATGAGCCGGATGCCCGGATGGGGGACGACCGTATGTTTGAGGGGGGTATCAAGGTTTCGTCGCTCACCTATGTGGATGCGTTGAACAATCCGCGGCAGGTCTCCGTGGCACATATTATTTTTGCGGCACCCGAAGCATCCGTGCTCGTTACCGACCAGGACGGTGCCGCTCTCGGTGATACGCTTGTCATAGAATTGCAGGGCGTGTCGGGCACCCTCAAAAAGACGGTTACCGTGCGTACGAGCGGCCAGATCAGCATCAAATAACATGCGCCACAGAGGGGAAAAAACATCGCACGACACCAAGACACCATCGCGGCGGCGGAGCGCCGGGGGATTTACGCTTCTTGAGACGGTGATCGCGCTTACCGTCATTCTGGCGGCGGTGGTGGGGCCGGTGTCCCTCATCACGCGGGGGCTTTTCTCGTTTTCCTTCTCAAAAAACAAAGTGATTGCCGCCAACCTGGCGCAGGAGGGCCTGGAGATCGTGCGCTTGATCCGCGAAAACAACATCGCGTGCGACAATATCAACGGCCCCGCGGTATGGGCGTGGAATCGCGACCCCGGGGGCGGCATGATACACCGGGTGAAAGCGGGGGTGGATATGCAAGCGCTCACTACCATCTCGTGCGGTCCGGCCACGATCTCAACGCCGCGCTTGTCTCTGTCATGCTCGTCCCCCCTGCTTTTTGAAGACGACTCTTTTCAGCCAAACGTCGGGACATATGGCTATACCAGCGGTAAGCCGACGGTGTTCTCGCGGTGCGTGGAGATCACCACGCCGCCTGACCGTCCCGACGGGGATATCCCGCCGGCGGATCAGATGGACGTTGTCTCCACGGTTACATGGGATGATCACGGCAACCAACGCTCAACGACCCTGCAGGAGCGGCTGTATAATTGGCGATGAAAATACAGAACACAAAACGAAACACGCCTCATGATGGCGAGTCCGGCGGGAGACGTCATGCCGCCGCCTTGTCTCGACCGCGCATGGACGCGGGCTTTACCCTCCTGGAGATGATCATCGCCATCGGCATCTTTTCCGTGCTGGTCATCACCTCTATCGGTGTTATGCTGGGCGTCTCCAACGCCCAGCTCAAAGCCGCCAATGTCCAGGCGACCGAAGACAATATACGCTTCAGCATGGAGCTGATGACAAAAGAAATGCGCACTGGCACGCAGTATTCTTTGTCGCTTTTCTGCGCCCAGACTGCGGGCACGGAGATCAGCTTCTTTACGTCCGGCGGGGAACAGAGGGTTTATTTCCTGTCGGGAGATCGCCTGATGCGGATCGCGGGAAGCAGAGATTGTGCGCGGGCGCATCCTCTCATGGCGGACGATATTGCCGTGGAGCGGGCGCGCTTTAACATGGGAGGCACAACACCCGGTTCTTCGGACGGACAGCCCTGGATCATGGCGGCTATCGGCACCGTTTCAAAAAGTGGCAAAGACGCACTGGAATCGCATATGGACATGGAGACGATGGTGGTCCAGCGGCTCCGGGATCTGTAGAAATACAAGAAACTATGATGCATGACACTGGCAAAAAATCAAAGCCGATCCCGCCGCGGGCAGAGCGCGCGCGGTTTTGGATCTCCGTCCGCCGTGCCGTTCGGGAGCGGGACGGCATCACCCTGCTTCTGGTCATTGTTCTGCTCTCTACTATTCTCTCCATCAGCGTGGGCATTTTCAATGTGGTCATCGGTGAGTTCAGGATTTCGGGAGAGGCGACGGATTCGTTCCGCGCTCTCTATGCCGCGGATCAGGGCATTGAGCGGACGCTGTACCGGGATCGCGTCCAGCAGGCGCTCTGTACGGTCGTCGAGGGGCCCGATTGTTTTGTCGCCTCAGACGTAAGCGTGCTGTCCGACGCGTGCTATACGGTGCGGGTTTCCAAACTGTCCGGCGCCACCGCCATTGCCATCGCGGGGCAGTACCGATGCGGGACAAGCCCCAGTCGTGTTGTAAAGCGCGGATTTGAAGTTACGTATTAGAAGCGCCTCAATAACATATTGACCGATATGCGTTTTTCCGTGCTTGCCGGATATCTGGAGCGTCTTGAGAATACGCCGTCGCGCAACGCGATGACCAGTATTCTGGCCGAACTTCTGGCGCGCGCGGATGCCGATGAGGCCGACAAATTGTGTTACCTCCTGCTGGGCGAGCTTGCCCCCGCGTATCGCGGGATTGATTTTCAGATCGCCGAGAAAATGATGCTACGCGTCCTTGTATCGGCGTACGATATGGCACCGGCCGAGGTCCTGCGCAGATTCAAGACCGCGGGGGATCTGGGGGACGTGGCGTACGCACACGCATCGGGTAGCGGCCCGGCCGGGGGAAAACGCGGCGGCCCCTCGGTCGCCGCGGCGTATGACGCGCTGTATGATATTGCCCGCGAGAGCGGGGAGGGGAGCCAGGATCGCAAAATCAGCATGCTGGCAGACCTTCTGCGGGCTCTGGATCCGCTCTCGGCCAAATATGTCGTGCGGATCCCTCTGGGCAAATTGCGGCTGGGATTTTCGGACGCCACGCTTCTTGACGCGTTTTCTTTTCTGATCGCGGGCGACAAGTCCGCCCGCGGGCGCATAGAACGGGCCTACAATGTCACCGCCGATATCGGAGCTATCGCCGCGCACATCAAGCGTGGTGGCCTCGGGGCGCTGGCGCGACTGGGCGCCAGGCCGGGAATACCCATCCGCCCCTCTTTGGCCGAGCGTCTCCAGGATACAGACGCCGTGATAGAAAAAGCGGGGCCTGTCGTGGCGGTGGAGCCCAAGCTGGACGGCTTTCGTACGCAGATTCATGTGTGGGAGGAGCGGGGCGTACGCCGCGCGGAGCTGTTCTCGCGGAACCTGGAGCGCACGACGGACATGTTTCCAGAGATCGCGTCCGCGGCCAGGAAAATGCGGGTAAAATCGGCCATCCTTGATGCCGAGGCCATAGGATATCATCCCGAGACGGGTAATTTCGCGCTGTTTCAGGAGACGGTTCAGCGCAAGCGCAAGCATGATATCGCGGCCACGGCGGCAAAAATACCCCTGGTCGCTTTCGTCTTTGACATTATGTATCTGGACGGCATACCACTCATAGCACTGCCTTTCGTAAAACGCCGGCGGCGGCTGGAGGATATTTTTAAAAAAAAGTCCGGGGAAGACGCTCTGCGTCTCGCCGAGCGCACGGATACCGACTCGGTGGCAGTCGTCAGGCGGGAGCTTGAGCGCAATATCGGGCGGGGACTGGAAGGCATCGTCGTAAAAAATCTCGCGGTCGGGTACGAGGCGGGGAGCCGCGGATTTCACTGGATCAAACTCAAGGAAAAAAGTTCCGCCCTGGCGCGCCTGCGGGCGGGCGACTCTCACGGGGGGCTCGTAGATACCATAGACTGCGTGGTGATGGGTGCCTATCGCGGTCGCGGCAAGCGGGCGCAATTCGGCGTGGGCGGTTTTTTGCTGGGGGTGCGCGGGCCGGACGATCGGTACTATACGATTTCGCGTCTGGGCACTGGCCTCTCCGACGATTGGTTCCGCGAGGCGCGCCACCGCATCAGGGCGCACGAGATGAAAGAGAAGCCCCGACAATACGTGGTCGACGACGATACGGCTCCCGACATTTGGATCGCGCCGTCTCTTGTGGTAGAAATACTTGCAGACGAGATTACGCGCTCGCCCCGCCATACGGCGGGGCGGGACGCGGACGGCGCGGGGTACTCCCTGCGGTTTCCGCGCCTCGTGCGTTTCCGGGATGACAAAAAACCGGAGGATGCGACGTTAATAGAGGAAATAGTCCGTATACACGGCCTGCAAAAAAATCTCGCGCCCCGATAACCACTATTCACCTATGGCGATTTCACGGGATGATGTGCGGCGTGTCGCCGCGCTGGCGCGGATCGCGCTCACCGAGGAAGAAGAAACGCGTTTTGTGGACGATTTGTCCTCGGTTTTGGAATTTGTGGCCCAGCTGGAAAAACTGGACGTGGAAAATGTGTCGCCCATGACGGGCGGCACCGACAGAGAGACCGTCATGCGGGATGATGTGCCGGGAGACGGCGAATGGGAGAGCGGCTCGGCCGATCTGCTCGCGGCAGTGCCCTCGCGCCGCGACGGATGGGTGTCCGTGCCGCCGGTATTCTCACTATGAAATCACTCAACACGCTTACCATTCACGAGGCAGGCGAAGGCATCCGGAACGGCGACTTTTCCGTCACGGATCTTGTCTCTTCCTGTCTGAACGCGGCCGCGGCCGGGGACGGCGATATCCACGCGTACCTGGAGATTTTTGGAGACGCGCGGCGGGAAGCCGCGGCGCGGGACGCGGAACTCGCAGGATACGATGCCGGGGCGCGCAGGCGTCTGCCGCCACTCTTTGGCATCCCGCTTGCCGTCAAAGACAACATCCTCATCGCGGGCAAAACATGCGCCGCAGGCTCGCGCATGCTTGAGGAGTATACCGCGTCGTACGACGCGACCGTCATACGGCGGCTCAAAAAACACGGTGCTATTTTCACGGGTCGCACCAATATGGATGAATTCGCCATGGGCGGGTCCACGGAAAATTCCGCGTACGGGCCGACCAAAAATCCGCGCGACACCGCCCGCGTACCAGGGGGGTCGTCCGGGGGTTCTGCCGCGGCGGTGGCGGCCGATATGTGCCTGGGGGCGCTGGGCTCGGATACCGGCGGATCCATACGCCAGCCCGCGGCTTTTTGCGGGATCGTGGGCATGAAGCCCACGTACGGCGCGGTATCGCGTCACGGCGTCATACCCATGGCCGCATCGCTCAATCAGATCGGACCCATGGCCAAATGCGTCGCTGACGCCGCGATATTGTTTGAGGCGATTGCCGGGGCGGATCCTTTTGATACGGTGACGTATGAGAGGCGCGATACGCGCGCCGGACGTCCGGAAGCAAAATCTATCAAGGATCTCACGATCGGCGTGCCGCGTGAATATTTCGGGACGGGCCTGGACGCGGGGGTGGCACGCGCGGTGAAAGACGCTCTGAAAAAATTGCAGGACGCGGGTGCTACGCTGGAGGATATCAGTCTGCCCCACGCATCTTTTGCACTGGCGACATACTACATCATCGTGCCCAGCGAAGTCTCCGCCGACCTGGCGCGGTTTGACGGCGTGCGATACGGCTACCGCGCTCCCGATGCGGCGACGCTTGCCGACATCTATGCGCGTTCGCGCGCTATGGGATTCGGCGCGGAGGTCAAGCGGCGCATCATGCTGGGGACGTACGCGTTGTCCGCCGGGTATTACGACGCGTATTACGTGAAAGCGCAGAAAGTGCGGCGGCTGATCCGCAGGGATTTTGAAGCCGCATTTGAGCGCGTGGATGTAATCGCGGGGCCCACGACACCCACCCCCGCCTTTGCGCTGGGCGAGCGGAGCAGGGATCCTTTGAGCATGTATCTGGCCGATATGTATACCGTTGCGGCCAATCTTGCCGGCGTACCTGCTTTGTCCCTGCCCGCGGGTCATGCTCCGGCGGAGGGCTCGCTCCTGCCGGTCGGTCTCCAGCTCACGGCTCCCCGCTACGAGGACGACGCGCTTTTTGAGGTGGCGCGGCTGGTGGAATCATTGATATAATATACGCATGGACGACAAAGGCGGGAGCGATACGCGAATCAGCACGATACTCATAGAAATCGCTCTGGCGGTGCTCGCTTTTCTTGCGGTGCTGGCTGTTTTCGGCGCCTATCTGCGGGAAATTTACGACTGGTATCTCCGTTTTTTGGAATGGATCTACGCTCTGTGGGCGGTCATCGGTACCGGGACCGCGGTCATGGTATCCATCCTTAATATCGGCCTTATTGTATTTATCGTCATCACGCTCCGCAAGTTCTGGGATCTGGACGCGCGCCTGCCTACGTTTATATCGTCCGGGGAGGGGCCGCGCAGGGTCCGCGCCGTGCCCATAGAGACGGAGATCGGCGAAGAATGGCGGGAAGTCAAAAAACTCGCCGCCACCGACAATCCCTCGGAGTGGAACATGGCCGTCCTGCGCGCCGATGCGATGCTGGATGATCTGCTCCAGCACATGGGGCATGAGGGCAACACCGTCAAAGAACGCCTGGACAAGGTGGACCCCACAATTCTCCTCTCATACGACCGCGCGGTATCGGCGCACCGCCTCCGCAACATGATAGCCCACGATCCCATAGTCGCGCATACGCGCGAGACGATAGATCACGCGCTCCGCTCGTACGAGCTGGCGTTCCGCGAACTCGGCGTTCTCAAAGACGAGACGGAAGAAAGCAACACTCCGGCTCCGGCGGCGTAGTCTTTCTTTCGCGCTCAAAAACAAACCCGCCCCTATTGTGCTATGGGGGCGGATTTCTATCGCGCGAATGACGGCACAAAAAACCAACACCCCGCGCCGGAGCGCGGGGTGTTGGTTTTTTACGGCACGGCTGATATTGCGGGAGGGGGACTTGCACCCCCGCCTTCAGGTTATGAGCCTGACGAGGTACTTCTCCTCTATCCCGCGTTTCCAGTATATATCAGCCGCGTCTGGATTGCAACGCGGGACCCGCTGTTGCCCTCCGCCGCCGGATGCGATATGATGTTTTTCAGGCGCGGCACCCCGGCCATCGCTCGCGGGCGCTGACGCCAGGGTAGCTCAGTGGTAGAGCGCAACACTCATAACGTTGAGGCCGTGGGATCGTTCCCCACCCCTGGCACCGGAGGTCGTGATCCAAAATCCATGGACAAGAAAAATCTGCGCTGGAAAAGAATCCTGCTCAAGCTCTCCGGCGAGACGCTCAGCGGCAAGGGCGGGCAGGGGATAGATATCGCCTCGGCCGGATACATCGCGGGAGAGGTGAAGGCCGCGCACGACCTGGGGTGCGAGGTGGCGCTGGTCATCGGCGGGGGCAATTTCATCCGGGGGGAGAAACTCTCCCAGATCGGCATTGAGCGTCCCACCGCCGACTACATGGGGATGCTTGGCACCATCATCAACGCCCTCGCCCTCCAGAGCACGCTGGAGCATATAGGTCTTTTCACCCGCGTGATGAGCACCATCACCGCGATCCAGGTGTCGGAGCCATTCATCCGGCGCCGTGCCGTCAGGCATCTGGAGAAAGGCAGGATCGTCATTTTTGCGGGCGGTACCGGCAATCCGTATTTTTCCACCGATACCGCTGCCGCCCTGCGCGCGTCCGAGATAGGCGCGGGGGCGATACTCAAGGCGACCAACGTGGACGGCGTGTACGAGGACGATCCGCGCCAGAACGGCGAGGCGAAATTCATGGCCGAGGTGGACGCGCTGGACATGGTTCGCCGCGGGCTTAAAGTAATGGATCTCACCGCGGTTACCCTCGCGCGCGAGAACAAAATACCCACAGTCGTCTTTGATGTATTCAAAGAGGGCAATCTGGCGCGGTTGGTAGGGGGCGAGAAGATAGGTTCGGAGATCACGTAGCGCCGGGCACAAACATGCGGGCGTAGCTCAGTTGGTTAGAGCGCTTCCCTGTCACGGAAGAGGTCGCCGGTTCGAGTCCGGTCGCCCGCGCATCGGGGGCAAAGTGAGGATTTTACCACCCCTTGTCATTGTCTGGACTTTGTCATCTCTCAATCTCACATAGTAAGTTTCCGTTCCCGCTGTTTTTTTAAATATCTGGCCTCAAACCTTTAACCCTAAAGGGGATATCCTATCAGGGCATTGATTTTTTTCTACATATGGTTTACTTATTAAACTGGTTTAGTGCGATGGTGCGCTAGACTTTCGTTCCTCGACAATTGAATAACCAAACCTACACATGTGCTCCTAATCGGGGCAAGAAGGAAGGCAATTATGGGAGAGGTGGTACTTTCCGGTATACGCGCCACGGGGCGCCTTCATTTCGGCAATTTTGTCGGTGCTGTGCAACATTTCGTTGATTATCAAAACAGCGAAAACACGTGTCTGTATTTTGTGGCGGACCAGCATACGTTGACCACGCTCGACAACCCGGAAGAGCTTCGCATGAATCTGGTGGAAATGGTCAAGGATTATCTTGCCGCGGGACTTGACCCGGAACGTTCCATTATCTATGTGCAGTCCAGTGTTCCCGAGATTACGGAGTTGTGTCTGTATCTTGGAATGCTCCAACCGCTCGGTGATCTCATGGTCGTGCCGACCTACAAGGATCTGGTACGGCGGTTTCCTGATCGTGTCAGTCATGGCCTTTTGACGTACCCCGTGCTGATGGCCGCCGATATCCTGGGGCCCCGCGCGACACTGGTGCCTGTCGGGGAAGACCAAGTCCCAAATGTTGAGTTAACGCGAGATCTGGCGCGTCGCTTCAACAATCGGTTTGGGGAGTTCTTCACGATACCCAGAATGATGGAGGATATGAGCCGAGTCGTCGGGCTTGACGGTGCCAAAATGGGAAAGTCCGATGCGGACAACTCCATAGATATCAGCGCCTCCGTAGAGACCATTCGTCGGCGGTATCTTGAACGGGGGGTTACGGATGAGCAACGAGTGCGCAGAAGCGACCCCGGCGATCCTTACAACCGGTGTAAATCGGTATATCCGCTTCATGAGCTCGTGACTTCTGGAGAGATGGAGACACGGGTTATCGCACAAGCATGCATAGGGGCACAGATCGGCTGTGCCGAATGCAAGCATAAGCTTGTTGACAGCATTGCGGCGATTATTCTGCCGTTCCAAGAACGCCGGCGAGAACTTGCCGACAAAGACTCGTATGTGCGTGATGTCCTCCATGAAGGCGGTAAGAAGGCGCGGGCAATTATTGCCGGGACGGTCGCCGAAGTGAGAGAGAGGATGGGGATTGTGATTTACTAAATACCGGGGGCGCGCCGTGCAACGGTATGCACAGACGCGCCCCACATCCGCAAAAAGGAGAACGCCATGTTTGAGGTGTTGAATCTTGAACAGCTTGGAGATCGGATCGGACAAGTTGACCGGGCGCTGGTTGGTTTGATGGCGCGTCGCATGATTCTTTCTCTGCAAGTGGAAGAATACAAGCGCGGGCGCGGCCAGAAGATATCCCGTCCCGAAGTTGAGATGAGCCGTTTGCAGAAGATTTGTGAGCAGGCAGAACGGCTTGGTCTGAATCCTGAGTTTGCCAGGGCTGTCTTCTATTTTATTATCGACGAGTCGTGCAAGGTGCAGTTGATTCAATTGCAGGAAAATGCGGACTTGCTCAGTAGTAAGTACGTTGATGATGAACTCTGGCATGCCGCTCTCAAGGCAAATCTCTTGCAACTCACACAGCAGTGCGCTCCGACGTACGACCTGCACTATGCCTCCGGGTTCTATGCGACCAAGATACATACTCGCTTTGAGCATACGATGATCGCGGAAGCATGTCGGCACTATCCGAAAGACAGCCTTGCTCTTGACTTGGGATGCGCGACTGGACGTGTCGCGTTGTCTCTCGGGGGCTACTTCAACCATATAGAGGGATATGATATAAGTCCCAAAATGATTGAAATCGCTCGCGGCAAGTGTATGGGTTCCGAGGATAAGTTTGCTTTCCATGTCGCCGACATTGAAGAAGGCATTCCCGTCGTCGATAACGCGGCATCTTTTGTGGTGATGAGTCTTGGTTTTGCGAGCGATGTGCAACGACTTCCCCAGGTATTGCTGGAGATACGTCGGATTCTTGCACCGGGAGGGACTGCCTTATTGTCATTCTATAATGCCGAAGCTCTCCTTTATCAGTGGGAGTTTATCGCGTGGCCGATCGGGCTCGCCGCGGAAATCAACCGCCAAAGGCATTGCCTCGATGTACACTGGACAGACGGGAAAGTGTATTCGGTGTATGCGCGGCCGTACACCGTTGATCAGGTCTACGACCTGATGCCACGTGGACTACCGGTTACGAAAGTAACAACGCATCCAACCCTCTGCTCTGTTCTGCCCAACACGCTCCTTGAAGGTGACGAGGTAAATGAATCTATTGCAATGATCGACGGAAAACTCGCTGATGGAAACATGGGCGCCTACATCACGGTTCTTGCAAAGAAGTTCTAATGTTCTATTGTCGTACCACAAACATTCACCCCATTCACCGGCCCTGCACAATGCGGGGCCGGTCGTGATTTGTAACAGAGTGTTTTAATGATTTGCATATTGACGCTTTTCCACTGTCATACACATAGCATATCCGCAAATGTTTTTGCTTTATCCTTGCTTATGCGTTGTGAATATAATTTGATATTAGCGTTGTGCGCGTACGCGTTCCCATTTTTTAGCGAAGTGCTGACAATGGCGCCATTGGCAAGCTTGCAAATACCGCAGATATTCTCTTTATCTGCACCACTACCCGCAAAAATGGGGAATGCGCCCACATGGCCACGGAGATCCGACAATTCTTGCATTTGAGGTGCATCACCGGTCCACTGTCCTGTTATGATCAGTCCATCACTGCCGTGCTTGATTGCCTGATCTGCCGATTCTGTGAGGCTATATGACGAAAGGAGTTTTGCATGTTTGACATGGATATCGGTTAAGAGAGCAATATCTTCAGCTTGAAGTCTCTTCCTCGCGTCAATAATCTTCCCGGGATCGCCCTTGATAACCCCGTATGCGGTCTTCACCCGATCAACAAATACTGGTATGCGGATAAAGGCAAGACCAAGAGTTTTTGCAATGCTTAATGCCGTAAGATAGTCATTCCATAAAACACTAATGCCGACCGGAAGTCTCGTCGCGGTCTTTATACTCATCCCCAAGTATGTCAATGAGGCAATAACAGCGGGGTCGACAAATTCGCGATGGGGGATATCATAATTATTTTCAAAAATAATCCCGTCAAAGCCAGCCAATTCAAATGCTCTGAGATCGCGGAGTGCATTGCGCTCGGCGATTTTAAAACCAGGAAAATCTCTGTAGCCCAAAAGCGGCGGGAAATGAATCGCGCCGATAGTAATCGCCCTTGTTTTTCCAAAAATTTTTTTGACGGATGTCATGTAAGTAAGTATAAAGAAAGGGTGAAAAGGTTGCGTCACCTCTCCACCCCCATATAATATATGTCAGCCATGCTCCTTTCAATAATACTATGATACCCGAGTTCTTAAAAAGAACGCGACACTGGTAGTGTCCAAAGAGTCAATTTTGCTATCTCGTTTCTTGGACAGTCTTTTCGTGGAGTGGTGATTTTGAGCGCACCACCCCATGAAATATCACATGAACGAAGGTGTTCCTCCGCTTGTCTCAATGTACTGGACGAGTCTCTTCATTGCTTGTCCCGATCTGATTATCGCACGACACTCGCGATAGCATTCGCGAAGTAGTAGAAAATTGAGCCGACCTTCCTTTATTGCGTCGCCATTGGACAGATGCCGCTCGGCAAATAATCCCAATGCCGCATTTATTCCAAGGTAATCGGCCAATGCAGAATCAGTATCTCGCAGGGCCGCTATATTTGCTTGGTGGATTATTCCCGGCTCGTTGGCCACCAGGACAGCTTCCGGATTGATTGAGACTCCAAAATCCTCGGGCCGAATAAAGAAACTTCCGAGGAACGTATCCTGATATGCCATTGAGATTACCGACCTGTAAGGAGATACTTCATCCAAGACGCAATATTTCTTGAATATTACCGGATCTGACGGGTCACTATCCGCTTCTGGCATATCTTTTCCAAGCCCTCCGACTACAATTACTCCCCCCACTCGTTGTATCCCGCTACGGTGAAGTATTGTATATGCCTCCGCGATAACTTCTGGGTGAACATGCTTATTGACACCCATAAGCTTGTTGACTTCTGTCTCTCTACTTACCGGAAGGCTCATCGGGCCAATCACATGGTTGATAGTCTCTATCTCAAGTAGATGCGAGAGGTCATGTACAGTTTTACATAGATGGGCATCTATATAACAGAAATTTGAGGAACGTAAGATCTCCATGATTTCTGAGACTGAACTCATCGATATCCGAGCCCCTAAATGTTCTATCGCATCGGTACTGCCGACCGCCGACGTATTCTTGTAGGAACCGTGTTTGATCGTGGGTAGACCGAGGGCTGAAAGCACAAGAGCCGAGAGGGTGGAAGCATTAATGGTCTTTTTTCTGGATCCGCCCACATAAAAACCCTCATCTCCTCCCATCCCACACGTTTCTATAACCTTGGGGATATCGAGACGGAACATTGTGTCCAAAAGAGTTGCAGCAACAGTACCGGCAACTTCTTCCGGGGTTAGGGTACGGAAAGCCTCTTTGTCGGCCATAGCCGTCAAAAACGCAACCCCGACGGCACATGCCTTGCTATGTGCCTGTGCAGGATTACTTGCTTTCATTATACCCCAGAACAGATCAAAAAAATATGCATTTGTCGAAGCCAGCACATAACACATTCCTCCGAAGGCCTGTTCAAATGTTAGGTCTTGCCCCCCCCTAATTAGGGAATGGTTAGAGCGAAGTGTTTCTTGATTGGGCATTTCTCGACACGGCAATGGTGTTTTGCTGATCCATTCTTTGTATGATGGCACAAAACACTCGCGCCATCTCTGCTGGGCACCCTTTCTTCCCTCGAGGGAGATCAACGAAATGTTTTCCATTCCAGAGCCCTTTTTTAAAGAACAACGAGGCAACACGCCTGCCCAAGCTATAAAACCACTTGAGCCGGGCCACCGCATACATCGTGCTATCGTACTACTACAATAATATCAAAATGATTTTTGACGTCAAGCCCCTCCTAATCGCCAGTCTCTTGACAGGCAATTAAATAAAGATGGCCATATGGCGAACCATATGGCCTTAACTTCTTATCATCGTGCCTGTTTGGAACTCTTGAATCCGGGCGCCGCAGCCAAATCTGTGAATCCGCAGTCAACACACGTCGCCCAAATCCAAAAATGGCGGACGACACGGTGGCCACAGACCTTTGCCAATTCAGTCTTTAGCTCGCATATTCTCTCCGCATACCTTTGCAAGACAGTAGTCTTTTCGTCTTCGGAACGCTGGATTTCTGAAATCAGTAGGGCAATACTTTCGTGGGGCATCGGATACTCCTTTACACTATAACCGTCGGATAGGTGCCCATAACGAAGAGTCACATTAGTGTACTACTACAAGTGTAGTAGACCGTAAACCCATTGTCAACTGCATGTAAAGTCAGTCGCATCAGGCATGGAGGCTATGTGTATAGGGTTATTTTTTGAACATCAAGAGTGTTCTTGCAAATCCGCCTTTTGAATTTAACAGCTCTCGTGACCCTCTACCTACTGTTGCTACGCTTACGCCAAGTTGCTTTGCGATCCGTCTTTGTGGTATTCCCCGATGAAGCATTTTCACAATTTGCCAACGAATACCGATCTCCCGATATTCGGCGGGAGTCAGAAGGTCTATAAGAAACTCCTGGAGTAATTTCTTATCGGATGCTCCAATGTCTGCCAATAGGGTGATGAGTTCCTTGATATATTTTTCCTCTTGAAGTTTCATGTAAGTACTATACCACTATAGTGCTATCGTCGCAAAAAAACTTGCGTCTATCCCATGGATGTGATATGGCACGAGGGACATGGCGGGGGGTTGGCCCTACGGTGTTTCTAAGAGACAGACATATGTGTATTTGTTAGTCCAAAATAATGATTTGTTCTTTTAAAAGGAACTGAATATTTCGGCCCCGTCGCTAATCATGATAAGGCACTCATCTGTCTTACGGACAACTTGCTTGCATATTTTGTCTTACTGATGGCGGTTTTTCTTCTGAAAGAAGGCAATTTCCCCACCTAAACCTGTACTATCGGTATCGGGCGCAAAGGGAAAAATTTATTGTTCTCTGAAGTTGTGCTATAGTCCAGGCATGGGAAAGAGAAAAATTATTGTTGATACCGATCCGGGTCACGATGACGCCTTGGCCCTTATGTTTCTCGAAAGATCGAGGCTTTTTGACATATGCGCAATTTCAACTGTAGCCGGTAATAGCATCATTCAAAATACTACCAATAATGCCAGATACATACTTGATTTGTTGAATAGCCGCATACCATTATTTTCCGGTGCCGCCTTTCCTCTAAAACGAGAATTGATTCAAGCTAGTGTGCACGGCGAAAACGGCCTGGCCGGCACCGTTATTAAAAAACAGGAACCTTTATCGGGAAATGCTCCCGACAAGATAATTGAAATTGTTAAAGAGAATCCGAATCAGATTACTGTTCTTGCTTTGGGGCCTCTTACTAATCTGGCCCGGGCATTTCAAAAAGATCCCTCAATTATTCCTTTAATTCAGGCGGTAGTGATTATGGGCGGGGCGATAGCGGTACCGGGAAACAAAAATCGAGTGGCAGAATTTAATATTTTTGTCGACCCTGATGCCGCCGATATCGTATTCCGATCAAAAACGCAAAAAACATTGATACCCCTCGATGCTTGTAATCATATTTTTTTGTCTCTTGAAGATTTTGATATGCTTAAAGAAAATTCTTGGTAATTAGTGGGAAACGTAACCAAAATAGATATGAAGAAATGATTTGAATAAATTGTCGCGCCGGTGGTTGAATCGGTACTCTACCTCCTTAAGATACATCGGGAAATGATACTTGGAAACCCC
>Ga0233424_10000129_pt1 | contig 105694 bp, 85 predicted proteins | sample Watercolumn_Towu_FD_181011 | JGI IMG/M metagenome (GOLD analysis project Ga0233424, IMG submission 181011) | Freshwater microbial communities from Lake Towuti, South Sulawesi, Indonesia - Watercolumn_Towuti2014_125_MG | ecosystem: Environmental > Aquatic > Freshwater > Lake | place: Indonesia...
GGCCGCTGCAGAACCGCATGCAGTACGACAAGGTGTCGGACCTGCTGCGGCACAGCCGCGAGGCGGGCCTCCGCTTCCTGCTCGGCGGCACGCCGGAGCAGCAGCCCGGCTACTTCATCCCGGTGACACTGGTGGACAACCCGCCCGAGGATTCGCGCGTGGTGGTGGAAGAGGCCTTCGGGCCGGTGCTGCCGCTGCTGAAGTACCGCGACATCGACGATGTCATCGCGCGCGCCAACGACACGCCCTACGGGCTGGCCGCGTCGGTGTGGGGCAAGGATGTGGCGCAGGCCGAAGCCATCGCCCGCCGCATCCAGGCCGGCACCGTGTGGATCAACCAGGTGCACGTGTTCGCGCCGAACATCGCCTTCGGCGGGCACAAGCAGTCCGGCCTGGGCATCGAGAACTCGCTGCACGGGCTGGCCGAGTACTGCAACCTGCAGACCGTGATGCGGAAGGGGCTGGCATGACGGCGCCCGACTCCGTCGGCGCGCTGCTGACCCAGGCCGCGCGCCGCTTTGGCGACAAGACCGCGCTGGTGTTCGAAGGCCAGTCGTGGTCGTTCCGCGCGCTGGACGATGCATCGTCGCGGCTCGCCGCGGCGCTGCAGGCGCGCGGCATCGGCGCGGGCGCCACCGTCTCGCTGTACGCGGCCAACGGCAGCGAGTGGATGATCGCCTACTACGCGATCATGAAGCTCGGGGCGGTCGCCAATCCGCTCAACCTGATGCTGACGCCCGACGAGGCGGCCTACGCCATGAACGACTGCAAGGCCGTGGCGGTGTTCGGGTCGGACGACCGCATCGCCGGACTGGCGCCGGTGCTGTCGAAGACGCAGCTCAAGCTGTGCGTGGCCCACGGCGGCCACACGCCGGCGGGCGCGGTGGACTTCCGGGCGCTGGCCGAGACCGCGGGGAGCTGCCTGATCGTGCCCGAGATCGACCCCGACCAACCGTGCACCGTGGGCTATACCTCCGGCACCACCGGGCATCCGAAGGGCGCCGTGCTCACGCACCGCGGCATCCTGATGAACACCGCGATGACCGCGACGATGCACGTTCGCACCGCCGCCGACACCGTCGTCAGTGCACTGCCGTGCTCGCACGTCTACGGCAACATCGTGATGAACGCGGCCATCGCCCATGGCATGACGCTGGTGCTGCACAAGGTGTTCGACGCCGAGCGCGTGCTGCAAAGCATCGTCGATCACCGGGCGACGATGCTCGAGGGGGTGCCGACGATGTACATGTACTTGCTCAACTTCCCGCGGTTGAAGGACTTCGACCTGTCGTCGTTGACCCGCTGCACGGTGGGCGGGCAGACCATGCCGGAGGCGAAGATGCGGCAGGTGGAGGAAGCGTTCGGCTGCCCGTTGATCGAGCTGTGGGGCATGACGGAACTGGGCGGGCTCGGCACCACGCACAGCGCCTACGGCCCATCGCGCCACGGCTCGATCGGCGTGCCGCTGCCGCACATGGAAGCCCGCGTGGCCCACCCCGAGACCGGCGCTGTGCTGCCGCCCGGTGAGGTGGGCGAGCTGCAGATGCGCGGCCCGCTGACGATGCGCGAATACCTCGGCCGGCCCGAGGCCACCGCCGAGGCGCTGCTGCCCGACGGCTGGCTGCGCACTGGCGACCTGGTGCGCCAGGACACCGAGGGCTACCTGTACGTCGTCGATCGCCTGAAGGACATGGTCATCACCGGCGGCTTCAACATCTACCCGGCCGAACTGGAGCGGGCCATCGCCGAACACCCGGACGTCGCGTTGGTCGCGGTGGGCAGCGTGCCCGACGAGGCCAAGGGCGAACTGGCGAAGGCCTACGTCGTACCGCGCCAGGGCGCCACGCTGGACCTCGAACAGCTCGAGCAGCATTGCCGCGCCCGGCTCGCGGCCTACAAGGTGCCCCGCGCTTTCCAGATCGTCGACGACCTGCCCAAGACCAGCACCGGCAAGATCCTGCGGCGCATGCTGCGCACGCTGGACGCTTGAAGCGCTTGCGATTCACTTGTCTCCTCTCCTGCAGAGGAGTTGGCCGTGGTCTCCGGACCACGGCGCTTTTCTGTCATCCGAGCCTGGGATCAGACCCTCGCGTGCGTCACCCCGTTGATCAGAGCAGGTTCTGCAGGTCCTCCAGCAACTGCGTCTGGGCGAAGCGCCGGGACAGCGTCGTCTTGTCGCCGATGCTGAGCTTCTCGTAGACCGAGCGCAGCCGGCTGCGCACCGTTTCCGGTGACAAGCCGTGCGAACGGGCAACCTCCTTGTAGGACTTGCCGTGCGCGAACTCGGAGGCGATGGCGAACTCCTTCGGGGAGAGCGTCTGCAGCGCGGAGGCCGGCGTGGCGATCAGCAGCATCATGCCGTCGCCCGGCACGAGGTAGAAGCCGGTGCCGCTGTGGGACAGGAATGACTTGCGGCCCCGGAGGGCTTGCAGCAAGGGGGCCGGCAACTGCGGCCCCGTCCACTCGGGCCAGGCCCTCGCCATCAGCTCGCTGAACCGCTGCTCCTTCAACACCAGCGCCTCGTCCGCCACGGCCGCCAGCCCGACCTCTCCAGCGATGCGGTTCACCATCGTGGACATGATCTGGAGCTCGAAGTTCTGCATCACCATGGCCTCCAGGTGAGGCAGGAGCAGGCGCATGAACGCACAGTCGTCGGCGTCGAAAGAGCGGCCCTCGCGGCGCCCGATCGTCAAGACCGTGAAGCGGTCGAGGGTCTCGCTGCGCTCGACCGTGATCATCACCTCGTGCATGCCGGAGTAGGCCGACAAGGCCGCCATCAGCGTGCCAGGAAAGGCTTCCTCCGGCCGCAAGACACGGGGTTCTCCCAGCGCTTCCTTGGCAAACGCCAAGACGCCGTCGTCGTCGGGATGTTGGTGGAACAGCTGCAGCATCTCCGGTGACACCCCGCCGAGCATCCACACGTACCGCGACGGACGCGGTCCGGCGACGCTGCTCGAGGTCCACATCACACCATCGAACGGCAGGTACAGCTGCACCTCCCGCAGCGCCAGTTCGCGGAACGCCTTGATCGAGGTGGTGCCTGCCGCACGGTACAGCTTGAGCAGCAGTTGGCTGAAAGAGGCCTGGTCCATTGCTGGTACCAGCATACACCGGACGTAGCGGCGCGTTCTTCTCGCTTTCCTTCTCCGTCGAGGCCGGTGCCGGGTGCCTTTTTTGACCCATCTGGAGGCTGAACAGCCGAAGTTGATGTCGATACGCTCTTCGCTCTACACACGACAGAGTTCGACATGAACACCCGAGACAACCACAAGCCCATTCCTCGCACGGTGCTGATCTTCGGTGCGGCCAACCACATCGGCACCCCGCTGGCCCAGTATCTTCACCAGCACGCCCCGCAGGTCAAGCTGCGGCTGGTCAGCAGCCGGCCCGACGGTTGCGACGCGCTGCGTCAGCGTTTTCCCGATGCCGAGGTGGTGACGGCCAACTACCTGGACCGGGCCTCCCTGGACCAGGCGGTCGAGGGCATGGAAGGTGTGTTCATCAACGTGCCCGCCGGCACCGACGAGCGGCCCGTCACGACCCACCTGATCGCCGCGCTGAAGCAAGCCGGCTCGGCCGTGCACGTCCTGCGCACGCTGGGCATGCAGCCCGAGGCCAACCTGCGCCGCCTCCCCCCGTCCCTGCGGGGCGGGCTCTCGCTGCCGGTGCAGCACCCGATCGTCAAGCAGCTGTTCGACGAGAGCGACTTGCCGGTGACGTACCTGAACTTCGGCGCGACCTTCCTGGACAACTTTTTCTGGATGCGCGCCTCGCTGGTGAAGGAGCGCAAGCTCGTCTGGCACAACCGCATGATCCCGTTCATCGACCCGCGTGACATCGCCGAGGTCGCTGCGAAGCTGCTGCTGTCGGACAACCACCGCCACCTGTATACCTTCCACACGCTGAACAACGGCCACGACCAGCTGCGCTTCGAAGACGTCGCCCGGATCATGAGCGAGGTGTTCGGCGAGACGATCGCGTACGACGGCAGCAAGGAAGGTTTCTACGAGACCTATGCGCACATGGGTCCGCTGCGCGACGTGCTGTGGGGCTTCTTCGAGTACGAGCGCGAGAACGAAGAGGTCTGGGCGCCGAACACCTTCGTCGAGCGCATGCTGGGCCGCAAGCCCACCACCGTGCGGCAATGGCTCGAGGAGCACAAGGCCGCGTTGCTGGCGCCGCTGCAGCCCCATGCCGGCGCGACCGGCCCGCGCAGCGGCAGCAAGGCACCGTGACCGCTGCGCGTCCCCGACCTCCCTCCCAATCCAATCGATCGATGCCATGGAGACACTTCTGAACCACCTGCCTGCCGGGATGGCGAGCTTCCAGGGCCCCGAGGCCGTGCGGGCCTTCTTCCCACAGGCTGGGGACGCCCAGGCGGGGCAGGTCGCCGCCGTGCAGCCCAAGAGCACCGCCGACATCCGCGCCCTGGTGCAGTGGGCCACCCGGCACGACAAGAAACTGGTGCCCGTCAGCTCTGCGTCGGGACCTCGCAAGAACGGTGGCAGCGTGCCGGAAGGCCCTGCCGTGGTCGTCGACCTGTCGCAGATGAAGCGGGTGCGCCACATCGATGGCAAGGACGCCATCGCCGTCATCGAACCCGGTGTGACGTATCCCGAGTTCGACGTTCAACTGGCCCACCACGGGCTGCGGTCGTTCAAGCCGCTGCTGCCCCGCCGCAGCAAGTCGGTGATCGCCGCTTGCCTCGAACGCGAGCCGATCACCAGCCCGCGCGAGCAGTGGGACGGCTGCGATCCGCTGGCCTGCGTGGAGATGGTGTTCGGCACCGGCGAGGAGTTCCGCACCGGCTCCGCCGGCTCGCGTGACGATCTGGAGGTGCAACTGCAGCATGGCATGCGGCAGATGACCGGGCCGGGCCCGTTCGCGACCGACTTCACCCGCGTGGTGATGGGCGCGCAGGGCACGTTGGGGATCGTCTCCTGGGGGTCGGTGTACTGCGAGCGCATCCCGGCGCTGGAGCGGGCCTTCTTCGTGCCGGCGGACACGCTGGCGCCACTGGTCAAGCTGAGCAGCCGCATCGGCTGGCGCAAGCTGGCCGCACAGACGTTCATCGTCAACAACGTACAACTCGCGTTGATCCTGGGAGTCGATCGCGACAGTGTGCTGCACCTGGCCAGTCGGCTGCCCGCGTGGACCCTGTTCGTCAACATCGCCGCGCCGCACTACTTCCCCGAAGAACGCATCGCCTTCGAAACCGAGGCGCTGAAGGAGGATGCAGGCGCCCTGGGACTGGCGGTGCACGAGCGCTTGCAGGGGCAGGCCGCCGACCGCATCACCGCGATGCAGCAGCAGCTGCCCGTGCAGCACTACAAGGACCGCCTCGGCGCGGCCGCCGACGAGATCTTCTTCCTCACGCAGACCAACAAGGCGGCGCCCTTCATCGAGGCGTTCCAGGCGCTGCATGCCGGCAGCGACAGCACGCTGCCGTACGCCGTGTACCTGCAGCCCCGCGTGCAGGGCAGCAGCTGCCATCTGGAGTTCACCAGCTTCTGGGAAGGCACCTCGCCAGCGCCATCGGCCCGCACCGCCTTCCACCGCCAGGCCAGCCAAGTCCTGGGGGAGCGGGGGGCGTATTTCAGCCGGCCATACGGTGTCTGGAAGGACATCGCCTATGGCCGCGATCCCCGGATCGTGCCCTACCTGCGCCAGGTCAAGGCCATGTTCGATCCCCGCGGCGTGTTGAACCCCGGCAAGTGACCCCAGACCCGCAGCCCCTCATTCGAAAGAAGAAGCCCATGTCACTGCAAGAGCGGCGGTGGAACATCGAGCAATGCAATCGATGCCACCAGTGCAAGATCATTCCAACGGTGCAGAGCAAGGCGTTCTCACCCATGTGCCCGTCGATCGAGTACGGGCAGTTCCATGCCTACAGCGGCAGCGGCAAGCTGATCAGCGCCTATGCGTTGACCGAGGGCCGGTTGCCGTACACGAAAGAGACGCTGGAGAGCATCACCGCGTGCAGCATGTGCGGGGCCTGCGACACGGCGTGCCGGGCCTCCAACGCCGACATGGTGGCCCCCATGGACACGCTGTACGAGCTGCGCGCGAAGCTGTTCGAGGACGGCCAGACGCCGCCGGCGCACCGCGCCATGCTCGAGCGCATCGAAAAGCACGGCAACCCTTGGGGCAAGCCCGGTGAAAGCCGCACGTCGTGGGCCAAAGGTCTGGGGCTGGTGGACGCGACGCGCCAGCCGGTCGACGTGCTGCTGCACGTGGGCTGCGGCTCGGCCTTCGACGAAGCGCAGTGGCCCGGCCTGGTCTGGCTCGCCCAGACGTTCAAGCGGCAGGGCTTGTCGTTCGGCACGCTGGGCGCCCAGGAGCCGCATGCCGGCGGCTTGGCCTACGACCTCGGACACCAGGCGCTGGCGCGGCGCTGTGCCGACGAGACGCTGCAGCGCGTGCGGGCCAGCGGCGCGCACACCGTGGTGACCGTGGACGCCGAATCGCTCGCGGCATTCCGCAACGTCTACCCACGCCTGGGCGTGCGGTTCGACCCGGTGCGGCTGGTGCACATCACGGAGTTTCTCGAAGAGACGGTCGTTCACACGGCCGAGCCCTCTGGAGCGTCCGGGACCGGCGCCGGCAACATCGTGACCTACCACGACCCGTGCCGCCTGGGCCGGCTGTCCGAGCCGTACGAGCCCTGGCAGGGCGAGTGGAAAAATGTGATGAACGGCCTGCGCGTGGCCGAGCCGCCGACACCGGCGCGCTTCGGGCTGGGTGGCGTCTACGACGCGCCGCGCCGGCTGCTGCAAAGCGTGCCGGGCACCCGGCTGGTGGAGATGGAGCGACGGCGCGAGTTCTCCTACTGCTGCGGCGCCGGCGCCGGCGGCCAGGAAGCCCACCCTGAGTTCGCGGAGCAGGCCGCCCGCCACCGGCTCGACGAGGCCGCGGCCACCGGCGCCACCACCGTGGTCTCCAGCTGCGCGAGCTGCGTGCGTCACCTGGGCAGGGTGGCGCGGCAGCACCGCCCCGCGCTGCGGGTGATCAGCCTGATCGACCACCTGAAGAACGCTTCGGCCTGACCGAAAGGACGTCCCAGTGACTATCTCTGATGAAGCCTTCGCCGCGCTGCAGGCCGCCGTCGGCCCGCGCCATGCCTCGCGCGATGCCGCGATGGTGTTCGGCAACAGCTGGAACAACGCCCTGGGCACCCATGCCTCACAGGACAGGCTGCCCGACGCGGATCATCTGCCGGTGGCCGTGGTGCTGCCTTCCACGGTGGAGGAGGTGGCGGCGGTCGTGAAGGCCTGCAAGCGCCACAAGCTGAACTTCCGGGCGCTCAGCGTGGGCTGGGGCAACATGGGCGGTGTATCACGGCCCAACAGCGTCAGCATCGACCTGCGGCGCATGAACCGCTGCGAGATCGATGCCGAGAACCAGATGGCGGTGATCGAACCCTACGTCACGGCGGGCCAGCTGATGGCCGAAGCCATGAAACATGGGTTCACGAACCACGTGGTCGGTGCGGGCGCGACCCACTCGCCGTTGGCGTCGGCCACGTCCTTCTGGGGCATCGGTATCAGCGGCGCGACCACCGGCCACAACGCGCGCAACCTGCTGTCCATCGAGTGGGTGACGCCGGAGGGCGAGATCGTGCGCCTGGGCAGCGCCGGCTCCGATCTCGGCTGGTTCACCGGCGATGGCCCCGGCCCGAGCTTCCGGGGCATGATCCGCGGCTTCATCGGCGCCGCGGGCGGGCTGGGCGTGTTCACCCGCATCGGCTACCGGCTGCACCCCTGGCACGGCCCGAAGCAGCTGGAGTTCACCGGCCGCCATCCGCAGATCGGCCTGAAGATGGACGGCACGCGCATGCGCTTCTACCAGGCCGTGTGGCCGACCTGGGAGGGCCTGCAACAGGCCGCGTTCGAATTCAATGCCGCGGCCGTGACCACGGTGCAGCTGCGCATGCCGCCGGAACACATCGCGTTGACGGTCACGGCGACCAACAACGAGTACCTCCAGCAGATCAACACCGACGACCTGCCGGCCGTGGCGCGGCAGGAGAACGGCGTTTCCTGGTCGATCCTCACCACCGCGTACTCCGACAAGCAGGCCGCCTACAACGACAAGGTGGTGCGCCACATCGTGGAGCGCACCGGCGGGCGGATGGTGGCGGTGGAACCGGAGCACGAAGAGGTGCTGGCGCGCAATCTGGCCACGTCCTGCTTCATCCCGCGCGTGCTGCGCCCTGCAAATGCCGCCACCACGTCATTCGGCTTGGCCGAATCCTTCCACGTGCTGCCCAGGACCATCGAGGCGGGCAAGGCGCTGTACGCAGACGGCGATCTGGCGAAAAAGTACCTGCACACCCTCAGCCCCGAACAGAACTGGACCTGGCCGACCGAGCGCCGCTGGGTCTGGACCGAGAACATCCTGGGCCTCGGTGCCGGGGCGCGTGGGAAGGAGGGCGAGCAGATGCGGGCAGGTGCACACATCGAAGCCTTGCTGTACCAGGACCACCTCATCGAAACCCGACGCTGCGGGGTGGAAGCCTTCCTCATCGGTCCGGGCATCGATCTCTCCGGGCCCAACTGGGGGCCGAACGCGCATCTCTACTCGCGCAGGATCAAGAACACCTACGACCCCCAGAACCTGTCGGACCCCTTCATGAATCCCGCCGAGACCCTGCCCATCGGCGGCGTGTACCAGGTGGCCAAGAAGGTCCTCTTCAAGCCCGCCTTCCGGCCGGTGCTTCGCAAGCTGGCGCAGGGCATGGCGAAGAAGAAGTAGCGCCGGCAGCGTCGACAAGGGCTTCCGGGTGCGGTCGCGCCTGACCCAGCTCGACGCCGCCGGCGGCTTCAAGCAGGTGTCGTGGTTCAGGGCCTGGGGCCGCGGCGCTGCAGCAGCGCGTACACCGTGGTGCGTGACAGCTTCAGTTCCCGTGCGACGGCGCTGACGTTGCCGTGGTGGCGCGCGAGGGCCGCCTCGATGGCGTGGCGCTTGACCTCGGTGAACGAGCTCGCCGCGGGAGGGGCCAGGCCGAGCGGCTCGGCCGCGGCACCGGCGTGCTCGCACAGGGCCGGCAGGTCGCACGGTTGCAGCACCCGCCCCGGGTCGTCGCACAGCGCCACGGCGGCGCGCAGCGTCTGCACCAGCTGGCGCAGGTTGCCGGGCCAGCGCTGGGCGAGCAGGCGCTGCCAGGTCGCCTCGGCAAGCTGTGCCTGCGGATCGATGCGCTGCAACTCGCGTTCGATCAGCCCGCGCAGGTCGCCCCGCTCGCGCAGCGCGGGCAGGTGCACCACGTAGCCGGCGAGGCGGTAGTAGAGGTCTTCGCGGAAGTCGCCGGCCTTCACCAGCGCCGGCACGTCGCGGTGCGTCGCGGCCACCACCAGCAGGTCGAGCGGCACGTTGCGGTGGCCGCCGATGGGCACGAAAGCCCGCTCCTGCAACACGCGCAGCAGGCGGGTCTGCAGGGCCAGCGGCATGTCGCCGATCTCGTCGAGGAACAGCGTGCCGCCCTGGGCCTGCGCCAGCTTGCCGGCCGCGCCGCCCCGCCGTGCGCCGGTGAAGGCGCCGTCGACGTAGCCGAACAGTTCCGATTCGATCAGGCCCTCGGGCAGCGCCGAACAGTTGACGGCGATGAAGGGGGCCTCGCCGCGGGCGTGGTGGTGCAGGTGGCGCGCGAAGACCTCTTTGCCGACGCCCGTTTCGCCCTGCACCAGCACCGGCAGGCCGTGCTCCACCACGCGCAGCGCACGTTCGAGCTGCGCGTGCAGCGGCAGGTCGCCGTCCAGCGGGGGCAGGGCCGGCGGCAGCGGCGGGCGTGCCTTGGTGGCCTTCGTGGGCGACGGCACACCGTTCCAGCGCGCGAACAGGCCGGTGCCGTCGGCCGCGCGCACGAACCGCGGCGAAGTGCCCGCGCGGGCGTGCTGGGCCATCAGCGCGGTCGCGTCGTCGGGCAGCAGGTCGGGCAGGGCCAACCCGCCGGGCTGCAGGCCCGGGCGCTTCAGCATCCGGGCCGCCATGCCGTTGAGCGCGACCAGCCGGCCGCCGCCGTCCACGGCCAGCAGGCCTTCCATCGGCGTGCCGAGCAGGCGCTCGTCGTGGTGCAGTTGCAGGATCGCGACGCCGGGCAGGGCGTGCAGCAGCCGGTTCTCGATCGAACGGGCGCTGAGCGTGACGCGGCGCAGCAGTTCGCGCTCCGGGTGCACCTGCCAGCCGGTGGCGTCCAGCACGCCGACGAGGTCGCCGCCGGGGCCGCGGATCGGGGCGGCCGCGCAGGCATAGTGCTGCAGCTCGTCGAGATAGTGCTCGGCGCCGATCACGCTGGTCGAGAGCCCTTCGGTCAGCACGCAGGCCGGTGCGTTGGTGCCGATCGACTCTTCGCGCAGGTCCTTGCCGATGCGCAGCGGCTCGCGCAGTTCGCGCACGGCGGCCCGTTCGTGTCCCACCGATCCGACCACCGTGCCGCGGGCGTTGGCGAGCAGCACCACCCAGTTCGGCGAGCCGAGCGAACGGTGCAGGCGCTGCATGTCCGGCGTGGCGCAGTCGATCAGGGCGCGGTGCTCGTCTTCGAGGCGGCGGCACGCCAGCGTGGAGGGCGTCGGGGCGAACAGGGCACGGTCGGCGGGCCGCAGCCCGGCGCGCTGCGTGCGTTCCCACGAACGCAGCACTGCGGGGGCGATGGCATCGCGCGCGTTCGCGGGCTCGCCGTCGGCGAGCCGCAGCCGCAGGGCGCGGGGAGAGGCTGGCATGGGATCAGCGGAGCGCTGCATCGTGGGTCCTGGGCTCTGCGAGGTCGGAGAGACAGCAGGCTACGCAGCAGCGCGTCTAAATCAATACGTTACGACCCGGTTCAATACATCTGGGTCGGCGTTTTGAACGATCGAAGTGGATTCCTGAACGCCGGCGCAGGTCGCGGCTTCAATCCGCCGCGGTCTGCACCGCCCGCGCGGCGAACCGCGACGGTGCCACGCCGTAGCGGCGCTTGAAGGCCGAGCGGAACGCGGTGTCGGACGTGTAGCCCAGCTCGAACGCCAGCTGCGTGATGTTGGCGCGCGATCGCAGGATGCGCTCGGCGGCCAGGTGCATGCGCCACTGATTGAGGTAGTCGATCGGGGTCACGCCGACCAGCTCGGCGAAGCGGACCGCGAAGCCGGTGCGCGAGCGGCCGGCCAATTGCGCCAGCGATCCGACCGTCCAGTCGTCGCCCGGCCGCTGGTGCATTGCCTGCAGCGCCTTGCCGACGGACGGATCGGTCAGGCCCTTCAACCAGCCGCGCGCGCTGTGCGGCTCGTTCTGCAAGTGCGACCGCACGATGCTGACGAAGATCAGCTCCGCCAGCAGCCGCGCCGTGGCGGCGTAGCCGGCGGTGTCGGTGGGGTCGGAGGTCAGGAAGGCCACCGCAGAGGCCATCCACGGGAAGCGGCCGCTGTCCGCGCGCAGCACCACATGGGCGGGCAGCGACAGCAGCAACGGGTTGTCGATGCCGCCGGTCAACCCGAATGCGAGGGCGAGGATCCGCGTCTGCGCGCCGCCGCCGCCCCAGGCGAGGTGCAGCGGGCGATCCGGCTCGACCTCCGGTTCGAAGCGCGGCATGCCGTAGTGCGCGCCGACGTCCTTCAGTTCGGTGGTCGGCGCCTCGGGAGACGACTGCAGCCCGTGCGGGCCGGTCACCAGCATGACGTCGCCCGGATGCAGTTGCAGCGGTGGCCCATCGCCGACGCGCACCCAGCAGGGCGGTCCCTCCACCACGCCGTAGGCCGCGGGGATGTAGGGCTGCGGCACGGCCAGCCCCCAGGGAGCACTCAGTCGCAGCGTGCCGGCGCGGCAGTGCAGCATCTTGATCGACTTGAGGATCTCGCTGAGCGCGTCCATGGACGATGGCGAAGGATTTGTGAACGCAGGCGCTGGGTGCTCGCTGGCGCGCCGCCGGACCATTGTCGATCAAACGAGCCTGCGGACGGCGATGTCGCGCCGACCGGGCCTTTGGAGACCAGCATGGGCCACGCCCGCACCGAACCCCCCAGACCGCTCAAGACCCCGTCGCGCATCGAACGCGACGACCGTCCCGAAACCCTGCGCAGCTTCGCGTCCGATGTCGACACCGCCCGCGGCCATGTGCCCGCCGCGGTGCTGCGCCCCGGCAGCAGCGAAGCGGTCGCCGAGGTCCTGCAGTGGGCCAACGACAGCGGCGTCGGCGTGGTGCCGGTGTCGTCCACCGGCCGGCGTCGCCGCGGCGACACGGTGCCGCAGCGTGACCGCACCGTGATGCTCGATCTCTCGGGCATGAAGCGGCTCGTGCACGCCGATGCGCGCGACAAGATCGTGATCGTCGAGCCGGGGGTCGACTTCGGCACGATCGATCACCTGTTGAAGCCTCACGGCCTGCGCGCGCTGCGGCCGTTGATGCCGCGCGCGGGGAAATCGCTGATCGCCAGCCATCTCGAGCGCGAGCCGTTGATCGCGGCCAACGACCACTGGGAGGTCAGCGATCCCTTCGGCGGCACTCACCTCGTGCTGGGCAACGGCAAGCCATCGCCCACGGGAACGGCCGCGATGGCGGGGTCGCTGGAGGAACAGCTGGCGCACGGTCACCGGCAGATGCTTTCCGTCGGGCCGGCCAACATCGACTTCCTGCGGGTGGTGCAGGGCGCGCAGGGCACGCTGGCGGCGATGACCTGGGCGGCCGTCTACGCCGAACGCATCCCGGTGGCCGAGCGGGCCTGGTTCGCCAGTGCCGACGGGCTCGCCCCCATCGTCGCGATGGCACGCGACGCGCTCCACCGCCGGCTGGGCAACGCGCTGTTCATCGTGGACAACGTCCAGCTGGCGATGCTGCTGATGGACGCCCCGGGCGAGTTCGCCGGCCTGGCGGCGCGGCTGCCGCCGTGGACGCTGTTCATCAGCGTGTGCGCCGGCCGGCAGGCGACCGAGCAGAAGATGGCCTGGCAGGGCGATGACGTGGCGGCCTTGGCGGCCGAGCATGGCGCGCGGCTGCACGATCAGCTGGAACGGCGATCGGCCGGTGACCTGGTCCGGCGCCTGCGGCAGCCGCAGGCCACCTCGTTCCGCGATGCACCGCTGGGAGCGCACCGCGAGCTCTTCTTCGTCCAGCAGCTCGACCGCGTGGAACGCTTCGTCGAGCAGGTACGCCAGACCCTGCGCTCGAATGGCATGGGCAACGCGGCGCTCGGGGTCTACGTGCAGCCGATGGCGCAGGGGGTCAACTGCCACATCGAGTTCGACCTCCTGTACCGGCCCGCGGAGCTCCGCACGCTCCCGCTGGACGACGTGTGGCAGGCCGCGGCGCAGCGTTGCGCCGATGCCGGGGCGTTCTTCAGCCGGCCCTACGGCCGCTGGCGCGACATCGCTTTCCAGCGCGACACCGGACACCGTTCCATGATGACCATGGCGAAGTCCATCCTCGATCCGAACGGGGTGATGAACCCCGGCCGCCTGCCCTATTGAACGAGAGGCCCGCCATGCACCCGATCCACACCCTGGAAGACCGGCGCGACTTCATCGCGCGCTGCACCCGTTGTTCGCAATGCAAGTTCGTCGCGGTGCCGCAGAGCCAGCGGCATGCCTCGGCCTGCCCGAGCATGGACTATGGCGAACTGCACGCCTACAGCGGCGGCGGCCAGGGCATCATGGGCTACGCCATCCTGGACGGCAAGGCGACGTTCAGCCGCGAGGCCGTGCACGCGATCAGCAGCTGCACGATGTGCGGCCACTGCGACGCCTCCTGCAAGATCAACTTCGGCGAGACGGTCGAGCCGCTCGACTCGCTGTATGCGCTGCGCGGCGCGATGGTCAAGGGCGGCCACTCGCCGGCACCGCACCGTACGATGGTCGACCACCTGCGCCGCCATGGCAATGCCGCCGGCCATCCGCGTGAGGAGCGCCTGCGCTGGGCCGACGGGCTGGCCGGGCTGTTCACCCACGGCCGGCCCGACGTGCTGGTGCACGTGGGCAGCACGCTGGCGTACGACAGCACCCGCTGGGCGCCGCTGCGCGGTGTGCTGGCCGGCCTGGCCGGGGCGGGCATCGCACTCGCCCACCTGGGCGACCAGGAGGGCCCCAGCGGCGGCACCGCGTTCGATCTCGGCTACGTCGACGAGGCGCGGGCCTTCGCCGAGGCCATGATGGCCGCGGTCAAGCGCTCCGCTGCCGGCACGCTGGTGACCTTCTCCGCGCCGGCGCTGGCGGCGTTCCGCGGCGTCTACCCGCGGTTCGGGCTGGACTTCCGGCAGGTGCAGGTGCTGCACATCACCGAGTACGTGCAGCAGCTGGTCGACCAAGGGCGGCTGCGCCTGCACCGCCCCGCCACGCTCGGCGACGGCGCGGTGGCCTACCACGACCCCTGCAAGCTGGGCCGGCTGAGCGAGCCGTACCGGCCGCACGATCCGGGCCTCGAGCGCCACCTGCACGGGATCATGTGCTCGCGCGAGCCGGCGGCCGTGCGCTTCTACAACGACGGCTGCTACGACGCGCCGCGGGCGTTGCTGCGCGCGATGGGGCTGGACGTCGTCGAACTGGAGCGCCACCGCGCCTCGAGCTACTGCTGCGGTGCCTGCGGCGGGGTGCAGGAGACCGTGCCCGAGGCCGCCGCGCTGGCCGCGCAGCAGCGCTGGTCCGAAATGGAGGGCCTGCCCACCGGCACGCTGGTGAGCGGCTGCAGTGGCTGCAGCCGTCACCTCGGCCGCCACGCCGCCGGCCGCGGCAGCGTGGTCGACCTGCTGGCCCTGTTGGCCGAGGCGCTGCAGCCCGCGGCCGTCGCGGCCTGATCGACACGAAGCGAGTGCTCTCCCCATGCAACACAAACCATTGCCCGCGCACGTGCGGGCCGAGTTCGAGGCCATCGTCGGCGCCCGTTACGTCACCACCGATCCGGCGATGAAGAGCGGCCACGCCTGGTGGGCACCCATCGGCAAGGTGACCGCCGAAGAGAAGATGGCGCCGGACATGCCGATCGCGGTGGTGCTGCCCGGCTCCACCGAGGAGGTCGCCGCCGTCGTCAAGTGCTGCCACCGCCACGGCCTGCTGTTCCGCGCCCATTCCACCGGCTACGGCTCCTCCGCGCAGGTGAAGTCGCCCGATTCGATCTCGATCGACCTGCGGCGGATGAACACGCTGGAGATCGACGCGCACAACCGCATGGCGGTGATCGGCCCGTACGTGACCGCGGCGATGCTGCAGGCCGAAGCGCTGAAGCACGGCATGACCTGCCACATCATCGGCGCCGGCCCGGCGCATTCGCCGCTGGCCTCGGCCACGTCGCTGTGCGGCGTGGGGGCCACGTCGCAGGGCACCAGCATGAACGTGCGCAACCTGCTGGCCTTCGAGTGGGTCACGCCCCAAGGCGAGATCGTGCGCGGCGGCAGTGCCGGGGCGGACTGCGGCTGGTTCGCCGGCGAAGGCCCGGGCCCCGGTGTGCGCGGCATGGTCCGGGGCATGTTCGGCGCCCAGGGGGGCCTCGGCGTCTTCACGAAGATCGGCATCAAGCTCTACCCGGTGCCGGTGAAGGGGCCGTTGCCGGTGACCGGCCGGCGGCCGCAGCTCGGCCTGCCGGTGCCCGAGAACGTCAGCCTGCTGCAGGTGGTGTGGCCCGATTGGGAAAGCCAGCGCGACGCGTCGTTCGAGCTGATCGACGACAACCTCTGCTTCGCGATGCTGCGCATGCCGCCCGACCACATCGGCTGGACCGTGACCCGCACCAACGCCGAGTATGTGGAGCAGGTGAAGGCGCGGCGCCTGAGCCCGGCCGCGCGGCAGGACGCGCTGGCCAACTGGACGCTGCTGGTGATGTCGCGCTCGCCGGCCGAGCATGCCTGGCGCATGGGCGTGATCCAGGACATCCTGGCACGCACCGGCGGGCGGGTGCTCGACCTGCCCACCGAAGAAGTGGAACTGCTGCACCGCAACCTCTTCACGTCGATCTACATCCCGCGGGTGCTGCGCGCTGCCGGCCTGGGCACGTCCTTCGGCGTGCTGGATTCGCTGCACCACTGGCCCAACGTGATGCGCAGCGGCGAGGAGGTGCTCGAAGGACTCAACGGCGAGGACGGTCCGCTGGTGCCCGGCGGCAAGGAAGAGATGTGGGCCTGGCCGCACGAGGGCCGCTACTTCTGGGCCGAGAACATCCTGCAGTTCGATCCGGCCGACCGCAAGGCCCGCGAGGCCGCTGCGCAGGGCCTGCTCGGCCACTACCCGGTGGTGTGGAAGAACCATGCAGGCGTGGACATCTGCACGCTGGTCGCACTGATGGAGCTGCACCCCAAGGAGGTCGGGCGGCCGCAGAACTACATCCGCGAGGTCAAGCATTACTACGACCCGAAGGACCTGTCGCGCACCGGCGAGTACATACCGCTCAAAGTGCCCCCGCTGCTGCAGGCCGTGATGCCGGCATTGAAGCCGGTGCTGACCTCGAAGCCGTTCATCAAGCTGGTCTCGAAGGCCATCGCCAAGAACGGCATGTGACCGCGCGGCGGCACTGTCCGGCTTCTGGCTGGGCCGCTGTACAGCACTGTCCAGGATCTGCACAGCCCTTGGCCTTCCCGCGGCTGCAGCGGCCTGTGCCGGCGTGGCACATGCCTTGCGATCCCGTGCCGACGGGACCTTGTCGCGTGGCCGGTCCCGATCCATTCCAACAGAGGAGACATGCATGTTGCACCTTCCCCGCGTTCGACGCGGACGATTCCAACGCGCGGCCGTCGCGGCCGCCGCCTGCGCCGCGGCTTCCGCCGGCTGGGCCGCCGACCTGCCCAGCGGCAACCCCGACCTCGAGCTGCGCTGGGACAACACCCTCAAGTACTCGGCCGCCTGGCGCGTCAAGGAACAGAGCGCCGGCCTGACCGGCCTGCCCGCGGCGATCAACCAGGACGACGGTGACCGCAACTTCGACAAGGGCCTGATCTCGAACCGGCTCGACCTGTTGACCGAGTTCGACGCGGTCTATGCCCGGCGCTACGGGCTGCGCCTCAGCGGCGCGGGCTGGTACGACCAGGTCTATGAATCGAGCAACGACAACCCGGGCCTGTCGCAGAACCAGACCTCGGTGCCGTACAACGAGTTCACCGCGGCGACGCGGCGCCTGCACGGCCGCAAGGTCGACCTGCTCGACGCGTTCGTGTTCGCCGGCGTCGACCTCGGCAGCGCCAAGCTCAACGTGCGCTTGGGCCGCCACTCGCTGCAGTGGGGCGAGAGCCTGTTCTTCGGCGCCAACGCGATCGCCGGGGCCATGGCGCCGGTGGACGTGATCAAGCTGCAATCGGTGCCCAACACGCAGTTCAAGGAGGCGATCCGCCCGGTGCCGCAGCTGTCGGCGCAGCTGCAGCTGACGCGCAAGGTGTCGCTGGGCGCGTACTACCAGTTCCAGTGGGAGGCCAACCGCCTGCCCGCGGTGGGCAGCTACTTCAGCAGCCAGGACATGCTGCCCGACGGTGCCGAACGCATCCGCCTCGGCCCCGTGCTGAGCGCGCCGCGCCTGGCCGACATGAAGCCGAAGGACCGCGGCCAGGGCGGCGTGCAGCTGCGCTTCCAGGGCGACGAGGTCGACTACGGCCTGTACCTCGTTCGCTTCCACAGCAAGAGCCCCGGCCCGGTGCCGGTGCTGCTGAGCCCGCAGGCACCGTTGCCGATCGGCTACTACCAGGTCTACCACCAGGGCATCGTCGCGCTCGGCGCCAGCGCCTCGCGCACCTTCGGCGACGTGAACGTCGCGCTCGAGGGCTCGCTGCGGCGCAACCAGGATTTGGCCTCCACGGCCGGCGCCGAGTTCGGCGCGGTGACGCATGACAACAGCGGCAACCCGGCGTATGCCGTGGGCAAGACGGCGCACCTGAACCTGAGCACGATCTGGACCGTGCCGAGCACGCCGGTATTCCCCGAAGCCAGCCTGACCGGCGAGGTGATCTGGAACCGCACGCTGTCGGTGACGAAGAACGCGTACGCACTGGACCCGAAGAGCACCCGCGATGCCTACGCGATGCGCGTGCTGTTCGAGCCCACTTACCGCCAGGTGCTGCCGGGTCTCGACCTCAGCGTGCCGGTGGGCGTCGGCTACAGCCCGAGAGGCTCGCGCTCGCGCGCGCTCGGGCTGGCGCTGCCGCCGGAGAACGGCGGCGACTTCACGCTGGGCCTGAACGCCAGCTACCTCGACGTGTGGCGCTTCAGCCTGGCCTACACCACCTTCTTCGGTGCAGAGGCGCTGGCGCTGGACGCCGCCAACCACTTCAACTGGAAGCAGAGCCTGAAGGACCGCGACTTCGTGGCGTTCTCGGTGCGCCGCTCCTTCTGATGCCAACACGAGGATTCAAGATGACTTCGACACACTTCCACGGCGCGGTGCTGCTGGCAGCGCTGATCGCCGGCGTGCCCGCCAGCGCCGCGGTGACGGCGGCGGAGGCCGCGCGTCTCAAGGGTGGCGACCTCACGCCGCTGGGCGCCGAGAAGGCCGGCAACAAGGACGGCACGATCCCCGCCTGGAGCGGCGGGCTGACGACCCCCACGCCCGGGTTCAAGAACGGCGGCCGGCGCCCGGACCCGTTCGCCGACGAGAAGCCGCTGTTCCAGATCACCGCGAAGAACCTGGACCAGCATGCCGACAAGCTGAACGAAGGCACCAAGGCCCTGCTGAAGCGCTACCCGGACAGCTATCGGCTGGACGTTTACAAGACCCACCGCACCGCGGCGGCGCCGCAGTGGGTGTACGACAACACCTTCAAGAACGCCACGCGGGCCAGCGTGGCCGAGACCGCCGGCGGGCCCATCACGAAGGGCGCGTTCGGCGGCATGCCGTTCCCGATCCCGAAGACCGGCGCCGAGGTCATGCTGAACGCGCAGGTACGTTGGCGCGGCGATTCGTGGACCACCTTGACGCAGGCGATCCAGATGACGGCCGACGGCAAGCCGGTCCTGATCCACCGCGGACGGGTCGACAACCTGTCGCCGTACTACTACAAGGAAGGGTCGGCCGAGAACTTCGACGGCGCCTACTGGATGGTGCGCGTCAACATCATGGGCCCGACGATCCGCGCCGGCGAAGCGGTGCTCGGGACGCTGATGCTCGACGAGAACAAGACCGGCACCTGGATTTACCTGGTGGGGCAGCGCCGGGTGCGCAAAGTCCCGAACGCCTGCTGCGACACACCGCACAGCCCGTCGGCAGGGGTCATCACCTTCGACGAGGTCGAGGCCTTCAACGGCAAGCTGGAGCGGTTCGACTGGAAGATCGTGGGCAAGAAGGAGATGTACATCCCGTACAACTCCAACCGGCTGCTGGTGCCCCCGAAGGACAGCGACGTCGTGGGCCCGAAGCACCTGAACCCCGACCATGTGCGCTGGGAACTGCACCGCGTGTGGGTGGTCGAGGCCACGCTGCGCGAGGGCCAGCGCCACACGGTGGCCAAGTCGCTGTACTACGTCGACGAGGACAGCTGGTGGCCGGTTCTGGCAGACCGGTGGGACGCGAAAGGTCAGTTGGCGCGGATGCCGTTCTCGATTCCGGTGGCGATGCCCGATCTGCCCGGCCAGGTGGGCACGGCGTGGGGCACGTACGACCTGATCTCCGGCAGCTACTACGTGGCCGAGCTGTTCAACGAATCCGCCGAGCAGTACAAGCTGGTCTCGCCCCGGCTGAAGGAGGAGATGTTCACCGCCGAATCGCTGGGCGGCGAGGGCGTGCGTTGAAGACGCACTGAGCCCGCGCGGCGCGCGAAGCGGCAGGGGCCTTGCGGGCAGACCGCAAGGCCCCTGCCGTTTGGTGCGGCGCAAGACACGGTTGTACGAGCGAGACGGAAATCGGAACGGCCGACGCGGACCGATGGCCGGCGCCGCGCCAAGCTGCCGGTACGGTCTCGCCCCCCTGGCAGACCGACATTCCCACGGAGACGAAGGACGACATGACCTCGGATTTCATCAAGCGCGTGCCCCGCAGCATCGCCATCTTCGGCGCCAGCAGCCACATCGGCGGACCGATGGCGCGGTGGTTGCGCTTCCATGCGCCGCACGTGCGGCTGCGCCTCATCGGCTCGACGCCGGACAAGGTCGAGCGGCTGCGGGACGAGTTCCCGGATCTGGACTGCGTGCAGGCGAACTACCTCGACCTGCCGAGCCTCGAGTCGGCGCTCGAGGGCATCGAAGGGCTCTTCGTCGTCACGCAAACGGTGAAGGAGGCGCCGGCCATGAGCAACCTGGTGGCGGCCATCCGCAAGGCCGGCTGCCTGATCCACATGGTCCGCATCGTCGGCCTGCAGCCGGACATGAACCCGCGCCGCATCCCCCAGGCCATGCGGGACTACGGCATGGGCCTGGAGATCCAGCACCCCATCGCCCGGCAGGTGCTGGACGATGCCGGGATGCCGGTGACGTACTTCAACATCGGTGCCAGTTTCATGGACAACTACCTGCGCATGGCCACCGCGCTGCAGGAAACCGGCGTGCTCACGTGGACCGACCGGTCCGTGCCCTACATCGACCCGCGCGAGGTGGGGGAGGCCGCCGCGCGCATCCTGCTGTCCGATGACGCGCGCAACGTCCACCAGTTCTACACCCTGAACAACGGCCAGCCGGCGATGCGCGCCGCGGAGGTGGCACAGCTGATGAGCGACGTGTTCCTGCGACCCATCCGCCACGACGGCAGCAAGGAGGGGTTCCTCGCCATCTTCGAGCCGCTGGTGGCGCAGGGGCTGATGCCGGCGCCGGTGCCCGAATACCTGTGGAACATGTTCCAGTACGAGGAGGCGAACGCGCCGGTGTGGGTGGCCAATCAGTTCCTGGAGCGTACGCTGGGACGGCAACCCAACACCCTGCGATCGTGGCTGCAGGAGCACCGGCGCTACTTCTTCGACGATGACACCCCCGCACCGCGGTCGGCCGGCGCGCCGGCGGCGGGTGTCGACGGAACCTGGGACTGTGTCGTGTCGACGCCGGTGGGCAAGGAACCGCACGAGCTCGTGGTCCGCTCCGCCGCCGACGGATCCCTGCACGGTGAAATGACGAACGTGAAGAACGGCCTTTCGATGACGCTGCAGGACGGGCGACATCAGCACGGAGCGCTGACCTGGCGCATGCAACTGGTCAAGCCGATGAAGATCAACCTGAAGGTGGCGGTGACGGTGTCGGGCGACGAGCTGTCCGGCCACGCGACGGCCGGGATGATCGGCAAGATCGCGATCCGGGGCGTCAGGCGAAGCCGTTGAACCGCGAGCGGGCCCCTTCGCCGGGGCCCTCTCGACTTGCCGTCAGGTCGATGTCCGGGTGCTTGACGTCGCAGAGAAGGGTTCATCGAATGCACCTCGCCGCCTCGCCGTGCAGCCACGCGAGGAATGCCTCCACCGGCGCCCGCTTGGCGTGCCGGGGCGGATACACCGCGAAGTGCGCCTTGACCTTGATGCAGGCGTCGGGTCCGAACACCGCCTGCAGCTTGCCGTCGCGCAGGTGCTGGTCAGCCAGGGTCATGCTTTCCAGGGCCACGCCGAGGTCCTGCGACGCGGCATCGAGCGACATCTGCGCGCGATCGAAGCGCACCGCGAAGCGGTCCGGTGCATGCAGCGAGGTGAACGCCCCGAACCACTCGGACCACTGGACGACATTCACGTTGCTCTGGATCAGCGGCACCTCGCGCAGCCGCTCGGGATGGGTCAGGCCGTACTCCTGAATGAAGGCCGGGCTGGCGAGCGGCACGATGCGCTCTTCGAACAACGGCTCGACCACCAGGTCCTTCCATTGCGGGATGCCATAGCGGATGTCGACGTCGGCCTGGCCGAGCGCGAAGTCGCTGGGCGTGTGGGCGGCCGACAGGTTCACCGAGATGTCCGGGCAGGCCTTGGCGAAGGCGCGCAGCCGCGGGATCAGCCAGAGGCTGCCGATGCTGGGCGCGGTGTGCACGTACAGGCTGTTGCCGACGCCCTGGCGCAGGTCCTCGGTGGCCGAGCCGATCGCCGTGAGGGCGCCGCTGACCCGCGCCAGGTACTGCTCGCCCGCCGTGCTGAGCCGCACCCCGTGAGCGCTGCGTTCCAGCAGCCGCACGCCCAACTGCGCTTCGAGCCGCGCGACCTGGTGACTGACCGCCGACGCGGTGAGGTGCAGCTCGGTGGCGGCCAGCGCGAAGCTGCGCCGCCGCGCCACGGCCTCGAAGGCCATCAGGTTCGGCAGGGGGGGCAGGGCGGCCATGGGGTCATCACGGATGTCAGATGATGGATCGTCATCTTAGGCTGAAAAATGATCGCTTGTCGTCATGCCGGCGGCGCGGGACCATGGAGGTGTTGGGTCGGTGTTCGCCCCGCTTCTCGAAGGAATGTTCCCCATGCTGCTCCAGGACAAGGTTGCCGTCATCACCGGCGGTGCGGGCCCCAACGGCCTCGGTTTCGCCACGGCGCGGCTGATGGCTGCGCAGGGTGCCCGTGTCGCCGTGCTGGATCTCGCTCCCGCCGACCCGGCCGCCGCGGCGGCCCGGCTCGGCGACGGTCACCTTGGCCTGGTGGTCGACGTCACCGACAAGGCCTCGTGCGACGCCGCGGCGCAGACCATCCTGCAGGCCTTCGGCCGCATCGATGCGCTGGTCAACAACGCCGGCATCACGCAGCCGGTGAAGACGCTCGACATCTCGGGCCGCGACTACGATCGCATCCTCGACGTCAGCCTGCGCGGCACGCTGTACATGTCGCAGGCCGTGCTGCCGGCCATGCTGGAGCAGCAGGGCGGCTCGATCGTCTGCATCTCGTCCGTCTCGGCCCAGCGCGGCGGCGGCATCCTCGGCGGTCCGCACTATTCGGCCGCCAAGGCCGGTGTGCTGGGCCTGGCGCGCGCGATGGCGCGCGAGTTCGGCCCGCAGGGCATCCGCATCAACAGCGTCACGCCGGGGCTGATCGGCACGGACATCATCAAGGGCAAACTCGACGAGACCCGCAAGGCGGAGATCGCCGAGACCATCCCGCTGGCCCGCCTCGGCCGCGCGGAGGACATCGCCGGGGCGTGCGTGTTCCTTGCCAGCGATCTCTCGGCCTACTGCACGGGCATCACGCTGGACGTGAACGGCGGCATGCTCATCCACTGACCCGCCAGGCAGCCGGTCCGCGACCGCCTCGGCTTTCCGATACCTCGAAGGAGACAACCGTGACCCACACCACACCCCGCGTCAACCGCCGACAGTTGCTGGCTGGCGCTGCGGCACTGCCGTTGTTCTCGATCGCCACGCGACGGGCCGATGCGGCCGAGTTCACCTACAAGTTCGCGACCGGGCAGGACCCGTCGCACCCGGTGAACAAGCGCGCGCAGGAGGCGATCACCCGCATCCGCGAGGCCACCAACGGCCGGCTGGAGATCCGCCTGTTTCCGGCCAACCAGCTGGGCTCGGACACCGACCTGCTCTCGCAGGTGCGCTCCGGCGGGGTGGAGTTCTTCAACCAGGCCAACGTCGTGCTCTCCACGCTGGTGCCCGCGGCCGGCATCGTCAACACCGGGTTCGCGTTCCACGACTACGGCGAGGTCTGGCGCGCGATGGATGGCGCGCTGGGCGCGCACGTGCGCAAGCAGATCGAGAAGATCGGTTTGCTGACGATGTCCAAGCCCTGGGACAACGGCTTCCGGCACGTGACCACCTCGACCCGGCCGGTGCGCGCCCCGGAGGAACTGAAGGGCATGAAGCTGCTGGTGCCGGCCGCGCCGATGCTGTCGTCGCTGTTCACCGCGCTGGGCGCCAGCCCCACGCCGATCAACTTCAACGAGGTGTACTCGGCGCTGCAGACCAAGCTGGTCGAGGGGCAGGAGAATCCGCTGGCCATCATCAGCACGGCACGGCTGTACGAGGTGCAGAAGTACTGCAGCTTGACCAACCACGTGTGGGACGCGTACTGGATCCTGGGCAACCGCAAGGCCTTCGAGCGGCTGCCGCCGGCGATCCAGGAAGTGGTGCGCCGCGAGCTCGACAAGGCGGCCACCGATGAGCGGGCCGACATCGCCGCGCTGAGCAACTCGCTGCGCGCCGACCTGTCCACGAAGGGCGTGCAGATGATCGATCCCGATCGGCGCGCCTTCAAGGAGGCGCTCACCAAGGGCACCTTCTACAAGGACCTGCGGACCCGCTTCGGCGATGAAGCGTGGCAGCTGCTGCAGGACAGCGTCGGGAGCCTGGGATGAGCGCGACGCTGCTGCATGCCGCAGCCGAGCCGGCACCCGCGAGTCGCACCTTCGCACAACGGGTCGAGGACAGCCTGGGCCTGCTGGTGGAGGTGCCGGCGGCCGCGCTGGTGGTCGGTGAAGTGGCCGTGCTGCTGGCCGGCGTGGTGATGCGCTTCGTCTTCAACCACCCGCTGCCCTGGACCGACGAGCTGGCCTCGATCCTCTTCCTGTGGCTGGCCAACCTGGGCGCCGTCGTCGCGCTGCGACGCGGCACGCACATGCGCACCACCGCGATGATCTCGCACTGGTCGCCGCGGGCCCAGGCCTGGGCGGAGACGCTGGCGATCGCGGTGCCGTGCCTGGTGCTGGTGATGCTGATCGGCCCGATGGCGGAATACGCGCACGACGAATGGGTGGTGGAGACCCCCGCCCTGGGGTGGCCGACCACGGTGCGGGCGGCGGCGGTGCCGGTGGCCAGCGCCCTGATGATCGCCCTCGGCCTGTTGCGGCTGATGCGCCAGCGTGCCAGCGACCTGGTGGGCGTGGCGTTCGTGATCGCCAGCGTCGCCGTGGTCCTGTACCTGGGCAGCGACTGGCTGCAGGGCATCGGCCACTGGAACCTGTTCGTCTTCTTCGCGTTGCTGCTCGGCGGCAGCGTGCTGCTCGGCGTGCCGATCGCGTTTTGCTTCGGCCTGGCCACGGTGGCCTTCCTGCTGAGCACCACGTCGACGCCGCTGTCGGTGGTGAGCGGACGCATCGACGAAGGCATGAGCTCGCTGATCCTGCTCGCCGTGCCGCTGTTCATCTTGCTGGGCCACCTGGTGGAGATGACCGGCATGGCCAAGGCGATGGTCGACTTCCTCGCCTCGCTGCTCGGCCATGTGCGCGGCGGCCTGAACTATGTGCTGCTCGGCGCGATGCTGCTGGTGTCGGGCATCTCCGGCGCCAAGACGGCCGACATGGCGGCGGTGGCGCCGGTGCTGCTGCCGGAGATGAAGAAGCGCGGCAACCCCGAGGGTGAACTGATCGCGCTGCTCGCCGCCTCGGGCGCCATGGCCGAGACCATCCCGCCCTCGCTGGTGCTGATCACGATCGGCTCGGTGGCGGGCGTGTCGATCGCCGCGCTGTTCACCGGCGGCATCCTGCAGGGCATCGTGCTGGCCGTGCTGCTGGCCGTGCTGGCGCGCTTTCGCAGCGCGGAGGTGGTGCAGGGCTTTCAGCGCGCGCCGATGGGCGTGGTCGGCCGCACGCTGCTGGTGGCGCTGCCGGCGCTGCTGTTGCCGGTGCTGATCCGCACCGCGGTGGTCGAGGGCGTGGCCACGGCCACCGAGGTGTCGACCATCGGCATCGCCTATGCGATCGTGGCCGGCCTGCTGTGCTACCGCCGTTTCGACTGGCGCCGGATCTATCCGATGCTGGTGGACACCGCGGCGCTCTCGGGGGCCATCCTGTTCATCATCGGCACGGCCACCGGCATGTCGTGGGCGCTCACGCAGTCCGGCTTCTCCCACACGCTGGCCGAGCTGATGGTCAGCGTGCCCGGCGGCAAGTACGGTTTCCTGCTGGTGTCGATCGCCGCGTTCGTCGTGCTGGGCAGCGTGCTCGAAGGCATTCCGGCGATGGTGCTGTTCGCGCCGCTGCTGTTCCCCGTGGCACGGGCGATCGGCGTGCACGAGGTGCACTACGCGATGGTGATCATCCTGGCGATGGGCATCGGCCTGTTCGCCCCGCCGTTCGGCCTGGGCTACTACGCCGCCTGCACGATCGGCCGGGTGCATCCGGACCAGGCGATGCGCCGCATCTGGCCCTACCTCGGCGTGCTCCTGCTCGGCGTGTTGCTGGTGGCCTTCGTGCCGTGGTTCTCGACCGGCTTCCTCGGCTGACCGCCATTCCCTTCGATGTTCCTTGAAAGACCTCCATGTCCGACACGATGACCGCGCTGCGTGACAGCGCCTACCGGATCCGCCGCCATGCGCTGCGCATGGGCGAGGTGCAGGGCCAGGGCTATGTGGGCCAGGCGCTCGGCTGGGCCGATGTGCTGGCGGTGGCCTACCGCCATGCGCTGCGGTTCCGCCCCGAAGACCCGGCGTGGGAGGGCCGTGACCGCTTCCTGCTCTCGCACGGTCACTACGCCATCGCGTTCTACGCGGCCCTGATCGAGGGCGGCATCATCCCCGAGAGCGAGCTCGAGACCTACGGCAGCGACGACAGCCGCCTGCCGATGTCCGGGATGGCGACGTACACGCCCGGCATGGAGATGTCGGGGGGGTCGCTCGGCCAGGGCCTGCCCATCGCCGTGGGCCTGGCGCTCGGCCTGCGCCACCAGCGCAACCCGGCGTTCGTCTACAACTCGATGTCCGATGGTGAACTCGACGAAGGTTCGACCTGGGAGGCGGCGATGTCCGCAGCGCACCACGGCCTGTCGAACCTCGTCTGCCTGGTGGACATCAACAACCAGCAGGCCGACGGGCCGTCGACCCGGGTGATGGCCTTCGAGCCGCTCGCCGACAAGTGGCAGGCGTTCGGCTGGCACGTACAGCGCGTCGATGGCAACGACCTGTCGGCCGTGCGCGAGGCCTTCGACGCGGCCCGGCAGCTCGCCGAGCCCAAGCCCCGCGTGATCCTGTTCGACACGCTGATGGGCAAGGGCGTGCCCTTCCTCGAGCAGCGCGAGAAGAACCACTTCATCCGTGTCGACCCACCCGAATGGCAGCAGGCCATCGACCACCTCGACCAGGCCCACCAAGCAGGAGTCCTCGCATGAACACCGTTGCCGAGAAGAAGCCGCGCCTGACCACGTCGGCGATGATCGCGTCCATCGCAGCCGAGGGCCAGCGCGTGAAGCCGGCGCCCTTCGGCAAGGCGCTGGTCGAACTGGCCGCGAGCCGGCCCGATGTCGTCGGCATGACCGCCGACCTGGGCAAGTACACCGACCTGCACCTCTTCGCGCAGGCCTATCCGGAACGCTACTTCCAGATGGGCATGGCCGAGCAACTGCTGATGGGGGCGGCCGGCGGGATGGCCAAGGCCGGCCTGGTGCCCTTCGCGACCACCTATGCGGTGTTCGGCACGCGCCGCGCCTACGACTTCATCCACCAGGTGATCGCCGAGGAGAACCTGAACGTCAAGATGTGCTGTGCGCTGCCGGGCCTCACCACCGGCTACGGTCCCAGCCACCAGGCCACCGAGGACCTGGCGATGATGCGCGGCATCCCGGGCCTGACCATCGTCGACCCCTGCGATGCGCTGGACATCGAGCAGGCCGTGCCGCAGATCGCCGCGCACGACGGGCCGGTCTACATGCGCCTGCTGCGCGGCAACGTGCCGCTGGTGCTGGACGAGTACGACTATCGCTTCGAGCTCGGCAAGGCCAAGCTGCTGCGCGACGGTCGCGAGGTGCTCGTGATCTCCAGCGGCTTCATGACGATGCGCGCACTCGAAGTGGCGCAGGCGCTGGCGGCCGACCGGATCGGCGTGGCGGTGCTGCACTGCCCGACGATCAAGCCGCTGGACGAGGCCACGCTGCTGGCGCAGATCGGCCATGGCGACCGGCTGGTGGTCGTCGCCGAGAACCATTCGGTGATCGGTGGCCTGGGCGAGGCGGTGGCCGCACTGGTGGCACGCTCGCAGCTCCGTCCGGCGTTCCGCCAGATCGCGCTGCCCGATGCGTTCCTCGACGCCGGCGCGCTGCCCACGCTGCACGACCGCTACGGCATCTCGTGTGCCGCGATGAGCGCGCAGATCAAGGGTTGGCTCTGACCGACCTTGCCTGAATCACCGGGCGACGCCGTCGCCCGGCCGGGCCGCTCCCCCTCAGCGAGCCGCCGCCGGCCGGCGCGGCCGGCGGATCCACAAACCGTTAGGAGACTTTCCATGCGAACCCAGGTTCTGTCCTTGGTGGCTTTTGCCTGCGCGGCCGGTGCCGCGCAGGCCCAATCCAGCGTCACGCTGTTCGGCGCGCTCGATGCGGGCGTGGCCCGCATCAGCGGTGTCGGCGCCAATGTGTCGTCGGCCTCGCTGCTGGCCAGCGGCCCGTTGATCACGCCGCGGCTGGGCTTTCGGGGCACCGAAGACCTCGGGGCCGGGCTGAAGGCCAACTTCCTGCTGGAATCCGAACTGTTGCCCGACGTGGGCAACACCACCGGCGTGTACTTCAAGCGCGGTGCCTGGGTCGGCCTGCAGGGGGCCGCCGGTGAGGTGCGGCTGGGGCGGCAGAACGTCGAGAGCTACGACTACGTCGCCCGCTTCGATCCGCTCGGCGGTGCCAACCTCGGCGGCGCCATCAATGCCAATGCGGCCGGCGCGGTGGCCGGCACCGGCAATCTCTACAACGTCTTTGCGATCGACCGTGCGGACAACGCCGTGCACCTGCGCTCGGCGCCGTGGCAGGGCTTCGTGGGCCGCTACACCCACGCCTTCGGCGAAGTGGCCGGTGCCGCGAATGCCGGCAGCCTGGACAGCCTCGGCGTCGACTTCACCGGCGCCGCACTGGAGGCGGCCGGCTACCTCTACCGCCAGCGCAGCGCGACGCCCGGCGTGGGTCGCCAGAACCAGGGCTTCGGCCTGTTCGCGGCCTACCGATGGGGCCCCGTCAAACTGTTGGGCGGCCACACCGCCAACGAAGGCAAGCTCGTCGGCGGTGCGAAGTTCCAGGACACGTTCTTCGGTGCGAAGTGGTTCGTCACGCCGGCGGTGACGCTGAGCGCGCAGATGTCGATGCTGAAGATCGAGGCGATCGATGCCCGCCCGCGCGTGTATGCCGCTTCGGCAACGTACGCGTTGTCCAAGCGCACCCAGGTCTACCTGCTGGCCGCGCGCAGCGACCAGGACAAGGGCAGCCGGGCGCTGATCACGAGCCTGTCGAAGATCCCGGCCTCGGATCCCGGTGCGGCAGGCGTGAACCAGACCGGCGTGGCAGCCGGGGTGGCGCACTTCTTCTGAGAGTGGACGATGGCCGCGGGCTTCTGCAGTCCTGAGCCATCGGGCGTGATGGCCCCCTGAGCGTCGCTTGCTCGTGGCTCGATCCTCTCAGCGTGTCGAGCCTGCTCGAAAGCCGAGGCGGTTCAACGCCACCTCGCCAGTCCGCTAGCCCTCGCCGCCCCGCGCTCGATCTTCATCCGGCATGTCCGCCGAAGGGGGCGACGTCGCGCGGCACTCCATCGAGCTTGAAGGTGGCCAACACGCCGGTGAGTCGCTCCACCTGGTCCCTGAGGCTCTCTGCTGCGGCAGTGGATTGTTCTACCAGGGCGGCGTTCTGCTGGGTCATGTGGTCCAGTTGACTGACGGTCGATTCGACTTGCGTGATGCCCGTGCTTTGTTCGGTCGCAGCGGCGCTGATCTCGCCGATGATGTCGGTGACACGGCGCACCGAGGTCACGATCTCGTTCATCGTCGCCCCGGCATCGGCAACCAGCCTGCTGCCGGCATCGATCCGCTCCACCGAAGCGCCAATGAGCGTTTTGATTTCCTTGGCGGCGTCGGCGGAACGCTGTGCGAGGGACCGAACTTCCCCAGCCACCACCGCGAAGCCGCGGCCCTGTGCCCCGGCGCGGCCCGCTTCCGCCGCAGCGTTGAGCGCCAGGATGTTGGTTTGGAAGGCGATGGCATCGATGACCCCGATGATCTCGGCGATCCTGCGGGAGCTGGCTTGGATCTCGTCCATCGTCGAAACGACTTGGGTCACCACCGCGCCCCCTCGCTGTGCCACCTCAGCGGCCGTGTGGGCCAGATGCCGTGCCTGGCGTGCGCTTTCCGCCGACTGGCTCGCACTGCCGGCCAGTTCGGTGACGGCGCCGGCCGTGACCTGCAGGTTGCTCGCCGCGTGTTCGGTGCGCTGGGAGAGGTCGGCGCTGCCCTGCGCAATCTCCAGCGAGGCGACGGTGATCGACTCGGTGCCCGAGCGCACGGCGCCCACGATGCCCGACAGGCCGCGGTGCATCGTGCGCAAGGCGCCCAGCAGGCTGGAGTCGTCGCCTTGCACCTTGACGGTCATCGACAGATCTCCCTGGGCCATGCGTCCGATGACATGGCGGGCATATGCGGGCTCACCGCCGATCTCCCTCCAGATGCTGCGTATCAGCCAGGCGGAGGCGGCGCCCAGGCCGATCAGCACCAGCAGCGCGCTGCCCAGCATCGTGGCCAGCGCCTGCCGCACGCCGGTCTTGGACCGGGCGATGCCGCCGTCCATGTCCGCGCGTGCCTTCTCTTGAGCGGACTTCACGGCAGCCTCGAACACCCGGTGCGTGGACTGCATCGCCTTCACGGCGTTGTCGGCGTCGCCTTCCTTGGCCTTCAACAGGACGGCGGCTGCTTCGAGCGTCGCGGCGGCATAGGCGTCGAACTGGTGGTCGAGCTCGGACGCCGCGTCCGCTTTGCCCTCCACGTCCTTCAAGGATGCGAGCGTCCTTTTCATCGACCGGCTCCGGTCGGCCACCTCGGACAATCGATCTTTGTCGCCCTCGGCCACGGCGCTCTGCACCGTGGCGACGAGGGCGTCGAGTCCGTCGGCCAGGCGAGTCGTTTGGTCGAGATACGGATAGTCCGCCGCGCCCAACGCGTCGATCGTGGCCTGCGTTCGAGCCGAGACCCACGCCACGCCGACCGTGCCGATGCCAAAGAGAGCCGCCGCCAGTATCGGAAGCAGCCAGATGCGTTGCTTGAGGGGCATGGATGGAGACGAAGCCGCGGTGGGGTGGGTCAGTCGAGGGTCACGAGCACCTTGACGCTGGCGTCGACCGCGCTCTTGTCGATGTAGCCGATCGCCTTGGGATCTGCGGCCACCGCTTTCTTGACGGCGGCTGCGTCGGCCACTTCCCGCGGGGGCGTGGCCTTGCCGGTGAAGATCAGGCGCGACCAGATGGCCTTGATCTGCGCGCCATCCTTGCCGGTGGACTTCTTGTAGAAGTCGGCGCGCAGCGTGGATGCCTCAGGCAGGTCGATCGGTGCTGACGACTGGCTCTTGCCGGTGTAGATCTCGGCGACCTGTTCCTTGGTCAGCGCCGCAGCGCTGGGGTGCCCGACGACCACGATGTCGGCCTGGGCTGCCACGCTCAGCAGGCTGAAGGTCGCGGCGGCAGCAAAACTTTTCATGATGCGGTTCCTTGCTCTGTCTCAGAACACGAAGTCCAGCGCCGCACTGACGACGTTGACCGGCTCGGTCAACGCGGCGCCGCCACCGGCGCCGCCACCGCCCGCGGTCACGAAGCTCAGACCGGGGGTGTTGTGGGTGTCGATGCGCTCGAACTGAAACTTCAGCGCCGCTGACCGGAAGGCGTCCCAGCGCAAGCCGACGGCCTTGGTGCTTTGGCGCGCCGGTGCGCCGCCGTGGCGCGGCGCCGACCTGGCAACCTGGGCATAGGGCAGGAAGGCGCCCATCCGATAGCCGCCGAGCACATACCAACCGTTGGCATCGACCAGCGAGCCCACCTGCGCCGAGCGGCGCATCGCATACTCGGCCTGCAGCACGATGTCGTTGCGGTCCAGCATGGCCCCGATGCCGGTGAACCTGTAGCGTTCCTTGGACAGGTCGGCGCCGGGGATCGGGCTGGCGATCGACGGGTCGAGCATCGGCTGGCCTTCCACCCGCCCGATGCGCAGGCTGTAGCCTTCACTCTCCCAGGTGGCGTTCAGGCCGCGCACCTGGTCGATCTTGACGGTCGAGCCGTTTGAGGTGAAGCCGCTCTTGCCGGCCAGCGCGGTGACGGTCAGACTGTGGTCGCCGAGCGAGAGGCGGTAACTGGCGTCCAACCCCTTGAGCCCGTCGGTGAAGTAATCGAGGCCGTAGACCTCATTGGCCGGGCGCAGCCACGTGTTGGCGAAGCCGACGCGGCGCGAGTCGGAGACCAGGAAGTTCGGCAGGCTCATGCGACCGGCACGGACCGCGAGGCCCTCGATCGGCGTGACTTTGACGAAGGCCCAGTCGATGCGGGTGGAAAGGTCGTCGGTCGCACGTTGCATCGTCACCGTCTGCACCGTTGCGGACAGCCAATCGTTGACCTTGCCCGTGAGTTGCAGACCGAGGTTGCTGTCCACTTTGAGGCTGCCGCTCTTGCCGGCGCCGGCGGGCTGGAATTCGCGTCGGAACCTGCCGTCGTCGGTGTCGGCACGGGTGTAGCCCAGCGTGCCGAAGCCACTGAAGCTGACATGCTCACCGAGCTGGGTAGCGGCCTGGGCACTGCCGGCGCAGGCGAGACAGGTGAGCAGCGAGGCGGAGGTCACTCGCTTCATGGAAAGCCTTGGGCTCATGCAATGTCCTTGTGCAGAAGTGGAACGGATACACCGTGTCGATGACTTGTTGGCCGCCGGCATGCGGCGCAACGCCCGCGGTCGAGCGGTGCCAGCGCACGACCGGTGAGGCAAGCGGGATGGCGGTGGCTGTCGAGCGGAGACTCGACCCCTCTGGCGACCGTGTGTCAGCGCCGGTGGCGATGGCCGGGCTTGAGCGGTGAGGGCCCCTGTCGCTCCGCGACCTGGGTGAGCCGACGTCCTGCCGAGCAGGGATGATCCGGTGACGTTACGTGCCGTCGCCGGCAGGGCTCTGGAGCCAAACCCGCGGTGAGTTGCAAAGTTGGAGCAGGGCGATCACTGCGGTCAGGCCAGCCCCGAAGAGCATCGCGGGGCGATAGCTGTGAATCTGGTCATACAGCCATCCGGTGCCAACGGTGCACGAGAGAGCCACGACGGTGCCCGAAGCGAATGCAATCCCGAACAGGGCGGGAAAGGCCTTGGCCCCGAAGTAGTTGGTGAGCGTGGTGGTCAGGCACACCTCCGAGACACCATGCCCGAAGCCGAGCACCACCGCGAAGGCGATCAAACCGATGAAGCCTGTCGGTGCACGGCCCAGCAGCAGGCCGAGACTGCACAGCAGCATGGCGAAGGCGGCCAGCCAGTGCGGAGGAATGCGGTCACCGAGGATGCCTGCAGTGCCCACCCCCACGAGCGACGAGGCGACCACGATCGATACCACGGTCGCCGCGGTGGTCGCACTGTGCCCCAGGTCCTGCACGTGCAGCACGCCATAGGCGAGGAAGAAGGTCCAGACCACGGCGATGGATGCGTTGAAGAGCAACAGCAGCGCAAACTGCCGTGTCTTGACGGCAGCGCCGACCTCCCAGGACTTGGAGGTCTTGTACACCCTGGAGCGGGTCGACTGCAGGGCGTGGGCTTCGGGACCGAGGCCCACGGAGCGGGGATCCAGGGCGAGCTTTCCGGGAATGGCCCACCAGACAAGCAAGGCGGCCATGCCGAAACATGCCACTGCCAACCACCAGCCGGCGCGCCACGTGCCATTCGCCTCCATGAGCCAATTGATCGTGGGCGACAGCACCATCCCGGACAGCGGCACGGCCGACAGAATGACCGAGACGGCGAGGGCTCGGCGATGGACGAACCACGCCGCGATGACCGTCTGCACCGGCAGGATGCCCGCGATGCCTACACCCACTCCCATCATCAATCCGTAGGCCACCGCGAACGACGGCCCCGAGGACACGACCGTGCCCATCAGCAACGAGCCGGTGGCGGCCAGGAAGGTGCCCCCCAGCGCCACGTTCCGGATGCCAAAGAACCGGAAACAGACCGCCGCGAGCGGCGCAGAGAGTCCCATGCAGGTGATGAACAGGCCGAACCCACTGCCCAGCAGCGCCTTCTCCATGTGGAGATCGGTGGCCATGCGGGCGTTGATCACTGCGGCGCCGATGGCCGACGGCGCCATGACCAATGCGACGATCAACCACAGCACCGCCAGCATGCGCAACCGCACGGTCTCGACAGCGAACGGCGCAGTCGCGCCGGGGGCGCCGCTGGCTGCCGTCGCGTCGGCATGGCTTGGATGGCCCAGTGGTGCCTCCAACGATGGATGTGTCTGCATTGCTATCTCGCTTGATCTGGCTTCAGGTCGACGCGGCATTATGGCCATTGCTGAACTAAACGGTACAGTACTAATACTGAGCGCAAGCCGCGACATCCATCACATGGACGCCGCGATGCCGTCGGGCGTCCATGGGCCAGCCGTCTCACCTGCCGAGCGCCGGTGCCAACACCGCATCGATCGCAGTGGCGCTGCGCCCCGTCAATTGCTCGACGGCCTGGCTGACCGCGGCGAACACGCCGGCGCGCGTGGTGCGACCGATGCCGCCGACCATCGACAGGACGACCGGAAGCGGGGCGCCGGTCGCCTGGGCCACGCCAGCGGCCACGGTCTCGTCGTCGGCTTGCACGACGGCGACCGGCTTGCCGCCGACGCGGGCAAAGGCGGCGGCAAGGCCGTCTGCACTCAGGGACTGAGGACCGGTGATGTCGTACGTCCGACCTTCATGGCCCGATCCCGTCAGGACCGCCGCGGCCGCCGCCGCGCAGTCTGCGCGAGCCACATACGCGGTCCCCGCCGATCCGGTGTTGGTGACCAATTGACCGCTGCCGAGGGCTTCCATCATCGAGCCGATCACGCCCTCGGCATATGGAAAGTTGCGCAGGATGCACCACTCCATGGAGCTCGCGCGGAGATGGTCCTCGGTGGCCAGGTGCTCGGCCTCCAAAGGCGTCAGGCGGTCTTGGTCAGTCGGCAATGGGAAGGACGTGTACGCCGTGAAGCGGACGCCTGCCGCCACCGCCGCATCGATCGCGGCGCGGTGCTGCGAGATGCGCCTGCCGATGGCATTGGTCGAGATCAGCAAGAGACGGTCTGCACCGGCGAACGCCGCGGCCAATGTTGCCGGGCGTTCGAAGTCGGCTTCGCGCACCTGCACGCCGCGTTCGGCATAGTCGCTCAGCGCAGAGGGGTTGCGGGTGGCGAGGATGAGATCCGACGGCGGAATCGTTGCGAGCACGTGGTCGGTGACGCTGCGACCCAGTGCGCCCGATGCTCCGGTGATGGCGATCTTCATGGATGTGCTCCTGTGTTGTCAGTGATGTCTGCGATGGGCGGTCGGGTCGGTGCAGCCGTTGTCCGGGCCGCCTGAAGCCGCCGTCGGGCCCCGAGGATCCCCGCGGTGCGCGCTCGCCTCGTTGACTCGAAAGTGTACTATACGGTATAGTGCAACTGTGGGCGAGGCAACCTCGCTGAAATGCCGCCTAGGTTGGAGACTTCAGATGAATGAAATCAGAACCGGTCAGTCCGTGCTGGCTGCGCTCAAAGAGCTCAAGCAACAGTTGTCCGAGCGGGCGGTCGACATCGAAAGCGCCGGCCGCATCCCCGCTGATCTGCATGCGCAACTCGGCGCGATCGGTGTCTATCGCTTGCTGACGCCGCGCAGCCATGGGGGCTTGCAGGCCGACATCGGCGACGTGCTCGATGTGATCGAGACATTGGCGACGATCGACGGGTCGCTGGCGTGGGCCACCGTCATCGGCATCCAGAGTCCCTCGGTGCTTTCCTGGTTGCCGAAAGATGTCTTCGATGCGCTGTACGCCTCGACCCCTGATGTCACCGTGGGTGGGGCATTCGCGCCTCAGGGCCGCGCGGAGGTCGTGGAAGGCGGCTACCGGATCTCCGGCCGATGGGCCTTTGGCAGCGGTTGCGACAACTGGGACTACCTCTTCGGGAACTGCGTGATCATCGAAGGCGGCGGGCCTGTTCCGGGCCCTGACGGCAAGCCCGCCATGCGGGCCATGCTCTTCTCGCGCGATCGTGCGAAGCTGCTCGACACGTGGCACACCCTCGGCATGCGCGGCACCGGGAGCAAGGACTTCGTCGTGGAGGACCTGTTCGTCCCGCGCAGTCACTCCTTCGATCCGATGACGGCTGCGCCCTGTGTCGACGGCATCTTCCGCTACCCGCTGATCGAGTTCGGCAATCACCTGGCGATGATCGCGATCGGCGTTGCACAAGGCGCCCTGAACGACCTGGTTCCGATGACGGCTGGTCGCCAGCGGGTGTTCTCCAGCACGGCCATCGCGGCCGATCCTGTGGTGCACCACAGGATCGGCAAGGTCGAGACGGCGCTGCGGGCCGCGCGTTCGCTGCTGCGCGAGCAGGCGTTGAGAGAACGGGAAGTCGACGAAGGGGCCGACGCCATGCAGTTGATGGCCGTGGCCTCCGCCAACAATGCCTGGGTGCTCGAGACCTGTACCGCGGTCGTGGATGCATGCTTCCAGACCAACGGTGCCCGCGGCATCTACAACCAGTCTTCGTTGCAGCGGCGGTTGCGCGACATCTATACCATCGGCCAGCACGCGACACTGAACGATACCGCGTGGACCCGCTGGGGCGCGGGCATCTTCGGGCAAGGCGCGCCGCTGCCGCCGGGCTGATCCGGCGCAGGACGAGCGTCGGCGGCGTTGGACCAGGGCCCTTTCGGGCAGCCTGGTGGTCGGTTCATCGCGGGTGCGTCGATCAAGGTCGACGGCCTCGCTCGAGCCCGCGGCCGAGCCGCAACCCAAGGCGGGCAGCCTCCCTCTTGGGGTAAACTGACCCGTGGCGGCAACGGTCTGGCTCTGGCTGGCTTGTTGCCTCCGGCAAGCTGAGCTTCGACGGTGGACCACCATGCCGGCGTCTCGTTCGGCGCGGGCATCGAAGGCGATCTTCAGAGCACCCGCGCCGCGAGCGTTCGCCACTGTGCCGCAAGGTCCGGTCGCTTCGACCGCTTGATATTCAGGCCTTGAGCACGGTGCCGGCCGGGCACTGGAATGTCTCTGACGCGGGCCTGCGCATGGGCAGGGTTCGCAGATCAATCGCGTGAAGATGGCCGCACGACGTCGACCTGCTTCAGTTTTTCTTTCAGGAGTGTCAATGGTCGAAGTGTCAAGCGCCAACGACGGTGCGAAGGTGTCTTCCCGTCTGGGACGGGGAAAGCGAAACCAGGTCATCGATGCGGCGGTCGAACTCTTCCTGATGAACGGCTATGACCAGACATCGATGGACGGGATCGCCGCGCGAGCCGGTGTGTCGAAGACCACCGTGTACGCCCATTACGCCGACAAGCTGGCGCTGTTCAAGGCGGTGGTGGAGCGTGCGGCGGAAAGTCTCGCGATCGAGCCGAAGGAAAGAAAACGGGTGCCGGCAAGCGAAGGGGTGGAAGAGCGGCTGACCCACCTGATCGTTTCGGTCATCGAGGCAACGATCCAGCCCGACTTCCGCGCCTTTCTGCGCATCATGATTTCAGAGAGTGCCCGTCACCCCGACCTGGCCGAGATCATGCGAGCACCGGCCCGTGTCGATGTCGCCGGACGCATTGCGGACCTGCTCGCGGAAGACGCTGCCGCGAACGGCCGGAAGACGGCCGACCCGCTCGCAGAAGCCACCTTCCTTCTGCGCATGGCGTCGGCCGGACCTCAACTCGACTCGCTTCTTTTCCCGAAGTTCGAACCGAAGCGGGCCCAGTTGGAAGCCCACACGCGGCACGTCGTGGCGATCTTCCTTCGAGGCGTCAAACCTCCCAGTGGGAAGTCGCCTGCCCACTATCCGTATCCCTGGGTGACCGGAGTGCCCGACGGCGACAAGCCTGCAAGGTGAGCCGGGCAGGGTGCCTGGCGCCGAGGGCGCCAGGCGGCCGCGAGGCCCTTGGTCTCAGATCAGCTGGTTCGCCGCCATCAAGGCCTGCTGGCCGTCCGAGATCTCCTCGGGCGTGAGCGTGCCGTCCTTGTTCTTGTCCCATTGATCGAAGCGCGCTGCGGTATGGGCTTCGACCTCCGCAGCGGTGGCTTTGCCATCACTGTTGGCATCGAGCGGCTTGAAGATCTTGTCAAGGAGATCGGGCGGCGGATTGCGCGAGAACTGCTTCTTCAGCGCAGCGGCCACTTCATCCTTGGTGATCGCACCGTCCTTGTTGGTGTCGATCGAGGTGAAATTGGCCGTGCTCAACGCAAGAAAATCCGCTCGCGAAGTGGACGCCTTCGGCATCTGCGGGGCAAAGATCTGGGCGCTGGCCGAGCCAGCAAGCCCGAGCACCAGACCGACAGCAATCAAGTATTGTTTCATGGGACTCCTCTTTCGCTAGCAATCAATGACGATGCAAAGATGGACTCGCTGCCTGAGCTTGTGCGAGTGATGTGTTACCGCAATGCCAGGCCGGCGGGTGCGTTGGCACCGGTGATGAACTTCTGATTCACCTCGGTCCCATCGAGCTTGGCGCGGCCGATCGTGTCGTTGTTGTTGGCCCAGTAGATGTATTGGTCGTCTACCGCGACGCCACCCGGGAAATCGGCCCCCTGGATGAACAGCTTGTTCGCTTCCGTTCCATCGAGCTTGGCGCGTCCGACCGCACCATCTGCCTGATTGGCCCAGTAGATGTACTGGCCGGACACCACCAAGCCGTAGGGCAGCGGCGAAAGCACCGTTTCGCTTTGCACGCCGGTGTCGGTGATGAACTTGAGATTCATTCCCGTGCCATCCAGCTTCGCCCTCGCGATGGTGTTGGTGAGCGTGCTCCAGTAGATGTAGTTGGCATCGGTTGCCAACCCGTTCGGCATGCCCGGCGCACCGCCGACGTTGATGAACTCCTTGTCCACCTTGCTGCCGTCGAGGCGCGCCCTGGAGATGGCGAAGGTGCCGTTGTTGGCGAAGTAGATGTAGCGTCCCTGCACCGAGATGCCCACCGGGAACGCGGCACCTTCGGTGATGAACTTCTTTTGCACGTCCGTGCCGTCGAGCTTGGAGCGCCCGATGGCATTGTCGAAGGTGTCGGTCCAATAGAGGTATTCGCCATGGGCCGTCAACCCGTTGGGGTAGGCAATGCCGTCCACGAGCCGCTGGTTCACATTCTTGCCGTCGAGATCGGCCACGCCGATGGAGTGCGCGGTCGCTCGCAGGGCGGCATGCTTGTGGATGCCGTTGTTCACCCAGTAGATGCGCGTCGGCGCCGGCTGTGGCGTGGCTGCTTCGGTCGGCGCGAGCCCGCTTGTGGTGCCGCAGGCCGCCAGCAAGCCCGCGATCAGCAGGGCGCCACTGCCGGCGATGAACTTGCGGCGCTTGCCAATCGCTGCCGCATGGTGCGTCGCGGCTGAAGCTTCAAACGAAGGGGGACGGGTCATGCAATGTCTCCTGCTACTCTCGGTCGTTGGCATGCGATCGACCGAGGTCGATCGTGCGTCGGTCTGGGGGACGGATCAGGCGCGGTCGCGCGGCGGTGCAGCGGCGCTCCAGTGCTCACGCAGCAGCCCGCCGCTGACGCGGAACTGGGTCGGGATGAACCGAAGAGGGACGCCGGGCTTCACCTCAGCCTGCAGCAGCAGCGCGACCTGATCACCGTCGTTCATGACGCTGATCGGCATGGGCGGCCAAAGGTCGACGCCCGCCTGCACGGCTCCCTTGAAGAACTTGGACAGCGGTTCCCGCCCGTCGCCCAGGTGCGCGTCGTGCTGCCCGTAGTCGGCAGACATGAAGCGCTCGAGCAGCGCATCGATTTCCTCGACGACACGGTTGCGCGCCACCACGCGCGCGAGGCCTCGCTGGAACTCGACCGCGACCAGCTTGCGCTCCCGGTCAGCCGGCTGCCCGGAGGCGACCAACCGGTCGACATAGGCCTGATCTTCCATCCACGTGCGGAAGAACTTGGGGTCGTGAATGGTCGCCAGGGCCCCGTTGAAAGTGTATTGCGATGTCGTGGTCATGATGATGGGCGCGTGTGATCCGGAAGCGGTCCAGATCTTGTTGGAGCGGCTCGAGGTGAGCCGGGCGGTTGGGTGCCGGGAGCGGTCTCAAGGCATCTGCGGACGGGCGTGCTTGTCGATGCCGCTCCAGTGCTCGGAGAGCTTGCCGTCCCGCACGCGATAGGCGTCGTAGGCGAAGTAATCCCACGTGCCGCCCGAGCCGTCGCGCAGCGGCTGTGGCATGCGGGCGGCGATCACGACGATGTCGCCTTCGGCTTGCAGCACGGACGGTGGGGGCAGCGGCGGTGCGCCGGCCGCGGCGTCGGCCCCGGCAGGGGGTGGAGGCAGTTGCCGGGCCAGTCCGGCGACATACTCTTCCAGCCCACGGCGACCTTGCGGCATGTGGGACGCATGCTGGAAGTAATCATCGGCAACGAAGTCCTTCACTGCCGAAGGGTCCATTCGGCCGAACACGCGGTCGTAGAAGTCGACGACCAGCTGCTTGTTGGCTTCCAGATCGGTCTCGCCGACGTGGTGGGGCTCCGTCGTGCGGTTGCCGCCCGTGGTCGGATCCTCGGGCAGCTGGGGGCGTGCGTACTTGTGCTCGTTGGTCCAGCGTTCGGCGATCTTGCCGTTCTGGATCCGGTAGGTGTTGTACGCGAACAGGTCGTACACCGCGCCGGGTTGTCCGGGCTCGGCGGCGGGCATGTAGAAGCAGATCGTGACCAAGTCTCCTTCGGCGACCACGAAGGTCGGCGGGAGCATCGGGACCGTTGCGGGATCCAGAGGCGGGTGATCGCCGAAGTCGCGCCGCAGGATGGCCTCGAACGCGGGCAGGCCCACCAGCGCATCGGCGCCGTGCAGGACAAAGTCGTCTGCCACGAACTTCTTGACGGCAGCGACATCGAACGCCGCCACCACTTCGCGGAAGTAGTCGAGGATCAGCTGTTTGTTCGCCGCCAGGCGCTGGGCGTCGTGGGCCATCTCAGCCCCCCACCTTCGCCAGGCCGCCGGCGAACATCGAGAACGGCTCCAGTCCGAGCATGTGGCGGCCGTTGATCTCCGACAGCGGCTCGAGCCGCAGCGCGCCATGGCTGGTGAGCACCCGGATGTCTCGCACGAAGCGCTGGATCGGGTTCGACAACCGGGCCGTGGAGGAGCCCAACGCGATCTGCAGGTTGTTCGTCGCCTCTTCGCACAGCCGTGCGGCGTAGACCAGGTCGAGGGTCAGCTCCGGCTCTTCCGTCGGGGAGAAGTCTTCCCCTGCCAGCGAGCGGCGGTCGATCTCGGCCGCGTGGTCGCGGATGACCGTGGCAGCCAGATTGACCATGGCGCGCGCCTTGGCCGCGGCGACCTGGACCGTCGGCATGTCGGCCACCGTCGGGTAGGGCAGGTTGAAGGGTCGCAGCTTGCGGGCTTGCTCGACGAAACACTCGAGTGCGCCTTGCGCCATCCCCAGCGCGATCGACACGGTGTAGATCGAGATCGTGAGCACGGCCGCGCGCGTGCTGGTCTTGAACGCCAGGCCGCTGTAGCGGTGCGAGGCGCTGCCCATGATCCCGTCGAGATCGCGCATGTCGATGACCCGGTGGGCAGGGACGAACACCTCGGCTTCGGTCGCGATGCTGTTGCTCGCCGTACCGGAAAGGCCCATCACTTGCCAGTCGTCGAGGATCTTCAGCTCTTCCATCGGCAGGATGGCCATGGCTCGACCCGGGCCGTGTTCGGTCTCGAACTGGATGCCCACCGAGGCCCAGTTGGCGTGTTTGGAGCCACTGCCGAACGCCCACTTGCCGCTGACCATCCAGCCACCGTCGACCTTGCGCGCATTGCCGACCACCGTCGAGAAGACCGAGGCGCCGATGCACAGCGGCCCGACCCAGGTGTCCCGCTTGGCGGAGATGTCGTCGATCAGTTGCTGCGGATACATCGACACCATGCGCATGCCGGCGGCGACGAAGGCCATCCAGGCGACGGACCCGTCACCGCGGGCCAGCGTGCTGACGACCTCGACCACGTCCCGCGCACCCAGTGCGCTGCCGCCAAGTTCCGGCGGCATGGCCATCTTGAAAATGCCGATGTCGTCGAGTGCCTGAAGCATGTCGGGCGTCATCGCGCCCAGGCGCTCGATCTTCGGGGCCTCGGTCCGGATCAGGGGTACAAGGCGCGCGGCCGCAGCCTGCATGGCCCTTCCGGCTTCGGACCTGAACGTCGCATCCACTGCAGCAGTATTCATGGTTGGTACAAATTGCTTCGACGTGTCTTCCGTCTCGTCGTGACTACGGTTGGCGGTATGGGCATGACGCTTCAGGGTTAACAAGCATCATTCGAATTCGCTTGTTGAACTGTACTGCACAGGTCAGTTTATGGTCAAGGCGAAGGACCGCCGAGAAGCCTAGGGTTTATGCTGCGGCCGCTGTGCCGCGGTACGCTGGACTTCTGTCGACAGACACGCTGCAGCGGCGGATGGGGCCGTCCCAAGCAGAAAGCTCCGACAGGCGCCGGAGCTTCGTCATCGTGATGCCGCCGTGCTGCTCAGAACGCACGCGAAAGGACCCGCGAGGCCCTTTGCCTCGGCGAGGGTCCTTGCCGGATCCAGTGCAGGGACCAGGTCAGGTTGGCAAACATCAGACAGGCGTAGACCAGCCCCCAGGCGACGATGGCCAAGGCGGTGGATGACGCGGACACAGCCCCGAGGGCTTGGCTGGTGGTCAAGACGCCGGTGATCACCCAGGGCTGGCGACCGACCTCCGTCACGGTCCATCCTGCGATGCTGGCGACCCATGGCAGCGGCAGGCTCAGCACGCACAGCCACAGCGAAAGCCGCCCGCTGCGCGTTGCGACGCTGGGACGCCTCCATGCCGTCCAGAGCGTGAGCGCCATCATCAAGGTCCACGCGGCGAGCATCATCCTGAAGCTCAGGAAGACCGGCTTGACGGGCGGGATCGCGCGGCTCGCGGCGGCCGCATAGTCCGTGTCGGTGGGTTCGGTGAGCATCGGTACCTGCAGGTGGAGCAGTCCGAGGACACCGAGGTCCATCTGGTACTCCGGCAGCGGCAGGGGCGCGGCGTTGCCATCCCTCGTTCTGCGAAACTCCCACGCCCCTCGCAAGCGCTGATGGAACTCGCTTTCGATCGACTGGATGTTCGACCACGCTCCTCCGTTGCCTGCGACCAGTTCCAACAGGCCGGGCACGTCGAAGGCGAAGCGGTTCTCTTTCGTGCTGGGGTCCGGCAAGGCCCAGAGCGTCAGCGGTGCCGGCGACGTGGTCGGCTTCCAGAGTCCCTCGATCGCCGCAAATTTGGCCGGTTGCAGGTCCCGCAGCAGCAAGCCGCTGGCGTGACCCGCGAGAGAAGCGCAGACGAGGGCGACCAGTGCGAACCAAGTGCCCACCCTCTGCGATACCGTGGCCATGGCCTCGTGCTGCCGCCGCAGCAACTGCAGCGCACTGACGGAGACGACGAACATGCCGCCGAGCAACCACCCGGCCGAGAGAACGTGCAGCACCTTGGAGGGCAGCAGTGGATTGGCGAACAGCGCCGAGGGGTCGTCGAGGCGGAACACGCCGTTGACGACCTGGCCGCCACCCGGCCGCTGCATCCAGGCATTGAGCGCGAGGATGGCCAGCGATTGCGCCACCAGGATGAGCGCCAGCGCAAAGCTGGTGAGCGCGCGCCAGCCTTCCGGCAGGCGCCGCCGCAGGGCGAACAGCGCCGTCACCGTGAACATCACCGGCGCGATGGTCCCTTCGATGCCGAAGACGTGGTGCAGCACTTGCTGCGCCATGGTGGCGAACCCGCTCCATTGGTCCTGGAGGTGCCAGCGCAGCGGAATGCCGGTGAGCACGCCGCAGACGAAGTTGACCAGGAAGAACCGTCCCCAGAACGCCGATGCCAGCTCGTAACGCTCGTCGCCCGTGCGCCAGAACATCGTGTCGAAGAGGGCGACCAGAGCCGCCAACCCGATCGTCAGCGGCACGAAGAGGTAATGGAACTGCACCGAGAGGCCGAACAGCACCCTCGAAACATCCACCGACAGCAATGAGGTTTCCATCTCTCTGCATCCTCACGCACGAGCATCGCGTGCAAAAGGTTCAGAAGTGAATGCGGGGCTGAGCGCCCCGCATTCCTGCGTCAGAACTTCCAGCGCAGTCCGCCGTACAACGAGCGCGGCTGGCCGCGCGTCCAACGCGGGTTCTGCTCCGCAGTGCCGCCGGCCACCAGTGCACCGAACACCGCGGCGTCCTTGTTGAAGGCGTTCTCGAGCAGACCGAACAGCTCCAGATCCTGGTTGACGCGGTATTGCAGGTTGAAGGAAACGACGAAGTACCCGGGCAGCTTCTTCATCGCGTTGACTTCGTCGCCGTTGTAGTACCGACTCGAGACGCCGCGCATCGACGTACCGACCACCCAGCGGTCGCTGAAGCGGTACTTCGACAACACGTTGAGCGAGTGCTTGGGGCTCAGCGGGATGGTGCTGCCCGGCGTCACGTAGATGTTGCCGCTGGCGTCCGCTGCGCTGTTGAGCGGGTTGTAGAGCGTCACCGGCGACCGGAACGTATCGTGCGCATAGTTGTACAGGATCGAGGCGGAGAAGGCGCCCGCCGCCACATCGAGGCCCAGCTTGGCCCCTTGTCGGCGCGTGTTGCCGATGTTGTAGTACACCGGACGCCCCGGCTTCGTCACATCGATGTAGAGATACGACTCATCGGAGGTGTCGGAGCGGTAGATCCCGGCGTGCCACGCAAGTTGAACCGGAACCGTCACCTGCACGGGCGGCAACTGACCGCGCAGACCCAGGTTGTAGGTGTGCGCGACCGACTGCTTCTGGACCGCCTCGGTCACGAAGAAGGACGGCCGCATGCTGCACGGCGACTCGATGTTGTCGCACAGAAGCCCGACCGGCGTGAAGACGCGCGAGGTCTGCGCATAGCCGCCATACGCCACCAGGCTGGGGGTCACCGTGTAGGTGGTTCCCAAGGAGGGAGAGAAGCGCGTGAAACTGTGGTTGCCGGCGGAGGCCGGAGCCGTTCCGAGCAGATCGTATTGCTCGATTCGGGACCGATTGAAGCGACCGCCAGCGCTGATCTTCAGTCGGTCGGTGGCATGGAACACGTCGGACACGAAGGCGTCGATGTAATCCGTCTTGGCGCTGACCTGCTGCGGAAAGATGCCACCGTTGCCGTTCAATTCCATGACGATGGACTGCAGCTTGTAATTGTTGTCCAGCGAACTGATGTAGGAGTGTGTTTCGCTGACCGTCGTGCCACCGTTGTAGTTGATGCCGACGGTGAATTGGTTGGGGCGACCGAAGACCTGCCCCAGGTTGGCCAGCTTCCCGGTCAGACTGCGGGCGTTGGTCTGACTGGCCAGCGTGGTCAGGATGCCGGAGGGGCCCGTGGAAGCCGGCGGGGCCTCGGCCCCCCCACCGGGCGGCGGAGGGGCGGCGGACGTCGATTGCAGCACGACGGTCTCCGAATAGTCCTTGGGGGTCTTGCCGAACTTGAACGCGCCGGAGGCCAGCCAGCCACCGTCCAGCACCAGGTCTGCCGTCACGCCGATCTGGTGGTTCTCCTCGCGCTTCGCACTCGGGCTCGTCCAGGGCACTTGGGCCACACCACTGAGCGTCTGCTGCTGCTGCGGCTCGATCGTGTTGGCCGTGCTGTGCATCACGACGTGGAACTCGTTGCGGCCCCTGCGCAAGCCGACGTCGCCGTGGAAATGGCGGACTTCCGATTCCGAGACGGGCACGAAGCCTTGATCCTTGAGACCGCTGACGGCGGCGAAGACCGCGAGGTCGCCCATCTGATGGCCGGCCTGCAGCAGGCCCTGTCGGCGCCCATAAGAGCCGCCCATGGCATCCAGCTGAACGCCGCGGAAGACAAAGCCGTTGGGCTGCGGCGGAGGACCGCGCAACTCATCGAATCCGGGCAGCAGATCCACCGGACCCAGCATCCCCAGGGCGCCGGGGGGCATCACGTGCGGAACGCTGCGCATGTCCAGAGGCTTCGAGCCCAGACTCATGCCGCCCGGCCCAATCACCGACACCTCATTCGTGGGCAGGGCCATCATGAACAGCTCCGGGACGCTGGGCGAGTCCGCCGGCCCCAGGGGCGGAAGCCCCCCGAGGGCGCCGGCATCGCCCGGCGGCGGGCGAACGCCCGGCGGCGGCAATGTGCCCCCCGGCGGCGGTGGCGCGTCCAGGCTGGGTGCGGCGGAACGTTGAGCATCGCGGGGCGGCGCGCAGTGGCCCTCCGAGACGCTTTCGCATGAGGGTGCAGCCGGCGGCTGTGACACCGTGCCCTGTGCCAGGGCGGGGGTGCCGGCCGCAGAACAGATCACTGCAGCAGCCAGGGACTTCTTGGGGATTTTTTTCATGACACTGTCGCCAGATGTTTTGGGCAACGAAGCAGATCAGCTACATCATGACCGCCCTATTGGCCCGCCTTCGAAGCGCCTGGTCTCCAGCAGGACGCTCCAACCTTTCAACGGGGTGGTTCGCTCAACGGTAGATGCCGGGCTTCACGACATTCGCGTAATAGAGCAGATTGGCCGTACCGTAATCGCGTGAGCCTGCGATGCTCGTGGTGCGGTTCTGGATCTTGAGGTCGCTGCCAAGGAATGGCTTGAAATCCGGTTGCTTGTTGAGATAGCTGTTGGGATTCGAGCGCAGCAGGCCGATCAGCGTTTCCGCGACGATCAAGCCGCCCACCGGGCCGAGGGTGGTGCCGTTGGCCGCCACCTTCGCCTCGGCCAGCACGTAATACCAGAGCGGCGTCTCGGTCGCGAACGGGGCGTAGACGCTGCCGATCAGGTCGAGATCCGCCTTGCTGAGGGGCGTGGCGCCGATTTCCTTCGCGAGGGTCTGTCCGGAGGGCATCGCCCATGTCAGCTGTCGCAGCAGGTTGCGCTGCGCCAGAGAGATGGGAGCCTTCTCCGTCCCCGGGGCGATGGCAGGGACCGGCAGCGTGAGCAGCGTGCTCGACAGCGCCGGCTTGATCTTCCGGTTGTGCATGACATGACCATCGCCGAAGTCGAAGTAGGTCTGCCAGCCGATGTAGCGGCGCTTGGCCGGGAACCCGCCCAGCATGTCTGGGCGGTCGAAGGTGTTGTCCTGGTTGAATTGAGGCGTCGGGGTCGACGGGTCGAAGGTGAGGCCCCAGAACGGCGCCTTGTCGGGGTTGTTGCTGGCGCCGGTACCGCTGGAGAAATTGGTGAGGTAGGACGGGTCGACCTGGCTGTGGCCGTACCGGAACGCGGCGGAGCCGAATTCGATGGGCATGAAGGCATTGCCCGTCGGCGGGTTGTAGTAGCGGTTGCCGTTCTGCAGGACGTTGTCCACCAGGGACTGGCCGACGATCTGCGGAAGGAATTCGTTGACGATCAGCCAGTGGTAGTGCCACGTGATCACTTCGCGTGCGACCTGGTGGTGCTCCAGTGCGGTGGCCGGCTTCTTGAACTGCCGAGCCGCCGGAAGATGCTGCAGGTCGAGGTGTGGCAGATCTTCGAGCACCCGGTTGTAGGCCAGGATGTAGGCCAGCACCAACCCTTCCAGCTGCATCACGGCGTTGTTGCGACCGGGGTCGGCCATGATGAGCTTGGGGGTGCCGTCGGGGTTGGTCGTGTAGGGGTAGTACTCGTACACGCCGCCCGAGCCCACTTTCATCTTCGGGCCGACCGACCCTTTTGCGCTCACATAGAGCGCCGGCGACACGGTGGGCCCCTTGCCGAAGACGGTGTCCAGGTCGAGTGCAGCCGACTGGACATTTCGCGACAGCAGCGGGTTGGCCGGTGCGCCCAGGATGGACGTCTGGTCGAACGTGATGTCGTGATCGATCAGTTGACCGAAGAAGGTCGTGCCCTGCGTGTTGGTGGGATTGAAGGGATTCTTGCCGAAGGTGTCCAGCGCCGTGGGAGTGCCGTTGACCGCCGGATCGAGTGCCAATCGCTTGGCCCCTGCGGTCAGATCCTCGTTGACATCCATGATGCCGCCGCGCTTGCCGATCTCCAGCAGGGCCCGGCGCACCGTGTCATCCGGATGCGCGAAGGGTTTGCCGCGAAGGGTCGGGAACATGATCCCGAAATTGGCGGGATTCGCGGGTGCGCCACTCGGGGTGGCCATCGCGGAGCTTCCGAACAGCAGGCCCGTGCCAGTGGCGGCCGAATACTTGAGAAAACTCCGACGCGAGGCGCCATTGAACGAAGACATGGTGGCTCCAATCTCGGCCCTTCGAGCCGTTGACTATTGGGAGGGTGAGGAGTGGCCGCCGCTGGGGCGGCGTCCCGACGGGCGCCGCGCGCGGCTTGCTGCGGGCGCTGACGGCCCTGGGTTGGGATGGGGTGGTGGGCGGCTCAGCGCCGGGTCGCGTCGATCGCCAGCGCGCCAGGCCCCTTGGCGCCGGTGATCAGGTCATGCTTCGCATTCGCGCCATCGAGATCGGCCCGACCGATCGTGCCGTCGCTGCTGGTCCAGTAGATGCTGGAGCCGTGGATGGCCAGGCCAGAAGGCGTCTTGGCGCCCTTCACCAGGCTCGGATTGACCTCGGTGCCGTCGAGCTTGGCCCTTCCCACCGTGCCGTCGGCGCGGCTGGTCCAGTAGATGTGCTGACCGTTGACTGCCAGCCCGGCGGGCGACTTGAGGCCGGTCACGAAGTTCTGGTTGACGCCGGTGCCGTCGAGTTTGGCGCGGCCGATCGTGTCGCTGTTGTTGTTGGTCCAGTAGATGTACTTGCTGTCCACCGCGACGGCGTTCGGGAAATTCGCGCCGGTGATGAAGTTGTCGTTCACCTTGGAACCATCGAGATTGCTGCGGCCCAACGTGTTGCCGCTCGCATTGGTCCAATAAAGATACTTGCCACCGATCGCCAGACCGGCTGGCGAATTGAGGTCCTTCATGAACGAATGATTGATCTCGGTGCCATTGAGCCGGGCGCGGCCGATGGTGTTGGTGTCGGCATTGCTCCAGTAGATGTAGCGGTTGCCGGGACCGCCGATCACCACCGCCACCGGGAAGTTGGTCCCGGGGATGAAGTTCTGATTGACCTCGGTGCCATCGATGTTCGCCACGCCGATGGTGTTGACCCCTTCGTCGCGAACGGGCACGCCGGGCGTGGTGCCGCTGTTGGTCCAGAAGATGCGCGCGACGTCCGCCTTGGACGCGGCAGCGGGTTGGGCGGCATTTGCCTGCGGGCTGAAGAGCGAAAGCGACAGCAGGCAGGACAGGAGCGAGGCAGCCAGGCTTCGGCCGCGATGAGGATGCTGGAGAGAAGTGTCGTTGGGTTGCATGGTGCCTCTTGCGCCAAAGAAGAAGGTGGACCGGAGAGAGACGCGACGGAAAGGTGACGCAGCAACTGAACTGTACCCGCCAGGTCAGGTTTGAAAATTGGGTTTTCCCTTGGTTTGCGCGGTGGGGCGGTCGATGCCCCACCGCGTGCAGAGGCAGCAGGGCGCTCGACCCACGGGTGAAGACCTGTCTGGCTGCGCTGGGCAGGCGACGGCCTCGCGCTTCGTTTGGCGCGGCAGTGCCGAGGTCCTCGGCAGGAGTGGGGGCGCCGCGGAGGGCGGTCGGGTTACCAGCCGAGCTGGGGCGCGACGTGCTGGAGGATGGACCCGAGCAGGTGGACGTTGTAGTCGACGCCCAGTTGGTTCGGAATGGTCAGCAGCAGGGTGTCGGCCGCGGCGATGGCTTCGTCCTGGGCGAGCAGTCGGGCGAGGACGTCGGGTTCGGCGGCATAGCCTCGGCCGAAGACCAGGCGGGTCTGCTCATCGAACCAGCCGAAGTGGTCGCCGGCGTTCCGATCACGGCCGAAGTAGGCGACGTCGCGATCGTTCACCAGGGCGAAGATCGAACGGGTCACCGACACACGCGGGGCCCGGGCGTGCCCGGCCGCCTTCCAGGCGTCGCGGTAGGCCTCGATCTGCTCGCGCTGCTGCACGTGGAACGGTTTGCCGCCTTCGTCTTCCTTCAGCGTCGAGCTCTGCAGGTTCATGCCCATCGCGGCCGCCCAGCGCGCTGTAGCGATGGAGGCACTGCCCCACCAAATGCGCTCACGCAGTCCGGGGGACTGCGGCTCCACGCGCAGGGCGTGCCGCGGGGCCAGCGGATGCGAAGAGGCCGGTGGCGAGAATTCGCTGCCCGAGACCAGGTCGAGCAGCCGCTGCGCGCGCTCGCGCGCCAGGTCGATGTCGCTCTTGTGCGGATCGCCGATCGGCTCCGACGCGTGCCACAGGGCCATCATCGGCTCCGGGATGCCGCGGCTGATGCCCAGCTCGAGTCGGCCGCCGGCGATCAGGTCCGCCACCGCAGCAGTCTCCGCCATGTGGAAGGGGTTCTCGTAGCGCATGTCGATGACCGCCGTGCCGAGCGCGATCTTCGACGTCTTGGCGCCCGCTGCGGCCAGCAGCGGAAACGGCGAGCTGTGTTGCGGCGCGAAGTGGTGGACGCGGAAATACGCGCCCTCGAGGCCGATCTCTTCAGCCGCGACGGTCAGCTCGATGGCCTGTGCCAGCGCCTCGGCGGCATTGCGGACCCGGCTGCCGTGCGTGGGGCTCCAATGCCCGAAGGAGAGAAAGCCAAGGCTTTTCTTGGATGAGGATGCGGGATTCACGCTGGTTCTCCACGCCGGGCGAGCTCGGCGGCCTGGCGGCGGATGGAGGCGGGCGAGGCCAGCAATTGCAGCAAGCCCACCGTGACGGTGAGGACGATGCCGACGAGCAGCGCCGGGTGGTAGGTGTGCAGCCGGTCGAACGTCGCGCCCGCCCCGACGCCGCCCACGATGCCGCCCAGGACGCCGGCCGACAGGATGATGCCGAAGAGCACGGGGAAGGGGCCCGGGCCGAAATAGTTGCCCAGGGCCGTGATCCAGCAGACCTGTCCCGCACCGTAACCAAAGCCGAAAACGACGCCGAACGCGATCAGTCCCACTTCGGTGGACGGCGACAGCCCCAACGCAAGACCTGCGCCGAGCATCACCATCGAAGCGGCGCCGATCAAGTGCGGGGGCACACGGTCACCGGAGAGGCCGGCCGTGATGTTGCCGAGCAGTTGTGCGCCCACGATGACCGAGACGATCGAGGCCGCCGTCGTGGCCGAGTGACCGATCTCCTGCAGGTGCTTGACGCCATGGGAGAGGAAGAAGACCCAGACGATGGCCGTGATCACGCTGTAGAGCATCAGCAGCGCATACTGGCGTGTGCGCACCGCGTCCTTCACGGACCACGACACCGGGCTCTTGTAGACGCGCGAAGCCGCGTCCTCCGCCTTGATGGCGGGGGTGTTCACCTCGATGTGGCCGGCAGCATCCGTGGCCACCTTGCGGGGAAGGATCCAGAGGATCAGCATGCCTGCGGTCACGATGGAGGTCAACGTCACCCACCACGCGCTGCGCCAGTCGCCGGTCTCGGCAATCAGGCGGGCGAATACCGGCGCCGCAACGATGCCGGCGACGTCGATGGCGGAGAGCACCACGCACACGGCCAGTGCCCGGCGATGACGGAACCAGCTCGCCACGACGGTCTGGACCGGCATCACGCCGGCGGCCCCCACGCCGAGCCCGATCACCAAGCCATAGCAGAGGATGTAGGCCGGCCCCGACTCGACCATGGTGGCCATCAGCACTGCGCCCAGCGCCGCCAGCGCCGCGCCGGCCGCAGCGACGGTGCGGATGCCGAAACGCTTGAAGCCGATGGCCACGACCGGCGCGCACAGGCTCATCATCGCGACGAACAGGCTGAAGCCGGCGCCCAGCTGGGTGCGGTCCATCTTCAGTGCCTCGGCCATGTGGGCGTTGATGACCGATGCCCCGATCACCGGCGAGGACACGATCAGTGCCACGATCAGCCAAAGCGGCACCAGTTTCCAGGTCGGTGCTGCCGCGTCGGCACTCGGCACCGAGGCCGGGGGCGTCGACGCGAGGGCGGTCGGGGTAGCGGTCGTCATCGCGGGTCCTTTCGAAGGTAAGAGCGCCGCCACTTTATGCGTACGGTACTGGACAGTACACACTGGTTAGCCATGATGGGGTAATCCATTAGAAGGCCGCTATCCCGAGGGGATGGTTGGGCGCAAGCGGTGTGGTGCTGTAGGCCCCACCGCGGCCGCAACGTAAAGAAAAGTACTGTTTCGTTCCGTTGACAGAACGAAAGCGACCCCGCGGCGGCAGAGGCCTACGGATGGGCTCGGCGGGAAGACTGACCGGTGCCGTACGAAAAGGCCGCGTAGGTCAGGCACGAGAAGCACAGCATCACCAGGGTCATCGGCAGCGTGGTGGAGGTCCCGCCGAGATTGACCAACGGTGCGGCGATGCCCGCCACGCCGAACTGCAGCATGCCCATCAGCGCCGAGGCGCTGCCGGCGGCGCCCCTGGCCGCGTCCAGCGCCAGTGCGGTGATGTTGCCTGCGGCCAATCCGAGCACGCCGATCGCCAGCGACAACGGCAGCGCCAGGGCCACCGCGGGGGCCCCGCTGGCCGCCAGCAGTGCCAGCAACGCGATCGCCGCCAGGCTGATGCGCAGTCCGTTTCGGGCCAGCGATTCGACCGGGAATCGGCGGCTCAGCCGGTTTGACACCAAGCCGGTGCCCATCAACAACAGCGCGTTGACCCCGAACACCAGCCCGTATTGGAAGCTGCTCAAGCCCATCATGGTCTGGTAGAGGAACGGCGATGCGGAGATGTAAGCCATCAACACCGCCAGCATGAACGACGAGGCCAGCGAGTAGCCGATGAAGTCGCGTGACTTCAACGCCGTGCGCAGACCGCCGCGTCCGGCCATCGGCCCGCTGTGCGCGCTCGGTCGCGTGTCGCGAATGGACAGGTACACCGCCGGGATGGTGACAAGCCCCACGGCCATGCTCACCAGCATGAGCCCCCGCCAGCCGATCAGGTGGGCCAGCGTGCTGCCCAGCACCGGTGCGGCGATCGGCGCCACGCCGGCGGCCAGCATCACGACGTTGAACACGCGGGCCGCCTCCGCTCCGTGAGCCACGTCGGCCACCACCGCGCGGCCGATCACCATGCCGGCAGCACTGGCGAACCCCTGCACCAGACGCGCCATCAACAGCGCCGTGATCGAGGGCGCGCTGGCCGCGGCGATGCTGGCGGCCACGTACAGGGTCAGGCCGATCAGCAGCGGCTGCCGGCGTCCGAACCGGTCCGAGAGGGGGCCGAAGAGGGCTTGTCCAGCGCCGCCGCCCACCAGGAAGGCCGTCAACGACAACTGCACCTGCGTCGACGTGATCGACAGTTCTTCGACCATCAGCGGGAAGGCCGGCAAGTACAGGTCGGTCGCCATCGGTGCGATGGCGGCCAACAGGGCGAGTGTCACCAGCAGGGCCGGCGAGACGGGCGTGGGTTTGGGGACGGCCCTTGCGATATGCGAGTCCATCGAAAACACTACCACGTCGTTGAAGGACCGTCGACTCGTCGGAGGACGAGGCCTTCGCACCTGAGGACTTCGTCAGGCTTCACCGCGCCAGACCGTCACCCGCTGGACCGGACATTCACTGCCCCGTCGGGAGGGCAGCGCGTTCCGGTGCGCCGTCGGTGCCCTGCTCGTAGGTGTCGTAGGGTTCCGGCGGCACCGGGATCAGCTGCGGCGCGCGATCCTTGCTGTAGCGGGTGCTGGCCGCAGGGGGCTCGTTGAAGCGAGCCTTGCCGGCATTCAGCGGCGGTTCCGGCGGGTGTTCGCCGTCGACGCAGCTGGTGTTGTAGTCGGAGGCGAAGGTCGTGTAGATGCGCAGGTGCCAGATACGCCAGCCCTTGTCGGTCCGGATGAAGTCGACCGAATACTTGAGCCAGTTCCAGAAGGCGATGTGCGGGGACCCTTCCACCCAGAAGAACTTGTGGGCCTCGAAGCCCGGCGAGTTCCAGACCACCTTGGCCGTCCGGGCATCGCCAGCGACCTCGATGATCGGGGTCGTCAGCGTGTGCTCGACGAGTTCGCCGCGCAGGTCGCGGGGCGTCAGGTCCTTCTCGAACAAGACGCCGAAGCAGCGCCGCACGGCATCCAGACCGCTCCACTTGCCGAAGGGGGCATCGATGGTCACGTCGTCACGGTCGGCGAAGAGCTCGACGATCTTCTCGTTCATGTACGCCGAGTGCAAGTATTGGTACTTGCTCATCAGGTTCTGGATCTCGACCGCGGCCTCGAGCCGCTCGATGCGTTGCTCCAGGGTCAGTTTGTTGCTCATGCCATGTCTCCTTGGTCAGTACAGCACGTCCATGTGCGAGCCCAGGCCCTGCCCGAGCAGCACGCGTCCGGCCAGCATCTGCGCATAGCGCTCGTCCAGCACGCCGTGGCTGCGCGACACCTGGTTGTTGCGGTTGATCAGGTCGAAGGGGTGGCCGTCGCGGTGGATGCTGGCGCCCGCGTGGAAGACCAGCGTGTCGATCGCCCGTGCGGCTTCGACGCCGCTACCGGTGACGGCGAGGTTCAATTGGGCGCGCTCCTCGATCGACGGATCCGCGCTGCCGCGCTGGTACAGGCGCACCGTGCGTTCGACAGCGTCTTCCAGCAGCAGGCGCGCGACCTTGGCCTGGTAGCTGGCCTCGCCATAGGCGGCATGGGCGCCGGGTTCTTCGATCAACGGCGTGCCGTTGGAGGGCCGCATGCGGTGGGCCACGAGGGAGGGGAAGACCTCGAGTGCGGCTTCGGCCATGCCGACGGACACGGCGCCGTGGATCAACGACAGCACCCGGTACATCGGGTACTGCAGCATCTCGTAGGAGGGATGGAGCGCGACCCCGTCGTTGTTCCGCGAGGAATACTTGATGAAGTCGACGACACGGTGCGCCGGGATGAAGGCGTCCTGCAGCTCGAAGTCGTTCGAACCGGTGCCGCGCATTCCCGGGACGTGCCAGGTGTCGACGAGCCGTCCCTCGCCGACGTTGGCCACGACCGCCAGCGGGCCCTGCGCGCCGCCCGCCGCCACGATGATCCAGTTGGCGTGCAACACGGCGGAGGCGTAGCGCCAGCGTCCGGTGACGCGGTAGCCGCCCTCGACCGGCACGGCCTTGCCCGGCGGGGAGGCGGCGGCGGCGGCGAGGCCGGCACCGTCCTTGAAGACCTCGGCCTGAGCGTCGGCATTCAGGCGAGACAGCAGCCATTCGTGCGAGATCAGGAACGCCGACACCCAGCCCACCGACGCATCCCCGCGCGACAGGATGCGCACGATGTCGATGAAGGTCTTGAAGTCGATGGCTGCGCCGCCGGCTTCCCGCGGCCGCATGGCGTTGTAGAAGCCGGCGTCCTTCAGTGCCTGGATGAACACCTCGGGTACCTTGCGGTTGCGGTCCGCTTCGGGTGCGCATTCGCGCGCCAGAGGCACCAGCCGCTCGGCGGCCTCGATGAAGTATTGGGCGTCTTGTTTCATGGGGTCCAACCGTTCATTGGGCAGTGGTCTTGGGCTTGTCCGTGTCGGGCAGGCCCCCGGCGAACATCGGGTGCGGCGGCAGGCCCAGCGCATCGCGGCCGCTGATTTCGGACAGGGGGTCGAATCGGATCGCCCCGTGCGAGGCCAGGGTCCGGATGTCGCGGTGGTAACGCTGTATCGGGTTGTTCAACGCAAACGCGGAGGTGCCCAGCGCTTCTTCCAGCTCGGCCACGGCCTGCACGCATTGGCGAATGCACATCACCAACGTCATGTGCAGTCGCGTGGCCTCGGATGCCGTGAAGTCCAGCCCGTTCTCGCTGGCGCGGTCGACGCCATCGGCCACGCACTCGACGGTCACGCGTGCCATGTCGAGCTGCGCGCGCGCACGCCCCACCCCCATTTGGGAGGCTGGGCAATCGGCAATCGTCGCGTAAGGCAGGTTGAACGGCGTGCGCTTGGGCGCCATGTCCTGGAAACACTCCAGCGCCCCCTCGCCGATGCCCAGGGCCACTGCCGCCAGGTTCATGGTCAGGACGACCATGCGTGACTGGTCCTGCCAGCTGAAGGCCCGTCCGCTGTAGCGGTCCCTCAGTGCGCTCATCCGCGAGGGCATCTCCGCCAGGTTGAACAGCCGGTGCTCGGGAACGAACACCTCTTCCTTCGTGATGATGGTATTGCTGGCGGTGGCGGCCATGCCGGCGGTGTGCCAGTCGTCGACGATCTCGTAATGCTCCCGTGGCAGCAGCGCCAGGCCCCGGCCCGTCACGCCCTCGCCTTCGAGATCGACCCCGACGATGCCCCAGTCCGCGGTGCGGCAGCCGCTTGCGAAGCCCCAGCGGCCGCGCACCATCCAGCCGTCCTGGGTGCGGCGCGCGCTGCCGACCTTGCGGGCGAAGAAGGAGGCGCCCACCAGGCGGGGACCGCGAGCCGTGACCCCGCTGCCGAAGACGTCCTTGACGGCCTGCTCGGGATAGGCGGCCATCAGCAGGTGATTGTTGGCTGCCGTGGTGGCCAGCCAGCCGGCCGAACCGTCGCCGCGGCCCACCTCGCGCAGGATCTCCACCAGTTCGCGGGCCCCGGCAGCCAGGCCGCCATACTCCTGCGGCGTGCCGAGATCGAACACACCGATCTCGCCCAGCCGCTGCGAGATGTCGTGCGTGACATAGCGCTGCCGTTCGGCCGCCTCCGACTGGTCACGCAACGCGGGCACCAGGGCGGCCACCTCCGCGCGCATGCGCTGCACGCGCGCGGAGACGGCCGTGCTGGCCGATAGCAGGGCAAGGGCGTCGGACTGCACCGCTGCCGCGGACTTGTTGCTCATGGAGCTTCCTCTCGAGTCATGGATTCATGCGTCGCCATCAAGCGTTCAAGTGACAGGCCTCGTCACACCGCTGGTTGAAGCGCCGCCACGCTTGCACTTTATGTGTACGGTACTGGATCGTACACCATGCTTACCCTTGCTCGGGTAAACCATGGGGGAGTTCGTTTCGCCTCGCCGTCGCAGTGCGGCTTCCCGAGAAAAAGTCTTCTATATCAACGGCATAACTTGCATTCTGTCATCTTGGATCGGGGCCGTGAGGGAAGTCTGACCCGGAGGCCGGTGCTTGCGTTCAAACGCACAGGTATCTACAGTACGGTTCAGTTCTAGGTTTTATGGGGCCACGCAATGACATCGCCATCTCTCCAGAAGGTTCCGGTCGCGGAGCGCGCCGCCTCGCGCATCGACGGGTTGCCGGTGGAGGCGGGACTCTCGCCAGACGAGATCCGGAGCGCGTTCCGGAACCATCCGGCGGGGGTTGCCGTCATCACGGCCGAAGCGCCTGACGGCCCGGTGGGCCTGACGGCCACTTCCGTGTTCTCGGTGTGTGCCGAGCCCCCGCTGCTGGCGTTCTCGTTGGCGCAGGGCTCGTACACCGGCCAGGCCCTCGCGCAAGTGGACACGCTGGTGATCCACCTGCTGGGAGCCGCGCAGGTCGACATCGCCAAGCTGTTCTCGTCCAAGGGGGTGGATCGTTTCGCCGACAGCAGCCGGTGGGCCCGGCTCCCCACCGGCGAGCCGTACCTGCTCGACGCGCCGGTGTGGATCCGCGCCCGTGTGGTCGAGCGGCTGAAGCTGCAGGTAGGCGGCTCGGTGGTGGTCGCCTGCCATGCGCTGCAGGCCCACCTCGCGCCGGGTCAGGCCTACGAACCGCTGGTCTACCACGACCGTGCCTGGCACAGCATCAGCCAGCAATCGAAGTTGCCGGCCTGAGCCGGCCCCCCGTTTTTCATCACCACCAGGAAAGCAAAGACATGCCCAAGCTGCTGATCGTCATTGCAAGCACCCGCCCCGGCCGTGCCGGACTTCCCATCAGCCAGTGGTTTGCTGCCGAAGCCGAGAAACACGGCGGGTTCGACATCGAGGTGGCGGATCTCGCCGAGCTGAACCTGCCGATCTACGATGAGGCCGTCAGCCCGCGCATGGGCAAGTACGCCCATCCCCACACGCAGAAGTGGAGCGAGAAGGTGGCATCGGCCGACGCCTTCGTCTTCGTCACGCCCGAGTACAACTACGGTCCGCCGCCGAGCCTGGTCAACGCGCTCACGTACCTGTTCTGGGAATGGACGTACAAGCCGGTCACCTTCGTCAGCTACGGGGGTCTCGCGGCCGGCCTGCGTGCGGTGCAGGTGATCAAGCAGATCGTCACCACGCTGCGCATGATGCCCATCGCCGACGGCGTGGCGATCCCCTTCGTTGCCAAGCAGATCCAGGACGGCAAGTTCGTTCCGACGCCGGTCATGACCGACACCGTGCCGTTCAACCTCGACGAGCTGCTGCGCTGGACCCAGGCGCTGGAGCCGCTGCGCAAGGAAGTGCCGCTGCGTCGGCGCGAGTTGCCGCCGGGCGCCCCGCCGCTGCCGCCGGGCGTGGGCCCCAAGCCCTGACCGGCATGCGATGAAACAACCGGAGACCCGCCTTGATCGCTGTTGAAGACATTGCCTTCGTTCGCTACCAGGTGACCGACCTCGCGCTGCAGCGCAAGTTCCTGACCGACTTCGGCCTGCACGTCGTCGCCGACACCGGCGCGGCGCTGTACATGCGCGCGTCCGGCGCCACGCACCATGTGCACGTCAGCGAGGTGGGCGACCGGAACGCGCCGATCGGCTTCGGCTTCTTCGCGCGCAGCGAGGCCGATCTGCAGGCGTTGGCCGCGAAGCTCGGCCGCCCCGTCGAAGCCAACCCCGAACCCGGCGGCGGCCAGCGCGTGCGCTTCACCGACCCGGCCGGCTTCGTGATCGACGTGCTGCACGGGCAGGCCCGGCTCGAGCCGCTGCCCTCGCGCGAGCCTTTCGTCGCCAACCCGTCGGGACAGCGTCAACGCGTCGGGCGCACGATCCGCGTCGGCGTGGCGCCCAGCAATGTGGTGCGCCTGGGCCACGTCGCGGTGCTGGTGCCCAACTTCCAGGAGACGCTGGCGTTCTATCAGGAGGTGCTCGGCTTCCGGGTATCGGACACCTACTGGGCCGGCCACGAAGGCAACACGATCGCGGCCTTCCTGCACTGCGGCCTGGGTGAACAGTGGACCGACCACCACACCGTGGCGCTGGTGGCCGCAGAGGCGCCCGCCGCTCGCTTCGATCACTCGGCCTTCGAGGTGCTGGACCTCGACGATGTGCAGCAGGGCGGGGAGTACCTGCGCCGACAGGGGTACCAGCACACGTGGGGGGTCGGGCGTCACGTGCAGGGCAGCCAGATCTTCGATTACTGGCGAGATCCGTTCGGCAACAAGATCGAGCACTGGACCGATGGCGACCTTGTCAACGACAGCACACCCAGCGGCCATGCCCAGATCACCGACAACGAACTGAGCCAGTGGGCACCGCCGCTCTCGCCGGAATTTTTTCAGTGAGTCGTCACGACGACTGACTCGCGACGGCCCCCTACAAGGAGACTCTCTTGAAACTCGCCCGCTACACCCACCGTGGCGCGACCGTCATCGGCGCCATCGCCGGCGATCGTGTCGTGCCGATCTCGGCGCTCGACGCTTCGGCCCCGACGACGATCCGCAGGATCCTGGGCAAGGGGCCGGACTTCGTCCAGTCGCTGGCCCGCAAGCTGGCCACCGCGCCTGCCGGCGTGCCGCTGGCCGAGGTGCGCCTCGAGGCTCCGGTGCCCGACGCATCCAAGTACCTGGCCATCGGCATGAACTACCACGATCACGCCGAAGAGAGCGCCAAGGCGGGCATCACGGTGCCGAAGAACCAGCTCTGGTTCAACAAGCAGGTCAGCAGCATCACCGGCCCGTACGACCCCATCTACAAGCCGCGGGTCTCGGAGAAGATGGACTATGAGGCCGAGCTCGGCGTGGTCATCGGCACGCGCTGCCGCTACGTCTCGCTCGAGGATGCGCCGAAGGTGATCGGCGGCTACTTCGTCGCCAACGATGTCACGGCGCGCGACTGGCAGTTCAAGAGCCCCACTTTCACGCTCGGCAAGTCGTTCGATTCCCACGGCCCGATCGGCCCGTGGATCACCACCGCCGACGACATCCCCGACCCGCACCAGCTGCAGATGACGCTGTGGGTCAACGGCGAACAGCGTCAGCGCGCCAGCACCGGCGGGATGATCCACAACATCTGGCAACAGATCCACGAGCTGTCGCAAGTGATGACGCTCGAGCCGGGCGACCTGATCGCCACCGGCACCTGCGCCAACGTGGGCATCGCCCTCGGCAAGTTCCTGCAGGTCGGCGACGTCGTGCGCGTCGAGATCGAGGGGCTGGGCCACATCGAAAACACCGTCACCGTGGAGCCTGTTTCACCATGATCGAAGTTCCTCTGCTGATCGGCGGCCAGTCGCTGCCCTCGTCCAACGGTGCCACCTTCACGCGCCGCAACCCGCTGTCGGAAGAGGCCGTCTCGCGCGCCCCGGCCGCCACGGTGGCGGACGCCCACGCGGCGGTCGACGCCGCCAGCCGGGCGTTCGTGTCGTGGTCGCAGACGGGCCCCAGCGAGCGCCGTGCGCTGTTGCTGAAGGCTGCCGCCGCGCTGGAAGCGCGCACGCCACGGTTCATCGAGACCATGGCGGCCGAGACCGGTGCGAGCGCCGCCTGGGTCGGCTTCAACTTGCACGTGGCAGTGGGCGTCCTGCAGGAGGCGGCTGCGCTGACCACGCAGATCGCGGGCGAGGTCATCCCGTCCGACGTGCCCGGCAGCCTGGCGATGGCCGTGCGGCAACCCGCCGGCGTCGTGCTCGGGCTGGCGCCATGGAACGCCCCGGTGATCCTCGGCGTGCGAGCGATCGCCGTGCCGCTGGCCTGTGGCAACACCGTGGTGCTGAAGGGCTCCGAGCTCTCGCCGGCCACCCATGGACTGATCGTCGAGGCGTTCAACGAAGCCGGCTTCCCGGCCGGAGTGGTCAACTTCGTCACCAACGCGCCGGCCGACGCCGCTGCGGTGGTCGACGCGATGATCGCCCATCCGGCGGTGCGGCGCGTCAACTTCACCGGCTCGACCCGCGTGGGCCGCCTGATCGCCGCGCGCTGCGCCGAGTACCTGAAGCCGGCGGTGCTGGAGCTGGGCGGCAAGGCCCCGCTGCTGGTGCTGGAGGACGCCGACATCGGCGCCGCAGTGGACGGCGCGATCTTCGGCGCCTTCGCCAACTCGGGCCAGATCTGCATGTCGACCGAGCGCATCATCGTCGACGAGGCCATCGCCGACGAGTTCGCGTCGCGCCTGGCCGCGCGCGCCCGCCAGCTGCCGCTGGGCGATCCGCGCGGCCCGAATCCCGTGGTGCTGGGCTCGGTGATCGACCTTTCCACCGTCGAGCGCTGCAATGCGCTGATCGACGACGCGCTGGCCAAGGGTGCCAAGCTGCTGTGCGGCGGCAAGGCCACCGACACGCTGATGCCGGCAACGCTGCTCGACCACGTGACGTCCGCGATGCGGATCTACCACGAGGAGTCGTTCGGGCCGGTCAAGCCCATCGTGCGTGTCAAGGGTGTGGCCGCGGCCATCGCCTGCGCCAACGACAGCGAGTACGGCCTGTCGTCCGCAGTGTTCAGCCGGGACACGGCGCGTGCACTGGAAGTGGCGAAGCGGATCGAGGCGGGCATCTGCCACATCAACGGTCCCACCGTGCACGACGAGGCGCAGATGCCGTTCGGTGGCGTCAAGGGCAGTGGCTTCGGCCGCTTCGGCGGGCGCGCCGGGATCCACGAGTTCACCGAGCTGCGCTGGCTGACGGTGCAGACCACGCCGCGTCACTACCCGTTCTGACCCCGAACGCCCGACTTCCAGGAAATTCTCTGTGACGATCGAATTCAAGCCTGGCGTGCGCTACCGCATGCCCGTGTCGTTCGGCCCCGCACCGGGGCCGCGCCAGAAGGCCGACGGCACGCCGTGGGCGGCCGAGGAGAGCGGCACCGCCAACGTGCAATGGGCCACCATCGCCTACCGCTCGGATCGGGCCAAGCTGGAGGCGCTGCTGCCGCCCGGCTTCCAGCTCACCGAGCCGGTCGTGCACGTGACGCTCGGCTTCTTCCGCAACCTCTACTGGCTGGCCGGGCGCGGCTACGGCATCGTCAACGTCGAGGTGCCGGTGACCTACACCGGCAAGGACCAGACCATCGAAGGCGGCTTCGCCCTGGTGCTGTGGGAAGGCCGGCCCGACGCCATCACCACCGGCCGCGAGGAACTGGGCTTTCCCAAGCTGTATGCCGACATTCCCGACGTCCGCCTCGAGCCTGAAACCGGCCGTGTCGGCGGCCAGGCCTCGTGGTTCGAGCACACCTTCTTCGAGCTGGAAATGCACGGCCTGGAAGAAGTGGCGGTGCAGGACAAGCGCCTGCTGGGCGCCAAGGGCGGGCCGGTCTTCTACAAGTACATGCCGCGCACCGGGCCGTTCGGTTCGGGCGGCTGCGACGTGGCCTATGTGACCTGCACGCACCCGCGCCCGGGCGAGGAGAGCAGCGGCCAGACCATCAAGTTCGGCGACGCAGACTATCGCAAGTGGCGCGCCAGCGGCGGCTCGGTCAAGTGGCATCCGGCGACGTTCGAGCAGCTGCCGACCACCTTCCACGTGGTGAACGGCATCGCCGACCTGCCCATCCTCGAATACCTGAGCGCCGAGATGATCGAGTTCAGCGCGCCCGGTGTCGCGGTGGCCACCAACGGCCTGCGCGTGCTGGAGCCCGCATGAGCGAGGCGATCCGCGACCGACCGCGAGCGCCGTCGTTCCGCCTCGACGGCAAACGGGCGCTCGTCACCGGCGCGGGCCGCGGCATCGGCTCGGCGGCCGCGGCGGCGCTGGCCGACGCGGGCGCCGAGGTCACGCTGGTGTCGCGCACCGCCGCGGAAGTGGAGGACGTCGCCGCCGGAATCCGCGAACGCGGCGGCGTGGCCCAGGCCTTCGCGCTGGACGTCCGCGACGGCGGTGCCGTCACCCGACTGGTGCAGCAGCTGGCGCCGTTCGACGTGCTCGTGAACAACGCCGGCACGAACCGGCCCAAGCCGATGGCCGAGACCAGCGCCGACGACTACGGTGCGGTGATGGACCTGAACGTGCGGGCCACCTACTTCGTGTGCCAGGCGGTGACGGCGCGCATGGCCGAGGCCGGGCGTGGCGGCTCCGTCATCAATGTCTCGTCGCAGATGGGGCATGTGGGCGCCGCCAACCGCACGCTGTACTGCATGTCCAAACATGCCGTCGAGGGATTGACCAAGGCGATGGCGGTGGAGCTGGCGCCGCTGGGCATCCGCGTCAACACGCTGTGCCCGACCTTCATCGAAACGCCGATGACCCAGGGCTTCCTCGCCGACGAAGCCTTCCGCACGCAGGTGCTGTCCAAGATCAAGCTGGGCCGGCTGGCGCGCATCGAAGACGTGCTCGGCGGCCTGGTCTACCTGGCCGGCGACGCCTCCGCGATGGTGACCGGCTCCGCGCTGCTGATCGACGGCGGCTGGACGGCCGACTAGTCACGCGCGCTTCAACGATCACGAGAGAGAGAACAGGCATGATCCAAACCATCAAGTCCGGCAAGCCGGCGCAGGCCAAGGCCGACTCCGCCTCGCAGGTGCGCAGCACCGTCGAGACGCTCCTGGCCGACATCGGGCAGCGCGGCGATGCGGCGGTGCGCGAGTATTCGAGCAGGTTCGACCAGTGGTCGCCGGCGGCCTTCCGTCTCAGCGACGAGGAGATCGCCGCCTGCGTCGCCCAGGTCGACGCCAAGGCGCTGGAGGACATCAAGTTCGCGCAGGCGCAGATCCGCCGTTTCGCGCAGATCCAGAAGAGCTCGATGCACGATGTCGAGATCGAGACGCTGCCGGGCGTCGTGCTCGGTCACCGCAACATTCCGGTCAACTCGGTGGGCTGCTACATCCCGGGGGGCAAGTACCCGTTGATCGCGTCCGCGCACATGAGCGTGCTGACGGCCAAGGTGGCCGGCGTCCAGCGCGTGGTCGCCTGTGCCCCGCCATTCGAGGGCAAGCCCTGTCCCGAGATCGTCGCCGCGATGCACCTGGCCGGCGCCGACGAGATCTACTGCCTCGGCGGCGTGCAGGCCGTCGCCGCGATGGCGCTGGGCACCGAGAGCATGAAGGCCGTCGACATGATCGTCGGCCCGGGCAACGCCTACGTGGCCGAGGCGAAGCGCCAGCTGTTCGGCCGGGTCGGCATCGACCTGCTCGCCGGCCCGACCGAGACGCTCGTCATCTGCGACGACACGGTCGATGCCGAGCTGGTGGCGGTCGATCTGCTCGGCCAGGCCGAACATGGCCCGACGTCGCCGGCCTACTGCGTGACGACGAGCAAGAAGATCGCCGCGGAACTGCCGGCGGCGATCGACACGGTGCTCGCGCGGCTCGACACCGCGCCGGTGGCCGGCGCGGCGTGGCGCGACTTCGGCGAGATCCACCTGTGCGACACCGACGAGGAAGCGTTGCAGGTGGCCGAACGCCTGTGCTCGGAGCACGTGCAGGTGATGACCCGGGACCCGGACTGGTACCTGCAGCGCATGACGGCGTACGGCGCGCTGTTCCTCGGCCACCGGACCAACGTGTCCTACGGCGACAAGGTGATCGGTACCAACCACACCCTGCCCACCATGGGCGCCGGCCGCTACACCGGCGGCCTGTGGGTCGGCAAGTTCATCAAGACGCACACCTACCAGCGGGTGCTCACCGACGAGGCGTCGGTGATGATCGGCGAATACTGTTCGCGGTTGTGCGCGCTCGAGCACCTGCCCGGCCACAAGGAGCAGGCGGACATCCGCGTGCGGCGGCTGAAGCAGCAGGCATGACGGTGATGCAGTCCCCCTTGTTCGACCTGAGCGGCAAGGTCGCGCTGGTCACCGGCTGCGCCGGTGGCCTGGGCCGGGCGATCGCGCTGGCGTTCGCGCGCCATGGCTGCGACCTGGTGCTGGCGGAGCGCGAGCTGGGCTTGGCCCGGGAAGTCGCGAGCGATTGCGCCGCGCTGGGCGTGCGCGTGGCGCCGCTGGCGGCGGACCTCGCCGACGAGGTGCAGGTCCGGCAGCTGTGCCACGAGGCGCGCGACGCCTTCGGCCACGTCGACGTGCTGGTCTGCAATGCCGGCATGCAGGGACCCGCGGGCAGCCTGGCCGATGTGGGCACGTCCGACTGGGACCGGGTGTTCCAGGTCAACCTGCGCAGCGCGCAGCGGATGGTGGCCGAGCTGGTGCCCGCGATGGCCGAGCGCGGCGACGGCAGCGTGATCCTGATGGCCAGCATCTCGGCGCTGCGCGGCAACAAGGCCATCGGCTTGTACGGCATGAGCAAGGCGGCGCTGGCCCAGCTGGCGCGCAACGTGGCCGTCGAATGGGGCCCGCACGGCGTGCGCGCCAACGCGATCGCGCCGGGCCTGATCCGTACGCCGCTGGCCGCGGGGCTGCTGGCCGATCCGGCCTTCATGGCCCGGCGCCTGGCGATGACGCCGTTGCGTCGGGTCGGCGAGCCCGACGAGATCGCCGGCGTGGCCGTGATGCTGGCTGCGCGGGCCGGTGGTTTCATCACCGGCCAGACCCTCGTCGCCGATGGGGGCACGCTGATCGGCGACGGCAGCTGACCCGGACCCCACACCGTTTTCTTTCGGAAAGACAAGCGTGAAACTCGCAACCCTCAAGAACGGCAGCCGCGACGGGCGGCTGGTCGTCGTCTCGCGCGATCTGCGCCACTGCGTCGATGCCGCCCCGGTGGCCGCGACGATGCTGCAGGCCATCGAGCAGTGGGACGATGTCGCCCCCCGCCTGAAGACGGTGTACGCCCAGTTGAACGAGGGCGAGCGCGCCGATGCGCGCGACTTCGATCCCGCGCAGGCCATGGCGCCGCTGCCGCGCACCTACCAGTTCGTCGATGCGTCCGCCTTCCTGAACCATGGCGACATCATGGAGCGGGCCTACGACCTGACCGTGAAGAAGACCCCCGGCGTGCCCATCCTCGTGCAGCGCCAGAGCGACGACTTCCTCGGCCCGCACGACGACTATCCCTTCCCGTCGGCGTCGGACCAGGGCGACTTCGAGGGCGAGTTCGCGGCGGTGCTGGGCGATGTGCCGATGGGCACCGGCGCTGAAGATGCGCAGCAGCGCATCCTGCTCTTCACGATCCTGAACGACATGAGCATGCGCGCCCACCTGTTCCGCGAACTGAGCATGGGCTTCGGCTTCATCCAGGCCAAACCCGCCACGGCCTTCGCGCCCGTCGCGGTGACGCCCGACGAGCTGGGTGACGCGTGGCAGCAGGGCCGCATCCACCTCGACATGCGGGTGTCGCGCAACGGCGAGTGGTTCGGCCACCCGAACGGGCGCGAGATGGACTTCAGCTTCGGTCAGCTGATCGCGCACCTGGCCTACAACCGCAACCTGCGCGCCGGCACGATCCTCGCCACGGGCACGGTGTCGAACAAGGACTTCCGCGCCGTCGGCTCGGCCTGCCTGGCCGAACGCCGCGCGGTGGAAAAGATGGACAGCGGCGAATCCAGGACGCCTTTCCTACAGTTCGGCGAAACGCTGCGCTTCGAGGTGCTGGACGGGCAGGGCGCCTCGGTCTTCGGTGCGATCGAACACCGCATGGTGCAGGCGGGCAGCGCCGCCGCCTGAAGCGCGGGCGCGCGCGCCGATCTTCTACACTGCCGGTTGCGGCCGCTGTCGAACAGCAGTCGAACTGGAGCGGGTTTCGATCGGGGCGCCTCCGGTGGCTGGGCAGGCCGGGAGATGACACATCCACTTCGCCGAGCTGCCGATGCGCCGGGTTCACGCGATGGCGTGCCGGGTCGGATCGGGCCGGTCCGGCGGTCCATTGAAGAATCAGGAAGCCCATGGCAATCCGGAGCGTGCACAAGGCAGGTCAGGACAATCCCCGAGAGAAGGCGGTGCGGAACTCGGAGCCGCGCAGGAAGGGCGCCGAGCCCACGCCGGCCGCCCCCGCGTCGCGGCCGGACAGCGAGGCGCGGCTCGAGAACATCCGCCGCGTGGTGCTCGAGCTGGTGGCCGACCGCGGCATCGAGGGGGTCACCATCGATGCCATCGCCGCCGCCGCGCAGGCCTCGAAGCAGACGCTGTACAAGCGCTGGCCGACGAAGTCGGAACTGATCCGCGACGCCATCCGCATGAGCTTCGGGGGCAGTGAGCCTGGAGATCCGGGCGACCTCGGCGATCTGCGCAAGGAGCTGTGCCTGATCCTGGAATCGGCCGCGGCGATGCTGCAGACGAACCGCCGCCTGATCGTCGCATTGACCGACGGTGCCCAACGCGACCCGGTGGTGATGGCACTGATGCGCCAGGAAACCCGCGACAACTACCGAGAGTCGCTGCAGCGACCGCTGAAGCGCGCCATCGCGCGCGGCGAAATCAGCCCGGAAACCGATCTCGACCTGGTGCCGCAGGTGGCACTGCCCATCCTGCTGCACCGCGCGATGTTCGACGAGATCGTCGACGACCGGGTGGTGGCGAACCTGCTCGACAACGTGCTGATGAAACTGATCAGTCGTCCGGAGACGCCGAAGCGCTGACGGGCGGCGAGCCGGCTGGCTGCGCGGCTCGGCGGTGTGCTTGCGCACACCGGTGCCGGCGCCGGGCTGCTCAAGCCGCGCTCGCCTTTGCATCCCCTTCGCTGAGGGCCGTGCGCCTGCGGAGGTGCCGCTGAAACCAGCGCAGCAGGTCGTCGACGTAGGTGAACACCACCGGCACCACCAGCAGGCTCAGGGCGGTGGAGGTCAGCAGCCCGCCGATCACGACGATGGCCATCGGCTGGCGGAAGCTCGGCTCGGCCCCGAGGCCCAGCGCGTTCGGCAGCATGCCGGCGCCCATCGCGATGGTCGTCATCACGATCGGGCGCGCCCGCTTGTGGCAGGCGTCGATGAGCGCCTCGAGCCGGTCGAGCCCGCGGTCGCGCCGCGCGACGATGGCGTACTCCACCAGCAGGATCGAGTTCTTCGTGACGATGCCCATCAGCATCAGCACGCCGATCACCGCCGGCATCGAGAACGCCTGGCCCGTCATCCACAGCGCCAGCAGCGCGCCGCACAGGGCCAGCGGCAGCGCCGACAGGATGGTCACCGGCTGCAGGAAGTCGTGGAACAGCAGCACCAGCACCGCCCAGATGCAGAACACGCCCACCGCCATCGCGACGGCGAAGCTCTGGAACAGCTCGCCGGTGCGTTGGATCTCGCCCGATTCCACCGTGCGGACGCCAGACGGCAGCTGGGACAGAGAGGGCAGCCGCAGGGCCTCGCGCTGCACCTCGCCGATGCTGCGGCCCGCCAGTTCGACGCTCAGCGTCACGTTGCGCGAACGGTCGAGGCGGTCGATCTGCGACGCGCCACTGCCCATCGCGAGGTCGGCCACCGACGACAGGCTCACCGAGCCCTGGGTGCCCTGCACCCGCAGTTGGCCGATGGCGTCGAGGTCGGTGCGCGCGGCGGGGTCCATGCGCACGCGGATGGCCACCTGCCGCTCGGGCAGGTTCAGCTTCGGCAGCGCGGTCGAGTAGTCGCCGTAGGTGGCCATGCGCACCGCGTCGCCGAGGGACTCGGAGGTCACGCCGAGCGCAGCGGCGCGTTCGTAGTTCGGTCTGACCTGCACTTCGGGACGCTGCAGGGCCGCCGAGGAGGTGACGTTGCCGATACCCTGGAGCGTGCGCAGTTCGGCTTCGGCTTGCGATGCCACCCGGTTCAACAAGTCCGCGTCATCCCCGGCCAGCGTGATGCCGAGGGTCTCGCCGGTGCCGCCCGAACCGACCGACACGCGGGTGGCGGGCAGCGCCTTCAGCGCGGCGCGCATCTTCGCCTCGACCGCCGACTGCTTGAAGTTCCGCTCGCCGCGTGACACCAGGTCGACGGTCAGCGTTGCCGAGCTGACATCCGTGGTGCTGCTGGCGCCCGGGCCGCCTGAGCTCGCCGTGCCCGCGGAGATGAACACGCTGCTGACGCCGCTCACGCCCTGGATCAGCGCTGCGGCCCGGTTCGCCGTCGCGACCGTGTCGTCGAGCGTGCCCCCGGGCGGCAGCGTCAGCGACACCCGCGTCTGCGACTTGTCCTGCGGCGGCATGAAGCCGGTCGGCAGGAACGGCATCAGCAGCAGTGTGCCGATGAAGAAGACCACTGTCGCCGCCACCGTGCTCTTGCGGTGGGTGAGCGTGGCGTGGGCCCAGCGCAGGTAGCGCGACATCACCGGGCCATCGGCCTGACCGCTCGCCCCGGCCTGTTTGGCCTTCAGCAGGTACGCCGCCATCATCGGCGTGACCAGCCGCGCGACGAGCAGCGACGCCAGCACCGCCACCGACGCGACGATGCCGAACTGGCGGAAGATCAGCCCCGGGATGCCGCCCATGAAAGCCGTCGGCAGGAACACCGCCACCAGCGTGAAGGTGGTCGCGATCACCGCCATGCCGATCTCGTCGGCCGCTTCCATCGCCGCCTGGAACGGCGTCTTGCCCATGTGCAGGTGGCGCTCGATGTTCTCGATCTCGACGATCGCATCGTCCACCAGCATGCCCACGACCAGGGACAGCGACAGCAATGTCACGGTGTTCAGCGAGTAGCCGAGCAGGTACATCGCGCCGAACGTCGGGATGATCGACAGCGGCAGCGCGGTCGCGGAGGTCAACGTGGCGCGCGCATCGCGGAGGAACCACCACACGACCAGGATCGCCAGTACCGCGCCCTCGATCAGCAGGTGCATCGAGCCTCGGTAGTTGTCCTGGATCGGCTCGACGGTGTTGCTGGCCTCGGTGATGCGCGCCTCGGGATGCTGCGCGGAAAAGCGCCGGACCGCCGCGCGCACGTCCGCGGCCACTTGAACGTCCGAGAAGCCTTTGGAGCGCGTGATATGGAAACCGATCACCGGCTTGCCGTCGCGGAAGGCGCGTGTCGTGCGTTCGGCGTGGCTGTCGCTGATGCGGGCGATCTGGTCCAGTCGCACATGGCGCCCATCGGCCAGCGGGATCGTGATCGCGGCCACCTCTTCCGGCGTGCCCACGGTCGCGATCGTGCGCGTCGCCTGGCGCTGACCGCCGACGTTGCCCTGGCCGCCGGAAGATTCGGTCTGCACCGACTTCAGGCGCGACGACACGTCGGACGGCGTGACGCCGAGTCCGGCCATCAAGGTGGGCGCCAGGTCGACATGCACCTCCCGGTCGATGCCGCCGACCCGTGCCACCGAACCCACGCCGCGGACCGCCCGCATCGCCTTGCCGATGTTGTTGTCGACGAACCAGGACAGGTCCTGCTCGTCGAGCTGATCCGATGCCACCGTGAAGGTGAGGATCGCCGAGCCGCTGGTGGTCACCTTCGACACGGTGGGCGAGTTCATGCTCGATGGCAGCTCGGCACGCGCGCTGTCGACAGCGTTGCGCACTTCGCTGAGGGCCTCCTCGCTGTCCTTGTCGAGCGTGAAGCTCACGCTGATCGACACCGTGCCCTGGGTGATCGTCGTGGTGATGTGGTCGAGCAAGCGCAACGAGGCGAGTTTGTCCTCGATCTTGCGCGCCACTTGGGTCTCGAGCTGCGATGGCGCCGCCCCCTCGAGGGTGGCCGACACGGTGATGGTGGGCAGGTCCATGTCCGGGAAGTCCTGGATCTGCAGGCGCTGGAAGCCGATCAGGCCCAGCACGGTGAGCAGCAGGAACACCAGGACCGACGGGACCGGGTTGCGGATGGACCAGGCCGAGACGTTCACTTGGCGGCCCCCATCGCGTTCGACGATGCGGCACTGGCCACGACGCGGACCAGCGCCCCCTCGGACAGGAAGCCGCCGCCCTTGGCCACCACGCGGGTCGCCGCGTCCAGCCCGGCGGTCACCTCGACACGGCCTTCCCGTCTCCGCCCGGTGGTGACCACATGGCTCGCCACCTTGCCGTCGCGGCCGACGGTGTGCACATAGGCCCGGCCGTCCCGCAGGACCACCGCGGTTTCCGGCAGGGTCAGCGCCGGCTGGGCGGGCAGCTCGATCGTGCCGCTCGCGAACACGCCGATCCGGGCGGGGCCGTCCGCCGCGAGGCCGACGTAGGCGATGCCGCGGCCGGTCGTGGTGCTGAGCGTCGGCGACACCAGGCGAACCTTGCCGGTGACCGTCTGTCCGCCCGGCAGCTGGACCCGCGCCACCTGGCCTTCGCGCACCGAGGCGAGCTGCCGCGCATCGAGTTCGGCACGCCAGTCGATGCGGCCTTGGCGGATCAATCGGTACAGTTCGGTGCCCACACTGGCCACGTTGCCGACGATGCCGGATTTGGACGCGACGATGCCGGCGTCGGGTGCGACGATGCGCGTCTGGGACAGCTTCAGCCGCGCGCTCTGCAGGTCGGCCTCGGCGGACGCGAGCGACGCCCGGGCGGTCGCTTCGTTGGCGCGGTACTCGTCGAGCTTTTGCGGCGCAATCGCCCCCGACACGTCGACGGCCTGGGCGCGCTTCAGGTTGCCCGCGGCCTGCTGCAGGCTGGCCGCGGACTGCGCCACGAGCGCTTCTTGCTTGGCCAGCTCGGCACGCACCGTGCTGTCGGCCAGCAGGGCCAGCAGTTGGCCCTTCGTCACCCGTTCGCCGATGTTGACGCGGAGCTCGGCGATGCGCAGCCCGCCGGTCTCGGGGCTGATGACCACCTCCTCCCAGGCGGCGACCGCGCCACTGGCCAGCAAGGTCTGCGGCCAGCGGCGGGTCTCGGGGGCGACGACTTCGACGGTCAGGGCCGCCGCCTGGCTGTCGGTCGGTGTGGCGGTCGCCGCGCTGGCCGGGCCGGGGCCGGGGCCCGGGCCGGGGCGGCGGCCGATGATCGCGACGACGACGGCCACGGCGACCAGCACCGCGACGATCCAGGCGGTTCGTCTCTTGATGTTCTTCATTCTGATGTTTGCCCGGATGCCAGGCTGCGCGGCGGGGACACGGGCGACTCGCGGTCCCAGCCGCCGCCGAGCGCCTTGTACAGGGTGATCCAGTAGGTAACCTGATCACGTTGCAGCCCGATGAGCTCGAGCTGCGCCGACAGCGACTGCCGGCGCGCTTCCTCGAAGGTGAGCAGGCTGATGGTGCCGGCGCGCCGTTCGGCCTCGGCACCGACGAGATAGCGGCGATATTCCTCAGCCGCTTGTTCGGCCTGCACGACGCGACGGTTCGCGTCGTCCAGCCCGATCAACGCCTGCTCCACCTCCTTCACCGCGTTGCGGACCGCGTCACGCCATTGCGCGTAGGCGATTTCCTGGCTGGCGCGCGCCGACGCCACGGCCGCCCGGCGCGAACCGCCATCGAACAACGGGACCGACAGCGACGGGCCGAACGACCAGGTGGTGAAGGGATTGCCGCCGGTGACGGACAGGCCGATGGAACCCCCGAGCTGCACGCTCGGATACAGGTCGGCCTGCACCACGCCGATCTCGGCGCTGGCGGCCGCCAGGTCGCGCTCGCGCGAGGCGATGTCCGGCCTCTGTCGCAGCAGCTGTGCGGGCACGCTCTGCACCGCGAAGCCGGGCGTGCGGGGCAGCGCGCTGCCCGCGCCGGCCAACAGCGCCTTCAGCTCGCCGTCCGGCAGGCCGGTCAGGTCGGTGAGCGCCTTCACCAGCCCTTCGCATTGCGAGCGCTGGGAGATCAGCGACGACGTCGTGCTGGCCCGCGTCGCGCGGGCGAGGGCGCCGTCGGTGCTGGGGCTCAGGCCGGCACGCACCAGCGATTCGGTTGCCTGGGCAGTCTGCTCGATCGAGACCAGCTCCTGCTCGTAGATGTCGACCAGCAACCCGCAGGCGCGGTACTCGACATAGTTCGAGGCGACTTCGGCCGCCAGCGTGACGCGGGCATCGTGCCAGTCGCTCTGGCGCGCCTCCACCTGCGCCTGGGCCGATTCGACCTTGCGGCGCACCTTGCCGAAGAGGTCGAGCTCCCAGGACGCATCGACGCTGGCGGCACGTGTGGTACCGGTGCCGACCGTGCGCTGTCGGGACCGCGAGACCGACAGGTTGCCGCTGACCGAGGGCACCGTGCCGGCGCTGGCACTGGCCAGCGTCGCGCGGGCCACCTCCACGTTGCCCCAAGCGACGGCCAGGGTGGGGCTGTCCTGCTCCGCCGCCTGCTGCAGGCGCGCCAGCACCGGATCGTCGAACTGCCGCCACCATTCACCGAGCCGTTGCACACTGCCGCCGTGGGGCGTGGGGACGGACCACTGTGCGGGCGTTTCGGCGACGGGTGCCCGGTAGTCCGGGCCCACCGCTGCACATCCGGCCAGGGCAACATGCACGGCCATCAAAGCCAGCTTCTTGGGCACGCAGATCGGTTTGAAAAGGTGGGGGGACATGCCATGCGACTCGTGCATGAAATTCTAGGAAACGGTTTGGAGTCTCCGGCGGTCGGAGGCGTTAAGTTGGGTTAAAAAGCGGGGTGCAGCAGCCACCGGCAGCCGGCGCTGCGACACTTCAATGCCATGACGCTCCGGGTGCTTCTGGTCGACGATGACGTCGAGTTGACCGCCATGCTGTCGCAATACCTCCAGCGGGAGAGCTTCGACGTCCATGCGGTACAAGACGGCGACGCAGGGGTGCGCGAGGCCACGACCGGGCAGTACTCGATCGTCGTGCTCGACGTGATGATGCCCGGCCTGTCCGGCATGGAGGCCTTGAGACGCATTCGACTGGCCACCCCGGTGCCGGTCTTGATGCTGACTGCCCGCGGCGACAACGTCGACCGCATCGTCGGCCTGGACATGGGCGCGGACGACTACGTGCCGAAACCGTGCACGCCCGGGGAGCTCGTCGCACGCATCCGCGCCATCCTGCGCCGCACGCAGCCAGCGGGGACGTCGATCGACGCGTCCGGTGACGGATCCGGCGCGCCCTCCGTCCAGAGCGGTCCGCTCGTGCTCACACCGGGCAGCCGCACGGCCACTTGGCAAGGGATGCCGCTGGCGCTCACGGGCACCGAGTTCAACCTGCTCGAGGTGCTGACCCGGCATGCCGGGCAACTGGTCAGCAAGGAGGCGCTCTCGCTGCAGGCCTTCGGGCAGCCGCTGGCCCGCTTCGACCGCCGCATCGACGTGCACATCAGCAGCATCCGGCAGAAGCTGGGCGCCCGCCCGGACGGGAGGCCGTGGATCCAGAGCGTGCGGGGCAGGGGCTATCAACTGCTGCAAGGACCCGAGCACCCGTGAGCGACCGATACCCGGGACGGCTGTTCTGGAAACTGCTGCTGGCGCTGTGGGTCAGCGTGCTGCTGTCGATCGTCGCCGCCATCGCCTACCTGCGCACCGGCGGCTCGATCGGTCCGGCGCCGCCGCCCATCGCCACCGTCGGACCGTTGCCGGTGGTCCCGTTGGTCACCGGCATGGTGACCATGTTGGTCGCTGGCGTCGCGGTGGCCTGGTACCTGGCGGTGCCGCTGCGGCATCTGCGGCGCGGCTTGCACGAAGTGGCGCAAGGCCGGTTCGAGGCGCGGGTCGGGCCCCTGCTGCAGGGGCGCCGCGACGAGCTCGCCGGTCTGGCGGAGGACTTCGACCGCATGGCCGCCCAGCTCGAGCAACTGACCCGTTCCCGCCAGATCCTGCTGCACGACATCTCGCACGAGATTCGTTCGCCGCTGGCACGCATCCAGGCCGCCGTCGGGTTGCTGCGCCAGGACCCGTCCCAGACCGAGTCAATGGTCGACCGCATCGAGCGCGAGAGCCGTCGCATGGACGCGCTGGTCGAGGAACTGCTGGTCCTTCACAGGCTCGAGGCGGCGCCGGACAGCTGGGCCGTCGACACCGTGGACGTGCTCGACCTGCTGCACGCGGTGGCCGAGGATGCCGACTTCGAGGCCAGTGCGACCTCGCGCCGGGTCCACATCGTGGCGCCCGGCGAATTCGTGTCTCGTTGCCACGGCGACCTGCTCCATCGGGCCTTCGAGAACGTCGTGCGCAACGCCGTCAAGTACACCGCGCCGGGGACCGTCGTCGAGGTGCAGGCCCGCTGCGGCAGCACCGGCGACGAGCTGGTCATCACGGTGGCCGACCGCGGTCGCGGTGTGCCGCAGGCGTCGTGGGCCCTGATGTTCGAACCGTTCACGCGGCTGGAAGCCTCCGCCTCGAAACGCGGCGTGGGACTGGGACTGGCCATCGCTCGGCGCGCGCTGGCTGTCGACGGCGGCACGATCGAGGCGTCGCATCGAGAGGGCGGCGGCCTTCTGATGACGATTCGAGTGGCGCGTGCGCCGCGGCAGCAGGGCGGTTGACGATCCGGCTCCTTCGACGCGGCGCTGTTGGGACGCGCAGGGGAGAGGCCCGCACCGCGCCCGCATTGAAGAGAGCAGTGCTGCGGAATGCCGCTCAGAGCAAGCAGCAGGTGACGGCGGTTGCGCTTGGCAGCCAGGGTCGTCACCGCGCACCAAGCCGAGGAAGAACCGGCTCGGTCGCGGTGCGGATCGCACCCAGATTGCGCAATGCGTATTCAGAAAGCCTTTTGAATACGCAAAGCAATAGAAATAGGTAAAAACTAGATGACATTGCGCAGAAAGCGCTCCTAGAATCGCGTCCATTCGCAGCCCGCACCCCGTCCGCCATGCCCACCGCCCCTCCGACCGACGCCGAGCCACATGTCCTCGCGAAGTCCCTGCGCTGGTGGGACGGTGTCGCGCTGACGCTGAGCCTGCCGGCCGCGCTGTTCGTCAGCCTCGGGTATTCGGTGGGCACGCTGGGTGCGTGGGCTGCGCTGCTGCTGTGGGGGCTGATTGCCGCGATGGCTGTGCTGCACAACCGGCTGTACGCCGAGATGGGTGCCATGTTCAGCGACAAGTCGGGCGGCATCGCGCTGTATGCCAGCGAGGCCTGGCGCACGCGGCTGCCGGCGCTGGCGCCGCTGGCCACCTACGCCTACTGGTTCGCCTGGGCCACCGCGCCGGCGATCTGGGGCCTGACGGTGGCGCAGATCCTCACCACGCAGTGCTGGCCCGAGGCCCACGCCACGCTCGACCTGGGCCTGCTGCGGCTCGAGCTGCCGCAGCTGGTGGCACTGGCGGTGGCGCTGCTGTCGTGGGCGCTGGCGATGGTGCAGCTGCGCTTCGCGATGGGGCTGATGACGCTGGCCGGGCTGGGGCTGGCCGGGCTGGTGCTGCTGTACGGGGCCGCCGCGCTGCTGGGCCCGCACTGGAGCGCGGCGAGTTTCGGCTGGCGCCTGCCGGCCGGTGCCACCGGCCTGCGCCATGCGCTGGCGTGGCTGTTCGTGATGGCCTGGTCGGCCTACGCGGTGGAGGCGGCGGCCTCGTTCATCCCCGAGTTCCGCGACACCGTGGCCGACACACGCCGCGCGCTGCGGGTCTCGGCGCTCTGGCTGCTGGGGGTGTGCCTGCTGGCGCCGCTGGCGATCACCGGGCTGGTCGGCGAGCCGCTGATGGGCCAGCAGCCCGACGGCTTCCTGCAGCGTGGCATCCAGCTGCTGTTCGGCGGCGGCGCCGGCCTGGTCACCGGCGTGCTGGTGTTCGGCGTGCTGCTGCTGTCGGTGATGGGCACCGCCGATGCTGGCCGCGCGCTGTACCAGAGCGCCTGCGACGGGTTGACGGTGCGCCAGTTCGCCCGCCTGAACCGCCACGGCGTGCCGGCGCGGGCGATCACGCTGCAGCTGCTGATCAACGGGGTGCTGGTGCTGGTCGTGGGCAACGCGCTGGCGGTGATCGTGGCCGGCAATGTCGGCTACGTGCTGGCGCACCTGCTGGCGGTGTCGGGCTTCGTCGTGCTGCGCAAGGACCGCCCCACCGCGCCGCGGCCCATCCGCCTCGGCCCGGCCTGGCCGGTGGTGGCGCTGCTGCTGACCGGCTTCGATGCAGTGATCCTGGTGGCCGGGCTGACCGGCGCATCGATCACCGGCTACGGCGGCGCCAAGGAAGTGGCCATCGCGCTGGGGGTGCTGGCGCTGTCGCAGGGGCTCTACCAGGTGCGCCGCTGGCAGGACCGCCACCGCCACCCGGCCGACGCTCCCCCGCGCGGCCAGCCGCTGCCTCCCTGAAGCCCCGCCAACGCCAGCCCTCGCGACCCCGGTGTTGAGCCGGCCTTCGCCGCCCCTTCGGGCCGGTGCCGGCGCAGCCTTGCCCGGTGGCCCCCGAACCCTCCGCGTTTCCCGTTTCGAACGAGCCCTTGATGACCTCCCTTGCGCTTCCCTCGTGGCCCGGCCAGCGCCCGGTCGCGGTGTCCTTCACCTTCGATGTCGATGCAGAGGCCGGCTACCTGGGCGAAAGCCCGAGCTATGCACGCCGCCTCACCAGCCTGTCCGAAGGCCGGTTCGGCGTGACCCGCGGCGTGCCCCGTGTGCTCGAGCTGCTGGGCCGCCACGGCATCCCGGCCACCTTCTTCGTGCCCGGCCACACCGCGGCGTCGCACCCCGGGCTGGTCGAACGATTGCTCGCGGCCGGCCACGAGGTCGGCCACCACGGCCATCTGCACCTGCGCAGCGACAAGGCCTCGCACGCCGCGCAGGTCGACGAGATCGAATTCGGCCTGGCCGCGCTGGCGCGGGCCGGCGCCCCGAAGCCGACCGGCTACCGCTCGTCGTCGTGGGAACTGACCCCCGAGACCTTCGCACTGCTGGTGCAACACGGCTTCACCTACGACTCCAGCTGCATGGGCGACGACCGCCCGTACCTCGAACACTGCGGCGACGCCTCGATCCTCGAGCTGCCGGTGCACTGGTCGCTCGACGACTACCCGATGTTCGGCTGGACCATCGACCACGGCGGCAACTTCACCGCGCCACCGGTGCTGTTCGACGGCTGGAGCGCCGAATACGCGTCGGCGCGGCGGGAGCGCCGCCACACCAGCTTTACGATGCACCCCGAGGTGATCGGCCGCGCCGCACGCTTCGAGCAGCTCGAACGGTTCGTCGAGCGGCTGGTGGCCGATGGCGACGTGTGGTTCGCACGCCTCGACCAGGTGGCCACCCACGTGCTGTCACAGGAGGCCGCATGACGCCGCGCCACTTCCGCTCCACCGTCACCGACCCGGCCGAGCGCGGCCGCGAGTTCGGCGGGCACCATGCGGCGCTGCTGAAACGCGGGGTCGAGCGCTACAGCGCGCTGTTCGCCCGCGCCGCGCGCCGGCCCTACGACCTGCATCAACTGGGCACGCAGGCCCTGGCGCAGATCGCCGCGTTTGCGCCGCCGCTGCATGCCGAGATCCTCGGCATGGCCGCAGGCGCCGGGCTCGACGCCGCGCTGATCGGCGCGATCAACGCCCGCACCGAGATCCTGGCCTATGTCGGCGCGCAGCTGCGCGGCGAGTGTTCGACCGTGGTCAAGGTCGATGCCTTCGGCAGCGCACCGGTGTGCGTGCAGACCTGGGACTGGTACGCGGAGTTCGCCGACCAGTGGCTGGTGTGGGAGATCCCGCAGGCCGACGGCGGGTTGACGACGACCGTCACCGAGATCGGCATCGTCGGCAAGGCCGGGGTCAACCGGCGCGGCCTGGGCGTGCACTTCAACATCCTGCACCACGCCGCCGACGGCCAGACCATCGGCGTGCCGGTGCATGTGCTGGCTCGCTGGATGCTCGACACCCAGGACGACCTGGCGCAGGCGTTGCAGCTGCTGCAGTCGGCCGCGGTGTCGGCGTCGACCTCGCTGACGGTGATCGGCGTGGTCGAGCGCGCCAGCGCCGCGGTGTCGGTGGAGCTCCACCCGGGCGGGCCGGGGTGGGTGTTCCCGGCCGCCGACGGCCTGCTGGTGCACACCAACCACTTCCTGTCGTCGCCCGGCCGCGATGGCGACACCGAACCGCGCAACTACCCCGACACGCTGCTGCGCCACGACCTGCTGGTGCGCCGCCTCAGCCAGCGGCCGCAGCTCACCGCCGCGCAGATGCTCGACGCGCTCGACAGCCATCTCGGCAGCACCGGCGCGCTGTGCTGCCACCCCGATCCGCACGCACCGGTCACCGGCCAGTACGCCACGCTGGCCAGCATCGTGATCGACGTGGCCGCCGGCACCCTGCAGGCGCTGCCCGGCGGGCCCTGCGAGGTGCGTGCGCTGCTGGCCTGATTCCAGAACCATCGTTTTCATCGAAGGATTCCCCGTGCTCAAGCTCCAACGCCTGGACAACCTCGACATCCTCACGACCGACGTGCAGCGCCTGGTCGACTTCTACCACGGCACCCTCGGCCTGCCGTTCTACCTGCCGTACCAGCCCGAGCAGCACTGGGCCTCGATCCAGGCCGGCGATGTCACGCTGTACCTCTTCCGCACCGAGGACACCACGCCGGTGCCGCGCCGCACTGCGGTCAACCTGAAGGATCGGCCGGGTTTCGACTCGTTCGCGTTTGCGGTCGACGACCTCGACGCGGCGATGGCCGCGCTCGACGGCCGTGTCGAGTGGGTGACGCCGGCACTGATCGAGTGGCAGCACCCGAGTGGCACGCACTACCGCTACCGGCCGATGTTCGACCCGGACGGCAACATGCTGTACGTGACCGAGCCGCACAAGGTGGTCGCATGAGCGCCCCTGCTGCACGCCCGGCGCCGGCCGCGGTGCTGGCGCTGTCGCCCACGGCCGGCCGGCTCGACGGCCGCGTCGCGCTGGTCACCGGCGCCGGCCGCGGTGCCGGCCGGGCCCATGCCCGGTTGCTGGCGCTGCGCGGGGCCGCGGTCGCCGTGGCCGACATCGACGCCGAGCTCGCGCACGAGACCGCCGCGCTGATCGAACAGGCCGGTGGCCGTGCGCTCGCACTGGCGGCCGACATCACGCTGCGTTCGCTGGCCGAGGACCTGGTGCAACGGGTCACCCGCACGCTCGGCGGCCTCGACATCCTGGTGCACAACGCCGGGCTGATCTACTCGATGACCGGCCTCGAGGCCACCGACGACGCCGACTTCGACCGCCTGCTGGCGATCAACGTGCACGCGCCGCTGTACCTGACCCGCGCCGCGCTGCCGGCGCTGCGCCGCAGTGCCGCCGCGCGCGTGATCTTCATCAACTCGCAGTGGGGCCAGGTGCCCGACGGCCATTCGTACGGCTACATGGTGGCCAAGGCCGCGCAGCTGGGGCTCATGAAGACGCTGGCCAAGGAGTTCGTGCGCGAGGGCATCCTGGTCAACGCGATCACGCCCGGTGCCATCCTGACCCGCATGGTGCCCGACGAGTACGTGGCCGCCGAACAGGCCGCGATCCCGCTCGGCCGGCTGGCGCATCCCGAGGAGATCGCCAGTGCGGTCGCCTTCCTGGCCTCCGACGAGGCCGCCTTCATCACCGGCCAATCGCTGCCCGTCAATGGCGGTGCGCTGGTCGTGGGCATTTGATTCCAGGAGAACTCCCGTGTCTGCACGTCTTCCCCTGCGTGTGCAAGCCGAACAGGCAATGCGCCGCCAATGGTTCCCGGTCGCCCGTTCGGTCGACCTGGCCACGCCGCAGTCCGCCACCCTGCTGGGCGAGCGCCTGGTGGTGTGGCGCACCGCCGCCGGCCAGGCGGTGGTGCAGGAGGCCCGCTGCCCGCACCGCGGCGCCGACCTCGCGCTCGGCCAGGTGCATGGCGACAGCATCGGCTGCCCGTACCACGGCTGGCGGTTCAGCGCCGCCAGCGGCCGCTGCAGCCACGTGCCCTCGCTCGAGGACCCCTCGCGCATCCCGCCGGCCGCCGCGGTGCGCAACTACCCGGTGCAGGAGCGTTACGGCCATGTCTGGACCGCGCTGGAAGATCCGGCGCTGCCGCTGTACGACCTGGCCGAATGGCGGGACCTGGAACTCGACTGGCTCGCCGCCGAGCCGCTGCATTCGCCCACCGGCGTCGCGGTGGCGGTGGAGAACTTCGGTGACGTGGCCCACTTCGCCTTCATCCACCGCACGATGATGGGCCAGATGCCCTGCGTGGTCGAGCCGCTGCTGGTGCGCCGCGACGGCCTCGATGTCTGGATGGACCGGCCGCTGCAGGCCAGCACCGGCGACTGGGCGCAGGACGGCGACTGCATGATGCACTACCACATCGTCGCGCCCGGCCTGGTGGCGATCACCTACGACTACGAGAAACTCGGCAAGCGCATCGTCGTCGGCTTCCCGTCGCCGGTGGCCTACGACGACGTCAAGATCTTCTGGGGTGTGGCCAACGACCGGGGCTACCGGGGCGAGGACCTGCAGGAATGCCTGCGCATCGAGGAGCTGCTGTACCTCGAGGACCTGCCGACCGCCGCCAGCATCCGCCCGCGCGAGATCGACTGGGACGGCCAGCATGTCGAACACTCGGTGCCGGCCGACCTGTACACGCTGAGCTACCGGCGCGCGTTCCGCGAGTTCATCGACCGCGCGAACGCTGCCGCCGACGCCGTGTCTTCGGGAGCCCCGGCGTGAGTACCCCCGGCGGCAGCCTGTTCGACGTGCAGGTCACCGCGCTGCGGCTGGAGGCCGAGGGCGTGGTGTCGCTCGAGCTGCAGGCGCCCGACCGCGCCGCGCTGCCAGCGTGGGGCCCGGGCGCGCATGTCGACCTGCTGCTGCCATCGGGCACGCTGCGCCAGTATTCGCTGTGCGGTGACCCCGACGACCGCCGCCGGCTGCGCCTGGCGGTGCTGCTGGAGCCGCAGGGCCGGGGTGGCTCGCGCGAGGTGCACCAGCTGCGTTGCGGCCAGCGGCTGCAGGTGCGTGGCCCGCGCAATGCCTTCGTGCTGGCGCCGGCGCCGGCCTACCAGTTCGTCGCCGGTGGCATCGGCATCACGCCGATCCTGGCGATGGCACGCGCCGCGCAGCGCGCCGGCGTGCCGTGGCGGCTGGTCTACGGCGGGCGCAGCCGCGCCTCGATGGCCTTCGTCGACGAGTTGCACCGGCTCGGTGGCGATGCGGTCACGCTGGTGCCGGCCGACGAACAGGGTCCGCTCGACCTGCAGCGACTGGTCGCGACCGCTGCCCAAGGTGTGCCGACCTATGCCTGCGGCCCGGGGGGCCTGCTCGATGCGCTGGGCAGCTGTTTTGCCGCCGCCGGGCTGGGCGCGCAGCTGCATGTCGAACGTTTTGCGCCGCCCGCGCCACCACGGCCCGCCGCGGGGACCGCCCCGCTGCAGGTGCGCCTGGCGCGCAGCGGCACGGTGGTGCCGGTGCTGCCCGAGCAGTCGATCCTGGCCGCGCTGCGCAGCGCCGGCCACACGGTGCCGTCGTCGTGCGAGCAGGGCATCTGCGGCCAGTGCGAAACCCGCGTGCTGGACGGCGTGCCCGAGCACCACGACCAGCTGTTGACGGATGGCGAACGGGCCCGCGGCGACGTGATGATGCTGTGCGTCTCGCGTGCCTGCACCCCCACCCTGACCCTCGACCTCTAAAGAAGAGAAACCGAGCCATGCCCTCCCGTCCCCTCATCGGCATCACCGCGGACCGCTGGATGCGCGAGCTGCACTGGACCCACAGCGTCGGCGAGAAGTACATCGCCGCGGTGGTCGATGGTGCCGGCGCGCTGGCGCTGTTGCTGCCCGCGCTGGGCGAGCGCCAGCCGTTCGACGCCGTGCTCGACGCGGTCGACGGCCTGCTGTTCACCGGCAGCCCGTCGAACGTCGAGCCGCACCACTACGGCGGCCCGGCCAGCGCACCCGGCACGCTGCACGACCCCGCGCGCGACGCCACCACGCTGCCGCTGATGCGCGCCGCGGTCGCGCGTGGCGTGCCGGTGCTGGCGATCTGCCGCGGCTTCCAGGAAATGAACGTGGTCTTCGGCGGCACGCTGCACCAGCGCGTGCACGAGGTGCCCGGCCTGGCCGACCACCGCGAGGACGACAGCGCGCCGCTGGAGATCCAGTACGGCCCGGCGCACCCGGTGCAGCTGACCGCCGGCGGCCGGCTGCAGCGGCTCAGCGGCCTGGCCGAGGCCACCGTCAACTCGGTGCACGGCCAGGGCATCGAACGGCTCGGCGCCGCGCTGCGGGTCGAGGCGGTGGCGCCCGACGGCCTGGTCGAGGCGATCAGCGTCGCCGATGCACCGGGCTTCGCGCTCGGCGTGCAGTGGCACCCCGAGTGGCGCCATGCCGAGCAGCCGCTGTCGCGAGCCCTCTTGCGTGCCTTCGGCGACGCCTGTCGCGAGCGGCAGCGGGCGCGCCTGGCACCCCACCCGGAGACCTGCTGATGGACACCCCCCGTACCTTCGAACAGTGGTCGGCCTGGGCCACGAGGCTGCCGATCGAGGGCCGTGCCTTCATCGACGGCGCCTACGCCGACGCCGCCTGCGGCGCCACCTTCGCGTGCCTGAGCCCCATCGACGGCCGCCGGCTCGCCGCGGTGGCCGACAGCGGCGCCGCCGACGTCGACCGCGCGGTGGCCGCGGCGCGCCGCAGCTTCGAGGCCGGCACCTGGGCGCAGCGCAACCCGCGCGAGCGCAAGGCGGTGCTGCTGCACTGGGCGGCGCTGCTGCGTGAACACCGCGACGAGCTGGCGCTGCTCGAAAGCCTGGACGCCGGCAAGCCGATCGCCGACACCACGACGGTGGACGTGCCGGGCGCGGCCTACTGCCTCGAATGGTTCGCCGAGGCGATCGACAAGGTCGGCGGCGAGGTGGTGCCGTGCGACCGGCACCTGGTCGGCCTGGTGACCCGCGAACCGGTCGGCGTGGTGGCCGCGGTGGTGCCGTGGAACTTCCCGCTGCTGATGGCGGCGTGGAAGTTCGCCCCGGCGCTGGCCGCCGGCAACAGCGTGGTGCTGAAGCCGTCGGAGAAGTCGCCGCTGACCGCGATCCGCGTCGCCGCGCTGGCCCAGCAGGCCGGGCTGCCGGCGGGGGTGTTCAACGTGCTGCCCGGGGGCGCCGAGCCGGGCCGCCTGCTGGCGCTGCACCCCGATGTCGACTGCCTGGCCTTCACCGGCTCGACCGCGGTGGGCAAGCAGATCCTGCAGGCTGCCGGCCAGTCGAACCTCAAGCGCGTCTGGCTGGAGCTGGGCGGCAAGTCGCCCAACATCGTGCTGGCCGACTGCGCCGACCTCGACCGCGCCGCCGCGGCCGCCGCCGGCGCGATCTTCTACAACATGGGCGAGATGTGCACTGCCGGCTCGCGGCTGCTGGTGCACCGCAGCGTCAAGCAGGCGCTGCTCGACAAGCTGCTGGCCGCCGTGCAGCGCTACCAGCCGGGCCATCCGCTCGACCCGGCCACCGCGATGGGCGCGATCATCGACGCGGCGCAGCTGCAGCGCGTGCTCGGCTACATCGAGGCCGGCCGCCAGGAGGCCCGGCTGCTGGCCGGCGGCACGCAGGTGCGGGCCGACAGCGGCGGCCACTACGTCGAGCCGACGGTCTTCGAGGCAGGGCCCGAGGCCCGCATCAGCCGCGAGGAGATCTTCGGCCCGGTGCTGAGCGTGATCACCTTCGACAGCGTCGACGAGGCGGTGCGGCTGGCCAACGACAGCGACTACGGCTTGGCCGCCGCGCTGTGGACCGCCGACCTGACCACCGCGCACGAGGTGGCGCGGCGGCTGCGGGCCGGCACCGTCTGGGTCAACTGCTACGACGAGGGCGGCGACATGAACTTCCCGTTCGGCGGCTACAAGCAGTCGGGCAACGGCCGCGACAAGTCGCTGCATGCGCTCGAGAAATACACCGAGCTGAAGTCGACCTTGGTCCGGTTGCGATGACGGCTTGACCTCACGGGGCCGACGGCCCCGCTCCCCCAACAAGAAGTTGCCCCGGACGACCGCCTCCCTCGGGAAGGCGGCGCGGCGGCGCTCGTCCCGAAGAAGAAGTCCCACGTCCCTACGTTCATTTGGCGGTCGATCAGACGGTCGATCCAGGAGCTTCGCCATGACATTCACACAGCAACTCATCGCCGCGCTGGCGGCCACGGCCTGCCTCGCCGGCGGCGTGCACGCGGCCCCCGCGGCCGACGAGGTGGCCCGGCTGGGCAAGGACCTGACGGCCAGCGGCGCCGAGAAGGCCGGCAACAAGGACGGCTCGATCCCCGCGTTCGCCGGCGCGCAGCCCGCGCCCGCCGGCTGGGCCTGGGGCAAGCCCCGGGGCGACTTCTGGAAGTACAAGGCCGACAAGCCGCTGTTCGTGATCGACGCGTCGAACGCCGACAAGTACGCCGACAAGCTGACCCCCGGCCAGCTGCAGATGCTCAAGCAGGTCAAGGGCTACACGATGCCGGTGTACACCAGCCGGCGCGAATGCGGCCTGCCCGACTTCGTCGCGCAGAACACGAAGGACGGCGCCGGCAAGGCATCGATCGGCAAGGACGGCTGGTCGCTCGAACACGCGACGCTGCCGGGCGTGCCGTTCCCGCTGCCGCAGACCGGCATCGAGGTGGTGTGGAACTGGCTCGTGCGCTACCAGAGCGCCGGCATGGAATGGCTCGACGGCATCGAATACGTCTCGCCGCGGCCGGGCAGCAACACGCCGATCGTCGTGCGCTTCAACCAGATCTACTACTTCCCGTGGGCCAAGGCCGGCAAGCACACGCCGCAGGACGAGGCCGGGATCCAGTCGGGCCTGTACTACGCCTACACCGAGCCGGCCGCGCTGGCCGGCCAGGGCATCACGCAGCGCTACTACTTCAGCAAGGACACCGACTCGTTCTACTACTTCACAGGCCAGCGCCGCGTGCGCCGCCTGCCGGCCTATGCCTACGACGCGCCGCTGATCGGCTACGAGAACCAGTACCCGGCCGACTCGCCGTTCGTCTTCTTCGGCAACCCCGACCGCTTCGACTGGAAGCTGGTCGGCAAGAAGGAGGTCTACATCCCGTACAACAGCTTCCCGATGCAGGGCTTCAACACCAAGCTGGCCGATGCCACCGGCCCGAACGCGGTGAACCCGGCGGTGCGGCGCTACGAGCTGCACCGCGTCTGGGAGGTCGAGGGCACGCTGAAGGCCGGCGTGCGGCATTCGACGCCGAAGAAGACGCTGTACGTCGACGAGGACAGCTGGCTGGTCGCGCTGGGTGACGACTACGACGCGCAGGGCAAGGTCTGGAAGCAGAAGGAGAACCACCTGGTGCCGCAGTGGGAGATCGGTGCCTGCGTGCCGGTGGCCGGCGTGTTCAACGACCTGGTCAACGGCCGCTACCTGCTCGACCAGACCGTGCTCGGCACCGGCAAGGACATCCGCTTCTTCCCGCCGTCGGTGCAGGACCCGCGCCTGAACGAAGGTTATTACACCGCCGAGAGCCTCGGCAAGGTCAGCGACCGTTGAGCCCGGAGCCTTTCCCCATGCCCCGTTCCTCCCTGATGCCGCTGGCCGCCGCCAGCGTCGGCCTGAGCCTCGGCGCCGCCCCCGCGCTGGCCTTCAACTTCACGCTCGACGAGCAGACCCAGGGCGCCTGGGTCACCAACGTCACCGCCGGTGTCGGCTTCCGTGCCAAGTCGGCCAACTGCAACCTGGTCGGCGACCCGAACGCCTCCGGTGCTGCCGGCTGCGGCGGCAACGTCAACACCGCGCAGTGGTCAAACGGCGACGACGGCAACATCAACTACCGCAAGGGCCAGGCCTACACCGGCTACCTGAGCGTCACCAGCGAGCTGCTGCTGACGCGGCCGGCCGACGGCCTGAAGTTCCTCGGCCGCGGCACCGCGCTGTACGACCCGCTGGCCAACCGCACCGAGCGCAGCGCGCTGTCGCGCGAGGCCAAGGACCAGATCGTGCACGAGGCCAAGGTGCTCGACCTGTGGGTGCAGAAGGACTTCCGCCTGTTCGACCGCGGCGCCTACCTGCGGCTGGGCAACCAGGTGCTGAACTGGGGCGAGAGCACGTTCGCGTCGGGCGGCATCAACGCCACCAACGCACTCGACTGGCAGAAGCTGCTGGTGCCGGGCACGCAGCTGAAGCAGGCGCTGCTGCCCGCGCCGATGCTGACCTTCGGCAGCGACATCGCCAGCGGCTGGTCGACCCAGGCCTACCTGCAGTTCGACTGGAACGCCAACCGCTACGCGCCGGTCGGTGGCTACTGGTCGGTGACCGACCTGTACGGCCGTGGCGCGACGGTGGGCTACACCGCCAACGAAAACTACAACGTCGGCGGCCTCGAGAACACCACCACGTCCACCGCCTACCCGTACACCACGGTGCGTCCGGGCCGCGATCCGCAGTTCGGCCTGCGGCTGAATTACAAGCCGAGTTGGACCGAGGCCAGCTTCTCGGCCTACTACCTGCACTACACCGACAAGGCGCCGGTGCTCACCTACCTGGCCGACGGCAGCGGCCAGTGGAGTTTCCTGAAGAACCGCCAGCTGTTCGGCCTGAGCAGCAACTTCACGCTGGGCGACTGGGCCGTCGGTGCCGAGGCCTCGTACCGGCCGCGCGACGCGGTGGCCCTGTCGCCGTGTTACGGCAGCGGCGGCGCGACCGACCTGAACAGCAACGGCATCTTCGGCGCCGACTGCGCGGCGTACACCGACCGCAAGAAGCTGCAGTTCGACGTCACCGCGCAGAAGTACCTGACCCGCTCCAGCGACCCGTGGCTGGCCGCGATCGCGGCCGACCAGGCCACGTTCACCGGCGAGCTGACCTGGATCCGCTACCCCGGCGTCTCTGACGGGGCGCAATATGGCCGCACGGTCGGCGGCCAGAGCGCCTACCAGGTGGTGCAGGCGGCCTACGGCTACTGGCTGCGCAACGATGCGACGCTGGGCACGATCGCCGCCGCGCAGGGCACCGCCAACTCCGGCGGGCTGGCGCTGGACTTCAACGCCACCTACGACGGCTCGCTGGTCCCCGGCTGGGCGGTGACCCCGGGGGTCACCTTCTACGCCTCGCTGTTCGGCTACACGCCGAGCTTCTCGGCCAACTACCTGAAGGGCGCGCGCTCGGCCAACCTCTACGTGCTGTTCAACCAGAACCCCGCGGTGTGGCAGGCCGGCGTCAACTACACCGCGTTCTGGGGCGGCAATGCGATCTCGCAGCCGTACTCCGACCGCAACACCCTCGGCGCCTTCGTGACCCGCAACTTCTGAAGCCCGGCCCCGGCCCGCGGGCCGGGGCTTCATTCACGCTTCGCAGGATAGACCGTGCTGAACCGCATCCTCCCCGGCCTGGAGCACAGGCTGTTCACCTACCGCACGCCGGTGCTGGCGCTGCTGGCACTGCTGACGCTGGTGATGGCCTTCTTCGCGCGCCAGCTGCAGATGGACGCCGGCTTCGACAAGCAGATCCCCACCGATCATCCCTATGTCGAGGTGTTCCACCAGTACCGCGCCGAGCTGTTCGGCGCCAACCGCCTGACCGTCGTGGTGCGGGCCCGCCAGGGCACGATCTGGACCGCGGCCGGCCTGAAGAAACTCTACGACGCCACCCAGGCCGTCACGCTGCTGCCCAACATCGACCGGCTCGGCGTGCAGTCGCTGTGGACGCCGAACAGCTTCGTGACCCAGATCACCGAGGAGGGCTTCAGCTCCGACCAGGTGATCCCGGCCACCGTGACCCCCGAGGCGCTGACGCCCGAGGTGATCGCGCGCATCCGCCAGACCGCGCGCGGCGGCGGGCTGGTCGGCTCGCTGGTCTCGCGCGACGAGGCCGGCGCGATGATCACCGCCGAGCTGGCCGAGGTCGATGCCGACGGCCACCGCATCGACTACGTGGCCTACAACCACCTGCTCGAGCAGCGGCTGCGCCAGCCGTTCGAGGACGCCGGCTTCGAGGTGCAGATCATCGGCTTCGCCAAGCAGATCGGCGACATCGCCGACGGCGCCAAGTCGGTGACCACCTTCTGCGGCATCGCGCTGCTGCTCACCGGCCTGGCGGTGTACGGCTACTGCCGTTCGCTGCGTTTCACGCTGCTGCCCATCGTCTGCTCGCTGGCCTCGCTGGTGTGGCAGTTCGGCAGCCTGCGGCTGCTGGGCTACGGGCTCGATCCGCTGGGCGTGCTGGTGCCGTTCCTGGTGTTCGCGATCGGCGTGTCGCACGGCGTGCAGCAGGTGCACTGCATCGTGCGCGAGATCGCGCACGGCAAGTCACCGATGGCGGCCGCGCGCAGCAGCTTCAGCGGCCTGCTGGTGCCCGGCACGCTGGCGCTGGCCACCGCGTTCGTGTCGTTCGTCACGCTGCTGCTGATCCCGATCCCGATGATCCGCGAGCTGGCGATCACCGCATCGCTGGGGGTGGCGTTCAAGATCGTCACCAACCTGGTGATGCTGCCGCTGGCGGCCTCGTACCTGCACTTCAGCCCGGACTTCGCCGCACGCGCGATGCAGACGCAGGACCGCCGCGCCCGCTGGCTGCAGCCGCTGGCGCGGCTGGCCCGGCCGCGCAACGCCGTGCTGGTGCTGCTGGCGGTGGCCGCGGTCTCGACGGTCGCGGTGTGGCAGAGCCGGCACCGCGTGATCGGCACACTGCAGGCCGGCGCGCCCGAGCTGCGCCCCGAGGCCCGTTTCAACCGCGATGCGGTGTCGATCGTGCGCAGCTTCGACCTCGGGCTCGACTGGCTGTCGGTGGTGGTCGAGGCGCCGCCGGGCTCGTGCGACAACCCGGCCGTCGGCGTGTTCGGCGACGAACTGGTGCGGGCGCTGCGCGATGTGCCGGGCGTGGTGTCGATCGCGTCGTACGCCGACAGCCTGCGCACCTACAACGAGGGCTACAACGAAGGCAACCCGAAGATGAACGTGGTGCCGATCGACAGCGGCAACGTCGCCAGCCTCAGCACCGAGATCGGCCGGGTGCGCGGGTACCTGAACAAGGACTGCAGCATGACCGCGGTGCACCTGTACCTGACCGATCACAAGGCCACGACGATCAACACCGTGATCGACGCGGTGCGGGCCTTCGATGCCACGCACCCGACCCCCGGCCTGCGCCTCCGGCTGGCGGCCGGCAACGCCGGCGTGCTGGCGGCGACCAACGACGCGGTGGAACACAGCGAGCTGCCGATGATGCTGTACGTCTATGCCGCGATCGCGGCGCTGGTCGGGCTGGTCTACCGCGACTGGCGCGCCATCATCGCCTGCTGCCTGCCGCTGACTGTGGGCACCTTCATCGGCTACTGGTTCATGAAGGAGGCGCAGATCGGCCTGACCGTCGCCACGCTGCCGGTGATGGTGCTAGCCGCCGGCATCGGCGTCGACTACGCCTTCTACATCTACAACCGCCTGCAGGCCCACCTGGCGGCCGGCCGGCCGATCGGCGAGGCCGTCGCGCGGGCGCTGCAGGAGGTCGGCATGGCGACCATCTTCACCGCGATCACGCTGGCCATCGGCGTGGCCACCTGGAGCTTTTCGGCGCTGAAGTTCCAGGCCGACATGGGCCAGCTGCTGTCCTTCATGTTCATCGTCAACCTGGTGATGGCGATGACCGCGCTGCCGGCACTGGCGGTGCTGTTCGAACGCTGGGTGCCACGGCGTGGCCCGGTGCGCGCGCCCGCGTTCAGCCATTGACATCCCGGAGCACGATGATGAAAACGATCCTGTGGGCCCTGCTGCTGGCGCTGGTCGCCGGCATCGCGCAGGCCGAGCCGGTGGTGCCGCAACTGCAGCGCCAACCGGCCGAACGGCTGGCCACGCCGGCACGCGAGCGCATGCTGGCCGCCACGCGGGCCGGCGAGCGGCTGGTGGCGGTGGGGGACCACGGCGTGGTGCTGCTGTCCGACGACCAGGGCCGCAGCTTCCGCCAGGCCCGCGAGGTGCCGGTGCGTTCGGCGCTGACCGCGGTGAGCTTCGCCGATGCGCAGCACGGCTGGGCCGTCGGCCACTGGGGCGTGGTGCTGCACACCCGCGACGGCGGCGAGCACTGGACACTGCAGCGCAGCGACACGCGGGTCGACCAGCCGCTGTTCTCGGTGCACTTCAAGGATGCCCGCGAAGGGTGGGCGGTCGGCCTGTGGGCGCTGATGCTGCACACGCTCGATGGCGGTGCCACCTGGACGCCGGTGGCGCTGCCGGCCGACGGCAGCCAGCGCATGGCGCGCAACCTCTACGCGATCTTCGCGGACCCGGCCGGGCGGCTGTTCATCGCCGCCGAGCAGGGCCATGTGGCGCGGTCGGCCGATGGCGGGCGCAGCTGGGACTGGATCGACACCGGCTACGCCGGCTCGTTCTGGACCGGCCTGGCGCTGCACGACGGCACGCTGCTGGTGGCCGGCCTGCGCGGCACCGTCTACCGCAGCAGCGATGGCGGGCGCCGGTGGCAGCCGGCGCAGACGCCGCTGCACAGCTCGCTCACCAGCCTGCTGCAGGACCGCGACGGCCGCGTGCTGGCGGTGGGCCTGGACGGCGTGCTGCTGCAGAGCGACGACGGCGGGCGTCACTTCGCCTCACGCCAGCGGGCCGACCGGGTCGCGCTGACCGCGGTGGTACAGGCGGGGGACGGCCGCACCGTGCTGTTCTCGGCCCGAGGGGTGGCGCCGCCGTATTGACCGGTGGCGGTGCGGGTGTCCATGGGGTCGCCAGGTGACCTTCGAAGGCGGCCTGAGCGCAGCGGGTTCCCCGCCCCTGGTGCAGCGGCGCCGCCTTCGATCGTATTCCCCTCGCCTGGGCGACCGCCGGGCGCTTTCATTCCACCTCTCGTATCGACCTCGACGATGCCCCCACTGCTGAAACTCCCGTCCTCCTTCGACCTGTCGACCGACCGGGTCCAGACCTACCACCTGCCCGCCGAGAAGCGCCTGCACGGCGATCCGCAGCAGACGCTGTGGCTGCAGCACCGCGATGCCAGCGGCCAGTTCGTCGCCGGCCTGTGGCGCAGCGAGCCGGGCACTTGGCGCGTGGCCTACACCGAGGACGAGTTCTGCCTGATGCTCGAGGGCCGCAGCATCGTCACCGATGCCGATGGCCACGCGGTGACGGTGGTCGCCGGGGAGAGCTTCGTGATCCCGCGCGGCTTCGTCGGCACCTGGCAGGTGCTGGAGACGACGACCAAGCGCTTCGTCTCGTACGAACCGACGGTGGCCTGAGGGCCCCCTGGTTGGAGCGGCTTCAGCCGCGCTCCGCGACCGGTCCGTTCAACGCAGCCGCCACGGCGGCTCAGCGCTCGGTGTCTTCGCCCGCGTCGCCGCCGTCGCCCGCGCCGTTGTGGGCGCCACCGTTCCCGTTGCCCGCCAACGGCGGGATCGTGAAGCGGATCTTGTGCACCTTGACCTCCTGCATCATCTGCACGCGGCCGACGCCCGGCAGGCTGCGCACCCGCTGCTGCAGCGCCCACAGGCCCTCGTCGTCGCGGCACAGCACCTGCACGCACAGGTCGGCGGTGCCGGTGGTGGTCGAGAGGTAGCTGACCTCCGGCCAGCCTTCCAGCGCCTGCACCACCCGCTCGTGTTCGTCGGGGACGACATCGACGAAGAACAGCGCCAGCTTCGCATGGCCGAGCTTCGACGGGTTGGTGAACGCCAGGATCTGCAGCACCCCCTGGTCCTCCAGCCGCTTGACACGGGTGCGCACCGTGGCCTCGGGCACCGACAGGTTGCGCGCGATCTCGCGGAAGGCCCGGCGGCCGTCGTCCTGCAACTCGCGGATGATTTCGTAGTCGAGGGTGTCGAGGGTCGAGGTCGGCATCGTCGGGAAGATTCTGGGCGGGGGGTTCGGGGTCACGGGGGTGAGAGGGGGCCGGCCCGGTGGAGTTCCCGGGGCGGCCCCGCGGCATGCTACTGCACTGTCCACAAGGGCCTGGGGGCCCCGTGGTGCCGTCAGCGCAGCTTCTCGAGCAGCTGGTAGTACCACATGCCCGCGGCCAGCAGCGGGTTGCCCAGCGCGCGGCCGAACGGCACGCGCACGTGGCGGCAGGCGGCGAAGGTGTCGAAGTGGTCCAGCGTGCCGGTGATGGCCTCGGCCATGATCTCGCCCATGATGTGGCTGGTCGCGATGCCGTGGCCCGAGTAGCCCTGGCAGTACCAGACCTGGTCCGACAGCTTGCCCAGCTGCGGGATGCGGTTGATCACGATGCCCATCGCGCAGGTCCACTGGAACTCGATGCCCACGCCCTTCAGCTGCGGGAACGTGGCCTCGATCGCCGGACGCAGCTCGGCGGCGACGTCGCGCGAGTCGCGTCCCGAGTAGTTGGCGCCGCCGCCGAACAGCAGCCGGCCGTCGGCGGTCATGCGGTAGTAGTCGAGCACGAAGCGGCAGTCGTAGACGGCCAGCTGCTGCGGGTTCAGTTGCGTGGCCAGCGTGCCCAGCGGCTCGGTGGCGACGATGCCGCCCATCGCCGGGAAGATCAGGCCGTTCAGCTGGCGCGGGGCGAGCCGGTGGTAGACGTCGCCGGCCAGCAGCACCTGGTGCGCGTCGATGCGGCCCTCGGCGGTGACCACCGCCGGGCGCGCGCCGTGCACGATGTCCAGCACCGCTGAGTGCTCGAAGATCTGCGCGCCCAGGCTGGCGGCGGCGCGGGCCTCGCCGATGCACAGGTTCAGCGGATGCAGGTGCAGGTTGCGGGTGTTCTTGATCGCGCCGATGTAGCGTTCGCTGGCCAGTTGCTCGCGCACCTGGGCGGTGTCGAGCAGCTGGATGCGGTCGTCCATGCCGCGCCGCTGGGCCTCCTCGTGGCTGGCCCGCAGCTCGTGCAGGTGCGCCTCGGTCATCGCGGCGTGCAGGTGGCCGTGGCGCAGGTCGCAGGCGATGCCGTACTTGGCGATGCGCGACTCGATGATCTCGTGGCCGCGCCAGCGCAGCCACCAGATGAAGTCGTCGACGTCGGCGCCGAGCGTGCGGCGCATCTGCCGCCGCATCGCGCCATCGCCCGACAGGCTGCCGGTGACCTGGCCGCCGTTGCGCCCGCTGGCACCCCAGCCGATCTTGTGGGTCTCGACCAGCGCGACCTTCAGCCCGCGTTCGGCCAGCTCCACCGCGGTGGCCACGCCGGTGAAGCCTCCGCCGATGATGGCCACGTCGGCCTCGATGCGGCCGCGCAGCACCGGGTAGTCGGTCTCCTGCTGCAGCGTCGCGGTGTAGTACGAAGGAGGGCGTTCAGGCGCCGCCGCGGTTGTCGTCGATGTCATGTCGGTCCTCCCACCGTCAGGCTTGATTCAGGTACCAGCGCCAGTCCTGCTCGCCGACCTCGCCCATGTACTGCCGGTATTCCTCGCGCTTGATCGCCAGGTAGACCTTCAGGAACTCGGGGCCGAAGGCGTCGCGGGCCCAGGCCGAGGCGTCGAGCGCGTCGAGCGCGCTGAGCCAGTCGGTGGGCAGCAGCGAGTCGGCCTGTGCGTAGCCGTTGCCCTCGATCGGCGCGCCCGGGTCGAGCCGTTCGCGGATGCCGCGGTGCGACGCGGCGATGATCGCGGCGGCGGCCAGGTAGGGGTTGGCATCGGCGCCGCAGACCCGGTGTTCGACATGCCGGCTGGGCGCCGGGCCACCCGGCACGCGCAGGCTGACGGTGCGGTTGTCGACGCCCCAGGTGGGCGTCAACGGCGCGTAGCTGTGGGCCTGGAAGCGGCGGTACGAGTTGGCGTTGGGGCAGAACAGCAACAGCGATTCGAGCAGGCAGTCCTTCATGCCGGCCACCGCCTGGCGCAGCAGCGGCGTGCCGGCCTTGTCCTCGGCGCCGAACAGGTTGTGGCCGGCCTCGTCGGCCACGCTGATGTGCATGTGCATGCCCGAGCCGGCGATCTGCGCGAACGGCTTGGCCATGAAACAGGCGCGCATGCCGTGGGCATGCGCGACGCCCTTGACCACCCGCTTGTAGCGCACCGCCTGGTCCATCGCCTCGAGCGCCGGGCCGTGTTCGAGCGTGATCTCGACCTGGCCGGGGGCGTATTCGGAGATCGCGGTGCGCACCGGCAGTCCCTGCTCGCGGCAGGCGGCGTAGAGGTCGGCGAGGAAGGGTTCGATCTGCTCCAGCTCGCGCAGGCCATACACCTGGGTCTGGCCCGGCCGGCCGCCGTCGACATCGCGCGCCGGGCGCGGCCGGCCCTGCTCGTCGGGCTGCGCGTCGAGCAGGTAGAACTCCAGCTCGCAGGCCATCACCGGGTACAGGCCGTCGCGCTGCATCGCATCGACGACGCGGCTGAGCACATGGCGGGGGTCGGCCACCACCGCCGGCAGGCCTTCGGTGGGGTGCATCTGCACCTGTACCGCGGCGGTGGGCATGCGGCGCCATGGCAGGCGCACCAGGCTGCCGGGCAGCGGGTAGGCGCGGCAGTCGATGTCGCCGACCTCCCACACCAGGCCGCTGTCCTCCACGTCCTCGCCCTTCAGCGTCAGGTTCATGATGGCGCTGGGCAGCGGCCGGCCGCTGCGGTAGACCGCCAGCAGCTCGTCGCGGTGCAGCAGCTTGCCACGCGGCATGCCGTTGGCATCGACGATGAAGAGTTCGAACAGGTCGATCTCGGGATGGCGGGCGAGGAAATCGAGGGCTTCTTGCTCGGGGGCGAAGGGGGTCGTCATGAAGGGCTCGTCGGCGCCACGAGGGCGCAGCAGGACACGGCCCGCGCCGGAACGGGTGCGGGGTGCGGGGGCCGCGAGAAACGCGGCCGGTGGACAGGGAGGCTGGCTCAGCGCAGCGGGGGCTGCGGGGGCCGCGCATGGCGGCAGTGCCAGAGCGCCCAGAAGTCCAGGTCGACGAGCAGCGAGGGGTTGAGCCGGGCCAGCCGGGCACCCAGGCGCCCGCCGTCAGCGGCGTGGGGGCGGGGAGCGGGGGGCATCGCGGGTCCGGGAGTGGCGGTAGCTGGGGGCAGCCGCGGCGGCGCAGTCCGATTGCTGCGCTTTTATGTTATTACGACGCGTATTTAAATGCAATGCGCAATCAAACAGGTTGATAGTTGCGCATTGATTTGTCTTTACGCGTGGCTGCTGGGGAACGTGAACACGGCCTGCTCGCGCACGCCGGACGACGGCCAGCGCTGCGTGATGGTCTTGCGGCGGGTGTAGAAGCGCACGCCGTCGGGGCCGTAGGCGCTGAGGTCGCCGAACAGCGAACGTTTCCAGCCGCCGAAGCTGTGGTACGCCACCGGCACCGGCAGCGGCACGTTGACACCCACCATGCCGACCTTGATGCGGTCGGTGAAGTAACGCGCCGCCTCGCCGTCGCGGGTGAACACGCAGGTGCCGTTGCCGTACTCGTGCGCGTCGATCAGCGCGATCGCCTCGTCGAGCGAGGCCACGCGCACGATGCACAGCACCGGGCCGAAGATCTCGTCGCGGTAGACCGTCATCGTCGGCTGGACATGGTCGAACAGGCAGCCGCCGAGGAAGTAGCCGTTTTCGCCGCCGGGCACCTGCACGCCGCGGCCGTCGACCACCAGCCGCGCGCCTTCGCGCACGCCGAGGTCGACATACCCCTTGACCTTGTCGAAGTGCGCTCGGGTGACCAGCGGGCCCATGTCGCTGCCGGGTTCGGTGCCGGGGGCCACCTTCATCTTCGCCAGCTCGGCGGCCAGGCGTTCGGCCAGCGCGTCGCCGGCGGCATCGCCCACCGCCACCACCACCGGGATCGCCATGCAGCGTTCGCCGCAGGAGCCGTAGGCCGCGCCCATCAGCGCCGAGACCGCGTTGTCGAGGTCGGCGTCGGGCATCACCACTGCGTGGTTCTTCGCACCGCCGAGCGCCTGCACGCGCTTGCCGTGGGCGCTGCCCTTGGTATAGATCGCCTCGGCGATCGGCGTCGACCCGACGAAACTCACTGCCTGCACCCGCGGGCTCTCGATCAGCGCATCGACCGCCTCCTTGTCGCCGTTGACGACGTTCAGCACGCCCGGCGGCAGCCCGGCCTCGCTGGCCAGCTCGGCCAGCACCAGGGTCGACGACGGTGTCTTCTCCGACGGCTTCAGCACGAAGGTGTTGCCACACACCACCGCCAGCGGCCACATCCACAGCGGCACCATGGCCGGGAAGTTGAACGGCGTGATGCCGGCCACCACGCCCAGCGGCTGGAACTCGCTCCACGAGTCGATCGCCGGGCCGACGTTCTTGGTGTGTTCGCCCTTCAGCAGCTCGGGGGCGTAGCAGGCGTATTCGACGTTCTCCAAGCCACGCTGCAGCTCGCCGAGTGCATCGCTCAGCACCTTGCCGTGTTCGGCGGTGATCAGCGCGCACAGCCGCTCGGCATGTTCCTCCACCAGCTGCTTGAACCGGAACATGATGCGCGCGCGCTTGGCCGGCGGCGTGTCGCGCCAGGCCGGGAAGGCGGCCTGCGCCGCGTCGATCGCGGCCTGCACGGTGGGGGCCGAGGCCAGTGCGACACGCCTGGTGACGCGGCCCAGGGCCGGGTCGTAGACGTCCTGGGTGCGGGCCTCGTCGTGGTGGACCTGGCCGTTGATGAAATGTCCGACGGTTTGCATGGTGACTCTCGGGTGCGGGAAGTGGGACGGCAGGTCAGCGCTGCTCGGCGAGCGCTTCGCCGAGGGTGCTGACCAGCTGGTCGATCTGGGCCGGGGTGCTGACGAAGGGCGGTGCCAACTGGATCGTGTCGCCACCGAAGCGCACGTAGCAACCCTTGCGCCAGCAGCGCATCGCCACCTCGAACGGTCGGCGGGCCGGCTCGCCCGGCAGCGCGGCCAGCGTGAAGCCGGCGGCCAGGCCGATGTTGCGGATGTCGGTGACATGCGGCGCACCCTTCAGGGCGTGCACTGCGGCTTCGAAGTGGGGCGCCAGGTCGCGCACGCGGCCCGGGGCGTCGAGCGACTCGAGCAGGTCCAGCGTGGCCAGCGCGGCGGCGCAGGCCACCGGGTGGGCCGAGTAGGTGTACCCATGCGGGAACTCGATGTTGTAGTCGGCCCCGGCGGCGGCCATGAAGGCCTCGTAGATCTCGGCCTTGGCGACCACGCCGCCCATCGGCACCACGCCGTTGGTCACCTGCTTGGCGAAGTTCAGCAGGTCGGGCGTGACGCCGAAGGCCTCCGCGCCGGTCCAGGCGCCGGCGCGGCCGAAGCCGGTGATCACCTCGTCGAAGATCAGCAGCAGGTTGTGCTCGGTGCAGATCTCGCGCAGCCGCTGCAGGTAACCGCGCGGCGGCGGGATCACGCCGGCGGAGCCCGAAAACGGCTCGACGATCACCGCGGCGATGTTCGACGCGTCGTGCAGCGTGATCAGCTCGAGCAGCTCGTCGGCCAGGTGCGCGCCGTCGTCGGGCAGGCCGCGGGTGAAGGCATTGCCCGGCAGCAGCGTGTGCGGCAAGTGGTCGGCGTCGATGCCGTCGCCGTACAGCTTGCGGTTGCCCGCGATGCCGCCGACGCTGATGCCGCCGAAGTTGACGCCGTGGTACCCCTTGGCGCGGCCGATGAAGCGGGTCTTGCTGCCCTGGCCCTTCAGGCGCCAGTAGGCCCGTGCCATCTTCAGTGAAGTGTCGGCGGCCTCGGACCCCGAGCCGACGAAGAACACATGTTCCAGCCCGGCCGGCATCTTCTGCGCGATGCGCTCGGCCAGCTGGAACGACAGCGGGTGGCCGAACTGGAACGGCGGCGCGTAGTCCAGCGTGGCCACCTGGCGGCTCACCGCCTCGACGATGGCCGGCTGCGCATGGCCCAGGCCGCAGGTCCACAGGCCCGACAGCCCGTCGAACACCTGGCGGCCGTCGGCGTCGGTGTAGTGGCAGCCTTCGGCGGCGAAGAACAGGCGCGGGTCGTGCTGGAACTGGCGGTTGCCGGTGAACGGCATCCAGTGCGCACGCAGCTGGGCCGCGGTGGGCAGGGCCGGCGGGGTGCCGGCGGGCAGGGGCAGGTCGGAACGGTGCATGGCGAACGGCGGTCGGGGCGATGGCGGTGGACCGATTCTGGAGACTTGCTCTGTTCCAATAAACTGCAGTCTTTCGCTGCTTGCATGCACAGGATTGAAACTGAATGGTCAAGAAGGCGCTGCTCGGCCAGGTCAGTGATGCCGAGATCCGGCTGCTGCGCATTTTTCGCGCGGTGGTGGCCTGCGGGGGCCTGACCGCGGCCGAACTCGAGCTGAACATCGGCCGCTCGACCATCAGCCGACACCTGAAGGACCTGGAGGCGCGCCTTGGACTGACGCTGTGCCGGCGCGGCCGGGGCGGCTTCGCGTTGACGCCCGACGGCCAGCGAGTGCACGAGGGGGCGCTGCGCCTGCTTGACGCGCTCGACGGTTTCCGCGCAGAGGTGCGCGACCTGCACGCCGACCTGGTGGGCACGCTGATGCTGGGGCTGTTCGACAAGACCGCCACCAACCCGCGCTCGCGCATCGGCGCGGCGATCCGGGCCTACCGGCGCCGGGCGCCCGACGTGCACCTGGACCTCAGCGTGGGCACGCTGAACGACATCGAGTCGGCGGTGATCGACGGCCGGCTGCACCTGGGCATCGTGCCCGACCACCGGCGCTCCGACAGCCTGGCCTACCTCGACCTGTTCGGCGAGGACATGATGCTGTACTGCGGCCGCCAGCACCCGCTGTACGGCGCCGACCACGCCCGGCTGGCGCCAGACGAACTGCGCGGCTACGACTACGCCGGCCTGGCCTACCACTCGCCCAACATGGAGGCCACCCACCGGCTCGGCCTGCGCCGCCAGGCCGAGGTGAACGACCAGGAGGCGGTGGCCACGCTGATCCTGTCGGGCTGCTACATCGGCTTCCTGCCCGACCACTACGCGCGCATTTTCGTCGCCGACGGGCTGATCCAGCGCATCGAGCATCCCGGGTGCCACTACGAGGTGCGTTTCATGGCGGTGACGCGGCGTTCGCCTGCACCGTCGCGGCTGGCCGCGGCGTGCCTGGACGCGCTGGCGCAGGCGCACGAAGACTGAGAGCGCCCACGCCCGAGCTGCGCCAAGCCCGTCGTCACGCGGCAGTTCAAGGCCGACCGTCCGAATCAGCTGTGGGTCACCGACTTCACCCGCCTTGGCCGATCATGGGTTCGAAGAACCAGGGCGCAAGGTCCGGTTGGCGAGGAAAGGTGGGAGGCGCGCCTCGTATCGGCTGGAGTTGACGGCGTTCCCATGTATCCGCTCTGCAGGGAGTTCCGACCCGGCGCGGCTCGCCAACGCCAAAAGCCGGTCCGACCTTGTGGTGGCATGGCGCTGTACGGGTCGCCGTCCTCGGGAATGCCCGGATCACGGCTTATCGGAACCGCCCTATAGTTTGAACGACTGTTCAAATCAGTGGCCCCGCAGCCGGGGCCGCTGCCAGCCCCATGGAACACGCGCCCCACTTCCGCTTTTCGACGCAGCAGGTTGCCGCCGAGTTCCGCTTCAAGGAGTGGTCGCGCCACGTGGAGCGGTTCTGCGGCGCAGCGCCGCTGGTCGACTTCGATGCCGGCACGTTCGAAGGGCGGGTAGACGCAGGCGAGGTGGCGGGCCTGCGGTGTGGCCGGCTGGTGCATTCCGCCGGCCGGGTGATGCGGCGCAGCGAGATGCGCCGCAGCAGCGACGCCTGCCTGTCGCTGATGATGGGCGTGCGCGGACACCATCGCATCGAGCAGGAAGATGACGCCGTGGAGGTGGGCCCGGGCGAGATCGTTGTGTGGGATCCGTTCATGCGCAGCTGCATGACCTCCTCCCACTGCGAGTACATCGCGCTGCTGCTACCGCGCCTGCGCATGCCCGAGTTGTCCAGCGTGCGGCCGACCGTCATCCGCGGTGCGGCCTCGCTGGTGATAAGCTCGCTGATCCGCCCGCTGTCCGAACAGCGCGCCGGGTTGAGCCGCGGGCAGACGCGCGTGCTTGCCGACTGCCTGCTCGACCTGGTCAAGACCACCGTCGCGGACCGCGATGTGCCCGAGGTGGCGGCCGACCTGGTGAACGGCCAGGCCGAGCCGCTGCTGCTGCTCGTGCAGGACTACATCGCCAGCAACGTCGCGCAGCGCGAGCTGACGCCGCAGCTGCTCGCCGAGGTGCACGGCATCTCGGTCCGCCAGCTGCACCGGCTGTTCAGCAACGTCGGCACGACGGTGGGCGAGTGGATCCGCAACTGCCGGCTCGAGCGCTGCGCTGCCGAACTGGGCGACAGCCTGCAGAGCGCGCGCGGCATCTCGGAGATCGCCTACCGCTGGGGCTTCAACGAGGCCGCCCACTTCAGCCGCGTGTTCAAGACGCGCTTCGGCCTGACGCCGCGCGAGTTCCGCGCCAAGGCACTGGCGCGCGCCTGCCCGGTGAACTGACCGCGTATCCCCGACGCGGCCAGGCAAGGATCGGCGCGCGCGGCCAAGACGGCCGCCCACCGCCTGCCTACAGTGGGCTTTCCGGAGTGGCTGCACGTCCTGCGGTCGCCAACAGAAGCTCGCGGCCTGAGCACAGTGCTCCAGAATCCAGATGCAAACCAACGCTTGGGTGATCGACCGACCGGCAACGGGTGCGTACGAAGCAGGGTGCCTGCGTTGGGTGACGCTGGATCTTCCTCCGCTGTCGGACGGACAGATCCTCGTGCGCAATCTGTATGCGTCGCTGGACCCCACCAGCCGCAATTGGCTGAAGCTGGAGCCTCACAACAATCCCTTCGGCCTGCAGGTCGGTGCGCCCATGGGCGGGCAGAACATCGCGGTGGTCGAGGCCTCACGCGACCCGGCGTGGCAAGCCGGGGATCTGGTGACGGGCTTCCTGGGATGGCAGGAACTGGAGGTGACGAAGCCTGACGGGTTGTCACGCATCGAGCCCCACCCTGATATCCCGCTGGCGGCGCACTTGACGATCTTCTCGCACATCGGTCGCGCCGCGTCGATGGGGCTGCTGGCGGTGGGGCAGATGAAGGCGTCTGACACGGTGCTGGTTTCCGGCGCTGCGGGCGCCACCGGATGCCTCGCGGCGCAGATCGCGAAGGCGCGCGGTTGCCGAACCGTCGGCATTGCCGGCGGGGCTGAGAAGTGTGCCTGGCTGCGGGACACGCTCGGCCTCGACGGCGTCGTCGACTACCGCGGCGAGGATGTTGCGACGGCCCTGCGAAACCTGTGCCCCGACGGTGTCGACCTGTACTTCGACAACGTCGGTGGTCCGTTGCTGGATGTGGTGCTCACGCAGATGGCGATCGGCTGCCGAATCGTGGTCTGTGGCGCCATGTCGCAATATGACTTGGCCTCGCCGGAGGCGGCATACGGTGTGAAGAACCTTCCGATGCTGCTCTTCAGGAGCGCACGAATGGAAGGGTTCGTGGTGCCGCAGTTCATCGATCGCTATGCCGAGTTCGATCTTCTTTTGAGAGCGCTGTTCCTTGACGGCAAGCTGCTGCACCGGCCTCACATCGTGAGATCGCTCGGGTCGGCGCCTGAGGCTTTGAAGCTGCTGTTCGAAGGTCGCAATGAAGGCAAGTTGATGGTGCAGGTGAGCGACCTGCCTCACGGGCTCTGCTGACTGCATCAACGAAAGTCCGCATGTCGAATCATTCCAACCAGGCGATCGTCATCACGCGGGCCGTCCGTGACACGGCTGACGTCCCAGCAGCGCTGAAAGTCGAGCAGCGCGAATTGCCGGCGTTGCGCGAAAGTGAAGTGCTGGTCCGCTCCATCTACGCGTCGCTGGACCCTGCGATGCTGATGTGGATCCGGTTCGCTGCTCCCTACATGCCATTGGCAGCAGGTGACGTGCTGCCGACCATGGTGATCGGGGTGGTCGAGGCGTCTCGCCTGACGGGCTTCTCGCCCGGCGACGTGGTGTCCACGTTCGGCCTCATGCAGGAACGCTTTGTGGCTCGCGCATCGGGTGGTAAGGACCATGATGCTGGCAAGGGTGGCGTGCTGTCGGTCACACATGTCGCGGTCGAACGGCAAGTGCCGCTGCACCTGCATCTGAGTCTGTTGTCTCACATCGGTCATGCGGCGGTGGGTATCCATCGCATCGGCCATGTGGTGGCCGGTGAAACCGTCCTGGTTTCCGCAGCCGCGGGCGCGACCGGCTCGATCGCGGCGCAACTTGCCAAGGCCCAGGGCGCGCGTGTGATCGGGGTGGCCGGCGGCGTGCAGAAATGCGCGTGGCTGACCGACGCGATCGGCCTGGACGGCGCCATCGACCATCGCGGCGATGTTGCCGCGCAGCTCACCGAGCTTGCGCCGCAAGGCGTGGACCTCTTCTTTGACAACGTGGGAGGCCCGCTGCTCGACACCGTGCTCCTTCATCTCGCTGTGCATGCGCGAGTCGTCGTTCTGCGGCAGCCTGACCCAGTACGGCGCTGCCAGCGAGGACCGCTACCGCTATGCCAACATTGATTGGCTGCTCCAGCGCAACGCCAAGATGCTGCCTTTTTGGATCAGCGATTACCAGGAGCACCTGGCCGAAGACATGGCCGATCTGCGCCGGCGCTACCTGGATGGTTCATTGAAGGTGCGGTCACCACACATCGTGCAGGGCATGGCGTCAGTGCCGCAAGCGTTGCAGTTGCTCTTCAACGGCGGGAATCACGGCAAGCTGATGGTGCAGCTGTCCGAGTACTTCCCCTGACGCCAGCGGACAAGGATCGGCGCGGGCGGCCGAGACATCGCCGCAGCGCGTTCCTACAGTGAGGTTTCCAGGGTCGACGGTGTTGCTGTGCCGTTGTGCGCAGCGACCGCGCCGGATCCGCCGGTTGACCTTTTTGAAAGCCCACTGCCTTGAACTCGGTTCCCCTCACGCCGCCCGCCCTCTCGGTGGGCGAGCTGATCGACGATCGTCCGCTGTCGTCGCTGCAGAAGCGTGTCGTCGCGCTCTGTGCGCTGATGGTGTTCCTCGACGGCTACGACGTGCAGGCCCTCGGCCTGGCGATCCCGAAGATGGCGGCGGCGTTCGGCGTGCCGCCCACGGCGTTCGCGCCGGCGGTGTCCGGCACGCTGATCGGCATGGCGCTCGGTGCGGCGCTGCTCAGCCCGCTGGCCGATCGTTTCGGTCGCCGGCGCATGTCGATCGCGCTGCTGTGGTGGGTGGTGCTGACGATGGTGGGCGCGACGTTCGCGATGGGGCCGTGGTCGATGGCGGCGTGGCGGCTGCTGTCGGGCCTGGGGCTCGGCGCGCTGGTGCCGGTGGCGATCACGCTGACCTCCGAATACGCGCCGGCCCGGCGCCGGGCCTCGCTGATCACGTTGATGGTGAGCTTCACCGCGCTGGGGGCCTTCGCGGCCGGGCTGATCGCGCCGGCGCTGGAGGCCTGGGGCGGCTGGCGGGCGATCTTCGGCTTCGGCGCGGTGGCGCCGGCGCTGGCGGCGCTGCTGTGCGCGTTGGCGCTGCCGGAGTCGCTGCGCTGGCGGCTGGCGCGTGATCCGGCGCACCCCGACGTGCAGGCGCAGGTGCGCCGCCTCGCGGGCGGCGCAGCACCGGCGGTCGTGCCGGACCGGCGGCCCGCGGGCGATGCGCCCCGCACCGGCCCGGCCGCGCTGTGGACCCGCGGCCTGCGCCAGCGCACCGCGCTGCTGTGGGTGCTGTTCGCCACCAACCTCTTCGTCAACTACGGCCTGATCAGCTGGCTGCCCACGCTGCTGGTGCAGGCAGGCTGGGAACATGCGGCCGCGCAGCGCGCCAGCGGCGTGCTCGCGCTGTCGGGCATCGTCGGCAGCCTGCTGGTGTCGCACCAGGCCGACCGCGGCCGCATGCTGCCGGCCATGCTGGGCGCCTACCTGCTGGCCGCGCTGGCGCTGGTGCTGCTCGGCCAGGCGCCGACCTCGAAGGCGGCCTGGATCGCGCTGCTGGCCGCGGCCGGCATGGGCGCCTTCGGGGCCCAGATGGCAATCGGTTCGCTGACCGCCGGCTACTACCCCTCCGAGGTGCGCTCCACCGGCGTGGGCTGGGCCAGCGGCGTCGGCCGCATCGGTTCGTTCATCGGCCCGGCCGTGCTGGCCGCGATGATGGGCGCGGGCGCCGGCGTGCCGCTGATCGTCGGCGGGCTGATGCTGCCGATGCTGGTCTGCGCCGCCTGCGTGCTGCGCCTGCCCGCAGCCGTGCGCGACCGCGACGGCTGAGCCCCGCGTCCCTTCCCACCCCACCCACGTTACCGCCGCGGCACCGCCCCTCGGTGCGGCGCCGTGCGCGGGCGCTTTCTCCCTGAAGGACCTGCTGCCATGACCCTGCTTCGCTCCACCTTTCTGATCAACACCGCGCAGGACGAGGCACTGCTGCGCGAGAGCATCGCCACCTGCGGCGCCGACCTGGTCTGCCTCGACCTGGAAGACACCGTCCACCCGTCGAAGAAGGCCCAGGCCCGCCAGTTGATCGCCCGGCTGCTGCACGACGATGGCCTCTGGGGCCGCTCGGCCCGCGGCGTGCGGCTCAACGCGGTGTCGACACCGCATGCGCATGCCGACGTCACCGAGCTCGTGCGCGAGGCCGGCGACCGCATCGACCTGTTCCTTTGCTCGAAGGTCGAGTCGCCCGAACACGTGTGGTGGGTCGACCACCTGATCACGCAGACCGCGCAGACGCACCAGGTGCAGGAGCACATCCGCCTGCTGCTGGGCATCGAGACCGCCGGCGCGTTGACCGACATCGACCGCATCGCCACGGCATCGCCCCGCAACGCAGCGCTGGGCTTCGCGATCGGCGACCTCAGCATCTCGCTGGGCATCCCGGTGGGGTCCTTCCTGAAGGACCGTTCGCTGTACTCCGGCGACCCGTTCCACTTCATCCGCTCGCGCATCAACCTGGCCGCCAAGACCGCCGGGCTGCAGGCGATCGACGGGCCGTGGCCGATCCTGAACGAACTCGACGTGCTGGCCGAGGACGCCCGCTGGGGCGTGATGCTGGGCATGAACGGCAAGCTGGCATTGAGCCGCGAACAGGTGCCGGTGATCCACCGGGCCTACCGGCCCTCGGAGGCCGAGATCGCGTACGCCCGCCGCATGCTGGCCAGCTTCGAACAGGTGCTGGCCGCCGGCGACGGCGCGGGCGTGCTCGACGGCGAGTTCATGGACCCGGTGACGCTGGGCGTCTGCAAAGCCATCCTGGCCCGCGCCGAAGCGCCGATGTGACCCTGGCGTCGGCCGAGGCACGAGATGGCACCCCCGAGCAAGACGGCCGCGCACCGCGTGCCTAACCTGAAGGCACCGGTCATCGAGGCCGGTTCAGGAGACGGCATGAGGTTGAAGGACAAGGTGGCCCTGGTCACCGGGGCCACCGGCGGCATCGGTGCCGGCATCGCGCGGCGCTTCGCGCTGGAGGGCGCGAAGGTCGTGCTCACCGGCCGCCGGCAGGCCTCGGCCCAGGCCGTGGCGGACGAGATCCGCGCGGCCGGCGGCGAGGCCCTCGGCCTGGCGCTCGAAGTGACCGAGGCCGCGCAGTGGCAGGGCGTGGTGGCCCAGACGCTGCAGGCCTGGGGCCGGCTCGACATCCTGGTGAACAACGCCGCGCTGCACAAGACGACGCCGTTCGAGGACATCTCGCCCGAGGAGTGGCGCGAGGTCGTCGACGTAGACCTCACCGGCCCGTTCCTCGGCGCCCGTGCGGTGCTGCCGGCCATGCGCGAACAGCGCCGTGGCGCCATCGTCAACATCGGCTCGATCGGCGCGCTGAAGGGCTCGAGCTTCGCCCACTACAGCGCCGCGAAGGGCGGGGTGCGCACGTTGACCAAGCACCTGGCCTGCCGCTACGCGAAGGAAGGCATC
>Ga0233424_10000131_pt1 | contig 104574 bp, 84 predicted proteins | sample Watercolumn_Towu_FD_181011 | JGI IMG/M metagenome (GOLD analysis project Ga0233424, IMG submission 181011) | Freshwater microbial communities from Lake Towuti, South Sulawesi, Indonesia - Watercolumn_Towuti2014_125_MG | ecosystem: Environmental > Aquatic > Freshwater > Lake | place: Indonesia...
CCTCCTCCCGGAATCGAAACCCTGTGGCGCGGCCTCCGTCGAGTCTTTGACTTCCGTCTCGTCTGGATGACCTTCAACACCCTCGCACTCCACACTCCCGAAGCAACTTGTGTATAAGGATGAGAGCTCCGGCTTGGGAACGAGAAGGAAGAACCGATGGGCTGCTACGCCAACGGAAGCTGGACCGTGAACTTGCTTCCCTTGCCAAGCCGGCTGGTGACGGAGATTTTCCCACCGAGCGTTTCCACAAGGTGGTTCACGATCGACAAACCCAGGCCGGTGCCGCCGAGTTCGCGCGAGCGGGCGCGGTCCACGCGGTAAAACCGCTCGAAGATTCGCGTGAGATGGCTTTGTGGAATGCCGATGCCGGTGTCTTCGACATCAATCGCGCAGTCTCGACCGATCACCTGCCAGCGCACGGTCACCTGACCGCCATCGTTGGTGTACTTGATCGCATTGTCGATCAGGTTGTCGAAGATTTCCTCTAGCGACTCCTCGTCAGCCAGCAGCATCACACCCGAGGGCGAACCGTCGGCGGTGACGTGCATCTGTTTGCGTTCGGCCGCCTGCCGATGCCGCACGAGGCACGTGGCCACGACGGATTCGAGTGGCGTCGGGCGGACATCGCGCTGCGATTCGCCGGTTTCAATGCGCGTGAGGGCCAGCATGTCGCGAACCAGGTTGTCCAGCCTTTCGGCCTGGTCGTTGATGGAAGTCAGGAATCGTTGCCGAGCTTCGAGGTCATCCATCGCGCCGTCGAGAAGCGTTTCGACGCAGGCCTTGATCGACGCCAGCGGAGTCTTGAGTTCGTGCGACGCATTCGCGACAAATTCCTGACGCACGTTCTCCAGACGGCGCACCTCGCTCATATCCGTGACGACCACCACCGCGCCCCCCGTTTGATGTTGCGGGCGACTCAATCCCACCGCGCGGACCATCAAGACACGCTGTGCTGGTGCCAGCACGCGCACTTCGCCGCCGACGGGTTCGGACTGCGACACGGCATCGCTCACCCACGCCTGCAATTTGGGATGCCGAATTTGTTCCCAAACCGGGCGCCCGAGGAGCGCGGCTTCCTCCACGCCAAACATGTTGCAAACGGCGTCGTTCACCAGCAACACGCGCTGGCGATCGTCCACCGCGATGACTCCCTCCACCATGCCGTCCAGCACCGCGCGAAGCTGGTCGCGGTGAGATTGCAGATCCGCGAAGCGGTCTCGCAGATGCTCTGTCATCCGGTCGAGATCGGCCGCCAGCCCGCCGACTCGTTCGCGCACGTCCGGCGGCAAACGTCCGGAGTAATCTCCGTCCGCGACCAAACGGAGGAGCTGGCCGACCGTTTGGTGATCGGCTTCTATCCTGCGTGAGGCCACGAGCGCCACGGCGATTCCCGCGCCCAGCAGGATCACCGTCAGAACGCTCGTGCATGCGATCGTCGTCCAGAACGACAGCGCGAGCGCCTGACAGGTCGCCGCCGCCACCACGGCCATCACCGGCAACACCAGGACCACGTGGAGTCGGAGCAGTTTCCAAAACAGAGGTTGACGGTACGACATATCGAACAACCTAACGCTCCCGAACGAATTCGTGCAATGGTGGCCAGCGGAACTGCCGGCCGCGACGCGAGTGGCACGCAGGCGGCATTCGGCCGAAGTCGATTGAGAGTCGGCCGTGATGTCGATAGAGTGCGAGCCGATCTTCATCGATTCTTCGCAATTGGAGTGTAACGCCGAACGGCCTCTGAAGGCCAAGGAGCGGACATGCGGTTTTCCTGGATCCCTCGCGAGCAAAAGTTCTTTGAGATGTTCGACGAGACGACAGAGATCATCGTCAGGGCGGCTCAGGTTTTTGCCGATCTGGTGGACAACTTCGATCACTGCGACCGTCGCGTACGCGATTTGAGCGCGCTGGAAAGTCAATGCGACACGCACGTCGAGCAGATTCTGAAGGCACTGGGTCGTACGTTCATCACCCCCTTTGACCGCGAGGACATTCACGCCCTGGCGACCAGTCTGGATGACGTGCTGGATGACATGGAGGAGGCTGCGTACCGGTTGACGGCCTTCCGGATCGACAAGCCCACGCCCGAAGCCTTGAAGCTGGCGTTGATCGTGCAGGAGGCGTGTCGGCACATCCAAAAGGCAGTCCAGCTCTACCGCGGCAACCTGGCGTCCGAAGAACTGGCGATTCAGTTGCGGGAGATCAGCCGGTTGGAGAACGAGGCGGACGTTGTCTTTCGCGAGGCGGAGGCCGACCTGTTCGCGAACCCGCCGGCCGATTTCGCCACGTTCATCAAGTGGAAGGAAATCTACGAGTGGCTGGAAAGCACCGTGGATCGCTGCCGAGACGTTGCACATATCATCAATGAAATTGTTGTGAAGGGCAGTTGAAGCGGCCTGGGAGTTCCCGCCGCTCGCGTCCGACGCCGTCGAGGTTTATGGCATGGATCAGTTTCTGGTGGACATCGGTCAGATCGCCCAGCATCCGTACGTGCTGATGATCGTTCTGACGGCGTTGATCTTCGATTTCATCAACGGGTTTCACGACGCGGCCAATTCGATCGCGACGGTCGTTGGCACGCGGGTCATGCGTCCGCTGCCTGCGGTCGTGTGGGCGGCATGGTGGAATTTCATCGCCGCGTGGTTTTTCGGCGTTCACGTCGCCAACACGGTGGCCAAGATGGTCCACAAGGAGTTTGTGACCGAGGACGTGATTTTCTCCGGACTGATTGGTGCCATCGTGTGGGATCTGGTGACGTGGCTGGTCGGTCTACCAACGAGTTCGTCTCATGCTTTGCTCGGCGGATTCGGCGGCGCAGCCATGGCACACGCAACCCGGATGCACGGCGTGCTGCAATTCGATCGGTTCATCACGACCGTGCAGTTCATCGTGATTTCGCCGATGGTCGGTCTTGTCGTAGCCCTGCTGTTGATCACCCTCCTGCTGTGGACGTTTCGCCACGCCGTACCGGCGAAGATCGACAAGTGGTTTCGAGTCATCCAGCTCGGTTCGGCTGCGGCGTTTAGTCTGGGTCACGGCACGAACGATGCCCAGAAGACAATGGGCATCATCGCGGCTTTGCTTTACGCCGGAATCTGGAAGTCGCAGCAATCGGCATTCGAAAAGGGGACGATTGAGTTCCCGTTCTGGATCGTGCTGGTCTGTCATCTGGCGATTGGATTGGGCACACTGTGTGGCGGCTGGAGGATTGTGAAAACGATGGGTCTGAAGATCGCGAAATTGAAGCCGTACAGCGGCGCGTGTGCCGAAACAGCCGCTGCCGTCGCGCTGTTCACGACGGCGGAGCTGGGGATTCCCGTCAGCACGACGCACACGATCACCGGGGCCATCGTGGGGGTGGGGGCTGTGCAGCGGTTTTCCGCCGTGAGCTGGGGCGTCGCCCGGCGCGTGGTGTGGGCTTGGCTGCTGACGATTCCCGCGTCGGGAATCATGGCCGCGTTATCCTACGCCGTTATCACGGGGCTGCGTCGCGTGTTTTGATCGAGTGCGGCGGGAGAGACGGCTCCACGGCAAAGTAGACGGAGGCGCCGATGCCTGATCGCAGCGAAGGGCCAACCGCCCGCCAGCCCGGACGTCCACTGGGCCTCGCGGCCGTCAACCGCGAACTGGAGCAGCGGTGCCGCGAGTCCGAAGCCTTCGTCGACGCCGTGGCCCATGACCTGCGAGGTCCGGTCGTCAACCTCGCCGGATTCTGCAGCGAATTGCGAATGCTGGGAGACGAACTGACCTTGCAACTCGCGGACGACCGAATCCCGGCCGACGTGCGGGAGCACGGACTCTCGCTTGTGCGCGGTGAGATGGCGCAATCGATCGACTTCATTCAATCAAGTGTGCGTCGGTTGGGTGCGATGGTCGAATCGTTGCTGCGCCTCGCGAGGTTGGGGCGTGTCGAGTACCAGTGGCAGACGGTTGATGTGGCGGCGGTCGTCGCTGACGTGCTGAGTTCTCTCGCTGCAACCGTGACGGAGCGTCGGGCGACGATCCAGGTCGCGGCATTGCCTTCGTGCTGGGGTGACCCCACGGCCGTCGAACAGGTTTTCGCCAACCTGATCAGTAACGCGCTGAACTATCTTGATCCGCAACGACCGGGCGTGATCGAGGTTGGTTGGCGATCGGCAACTCCACCGGATGCGGCGGCCGGCGATGCGGCGGTATCGGTCTACTTCGTTAAGGACAACGGGCTGGGCATCCCGGAAGGCAGCCGCAGCGCCGTGTTCCTGCCCTTTCGACGCATGCATCCAGAGGCTGCGCCGGGAGAGGGGATTGGTCTGGCCCTCGTGCGGCGCACGGTGGAGCGCCTCGGTGGCCGGATTTGGTTTGATTCCGAGACCGGCCGCGGGACGACGTTCTTCGTGACGCTGGCAGCCCTCGCGAGCAGATCAACCGTCAGAGACGTCGCGACCGATCCTGTCGGTTGATTCGTGGCCAGTCCCGGCGCGAGGCCGTTTCGCGACTGCTCCGCCGCGGGTCGGCCCTGCGCAGGACCGTGCTGCAAAAAGTCACCCAAATCCTCCCTCCGCACGACTGTATCAGAATCCCTGAGCTAGACTCGATCGTTCACACACCACAACGCCTCCACGAGGGCCGCCCGTCGTCGCCTGCGCCGCGGTCTGGCGGAGTTCGTCTGGTTTGGGCTTTCAAGGGAACGCAATGGCTGAGGTCGTGGACGATATGAGTTCATTTGTAGCGTCAGACCATTTGAACACCACGCCGTCGGGAACGGGCGTCAACGAACGCGTCGAGCAGGCTCTCCGCCAACTCGCCCAATCGTTGGTCGATTCGCATCTCGAACTGGATGGCCAGACCAGCCTGATGCGAGCGGTCCTGGAGAACCTCGGAGACGGCGTGGTCGTGGCCGACGCGACGGGATGCATTGTGTTGTTCAACCCGGCCGCCGTAAACATCCTCGGCGTCGGGCAGACATCGGAGCTGCCGGACAAGTGGTCCGAAACCTACGGCGTGTTTCAAGCGGATGGGGTTACGTTGCTGCCAACGGACGAACTGCCGCTGGTGCGTGCACTCCGCGGAGAGGGTTGCGACCGCGTGGAGCTGTTCATTCGCAACGCCGCGTTTCCGGAAGGCACGTGGATCTCGGTCACGGGACGACCGCTCAAAAACGAGGCGGGGCAGGTGACGGGCGGCGTGGTCGTGTTCCATGATGTCACCGGTCGGCGGCGCGCCGAACGCACTCGACAGTTCATTGTGGCCCATCGATCCTTGACCGACTTTGTCGAAAACGCGACCGTGGGGCTGCACTGGGTCGGTGCCGATGGGCTGATCGAATGGGCGAACCGTGCCGAGTTGGACATGCTCGGCTACTCGCGAGACGAGTACGTCGGTCAGCCGATTGCGAAGTTCCGTGCCGACGCCGAAGTCAGCGATGACATCCTGTGCCGATTGCAGCGGGGAGAGACTCTGAAAGATCGCGAGGCGCGACTGATCTGCAAGGACGGTTCGATCAAGCACGTGCTCATCAATTCCAACGCATTGACCGAAGGCGGGCAGTTCATTCGCTCGCGGTGCTTCACCCGCGACATCACGGAGCAGAAGCGGGCGCAGGCGCGCGTCGAAGAGCAGGCCGCGCTGTTCGACAACGCGACCGATGCCATTATCGTCTGCGACTTCGACGGGCACATTCGATATTGGAATCACGGCGCGGAGCGGTTGTACGGATGGACGGCAATCGAGGCGATTGGCCACCGGGATCATGAGCTTTTGTTCAGATCCATTCCGGCAATCCTGCACACGGCGCGGCAGTCGGTAGCTGGATCGGGCGCGTGGCGCGGCGAACTGTGCCAGGTCACGCGCGACGGCCGCGGGGTGCTGGTGGAAAGCCATTGGACGCTGATCCGCGACTCCGACGGTCGGCCGCAGTCGATGTTCAAGATCAACAGCGACGTGACCGAACAACGCGAACTCGAAACGCGGTTCCTTCGCACGCAGCGGATGGAGAGCATCGGTACGCTGGCCGGAGGCATCGCTCACGATCTCAACAACGTCCTCACACCAATCCTGCTCGGCATTGACCTGCTCAAATCGGTGATCTCGGAAACCGATCACGCCGCGCTCCTTGGTCCGCTGCAGGACAGCGCCGAACACGGAGCCGAAATGGTCAAACAGGTGCTGTCGTTCGCGCGAGGTGTCCAGGGAGAACGGGTCGAGCTGCAACTCAAACACATCATCCGCGACCTGCACAAAATGTTCGAGCGGACCTTACCCTGCTCAATCCAGATGCAGGTGCGCATACCCAGAGACCTCTGGCCGATTCACGGCGATCCGACTCAACTGCATCAGGTGCTGATGAACCTGTGCGTGAACGCCCGCGATGCCATGCCCAATGGCGGAAAGTTGGAGGTCACTGCGGAAAACGTGCAACTGGATGCGATCCATGTTCGGGAGCGATCAGGCATCAAACATGGTCCCCATGTGCAAGTGACTGTTACCGACACGGGAACGGGGATTCCAGCCGACATCATGGACAAGATCTTCGATCCGTTCTTCACCACGAAGGAAGTTGGGAAGGGAACGGGATTGGGCTTGTCCACGGCGCTTGGGATTGTAAAAAGCCACGGCGGATTCGTCAGCGTGACGTCCGAATTGGGGCTGGGAACACAGTTCTCAGTCTGTTTCCCCGCCGCCTCGATCGAAGAAGGCCTGCCAACTCGTTACACACCGCACGAAGCGCTGCCCAACCTGACGGCCCACGACCAACTGATCCTGATGGTGGAGGACGACGCCGCCGTCCGCGAATTCGCCCGAACCGCCCTGGAACGACAGGGCTACTGCGTGATGTGCGCCGGAGATGGCGCCGAAGCCGTGGCCGTTTTCGCACTGCACAGGCACGAAATCCAAGCTGTGGTCACCGACATGGAAATGCCCGGCCTGCACGGACTGTCGGTCATCCGAATCCTTCACGAGCTCAGTCCGCATGTGAGAATTGTGATCACATCGGGCGCTGTTTCCGATGCGTCGTTGGCCGAGGCCGCGCGGATCGGGGTCAGCGCCATCGTTTCCAAGCCGTTTTCCACGAACACACTGCTGACGGTCCTGCACGACCTCTTGCATCGCGGGGATCAGCGCTTGGACAGTGCCGACGGAACCAACGCCGTCTCCGCTTCGGCGACTCCGCAGACTTCGCCGGCCCTTTTGACCTCGGCATCCTCCTGAACTCCCATGCCCAACTCCACAATGCTCGACCGACTTCCCGACACGTTGCCGACCAATTCGATTGCCGATTGCGTGCCCGCGACAACCGCCGGCCTGTTGCGCGAGCTGCGATCATCGCTGTTGATCCGCCCGCGCGATTGGGACGCGCTGACCGACGCCGTCCGATGCGACCTGGCCAGGGATCACGATCGTGACCGCCTGCTCGGTCGATTGATCGAACTCGATCTGCTCACGCCCTACCAGGTGTCGCGAATCAACGCGGGGAGCACGTTCGGTCTGATCCTGGGCAACTATCGCGTGCTCAGTCCGCTTGGCAGCGGAGCCTCCGGGATCGTGTACAAAGCCGAACATCTGCGCCTCCCGCGCCGGGTGGCGATCAAGGTTCTGCCGGTCGCGCCGGACAATGACGCCTCGCAATTGCAGCGTTTCGACGACGAAATGTGGAGCGTCGCGCAGCTTCAGCACCCGAGCATCATCGGTGCCGTGGATACGGGCGAGGTTTCTGATCCCAATCACCCGACACGCGTACTGCACTATTTCGTGATTGAGTACGTCCCGGGTCTCGACCTTCAGAAGCACGTCGAAGCGCACGGTCCGATGCCGGTGGACAAGGCTTGCGGACTGATCCATCAGCTCGCGTCGGCCCTGGTCGAAACGGACAAGCATCACCTCGTGCATCGCGATCTGAAACCCTCCAACGTGCTGCTCGCCAGCGACGGCACGGCCAAACTGCTGGACTTCGGACTGGCCCGATAGCCCAGCAGTCGCATGACCGCGCCCGGCTTGGCGCTCGGCACGATCGACTACCTCGCCCGCGAACAAGCCCACGACGCCAGCGCAGTCGACATCCGCGCGGACATCTACGGCCTGGGAGGCGTGTTGTTCTGGTGCCTCACCGGTCGCACGCCGTTCCCGTCGCAGGGAAACGCGGTGCAAGACCTGCTGCGCCGACTGAAGCAACCGCCGCCATCCGTCCGCATGTTTCGATCCGACATCCCCGCCGCGCTGGATGCCGTCGTGATGCGGATGATGGCCGTCGAACCCGGCGAACGCTATCCGAATCCACAGGCGGTCATGCAGGCGCTGACGCCCTTCCGTCAGGCAGAATCGTCTCCAGCGCCGAAATCCATGACCACTCCCGTCAACATCTCCGCTCCAGTCTCCTCTCCAAGCGACGCGCGGGAACTCCGGGCTCCCGCGCCGCGTCTGCATCGAATTCTGATCGTGGACGACGAACCCAACATCCGCCAACTCACGCGTCACGCGCTGCAGACGGAGGGCATTCAATGCGATGAGGCGGCGAATGGAGCTCTCGCCTTCGAGGCAATTCATGCGCAGCGATACGACCTCGTGCTGTCCGACATCGACATGCCCGAGATGACCGGACCGGAGATGCTTCGCCGGCTGCGCGAAGCGCCGCCCTATCCGCATCTCAAGGTGATCCTCGTTTCCGGCCGTGCCACACCCAACGAGATGGCTCAACTGCTCGCCGCGGGCGCCGACGACTTCCTGACCAAGCCCATGAGCCTGATGCAGCTTCGCGCCCGGATCAAGGCCGCCCTTCGAAACAAGGATGCTCAAAACAACGCCGACGTGATGAGCCAGAATCTAATGCTAATCAACCAGCAACTGGAACGCCGCGTGGCCGAAAGCTCGCACCACTGACAATGCGCGTGCGAACCGCGGAGTAGCGGGGTGGCTGAGGTCGACCAAAGGGAGCCCCCAGCCGTGGGGCCGTTCCTTCCGAGGGCTCGCTGCGCTCGACCCCGGCCGCCCTCAGCCAGATTTGTCAATTACGGTTCCGATGGGTTGGGCAGTTTCTCGCCACGGGCCACGCAGGTGGCGACCACAAGGTCGCCGGTCACGTTCAGCACCGTGCGGCACATGTCCAACAGCCGGTCCACGCCCAGGATCACTCCGATCCCCGAACCTGGGACGCCGACGGATTGCAGCAGCACGACGATCAACGGCAGCGAGCCTCCCGGCACGCCCGCCGTGCCGACTCCGGCCAAGACCGACATCAGCACCACGGTCACCTGTTGCGGCAGAGACAACTCCACGCCGAAAAGCTGCGCGAGAAACAGCACGACGATCCCTTCAAACAGCGCCGTGCCATTCTGATTGCCGGTGGCTCCGACGGTCAGCACAAAGTTTGACACTTCGCGCGGCAGCTTGAGGTCGTCTTCGGCCACGCGGAGCGCGGTCGGAAGCGTGGCGTTCGACGACGACGTGCCGAAAGCGGTCAGCATGGCTTCGCTCACGTCGCGGAAGAACGATCCGGGCGACCGACCGCCGAACACGCGGACCACGATCGAGTACACCAGTGTCTGATGCAGCGTCAGGCCGAGCATCACGGTGAGCACGAACCAGAACAGAGTGGTCAGAATGTCAAACCCCAGCCGCGCGGTCAGCGAGAAGACCAGACATCCGGCTCCGTACGGAGCCAGTCGCATCGCGAAACCGATCACCGTCATCGAAACCGAGAACAACCCCTCCAGCCAGCCGACGAGCGTGGCACACTTGTCCGGAGCCGCCGTGATCGCCATGCCGAAGGCCAGCGAGAAAAACATCACCGCCAAAAGCCCGTTCCCCGGCGAACTGCCGTCGATGGCCCCGACCATTTCCTGCAGGGGGTTCATTGGAATCAGATCGAGGAGCGTGTCGCGCAGCGACTTCGCCTTCTTGGCATTGGCGAGTGTCGCGGCCGTCGCCTTGTCGAGTTTCGATTCGTCGACGTCACCATATTTCTCACGCAGCACCGTCTGCTTCTCTGGCGTCAGCGAGTGGCCGGGACGGATGAGATTGACCAGCCCGATCCCCAGCACGACTGCCGTCAGCGAGAGCATCCCGGTGAACATCAGCGTGCGAAGGCCGACACGCCCCAACCGCCGGAAATCGCCAAGATTGACCACCGCCAGCGACAGCGCCGCGAACACCAGCGGCACAACGACCATGAACATCAGCCGCAGGAAGATTTTCCCGATCGAATCGGCCACGTTCGTCGCCACCCACTCCAACCACAACACGGCATCCGCGCCCATCGAGTTCGCCACCCAGTTGCTCGCCAACCCCAGCACAAGTCCAATCAGCAAGCCCAAAAGAATCTGGCGATGCAGCGACGGCGGATGGGAGGTCATCGGGAATCTCCAAGGGAGGCTGAAGGCCGAAGACTGTAGGACAAAAATGGAGACGATGCACCGGACCTACAGCCTACGGTCTTCCGTCTCCAGCCACTTTCTTCGTCACCAGCACCTTGTCCACGCGCTGGCCGTCCAAGTCCACGACTTCGAAGTACAATAACTCCCAGGTCGTGGTTTCGCCGACCTTTGGCAGCCTGCCCAATTGCGAAATGACCAATCCGGCCAGCGTTGTCACGTTCCGTGGCAGCGACAACTCGAATTCCGCAAGCTCCAGTTTCGCCAGCAATTCGTCCACGGGCAGCGTGCCATCGACGAGCCAGCTCGTTTCCGAACGCTGGACGATCCGGTCGAGAGCCGGTTTGGTTTCGCCCGCCAGAAGCTCGCCAGCGAGCGCGGTCACGACGTTGTCGAGCGTCACCAGACCCTTCGTCGCGCCGAACTCATCGACGACAAGCGCCATCTGGCTGTGCTGCTTCTGCAGCACGACCAGCAGTTGATCGAGCGGCATTGTTTCAGGGACGAACAGCGGCTTGTGGCACAGCTTCCGCAGATTGATCGCCCAGCCCAGGTAATGTTGCCGCAGGACGTCCTTCAAATGCACAATGCCGATCACGTGGTCCAGGTTCCCCTCGTACACGGGCAGGCGCGTGAACCCCGACATCGCCACCACGCCGACGAGTTCCTCGGCGGGCGTGTCGACGTCCACCGCGTCGATGTCGATTCGCGGGTGCATGATCTGCCGTGTCGAGCGGTCGCCGAGCCGAAGCGCGCCCACGGCCAGTTTTTGCTCGACCGGTTCCAACACGCCTTCCGCCGTGCCCTGTTCGATCAGGTGCTGGATCTCGTCCACCGTGACCGTCGGCGCCTTGGCGCCTCCCAGACCAAGCAGAAACAGCATCGCTTCGGTCGCCACGTTCATGCACCACACGGCCGGCCGGCCGATTCGCGACAGGAACAGGATCGGCAGCGCGGAGAGCCGCGCGATCTCGGTCGTTTTCAGCAATGCGAGTCGCTTCGGAACAAGTTCTCCAAGCACGACCGACGCGAACGTCAACGCCATGACGACGATGGCCAACGCGATCTCGGCGCTCAGCGTGCGAATCCACACGACGGGCAGGGAGTCGAGCCGATCTGACAGGAGGCTCACGAGCGTGGCACCGCTGAAGGCAGCGGTGAACGTTCCCACCAGCGTAACCCCCACCTGCACCGTCGGCAGAAACCGATCCGGCTGGTTGAGAAGTTCGAGCGCGACGCCGGCTTTTCGGTCGCCATGATCGGCCAGTCGTTTGAGCGGCCCGCGCCCGGCGGCGATGATCGCGATCTCGGCGCTCGCGAAAAATCCGTTGGCCACGATCAACACCATGATCAGCAGCAGCTCCAACACCAGTGCTTGATCCATGACCGCTTCCTCCTGCGCTTGGCCGGCGATTCGCAAAACGGCTTGTTGCCAGGGCGCGAGCGCGTCGTCCCGTGACTCCAAGGTCGGCTGAGCCTAGTCCGATGAGTTTCCCGGAGCAAGCAACCCTTGGAGCATTTGACGACTTCGGCGAGGTCGGGCCGCCGATGTTCGCGCGGCGTCAGTGAGGCCGCGTGCCGGGAGGAAACTTCAGTGGTTCGAAGTCGGCCGGTGGGAGCGACAACGTCGTGGCCAGCTTTTCATCGACGAACACGCCGGCCGACCCGTCCGCGAACACCAACCGCCATCCCGGCGTGTTCAGCAACCCGTTGATTTGCGGTCGCGAAACCCGGCTGTCCAGGATCACCACCGGAAGTTGTCCCTCGGCGTCGCGCACCGCGTCCTGCCAGCGAAAGTCGCCCACGGCCATCGCCTGAAGAATCGTGTTGTACATCACCCAGGTCTGCGGCGTGCAAACCTCCAGCCGGCCGTCCATGAAGATCCGCCGCTCCGGACCGTTGTGATACGAATACACGGCCGCCTGACCGATGTTCGAGACGAAGGCCCGCAGCGGCAGACCCGGCTTCGCGGCGAACTTCGCGGCGTCGTGGATGAACCACGCTTCGCGTTGGCCCAGCCCGAACGATTTGTTTTCCGCGCCCAGCCAATGCCACGGCCCCGCGATCACCGCGACGATCAGCCCACACCATGCGACAAGCATCGCCGCCGTGAGGCGCGTCGCCCCCCCTCTCCACTCCGGGGGAGAGGTTTTTTCGCGGGAGGTGAGGGGGCCAAGCGCCCGCCAATCCTCCAGATTCGCCAGTGTCACCACGATCGACACGATCGAAAAAATGTTCGTGTTGCGACTCGCCTTCCACGCTAGGTGCGAGAAGCCGGCAAACAGCAACAGCCGGAACAGGCTCCACCGCCTTCGCTTTGCCAGCAGCACGAAGCTGGCTGCGGCAACAATCCAAATCCAAAGTTCCGCTTGGAGATAGACGTTCCAGAACCCCTCTCGCTTCTTGAACTGTTCCCAGCCGAATCCACTTTCCCGCACAAAATCAATCGGCTGCTGGAATTCACCGATGCTCGCATACAACGCCTGGTCCGCTGTAAGTTTTCGATACACCTCCAGCGGGAACAAAGCTCCCTCTTCGAAGTACGGGTTGACGAAACTGGCCAGCACGATCAGCAGCCCGACCACTTGGCACAGGATCGCTGGCGGATTGGTTTCCGCCGGGGAGAGGCCGAACTGCCCGCCGAGCCAAGTCCGTGCGATGCGGTCCACGATCCAACAACCACCGACCACGAGCCCCAGCACGAACAGCGAGTGGCAGTTCACCCAGATCACCTGCACGAGCGGCAGCAGCCAGATCAGGCCGGGGCGATTCGGCAGGCGGTGCAGAATCCACAACCAGGTCGCAAGGAACAGTTGCGTCAGCACTTCGGGACGTTCGTATGCCCGGCCGGAAACGGCGATGGCCGGCATCAGCCACACGGCGGCCTTCAGCCACGCGGCGACGTTGCGGCCCGCCGCGAGCCACGCGATCCCCACGGCCAGCGTGATCGTCGCGGCCTTGAACAAGATGATCGCGTCGGTGCCGCCAGCGCGATACAGAAATGTGACGAGCAGTTGAAAGCCCCAATGCAGATCAATCCACCGTTTGTCGTAGTCGGTGAACGTGAACCAATCCACCTGCGGCAGTTCACCCTTCTCAAGGATCAACTCTCCCGTTCGCAAGTGCCACCAGATGTCGGTATCGACGAGCGGGAAAATGCAGGCGACGAACATCCAGACCAGCACGGCCGCGAACAGCGTGCGATCCAACCAAGGCGTTGGCACATCGATCCGGGAGGGCGAGGCTCCCGCCGAGCCGGCGTTGGCGGCCGACAAAGGCTCGGCGGGAGCCTCGCCCTCCCGGTGTGTGTCGCCCGCGTGGCGGCGTGACTTCGCGACGGACTTGGCTCGCGCCGCGCTCATGGTTTGGCTCCGGATTCGGCCGCCGCACGATGGATCACGCCGTTGATCTGGCCGCCGAGCAACAGGATCGATCCGGTCAGGTCCAGCCACACCACCAGCACGATCACGCCGCCCAAGGCACCGTACGTTTCGTTGTACCGTCCGAAGTTCTCAACGTAGAGCCGGAAGCCTTGACTCACGAGGACCCATCCGGCTGTGGCAAACACGCTCCCCGGCGAAAACACATCCCACCGCAACCGCACGCTCGGCACGAGGCGATAGATGGCCGAACTGCACACGAGCAGGCATCCGCACACGACCGCCCAACGTGCTCCCTTGTCGAACAGCAGCGACGCGTACGGCACATGGATTTTTCGTGACTCCAAGAGGTGCGAGATCGTCGGACCGACGACCAGCAACACCATCGCGACCAGCAGCAGCAGGAAAATCACCATCGTCAGCAACAGCGCGGTCCCGTGAACCTGCCACAGCCGCCGCTCCTCCTTCACCCCGAAGGCAAGGTTGAGGCCGGCGGCCAGCGTAAGAAACACCTGCGACCCGGCCATCCCCAGCAGGACGAGGCTTCCGAGGATCAGACTGACCGACGAGTGCGCCTGAATGTCGAGGATCTGACGCTTGATGACTTCAAATGCGTTGTCGGGCAACCCCTTGTCCGCAACGTCCATCAGATTCTCCACCACGTCCACCCGGTCGTCCTCCGTCAAAAACCCTCGACGTTCAAGGGCGTCCGCAGCCGGAAGATGCGCGGCCGCCGCGACCAGCAGGATCAACAACGGCGCCAGCGCAAGTAACGTGTAGTAAGCGAACTGAGCACTTCGCGCATCGAATTGATTCTCGCGATACCCCTTGATCGAAAGCACCAGCAGCCGCCACGGAGAAAGACCACCAAACCTCCACAATCGAATCTCGCGGCCGATCTCGGCCAGAGCTTTCGCGGCGGGGTTGGGGAGATTAGTCATGCGAGTGGCGAGTGGCGAGTGGCGAGTGGCAAGTGGTGAGTGGTGAGTGGTGATGCCGATCGGCCAACTCGCTCCTCACCACCGACCACTCACAACGCTCTCACGGTGTGAAGTCCGACGACTTATCCACGGACAGGCAGAACTGGGCGATCAGCTTCGCGGCGTTTTCGAGGTCGGTCAGCGAGACGACTTCGACGGGGCTGTGCATGTAACGGTTCGGGATCGCGACGATTCCAGTGGCGACGCCGCCGCGGCTGACCTGCATCACATTGGCATCGTTGCTGGCGGCTCGCGACAAGCCGCCGTTCTGCACGGGAATGTTCTGTTGCTGGGCGATCTCGATCAACCGCCGATGCACCACCGGGTTCACGTTGGGACCTCGGTACAACACCGGTCCCAGCCCGAGCTTGATCTCGCCGTGTTGTTTGTTGTCGAGCGTCGGGCAGTCGGTCGCGTGGGTGACGTCGACGGCGATCCCAATCTGCGCGTCGATCGAGAACGCGCTCGTCTGAGCCCCACGCAGCCCGATCTCTTCCTGCACGGTCGAGACCGCAAACACTCCCGCCTGCGGCTTCGATGTGGATTCCGCAACCTGCCTTAACGCCGACATCACCACCCACGACCCGACTTTGTTATCCATCCCCGGTGCTGCGGCGAGGCTGTTTCGCAGCTCGCGGAAACCTAGCTCAAACGTCACCGGGTCTCCGACCGCGATCAATTCCTTTGCCTCGTCGCGATTCTTGACGCCGATGTCGATCCACAAATCTTTGAGCTCCGGGACCTTCTTGCGGTCGTCCTGCGACAACAGGTGAATCGCCTTCCGGGCGATGACGCCCGTGACCGGACCGTTTCGGCCCCAGATCACCATGTTCTGGCCGATCAGCATCTGGATGTCCCAGCCGCCAATCGAATCGACCCACACAAACCCTTGTTCGTCAATGAACTTGACCATCAGCCCAATTTGATCGCAATGCCCCGCCAGCATCACGCGCGGCGCCCCCTCGGGATTGACCGCGGCGATGACGTTGCCATGCCAGTCGGTCGAAACGCGGTCGGCGAACGACTGAACATGTGCGCGAACCACGGACTGGACGGGTTGCTCGTACCCCGAAGGGCTGGGGGCCTTCAACAGTCCTTTCAAAAACTGAATCGAAGCGGGGTCCATCGTGCATTGCCTCCGAAACAGGGCTTTCCGCGAGAGCGGGTGCCGCGCGATTATAGTCAAACTGTGAGGGAGTCCAAGCGGTTGGCAACCGCGCTCAATTCGTGACGATCGCGTCAGTTTCGTCGAATCCCGTTTGACGACGGAAAAAGCCGTGGGTAGACTGGGCGCCGTTTCACACGGTGCGTTGCTAACAACACATTCGATGGGTGGCAACGCACCCATACGAGTTTCGCGTCACTTTCATGCCGCATGGTTGCGGAATGAGGTTGCTCGTGAAGCCTCAGCGCTTACCTCAGTCGACATGCCCCAGATCTGGTGTGACGATGATTGAGGCTTTGACAGTGCTCGCGATCATCGGGCTGTTATGCGCGTTGATACTGCCAGCCGTGCAATCTTCACGTGAGGCCGCTCGACTGCTCCAGTGCAAAACGAATCTCAAGCAATTGGCACTCGCCGTCGGCAACTACGAGGCAACTTTCCACGAGCTTCCTCACTCAACGAATTTTGAGCGATATTCGTGTTTTGTAGTTCTGCTCTCTTTTCTTGATCAGGCTGCGTTGTATGACCGGATCGACTTCAAGACCACAACCGGTCGCACTGCACCAGAGTTGCTTTGGACTGGACGACCGGCGCTCCTCGGTTGTCCAAGCGATCCGGTGGTTCGAAACCAACCATTTCGCGTGAGCTACAACGGAAATTCGGGTTGGATTCAAACTCGAGCGGACCTTGAAGCGGATAACAGCAATGGAGTAATGACGCCCATTCGATACAAAGTAACCAGTTCGTCAATCAAGGACGGCCTGACGCAAACCGCACTATTCGCAGAGATTCTGCCCGGTGGTGAGGCAGAATGGCGGCGTTGCGTTTGGTATGACTCTGATCGCTGGGCACCCATGTCAGCAGAGCAATTGGCGAATCAATGTTTGGCTGCCAGTGGCGTACCGGACTCCGGTTTCAAGGGGAATTCGTGGACTTGGGGATTCACCAATGTCACAACTTACAAACATGTCCTACCACCGAATTCGCGGAGTTGCCTTTACGTGGCCACTGCGGGGAGCATCCATTCCGGAGGTGTCAACTTGGCGTTAACTGACGGCTCTGTGAAGTTTGTGAGTGATTCGATCAACATCAACCTGTGGCGGGCAATCGGAACTCGAGACGGCCGTGAGGGACTGATTTTTGGCAACTGACCTCAATCTTTTAGGACGGAGGAACTCCAGAAATGCGCTACCTGTCCTTTTCGTGCATGATTCTTGCGATCGGCTGTGCAGGTAATCCACCCGCTCCGGTAGCTTGATGGACCATTAACTCCCCAACACCGGGTGCAGAATATGTGTTTAAGAGCGGCCCAGGAGGGGACATCACAGTTACCGGAACCGGCACGCCTGGAGCTGCTGTGATGGCGGTCCTGACTCGAGTAGGTAGTAATGCTCAGATTGCTGGTGCGGGAGGGACGGTTGATGCTGCGGGCAATTTCTCGATTACGATAAAGGACATTAGTCAGAATCTGCCAACTAACGGTCCGGAGAACTACGACATTACGATCGGAGCTCAAAACGGTCCAATGCCGGAGGCGTATGGCAACGTGCAGGTGAGCATTAAACGGAGTTTTACTAATCCATAAGCCAAATCTACTGCGTGTGTGACCACGCTTAAGCTTCAGCAGTAAGGCGTCGTCCGTAAATTAGTTTGCCAATTGAATGCGACTCGCGGGAGCGACTCGCGTACGTAGCTCAGTCGCTCCGCGACTAAGATTTCGGGAACCAACTGTCGCCCAATTGGAAAAGTTATTATCGGACGGCTGCTAAGGGTGTACGCTCCTGATAAGGCAGGAAACAGCCACGCAAAGAAATAGAGGATTTCAGCTTCACGGAGGAAGCGTTCCAGCGACTGACCGCGGTCAGCAAGAGTTCGTGAAGCCTAGCTCACGCCCTCTCTGATGCACATCGCGGTTTGTCACGAGACGACCAGGAGGGCTGTCTCGGCCACATCGACGGAAGTTTTGGCGCGGCGGAGTGTCGCGTATTCTCGATGTTGGTTCGTTTCGGCATGTTGGCAGATGGAGCGTTGTCTGTCACGGAGGAACTGAAGATGGAACTGCAAGTCATCTCTGAAAGTACGCAGTCGCTCGCGGATCGAATTGAGCGGCTGGTCCGGCAACGGACAAGCGGCCAGGTGCGCGGCCTGCGCGTGGAAGTGCTCCCGGGTGAACCGGGCGAGATCGTGATCTCCGGCCGCACCTCCACCTACTACGCCAAGCAACTGGCGACCCACGCGGCTCTCGACGCGGTCAGCAACCTGCCGCTTACGAACGAGATCGAGGTGTTCTGATCCCGATTGGGATGTCCATTCGGGTTGGTTCTCGCTCACCGACCATCCTGAGTCGCTGGCGGTGTAGCTTCCTGTGACTCCGCGCCGCTGCGATACCGCGGCTCTTCGCCACGCAGCAACCGCCCGATGTTGCTCCGGTGCCGGACGATGATGAGCATCGGTATCGCGATGCTGAACGTCGCCAGAGGCCACTTCGATTCGGCGAACGGGTCCGGCCGGAGTTGGATCAACTCCACCGTCGCGAACGCCAGACAGGCAACTATCGAACTGACTGACACGATCCGCGAAACGCCAAACGTGATTGCAAACGCTCCGGCGGCGATCAGGCTCGGCACGGGAGCCAGATACAAAACCACACCGAGTGCCGTCGCGACTCCCTTCCCCCCCCGAAAGCCCAGCCAGCAGGGAGCCATGTGGCCCATGATCGTCATCACGCCGGCCGCCACTTCCACGTGCGGTCGCACTGACACGCCGTTCACGATCCACGTCGTCGACAGCCACGTTGGAATCACCCACATCGGCAACAGCCATACCGGTAGGAGCCCCTTGAAGAGGTCGAGCACCAGCACGAACAGACCCCAGCGGTTACCCATTACGCGACCGACGTTCGTCGCGCCGATGTTTCCGCTGCCGTGCTGTCGAATGTCGATTCCGCGGACCAGCCGCGCGGTGAGGTAGCCGAACGGGATCGAACCAATCAGGTAGGCCAGCACTGCCGCGAGCATTCCTGCAGTCACCGGAGTCATCGGTCAATCCAGTTTGAAACTCTTCAGGTACGCTTCGGTCTGCAGCGACGACTTCGGCTGGTCTTCCTTCCGCATCACGCAGCGTTCCACCACGAGCACGTCCATGTTGGTGTTCAGAAAGCAGCGGTAGGCGTCGTGCGGCGTGCAGACGATCGGTTCGCCGCGCACGTTGAAGCTTGTGTTGATCACCACCGGGCAGCCCGTGCGCTCTTCGAATTTCTGGATGAGCCGATGGTATCTGCCATGCCGGTCCGAATCGACAGTCTGGATGCGGGCCGAGTAATCCACATGCGTCACCGCCGGGATGACCGAACGCCGCAGCTTGAGTTTGTCGATGCCGTGCAAAGTTGGAGTCCCGGATTCAGCCGGCTCCGCACCGCGTCCGTTGTCGCCCACCCGCTGCGACGGATGCACGGGCGCGACCAGCAGCATGTACGGGCTTTGTTCGTGCGGCCGGGTCTCGAAGAAGTCCTGCACACGCTCCTCCAGCACCGACGGAGCAAACGGGCGGAACGATTCGCGGAACTTGATTTTCAAATTCATCACCGATTGCATCTGGCTGCTGCGCGCGTCGCCAAGGATCGAGCGGCTGCCCAAGGCTCGCGGGCCAAACTCCATCCGTCCCTGCACCCAGCCGACGACCTTGTCGCTCGCGATCAGATCGGCCACGTGGGCGCAGAGCGATTCGTCGTCGTCGAATCGCGTGAACACGGCCCCCAGCCGGCGCAGAGTCGCTTCGACGGACGAATCGTCGAACGCCGGACCCAGCAACGAACCGTGCTGGCTGTCGCGCGGCCTGGGCACGCGCGGGTTGTTCAGTAACTGGTGCCAGATGAACAGCGCCACACCGAGTGCTCCGCCGGCGTCGCCGGCCGCGGGTTGAATCCACAGGTCCTCGAACGGCCCTTCGCGCAGGATTCTTCCGTTGCCGACGCAGTTGAGGGCTACGCCTCCAGCCAGGCACAGATTCTTTTGACCCGTCACCGTGTGAACATGCCGCGCCATCCGCAGCATGATTTCTTCGGTCACGAGCTGGATCGACGCGGCGATGTCCATCTCGCGCTGCGTCAAAGGCGACTCAGGGTTGCGCGGCGGACCACCGAACAAGCGGTCGAACTTGCGGTTCGTCATCGTCAACCCGACGCAGTAGTCAAAATACGACAGGTCCATCCGGAACGAGCCGTCGTCACGGAGGTCGATCAGTTTCTCGCGGATCAGGTCCGCGTACGTCGGCTCGCCGTAGGGCGCCAGGCCCATCAGTTTGTACTCGCCCGAGTTGACTCGGAACCCGCAGAAATACGTGAACGCCGAGTACAGCAGGCCGAGCGAGTGCGGGAAGTGCTGCTCGTGGCTGATTTCGATCCGGTTGCCGCGCCCGACGCCGAAACTGGCTGTGGCCCATTCGCCAACGCCGTCCATCGTGAGAATCGCCGCCTCTTCGAACGGCGACGGAAGGAACGCGCTGGCCGCGTGCGATTCGTGGTGCTCTGTGAAAACAACCCGCTTGCGGTACTCGCCTCGCAGCCCCCTGCGAATTTCTCGCGGCAGGTAGAGCTTCTGCTTCAGCCAAAGCGGCATCGCGCGGAGGAATGACGAGAACCCGCGGGGAGCAAACGCGAGATAGGTTTCGAGCAGTCGTTCGAACTTGAGCAGCGGCTTGTCGTAGAACCCCACCAAATCCAGGTGCCCCGGTTCGAACTTCGCTTCGGCGAGGCAGTATTCGATGGCCTTCAACGGGAAGTTGTGATCGTGTTTCTTCCGCGTGAACCGCTCTTCCTGCGCCGCAGCGACGATCTCTCCATCGACGACCAGTGCCGCCGCGGAATCGTGATAGAACGCCGAGATGCCGAGTATCGCAGTCATGCTGCCGCTTGGATCACTCACGGTTTGGACCGTGGCACCGGCGTCCCGCCGGTGGATCACAGGCGAGACGCCCGTGCCACGGTCGATGGCGGAGCGAAGTATAGCAGCCGTCGTTCACTCTCGGTACAAGTCGTCGGTGTCGTGGACCGCCGTCTGCGGCATGGTTCCATCGGGGGTCACGCCGAGGTGCAGGAGCGACTTGTGCAGGATGTCGGCCGCGATCGGGGCCGCGACGATGCCGCCGAGGTGCTCGCCGGGTCCTCCATGCGGTTCATCGACGACGACGATCACCAGCACGCGGGGATCGTCCGCAGGCGCTCCGCAGACGAAGGCATTGACGTGCCGCGAGTGCGAATACGTCCCGGTCGCGGGATCGACCTTCTGCGAGGTTCCAGTTTTGCCGAAGACACGGAACCCCGCGAGATCGGCCTTTTTGCCAGTGCCACGTTTCACGACTTCTCGAAGCGCGTTGATTCTCACCCACTCGGCGATCTCGGGTTCGATGGCTTGAGCCTGGATGAGTGCCGGCTCGTTGCCGGGGGATGCTTCGTCGCGGCGAATGACGTGCGGCGTGACCAACTGACCGCCGTTCGACAACGCTCCGTATGCGGCCAGAAGCTGGATCGGCGTGACGGCGATTTCCTGACCCATCGGAACCGAACCGGTCGAGTACGACGTCCACTTTTTCAGCGGGAGCAGTCGCCCGGCCGATTCGCCCGGCAGCTCGATCCCGGTTTTCGCGCCGAACCCGTACGCCGCGCACGCCTCGTACAACCGCTCGTTGCCAAGCCGTTCGCCGATTTTCGCCATGCCGATGTTGCTCGACTTCACGAGGATGTCCACCACGTTCAGCGAACCGTACGGCCGGAAATCGTTGAGCAGCCTTCGGCCCATGCGGTAACTGCCGTTCTCGCAGTAAAAAACTTCGTCGCGTGCGATCACTTCGTGCTTGAGTGCCCACGACACGACAAACGGCTTGAACGTCGATCCCGGTTCGTACATGTCGGCGAGGAGCCGGTTCGTCCAGGCATCGGGCGGCGCGTTGCCCGGCTGGTTGGGGTCGAAGGTGGGACGCGACGCGAGGGCCAGCAACTCGCCCGACTTCGCGTCCATCACGGCCGTGGCGCACGACTTCGGGCTCCATTTTGAAAACGCATCGTCCATCGCTCGCTCACTGTAAAGCTGCAGGATTGAGTCGATGGTCAGCGTCACAGGTTGGCCGGGCTGCGGCGGCCTGTCGGTGCGGTCGTTGATGCCGATCACGCGGCCTCTGGCATCGCACTCCAATTCGCGAACGCCGTCGCTGCCGCGCAGCGTGCGATCGAAACTGAATTCGATGCCGCCATGCCCGCGGTTGTCGATGTCGCGCGAACCGAGCACCTGCGCCGCGAGCGATCCCTGCGGGTAGGTCCGCAGGTACTCGTCGCGAAAGCCCCACGCTGCGGCCGGGAATTCGAGTTGCCGCACGCGGGCGACTTCATCGTCAGTCAGCCGCCGTTTCACCCACTGGAATTGCCGCTCCGGGTGGACTGCGAGTCTTTCGAAGAGAGCGTCACGATCGATCTTGATTGCGTCGGCCAGTTGCTGGGCGGTGTCCCACGCATCGTCGATTCGACTTGGCACGACGAACAGACTCGGCACGCGAATCGTCGTCGCGAGGATTCGGCCGTCGCGATCGACGATGTCTCCCGGCCGCGCCGGGACGACTTCGCGGATGGTCCGTTGTCGCTCGGCAAGTCGTCGCAATTCGTCGCCGTTGAAAAGTTGCAGCAGGACGAGGCGGCCGGACAGGATCAGCCAGACAACGACGAGCGAAGCGATCACGAGGCGCGTACGCCAGCGCGGGTCGGTCACGGAATCGGCCGGGTTCGCGATCGCCATTTCACCCGATGCCTCGCTTGCGAGACTTCGATTTCGGCCTGGGTTGGATCGGCGTTTCGACTTCGCGCATGCGCAATTTGTCGGCCTCCAGCGCCTCGATCAACCGCGGAGGCGCGCCGAGTTTCTCGGTCTTGGCGCGTGTTCGCGCTTGCCGTTCGATCAGCAACTCGCGCTGGTATTCCTGATGGCTGATCGCACGCCGCAGTTCGAGATTGCGCTTCTCCAGTGCCACGCCGGTCAGCGAGATCGCGACAACGACGACGATGGCTGCACCGAATCGGAAGAACATGACGAACCGCCCCGGATTTCGATGTGTGAGGGTGCGAGAGTGTGAGGGTGACGGAGCATGTCTGAGTGTCTCCGACACGTTCATGCCCACTGACCCTCACACCGCAGAGTCTGGTCTGCCCGCTATGCTCTGCGCAAGTGGCACGAGGCCGCCAGCTACAACTATCGGCGAGCCGCCGGTTCCTGCACGATGCGCACCTGACTTGCATCGGGTGGGAGGCGGAGGATTGTGCCGAGCGTGAGGGAGTCAGCGGTTTTGAGTTGGTCGGTGTTCTTTTCGTAAATCTCGGTCCAGCGCGATGCACGGCCCAGGTGCCGCTGCGAAATGCTGGTCAGCGTGTCGTCGGGACCGACGCGATAGAACGGCTGGCCCGCGGCGTCGACAAAAAAGCCGGATGCCTCCGTGTTAGACGATTGGCTTGGCGCGGACGACGCTTCCATCGACGCTCGGCTGGCGGTGCGTTCAATCAAGTTCGGGAATTGCCGCTCCAGGATTTCGCGAGGGGGAGTGGCGATCTGCTGTCCGGGTTTCATCTGCGCCGGATCGGGCACGCGGTCGGCGTTGTATCGGGCGAGCGCCTGGAAGTACCGGCCGGTGCCGTACAGCCGCCGCGAGATGTTCCAGAAGTTGTCGTTGGGTAGAACGGTGTAGATTTCGGCGGTGGGGTTTGATGCGACCGCTGCCGAAGCGAGTCGCGAAGTCGATCCGAGCAGGTCCGCGGTTTCGCGGGAAGGCGAACCGGGCTTGCGGGCGACTCGCTCCGTCGGCTGTGTTTCGAACGGATCGGTCGGACGCACTGTTGCGGCGGCACGCTTGGGCAGGATCGGCGTGAGTTCGGCCGACACGGGCGCAGCTCGGCCGGCAGCCGGGGCACCTCTGGTCGCGCTGGCGAGCACCGGCGCAGGCTTCTCGACCCGCGTTTGCGCAAACGCTCGGCGGCCGTCGACCGGCACCTCGCGGAATCCTTCCAGTCTTTCATCATCGGCCGTGACGACCGCATTGTCGCGACGCGGCAAGGCGACTTCGAAACCCTGCAGCTTGTCATCCGCAGAATCCGATTCGATGCTGATCTCAGGAGGCGACAGCGTGATCGACGGTCCGCGACTGGATGGCAGCGCGGGCAGTTCCCGTTGACGTGTGTCCAGGGGCGCCTGCGGAGTTTCCACGAGCAGCGGCTGCGCGGACGGGCGTTTGGTTTCCAGCACCGGCAGCGAGTTGCCGGAGTCGGAGGACTGAGAGTCCGCAGGCTCGGTTTCGGTGATTTCGATGGCCGGCTTTCGCGCCGGCGTTTCCGGTTCCTCCGTGAGTCCGAAATCGGTCTCCGGCTGACCGACGGTTTCACGAGTGATGCCGACAGGACGTCGAACGGCTGGTTCGACGGCTGACTCTTCGGACGGGTCGAGCAGCGGCCGCGGTTCCGAGTTGGGAATGGATCGCACGGGGGCGTCAGCCGTGATGGTCGCGGACGTGTCCCCCTCGCTGTTGCTGAACGGGTCTGCCGGCTCGTTCTGATCCGGGATCGCCGGAGCATGCGCGATCGGCCGCACGGTGTTCGCGCTCGCGAAGGCATCCGTCAGCTCGGGCGCACCGTCCACCGGTGCGATATCGCTGCCATCGCCTTGCTGCTCCGTTTGCTGAGCCACTTCGAGTTTCTGGTCCTTCAGCTTTTTGTAAACCACGAATCCGAACGCGCTCACCAGAATGATGATCAACGCCAGTCCGATTTTTGTTTCGCGCCCCATCTTGGGCCTCCGTGCTTTCAGTCCCCAGTCTTTTTGAGACTTGTCTTGTGAGGTTTCTCCGGCGGCCGAGGCGGGCGCCGGGCTTGTCGTTGCATTTGCGCCGGGCGTCACAGCCTTCGCGCCGCCCGCAGCTTGGCTGTTCGGGAACGAGGATTGATTCGCTGCTCCGCGATCGACGCCAGCACTGGCTTGGTAGTAAGGATTTGCCATCGGTCTGTCGCTCGAAAAGAGGTTTTGACGAGTCGGTCTTCCAAGGAATGAAAACTGATGATCGCAAGGATTCCGTTCGGTTTCAGGCAGTGATACAGCACCTCGCGGAGTGCCCTTTCAACGTGGACGAGTTCTTCGTTGACGGCAATCCGCAGCGCTTGAAACACCCGGGTTGCCGGGTGTCGAGGCGCGTTGCGTTCCATGCGTCCCGGCATCGCCACGGCGATTCCGGCGAGCAGATCGGGCACGGTTCGGATTGGATGCGACTTGCGTAACTCGACGAGACACCGGGCGATCTTTCGCGACTGCGGCTCTTCGCCGTAGTGATCGAGAATCCACGCCAGGTCGGCGGTGCTGACGCGTTCGAGCAGTCTCCAAGCCGGCTCGCCGCGCGAAAGGTCGTACCGCATGTCGAGCGGGCCGCTCGATTGAAAACTGAAGCCGCGCGTTGCATCGGCAAGCTGGTCCGACGACAGACCGAGGTCGAGCAGGATGCGATCGACCGCATCGATCTGCAACTCGTCGAGGACCTCGCGTAGCTGGACATAGCTCGCCTGTTTCAAGTGACAATTCGCCGCGTGCAGTCGCGATCGGGCGAGATCGAGCGTCATGGGATCGCGATCCAACCCGATAAGTATTCCTTCCGGACCAATCTGCTTCAGAATCTCCTGGCTGTGTCCTCCGGCTCCAACCGTGCCATCCACGACGGCAAGACCCGGATGCAATTCCAAATGTCGCAGAACTTCACGCAGCAACACCGGAACGTGCGCTGGCGGAGGACCGCTTGCGCTCCGGTCTGTTTCATTCATTTTTGGGAATTAGGTTGAGACGAGAGGCCCGTCAATTGGAACGCCCTCCGTGGCGTTCCAGATGCGGGATCAAAGTTGCCGGCTTCGTAGATGCAGAAATGCCGTGCGGGAGTCGCACGAGGTGCGAGCGGTGTGTATCCGGTTTTGCAAAACCAGGGAAGGCGAATTGCCTTTCGTTTCGGCATCGCGTCCGAGTTTTGAACAAAAAAACCATTCGCCCCTGGGCGCTCTTCCCTGAGCGCCCACGTGAGGCGAATGGTTTCGGCCAGACCGGCTGAGAGTGAACTCTCCCTGACCGAGTTACAGCGGGTGGCTCTTTCCCTGTCCACCCACGCCGTACGCCAAGCCCGGTTAAGCCAGCGACGGTGTTCAGAGGGCGAGGTGAAACGTGCTGCTCATTTCACGTCGCCAAAGAAGGTCTGGTCCTCCATGAACCTGCGGTGAGCGTGTTTCCGTGCCAAGTTATTGAATGGCTTGGTTGGCCAAAGAGTCGAACTGTGGTCCGACCTGATTCAAAAAGCTCTCCCAAAGTGCTGCGTCCCAGATTTCCGCATGATCGTTGTCACCGATCAAAACCACTTCGCGCTCCAATCCCGCAAATTCTGCCAGTCGATCCGGGATCCGAATGCGACACTGACCATCCAACTCTACCTTTTCCGACCGCGAGTAAAACAACCGCTCGTAATTCCTCACCTCGACGCGGCTGCGGGACTGTTCATTCAGCTTTCTTGCCTCGCTGACAAAGCCGCCGGGAGAGAACAAACTCAATGATCGATCCGTTCCCGGTGATATGTACAAGCTCTGGAGGTTTTTCTCGTCGAACTCATCGCAAAGGCGGCGCGGAATTGCAAGCCGTTTCTTATCGTCAAGACTTCGCGGGTACGTGCCTGTCAGTGCCATTCACCATCCGCCATTGCTCCCCACAATTCCCCACGCGGCCCCAAATGTACCAATGGAATCTTGGTCGTCAAGCGACGATTCTCCGAAGATTCGAGTTTGACTGGCGTGCAACGACCTAGCTCAAAGCGCGACAGAGGATTGAGGCACTGAGACTTTTTTTCTCCGATGCGAGTTTGAAAAGTTGGATCGGCGACACAAGTGAATTGCCGCCTGTCTCGTAATCGCAAGATATCGAGACTCACGTTTGAATCGACAACAACTTGTTGTAGGTCTCCGACCAGTACCGTGACATGTTTTCGATCGTAAACCTTTCGCGCACAAGCTGTTGAGCAGTTGCCGAAAGTTCAGATCCAAAGTTTGGATCGTCGAGTAACCGGCACACAGCTGACGCTAGGGCTTCCGCGGAGGCGGGTGGAACAACAACCCCGCTTCGGTTTGGCTCAATCAGTTCGCGTACCCCCTCCACGTCAGTGGCAACAACCGGAATCCCCGCCGCCATTGCTTCCAAAACCACGTTCGGCATGCCTTCCCACAACGACGATAACACGAGGCATCTGCCGGCCTTTAGCACGGCGGAAACATCGTTGCGCCATCCCGCGAAACACACGCAGTTGGTCAGGCCCAGTTGCAACGATTGACGGCGAAGATCGGCTTCCAGCGGACCCTCTCCTACGATCACCAACCGAGCTTGCGGATGACTCTTAAGAATCGCCGGAAACGCCTCGATGAGAAACCGATGTCCCTTCTGTTCGTCGAGACGCCCAATGGTCACGATCACGGGCGAATCGTTCGCGATGCCGAGTGACGTTAGATCGGCGGGTTGGGAATTGGCAAACGAATCGTAGTCAACACCGTTCGGAATCACGCGAAGCTTTTCTGAGCGAAGTCCGCCAGTGGACAGCGAGAAATCGGCGACCGACTGGCTGACGCATACATTGAGATCAACCATCCAGTTGGTGAGCCAATCCAACCAGAGGTGCCATGTCGCTCGTTGCTCGGCGACTCGGAGTCCAGCAACGATGCGCTCGATGCGAGCCAGCCTCCCGGCGATTCTTCCAGCCAGATTCGCGTGAAACAGAAACGACTGCAGCAACCTCGGTCGAGGTGTCAACGCTCGCAACTCGCGAGACAACCGCCAGATTGTGCCCAACCGGCGGAAGAGGCCGTCGTTTCGGGTCGCCCCAAGGCAGACAACCGGAACGCTCGCCAACTCGAGGTCACGGACCAGGGCACCGGGGCCAGAGAGACAGTACACGACGGGGTCCCATTGCCGGCGGTCGAGTCGCGTTACGACATGAACGAGTGCCCGCTCCGCCCCTCCGGGGTCGAGGTCGGTGATGCAAAAGGCGATGCGGATTGGCGAGGCAGTCGATGACATGTGAACGGCCGCTTGTAGCCGGTTACTGGAATGCGGTAAAGACTGGGCGATGGGGCATTGTTCAGCAAACGATAGGCGAACTGGCTGCACACAGGTACGATGCCTTCATGGTTTTCGCCAAGCAATTAATTCAGTGGCTGCTGGGGGTTCCACTGGCCGATCCGGGTCAGGGCACCGAGTGGTCCGTTCGAGCGAACTGGCCGGGACCGACTTGGATGATTGTGATCGGGGCCGCCGTCGCAGCCGCCGTGAATCTGTGGCTCTATCGACAGGATGCCCCCGCGAACAACCATCGGCGGACACTGCGTGCCGTGCTCGTGACATTGCGTTGGGGAGTGCTGGCCTTGTTGCTTTTCGCCATCAGTCAAACCATGTTGATGCTGTCGAGAACTGGCCTGCCAGTCGTCGCTGTTCTGGTGGACATTTCGGAAAGCATGGCGACGGAAGATCACTACAGCGACCCCGATCGACGCCGCGCGGCTGATGCGCTGTCGAAAATTCTCAACACGCAATCCGCCTCGAGGCTCGATCTGGCGAAAGACCTGTTGCTTCGAGAACGCGGCGACGTGTTGCAGCGGCTCCAGGCGCACCACCAACTCAAGGTCTACACGGTTGCAGAGTCGGTTGCTCCGCTTGTTGGCGGTGGATCGAGTTCGGCGCCGGAGTTCAATCAACTATTGACGGCGATTCGCCGGTTGCAGCCGCTGGGCGATCAAACGCGACTGGGTGCGGCGTTGCGAAGTCTGCTGAACGAACTGCGCGGGACGCCGCCCGCGGCAATGATCGTGATCAGCGATGGGAACACGACCGACGGGGAAAAGCTGTCGGCGGCGGCGCGGCTGGCGGCAGAGCGAGGCGTGCCGGTGTACTCGATCGCGATCGGGAACATTTCTCCGCAACGGGATCTCGAACTGCACGACGTGCTTGCGGATGAAATCGCCTTCGCGAACGATCCGCTGGTATTCGCGATTGGCGTCACGGGGCATGGCTTTGAGGGGAAAAAGACGGCCGTCCGCCTGAAAGACAAGGCCTCCGGCGAGGTGCTGGCGTCGAAAGAACTCGCCATCCGAAACGATGGCGAACGGCAGTCACTGGAACTCACGTTCACGCCCACCGACGTCGGCGAATTCGATTTCGTCGTCGAAGTCGAACCGCTGCCAAAGAAAGGCAATCACCGAAACAACCAGGTCACAAAGCACGTCAGCGTACGTCAGGACAAACTCCGTGTGCTGCTCGTCGATCAGCGGCCGCGCTGGGAGTACCGCGAACTCAAAGCCCTGTTCGAGCGTGAGAAAACCGTCGACCTGAAAACCGTGCTCATGGATGCCGATCCGGAATTTGCCGAGGAAGATCGGTTCGCACTGGCGCACCTGCCCGTGCGAAAGGCCGAGATCAACGAGTTCGACGTGATCATTTTCGGCGATGTCGATGCCATGCAGGTCAATGGCCAGACGGCGGAGTTCCTGCGCGACTTCGTGCGCGAGCGCGGCGGCGGGATCGTGTTCATCGCCGGAGCGCGAAACAACCCGGCGAGCTATCGCGGCACGCCACTCGAATCGCTGCTGCCGATCGAACTGGCCGACACGGCCGAAGCCGGTTCTCCCGCGGCCGCGGATGACTTTCGCCTCGAACTCACGCCCGAAGCCGTGAAGGGGAACCCCATCTTCCGGCTTGCAGACGACGAACCGCAGTCACGGCAAATCTGGAATCGTCTGCCGCCGATGCACTGGATGTACGAGGCCACGGACACTAAACCGGCGGCCGTCGTGCTGGCGTCCGTCATCGGCAGCGGCCGCGGCGATCGAAAAGTGCCGGTCATCGCGATGCAGCGCTACGGAGCCGGCAAGGTGTGGTTTCATGCGACCGACGAAACGTGGCAGTGGCGATTCCGTCAGGGCGACGCGTATTTCGGTCGTTACTGGAATCAGGTGGTCCGATTCCTCAGCCGGTCATCTCAGCCCGGCCAGAGTCGCACAGCGGAATTGCTCGTCGATCGACGGGAGTACCAACGCGGCGAGACCGTGCGCGTAACCGTGCGATTCCTCGACGACCGAGCCGCGTCGCCCGCGCCGGACGAAGTCGCGGTGATCGTCGAACGGGCCGGTGGCGAACAACGCCGAGTCCAGCTCACGCGAGTCGGCCAGACAACGTCAGCGTTCGAAGGCGAAGTGAGCGGCCTCGCGGAAGGATCCTACCGAGCGTGGCTGGCTGCGCCCGCGATGAGCGGAACACCGCCGGCAATTGAATTCCAGGTCATCCTGCCGCAGCAGGAACTCCGGGTCACGCGTCTTGACCTGGCGGAGTTGCAGCAGGCGGCCCGACTGACGGGCGGCCAGGTCTTCACCGTCGCCGAGGCCGATCAACTTCCCGATCGTCTGCCGCTCAGCCCGCCGGTCACTGTCGCAGTCGAATCGCAGGTGTCCTTGTGGAATCATTGGCTCGTCCTCGCGCTCGTCTTGCTGCTGCTCACGACAGAATGGCTGGTACGCAAGCGAGCACGGCTGTTATGATCGCGCCCGTCCGTCCCGATTCCCCCGGGGACCGCTGAGGTGACAATGCCTCCGTCCGCGTTCGAACCGCTGGTGTCAATGCTGTCCAGCTTGCGGCGGCAGGTGCGAAACGCCTTGCTGGCCAAAGGCATTGCCAGCGTCGTGGCCATGTTGGTCGGACTGACGGTGCTCGTCGCGTTTCTGGACTGGGCGTGGCACCTGGACGACGTTGGCCTGCGGCTCGCCCTGGCGTGCGGCATCGTCGCGAGTTCGGGGTGGGTCGTGCTGCGGCATCTCGTGCGTCCGTTGCAAGTGAAACTGACGCCGGTCGATCTCGCGCTCCGAATCGAAGCCCGGCACCCGATCTTCCGCGAAGCCCTCGCCAGCTCCGTGGACTTTGTCGAACAGCACACCGACTCGCGCCTCGGTTCACCAGCGCTGCAACAGGCGGTCATCCGCGACACGCTGTCGCGTTTGGAACAAGTCACGGTGAGCGACGTCGTGGACCCGCGTCCCGTGCGAAAACTCGTGACTCTGGCGGCGTCGATCTGCGTTCTCGCGGGAGTCCTGTTCGGGCTGAATCGGCCGGCGGCGGCGATCGCGCTCCAGCGGTTGGTGATGCCGCTGTCGGCTCCGGCGTGGCCGCATGAAACGGAACTGCGGCTGCTCGACAGTCGCTTCGAACCGATCGTCGCCGACCGGGCCCATCCCCTGCGGATCGCGCGCGGGCAGAAGCTCCGGGTGTTCGCCGAAAACGTCTCCGGGTCGCTTCCCGATCGCGTGACGTTCGAACACCGCGTCGGCGGCAGCGGCGAATTCGTTCGCGAACGGATGCAGCCCGCGGCCACGCGCGATGCGGCCGGACACGGCCGCGACCTCGTCGCCATCGACCTGCCAGCCACGCGCGGCCCAATCGAATTCCGAGCCACCGGCGGCGACGATGACACCATGCCGTGGCATCACGTCCTCGTCGTCGCGCCTCCCGCGGTAGAATCGTTTCAGGTCACGCTAACGCCGCCCGAATACGTGCAACGGCTGGCGCAACAACATTTGGCGAGCGGGGCGGGCAAGGCGCATTTGTTTTTCACAACCAAGCGACTGCCTGCCGGAGCCGGGCACATTGAAGCGCTTGTCGGAACACAGGCCCAGATCGAAGCCCGATCCAATCGCGAATTGCAATCGGCCGAGCTGCTTCTCAGCGGCGATCAGGCCGCGCGGATCGACGTGGCTGACGACAAGCGGACGATCACCGGTTCGTTCCAGGTCACCACGCCGGCGCTGGGGACGTACTGGATCGACCTCGTGGATTTGGACGGCGTTCGCAGTCAGGAATCGCCGCGCTTCGAAGTGCGCGGCATCGCGGACGCCGTGCCCGAAGTCGTTCTCGAAACGCCCGCGGCCGATCTGGTTGTCACCCGCGATGCCGAAGTCCCATTGCAAGCAGTCGCTACGGACGACTTGAGCGTGTCGCTGATCTCGTTGCGGTTCACGATCTCGTCCGGCGACGAAACCCGCGAACCGTCCGCAGTGACGCTGTTCGATCGCGACTCGGCTGCGCTCGACAAACCAGACGCCACGCCGCTCGTCACCCGCCACGTCGTCCAACATCGCTGGTCCCTAGCCGACCTCAACCTGCGCGAAGGAGACCAGATTCTGTTCCACATCGAAGCCGAAGACGACTTCGACCTGTCCCCCGAACCGCACGTGGGCAAGAGCGCCGTGCGATCACTGAAGATCGTTTCGCCCGATCAAAAACGGTTGGAGCTTGCCCAGCGGCAATTGAGCCTGCTGCTGGAACTGGAGCGAGCACAGAAACAGGAGGCGGATGCTCATCGGCAGGTGCGCGAGCTTCAGCAGCAGAACGACAAGGTCGGCGCGCTGCGATCACAGGACCTCGACGCGCTCCAGCAGTCCGACATGCAGCAACGGCAGGTGAACGAAAAGCTGGCCGATCCGAAGGAGAGTGTCGCGGCGCGGGCTCGCGAATTGCTGGCTGACTTGCGTCAGTACAAGCTCGACGATCCCGAAACGCGGCAGCGGCTCGAACGCATGGAAGGCGAACTGTCGCGACTCGGCCGCGACCACGTGCCGCCGATTGAACAGGGTTTCACGAAGGCGAGAAAGCAGGCTCAGGCGGCGACCCCGGATCGTAAGTCGGCCCTTCCGGGCCGACTTGATGGAGAACCGGAGAGGTCGGCCCGGAAGGGCCAACCTACATCGCCGGCGGCTCGTCAGCTTGGCGAATCGCTCGCACAGGTTGGCGAGCATCAAACGGCAATCTTGGAGTCGCTCGGCGAACTCTTGCAGTCGCTGTCGCAATGGCGAGACGAACAGGACATCGCCCGTGAACTGTCGGAATTGATCGCCGATCAGTCCGAGATCCAAAAGCAGACGGGAGCCATCGGCCAGCGCACGTTGTCTCGGCCGTTGAGCGAACTCTCGGCGCAAGACCAGACTGACCTCGCACGGCTGGCCGATCGCGAGCGGCGTCTGGCGGGAGAATTCGAAGAGTGGCAACGCAAACTCGAAGAAACGCAGAAGCGACAGACGCAGGCCAACCCGTCGGCTGCCGGGACACTGAACGAGACGCTGGAGAAATCGAAACAGGAACCGCTCGCCGCCCGCATGCGAGACGCCGCCGGTCAGACGCAGAACAATCGCACCGGCGAATCGCAGCAGACGCAGCAGCGCGTGCTGGACAAGTTGCAGCAGTTGCAGGACACGCTTCGCGGGCAGGAGGACTCGACGTCGGGCGATTCGCTCGACCAGTTGCGGCAGGCGGAGCGCGACCTCGCCGGCCTGCGTCAGCGTGAAGCCGAGCTGCGAGAACGGCTGGAGAAATCGTTCGAGAATCCCAGCGCCTCCGAGCGCGAGAGCGATCAGGCGACGATTCGGGAGGAGCAACGGCCGTTGCGCGAGGATACCTCAGAGTTGGCGAGGCGGTTCCAGCGTCAGGGGGCGCCGCGCGGTGGCGAGGCCACGCGGCGCGCGGCGGAACGGATGCGTCAGGCCGAACGATACCTCGACAAAAGCGAGCCGCGCGTGGCCGAGCAGCTTCAACAGGAATCGCTCGACGATCTCGAACAGGCCCAGCGCGAGCTTGCCCGCCAGCGACGGGCGCTCGAAGAGGACGCGGTGCGCGACCAGTTGGCCGGGCTGACCGCGACCGTCCAGCAACTCGCCTCGCAGCAGGAGCGGATTGCCGGCGACATCCACAAGCTCGACGAATCACGATCGCCGCGCGGCACGCTGACGCGCACGGAGCAGCGCACTCTGCGAGACCTCGCCGCCACCCAACGGCAGGTGCGCCAGCAGGCGGATCGGCTGGCCGGGGAAATCAAGGGCGTGTTCGTGTTCGCCGAGACGCTGCGGAGCGCGGGCAAGGCGATGCAGCGTGTGACAGAATTGCTCGACCAGCGGATCACGTCCGAAGCCGCTCGAAAGCCCGCGGAGGCGGCGCACCAGCGACTGCTCGATTTGCTCGCGTCGTTGAAGGAGTCGCCGATTCCGAAGCCGAACGATTTCGCCGACGAATCGGGCGGGCAGGGAGCCGGTCAGCCAGACGAGGCCAATCGCGGGCAGATGAAGCTCGAAGTCGTCACCATCGTCCCACAGCTTCGCCTGCTGAAATCGTGGCAACAACAGGTCGCCGACCGCACGCAACCGCTCGTCGAATCGCAGGCCAATGGAAAGGTGTCGCCGGATCAGCAGACCGAACTGGACGATCTCGCGGCCGAACAGGCCTCGCTCCGCGAGTTGCTTCAAAAGTTGATCGAATTCGCCGCGTCGGTGGGGAAGGAGGAGAGGGATGAGAAGAAGTGATTTTGAATCGTCTGCTCCCTCTCCCCTTTGGGGAGAGGGCTGGAGTGAGGGGCGGTGGCACGGCTCTGCGTTCGGATTCGGAGCGAAGCCGAGGGACGCTCGGACCGCCCCTCACCCCCGACCCCTCTCCCCAGAGGGCAGAGGGGAGGTGCGAGCAATCGCTCACGTCGCGTTGCTGGTGTGTCTGGTGACGTGTCGGACGGCGTGGGCTCAGGCCACAGGACAGCCATCGGAACCGATGCAGCCGCCGAAGCAAACCGAGGTCGCGCCGGAAGACGGTTCACCCGAGGCGCGGGCTTTGCGGTTGCTCGAATCGGTCGATCGCGAGATGTCCTCTGCGGAGCGCGATCTGCGCGGGAAAAAACCGACTGACGGAACGCGAACACAGCAACAAAACGCGGCGAAGCATCTGGGCGAACTGATTTCGATAATCGAACAGTTGCAGCAGATGATGCAGCGGCAGCAGCGCCCGCAGCCTCAGTCTTCGCCGCGCGAACCGTCTCCGACGTGCGTACCTCCGGAGCGTCAGCCGGGTCAGCCGCAGCCGCAACCCGGTCAACCTCAGCCGATGCCGCAGGACCAGCAGGGAAACGAGGGACGGCGACGGAACGAGGGAGCGGCCCGACAATCGGTCGAAGGAGCCGACCCAATGGCGGCGAAGAAGGCCGAGCTTCTCCGCCAGCAGCAAATGCTCAAGGATGTGTGGGGCCATCTCCCGCCGATGCTGCGCGACGAGTTGCTCAACATCAGCAGCGAGCAGTATCTGCCCAAGTACGCGGAGCAGGTCGAACGCTACTACGAAGCGCTGGCCGAACGGAGCCGGAAGCGGCAGGCGGCCGGGTTTTAAGCGAGTGATTCTCAACCTTGTGGTCGTGCGAGTGTTTCGCGGAGCGTCGATGATTCGCCACATGTTTATCATCGCTGCGCTTGTCTTGATGGTCGGATGTCTCGCACCCGACTTCGGTGGTGACAGTGAACATATCAACCTGAGCTACAAAGAATACAAGTCGCGGGTTGGGGTAGACTCATTCGACCCCGATGGTGCCTCGCAGATTTGCCTGCGCACTCTCTCGTCACGCGACGGCTACGATTCTTGGTGGCGGATGCAAATCGGCCGCGTAGCATTCGCACATCTTCTCGATGAGATGTCGTCGAACTTGGAACGCCCTGAATACGCATCCTACAACTCGCGGAGCGTGGGGCCGATCAGGAAAACCTCCACCGGTGTTCCGTCATTTCCAGACAATTGGCCTCAACCAGATGACGAGCCGCCGAAGTGGTGGAATCCGCCCCGATCAGGTCAAGGATTGCAGTGCATTCGGTGGGAGCTTCAAGTCGGCGACAAATCGTCCGACGGCCGTGCAAAGGGTTGGTATTGGCTTTACGACTCGCGATCGGAATCTCTTTGGATTTGGGAATGGAACCACCAATGGTTTGACCTCGGCTGGAACAAATTCAGCAACTGGAGTGACACGGCTCCAGGCTGCTTCCTTGGCTGTCACGGAACGAACGCCTTGGCTTTTCCGAAGCCCAATCCGCGAGCGTGTTCAATCACGAACATTTCGAGTACAACAATCTCGGTCGAGACGCATCGTCTCATCGTTCTCGATGGTTGAGGTCTCATGCGTTCGAAAGCAATAGCACACCTTGCCGCAGATTCACCGCAGGAATCCGAAGGCTCGCTGATCCGGTTGCAGCGGCTGCTGGCGTTGGCGGGGGTCGATTCGCGGCGGCATTGTGAAGAATACATTCAGGCAGGGCGGGTGACTGTCGATGGCGTGGTCGTGCGCGAGTTGGGTGTGAAGGTTGATCCGGCTCGGCAGCGGGTACTGCTCGACAGCGAACCGATCATCCCGCAGCGGAAGGTGTACTACCTGCTCAACAAGCCACCGGGAGTCGTCTGCACGAACCGCGACCCCGCGGGCCGGCCGCGCGTGATCGATCTGTTTCGCAAACAGCCCGAGCGGTTGTTCACGGTGGGACGGCTCGACGAGGACAGTCAGGGTCTCCTCCTCGTCACGAATGACGGAGAAATGGCCGAGAAACTGGCTCACCCGCGCTATCGGGTGCCGAAGTGCTACCGAGTGCAGGTCGCGGGCGTTCCGTCTCGCGAGGACCTCGACCAGCTCCGGTCGGGCCTGTACTTCCCCGAAGGCAAGTTCCGCGTCGATGACGTGCGGCTGATGAAAACGAAGGGGCGGAGTGCCATCTTGCAAATTGTGCTGATGGAGGGGCAGAACCGCGAGATCCGCCGGATGCTGGCTCGGTTGGGGCACAAGGTCATGCGGTTGGAACGCATTGGGTTTGGACCGCTGATGCTGGGCGATCTGCCTCGCGGCGTGTACCGGGCGCTGACGAAGATCGAAGTAGACGAGTTGCACCGCTGCGTGCGCGGCGAGTTGCGGTACGAGCCGAAATCGCGAGCGGACGGACGAGTCCGACGACCACGAAGGGGGAAGGGTCAGCCGCGCGACCCCTCGCCTCCAACCCTTCTCCCCAGAGGGGCGAGGGGAGATTCATGGAAAAAGTCAAAAGAGAAGGGAGATGCCCATGCACACCGTGACGACGATTGAACGGCTGGTGAATCTGCTCGACCCGCGAGCCAACTTGATTTTCAACATGACGGTGGACGACGCCGTCGAGCGGGTCGGTTCCGGGGACGCGGCGCGGGTCCGCGAAATCGACGGCCAATTCGCGCTCTTGCACAAATGCATGAAGACCGTGCGCATGGCGCGGTCGATCGGCCGGCCGATGCGGTATTTCATCGCCAAGCGGCACGAAGGTCCGTCCCTGATCGTCGCCGAACGGATCGACGAGATTCGCGACTTCTTGAAGAGCGAGAGGTTGGACGGCCAGTTTCATCCGTCGTACACACGGATGGTCCCGGCGCATCACGTCGTCGAGATTGCCTTGCTGGGCTGCCCCGATCCGAACCCAACGTACACCCGGTTCTTCACGCCCACCCGCAACCGGCTGCCGGCGAATCTCGACGAGATCGGCCGGGCGTACATCGGCACGTTGGCGGACGAGTGCTCGCGGTGGCTGAGCCGGATCGACCCGCGCGAGCCGATCGGCGTGATGTTTTCGGGAGGCGTGGACAGCGGAGCCGTGTTCCTCGTGATTCACCACCTGCTGCTCACGCGGGGCGAATCGCCGGCGAGGTTGAAGGCGTTCACGCTGGCTGTCGATGGCGGCGGCGAGGACCTGCGACAGGCGCGGGCGTTCCTCGACGAACTCGGCTTGGGGCTGTTTCTCGAACCGATCGACGTGACCGCCGAGCAGATCGACATCGCGGACGCGATCGAAGTCATCGAGGACTACAAACCGCTCGACGTGCAGTCGGCGGCGATGGGGCTGGCCCTGTGCCGCGGCATCCGGGCGCGGTATCCCGATTGGAAATACCTCATCGATGGCGACGGCGGCGACGAGAACTTGAAGGACTATCCGATCGAAGACAACCCGGAACTGACGATCCGCAGCGTGCTGAATAACCTGATGCTGTACCAGGAAGGTTGGGGCGTGCCGGCGATCAAGCATTCGTTGACGTACTCCGGCGGACAGAGTCGCGGCCACGTGCGGACCTACGCGCCGGGCCGGAGCCTCGGCTTCTCCGGTTTCAGTCCGTACGCGTTGCCGAACGTGATCGAAGTCGCCGAAGGGATCCCGTTCATCGAACTGACCGACTGGCAGCACGACCGGCTGTACGCGCTCAAGGGCGAAGTCGTGCGGCGCGGCGTCGCGGCGATCACCGGCTTGCGCATGCCGGTGTTCGAGAAGCGGCGGTTCCAGCATGGGGCGGCCGAGAGAGCGACGATTGCTGAGCGATTCCCGAGCGACCCCGTGGCGTATCGGCAAGTCTTCACTGAATTATTCGCATGACCGATTGACCGTGGCACCGGCGTCGGGCCGGTGAGCAAGCACATGCGAGACGCCTGTGCCACGGACTGGGGAAAACATGATCCGCGGCGTGCATACGATGTTCTATTCATCGCAAGCGGCGGAACTGCGAACCTTCATCCGCGACAAGCTCGGATTCCCATGCTCCGATGTCGGGGAGGGATGGCTGATCTTTAATCTTCCGGAAGCGGACATGGGTTGCCACCCGGCGGAAGATGCCGACGGCGGTCGGTCCGGGACGCACAACATCAGTTTCTATTACGATGACATCCGGGCGACCGTAGCCGAACTGCGGGCGAAGGGAGTCGAATTCGTTGACGACATCACCGACGCGGGCTTTGGGCTCGTGACGTTCTTCAAAGTTCCCGGCGACTTCACGTTGATGCTGTATCAGCCGAAGTACTCGAAACGAGGGGACGACGGCTGACGGCGCGACCGTTCGGCCGATTCAATTCGATCCAAACATTGCCAACTCTTCGTCGTTGATCAGGTGCAGGCGGCGCACCTCGATGATCTTCCAGCCGAATCCCTCGCGCTGCCATTTCACGTCCCATCGCGACGGCTGGTGACCGGCGCCGGTTTTCATGTACGAGACGGTCCCATTGGCTCGGAACCGCGTGCTGGCTCGCGTGCGACCAGCCAGCATCGTCACCTGAACGTCCTTGATGTCGAGATCGTCGTGAACGTCAACGAGGTTCATGGCGGTTTCAATCAACAGCTTCAAGTTGGCCTGATCGGAAAAGTAACTCAAGGTGCGATCGCGATCCTTGTTTCGGAAGGCGAGAGCGAGGTCGCGGATGTCCTGCTCCAGGTGCTCGGCGTCGGTGACAACGAGGCGATCGATGACGAACGCCAACCCGGCGAGCGCGACTGCGGATACGGCGGCGATCAAGTACATCTTCTGCAGCCGTTCGCGCCACACGAGGAACAATCCGGCGGCCGCGATCAGGCACGGGACGATGAGCGGCCAGGGGTTTTCGGTGAGCAGGCTCATGAGCGTTCGTCGTCCAAGTTGGCCCAGGACGGGACCTCAATTCTTGGTCGGGACTCGGGGACACGGGGACGCGCAGACGCCGGAGAAACTGGCATCCGCGTCTCGAACTATAGCCTTGAACACACAGGTTTCAATCGGCATGGCGGCACGAGCAAAATGCCGCGGCGAGTCGCTTGAATCCCCGGAATGGTTTTGTCATAGTTCAGCCCTTCCTGAACGGACCAGAGGAGCCGGCGCTCGCGGTGCGACCCGGCTCGCACGCAAAGGTTGGAAATGACCGGACTTTTGGCGGCGGACACGATCGCGGAGTTTCTCGCCGGCTATGTCGGCGAGGCGTCGGGCTATGGCCTCACGGCGCTGATTCACGCGGTGATCATCATCCAGTTTTTCGCCGTGGCCCCACTGTTTTACATCTGGCTGGAACGCAAGGTGGCCGGGCGAATTCAAGACCGGCTGGGGCCGACCAGAGTCGGCGGCAAGTTCGGCTGGCTGCAAACTCTGGCGGACGGAATCAAGCTGATTCAAAAGGAAGACCTCTGCCCGGGCGCGGCGGACGGGATGCTGTTTCGGCTTTCTCCGTACCTGGTATTTGTCGCGTCATTCGGCGCGTTCCTCGTCCTGCCGTGGTCCGACGGCTGGGTGGCGCAGAATCTGGACGTCGGTGTGTTTTTCATGCTGGCGGTGATGTCGCTCGAAGTGATCGGCGTGGTGTTCGCCGGGTATTCGAGCGGTTCGAAGTGGTCGCTGTTCGGCGGCATGCGCGAAGCGGCTCAGGTGGTGAGCTATGAGATCCCGATGGCGATGTGTGCACTCGTGCCGGTGATCGTTGCCGGAACGCTGAACATGGTGGACGTCAGCCGGATGCAATCGGGCTGGTTCACGAATTGGTTTTTGTTTCACAACCCGTTCTGTTTCGTCGCGTTCTGGGTGTACTTCACCGTGGCCACGGCCAGCGTCAAGCGGGCGCCGTTTGATCTGGCGGAGGCTGAAAGCGAACTCGTGGCCGGATTCCACACGGAATACAGCGGCATTCGGTGGTCGTACTTTTTCATGGCGGAATACGCCAGCATGTTCGCAGTGTCGGGGATCGCGACGGCCCTGTTCCTCGGCGGCTGGTACACGGGGATCGCGCCCATCGACGAAGGCATCCTGGTGTCGCTTCGCGAAGTCGGCGGCAGTCCGTCTCCGGGCGTGACCAGCGTTGGGAATTACCTCGCGAATCTCGTGGGGATGGTGGTGTTCATCACGAAGGGTTGCCTGCTGGTGTTCCTCCAGATTTGGGTTCGCTGGACGCTGCCGCGGTTGCGCATCGATCAGGTGATGCAGACGTGCCTGAAGTATCTGCTGCCGATCAGTTGCGTGCTGTTTGTCGGCGTGAGCGTGTGGCCGCTGCTGCTCAACTCTTGCCTCGGACGCACGACGGTGCTGCCGGGTGAAGCACTGGGGAACAAGGTGCCACGTGCGAGAGTTCACGCCGTAGCTCCGCGAACGTCCGCGGTGTTCGAGCGCGATTCCAACATGATTGTGGCGGACCGTGCCGGGGGAGGTCGTCCATGAGTGGAGCCACCTTCCTGTTCTGGGTGTTCGCGCTGGGTGCCGGTGGTTCGGCCATCGCGGTTGTGCTGAGTCAAAATGTGGTGCGGATGGCACTGTGGTTGATCCTGTCGCTGGGTTCGGCCGCGGGGCTGTTCTTTTTGCTCGGCGCGGACTTTGTCGGGGCGACTCAGCTTTTGATTTACGTGGGCGGCACGCTCGTGCTGCTGATCTTCGGCGTGATGCTCACCGCGAGTGGGCCGTTCCTCAGCTTGAAGACGAACCCCGGCGAAGTCGTCCTGTCGGGCGTGATCGGTTGCCTGCTGCTCGGGTTGATCCTGAGTTCGACCGGCGCGGTGGCGTGGGATACGCTGCCGAGCGCGAAGCATCAAGACCCAGCCGGGTTCACGCCTGCGGACGAAGGTTCGACGCTGCGTCCGCTGGGAATGAGTTTCCTCGGTTTGCGGCCGGACAAGGACTTGGCCGGTCGCGGGAATGCGCAGGTGCGTGGCGGTCGATTGAGCACTGGGTATTTGTTACCGTTCGAGATTGTGTCGGTTCACCTGTTGGTCGTGCTGGTGGGGGCCGCGTATCTCGCACGGGCGAAGCGGCGGAAGGATGAAGTGGCGGGGGAGTGACGCGAAGGGGCCTCAGAAGCGTTTGTCCCTCACGCCCCGGCCCTCTCTCCCTGCGGGGGCGAGGGGAGTGAGGATGAGGAGAATCCAATGGAAGGCGTGGGACTGACCGAGTACCTGATCGTGGCGGGCATCCTGTTTGTGAGCGGGGTGGTCTGCATGGCGGTCAAGCGCAACGGCATCGGTGTGTTGATGGGTGTCGAACTGGTGCTGAACGGCGCGAACCTCAACTTCGTAGCCTTTGCGAAATACACGAAGCTGGGCCTCGACGGGCAAGTGATCTCGCTGTTCGTGATCGTGCTGGCCGCGGCCGAAGCGGCGATCGCCCTCGCCATCGCCCTCAACTTTTACAACAACCACCTGACGATCGACGTCGATCGCGGCGACGAATTGAAAGGCTGATCGTAGAGTGGGTCGAGATTTCGAGACCCACCGCACGGGAGTTCATGGCTGGTGGGTCTCGTTCCTCGCCCCACCCTATGTTGGCAACCTGAATCGATTATGGACCCACAGACACACCACGCCACCGGTGAAGTGCTTCGCAACCTGCTGACGGTCGCGTGGCTGCTGCCGCTCGCCGGCTTTGTGCTCGAGATTTTCGCGGGCTACTGGAGCCATCGGCTCAGCAAGGCGGCGGCGTATTCCGCCGTGTTCTGCATCGCCACGGGATTCGTTTGCAGTTCGGCGGCCCTTTTGTACTGGGGCAATCAGACGCACTGGTCGGCGTTGGAATCTCACGACGCGGCGGAGGGTGGCGGAGGATCAGCCAGTGCCACACTGGGCGGGCACGGGGCGCAAAGTTCCGTGCCGAAGTATTTTTCCGGGACGTACTACACGCTGTCGACGTTTGGCAAGCTGCGCGTCGCGATCGACTGGCACATTGACAGCCTGACGCTGGTGATGTTCGCGATGGTGACGCTGTGCGCGTCGATGATCCATATCTTCGCACTTGGCTACATGGCCGACGAACTAACGGAGCATTACGAAGATCATCAGGTCCACACCAGCCACGGGCATTTCCATCGACCCGGCCGCTACTACAAGTTCTTCTCGTACTTTTCTCTGTTCAGCTTTTCGATGCTCGGGTTGGTTCTGGCCGGCAACGTGTTCCAGGTGTTCGTGTTCTGGGAACTCGTGGGCGTGTGCAGTTACTTCCTGATCGGGTTCTACTTCGAACGCAAGACGGCTTCAACGGCCGCGAACAAGGCGTTCATCATGAACCGCGTGGGGGACTTTGGGTTCATCATCGGACTGATGATCCTGTGGACGTGGTTCGGTACGTTCCAATTCAGCGAACGCGAGGAAACGGACGGCACGGTGACAGCGGGGCTGTTCGACATGCTGCGCGATGACCACGGGCACATCGCCGTGCTGCCGGCCAACGATCACGATCCCGCTCGCGTGTTCCTGAGTGAACCGGGCAGCAAATCGCACGCACACGCGGACGGGCACAGGGAAGGAAAAACGATCCCGTACTTTCTGCTGGTCGCCGCTGGATTGGGAGTGTTCGCGGGCTGCGTGGGGAAGAGTGCCCAGTTCCCGCTGCAAACGTGGTTGCCTGACGCGATGGAAGGGCCAACACCCGTGTCGGCCCTCGTCCACTCAGCCACAATGGTGGCCGCCGGTGTGTATCTCGCAGGTCGGTTTTACCCGATGTTCGTGCCCGAGGTGTTGTTGACGGTCGCGTACGTCGGCTGCATCACGCTGTTTCTCGCGGCGACGATTGCGGTGGTGGCGACGGACATCAAGCGCGTGCTGGCTTATTCGACGATCAGCCAACTCGGTTACATGATGCTCGGCATCGGTGTCGGCGGCTGGGTCGCGGGGCTGCTGCATCTGATCACGCACGCTTTCTTCAAGTCACTCATGTTTCTCGCGTCCGGCAGCGTGATTCACGGCTGCCATCACGAACAGGAATTGCCCAAAATGGGCGGCCTGCTGAAAAAGATGCCGATCACCGCCGGCACGATGTTGGTCGGCGTGATCGCGATTTGCGGGTTGGCAATCCCCGGCCTGTTCGGCTTCTCAGGGTTCTATTCGAAGGACGAGATCATCGCGACGGCGATGACATTTTCGCAGCTCAACGGATCGCACTTTTTGCTGTTCATCGTCCCGCTGCTCGGTGCGGGGATCACGGCGTTTTACATGTTCCGGCTCTGGTTCTACACGTTCTGGGGCGAGCCGCGCGACGCGCACGTTCACGAACACGCTCACGAATCGCCGGTCGTAATGTGGGCGCCGCTGGTTGTGCTGTCGGTGTTCGCGATCGGCGTGGCGTGGTTTGGGATTCTGTCGGGCTTGCTCTTGGACAGCGAACCGGCGGGGGTCGCGCACGGGATGGAATCGGTCGGGTTGGCGGGAGAACTGAATCTGCCCAGCCATCATCAGATTCACGACAACCACGCGTCGGCCGGCATGCTCGCGCTCTTGGTGGCGGTCACAGGAAGCGTGCTGTCGTACCTGTTCTACGGAGCGCGAGTGTTGAACCCGGCGGACGTGCAGAGGCAGTTCGCCGGACTGCATCATTTCCTCGTCGAGAAGTGGCAATTCGACACGCTGTACGATCGGGCGTTCGTGCGTCCGGTCCATGTTGTGTCGAGTTGGTTCGCGGCATTCGATCGCAACGTGCTCGATGGATTTCTGCACTGGACGGCGAAGTCGGCCGTCGACATTTCGTCGCTCGATCGGCGTTTCGACGAGGCGATTGTCGACGGGCTGGTCAACCTGATCGGCAATGTCACGTTCGACGCGGGTCGGTCCCTGCGTCAGGTGCAGACCGGCCGATTGCGGCAGTACGTCATGTTTATTGTGTTGGGCGTCGTGGGCATTTGGGTTGTGATCCGGTTTTTCTCCACGTGAACGATGTCGGGTGCGTGCAACGCACGGCATGCGGAATTGGTGCGTCACACGCACCCTACTTGGATAAGTCATCATGAGCGACGAATTTCTTCTGAACGCGATCATTTTCCTGCCATCCGTCGTGGCATTCTTCCTCGCCTTTTTCGACAAGGCGGCGGAGCAAGCCATGCGAAAGCTTTCGCTGGTGTGCACCGCCGTGGTGTTTATTCTGACGCTCGTGCTGCTCGGACGATTCGACCCATCGATCGGCGGCATGCAAATGGAAATGAAATTACCCTGGATTCAAAGCTGGAACGTGAACTACCAACTCGGCGTGGACGGAATCAGCTTGACGCTCGTGCTGCTGACAGGGCTGGTTTGTTTTCTGGCCATGCTGGCGTCAGAGAGCGTGAAGAAGGACATCAAGGGCTACCTCATCCTGTTTCTGCTGCTGGAAACTGGGATGCTGGGCGTGTTCCTCGCCCTCGACTTCTTCCTGTTCTATGTGTTCTGGGAAGTGATGTTGTTGCCGATGTACTTCCTGATCGGCATCTGGGGTGGGCCGCGACGCGAGTACGCGGCGATCAAGTTCTTCCTGTACACCCTGTTCGGCGGCGTGCTGATGTTCGTCGCCATGCTGATGTTTTACTTTGGAAGTGCCGGGTTGCCGACCGGGCCGTCGTTTGATCTGCTGCAACTCGCGCAGATCGGACAGGGGCGCGTGTCCGGCGTGACGTTCGGTGAAACCTTCCAGATCATCGCGTTCGTGTTGCTGTTCATCGGCTTTGCGATCAAGGTGCCGGTGGTGCCGTTTCATACGTGGTTGCCCGACGCCCACGTCGAAGCGCCCACGCCGATCAGCATGATTCTGGCCGGCGTGCTGTTGAAGATGGGCGGGTACGGCATCCTTCGCATTGCGTATCCGATCTGCCCGCTCGGTGCCCAATGGGCGTCGTACGGACTCGTGTTCCTGGGAGTGCTTAGCATCATCTACGGCGCGTTCGCCGCGATGGCACAGACCGACTTCAAACGCCTGGTGGCTTACAGTTCGGTGAGTCACATGGGTTACGTGCTGCTCGGTATCGCGGTGTGGAAGGTATCGGACGGGAAGACGGTTGGCGCGGACTACTGGAACGCCGGAATCAACGCCGCCATGTTCCAGATGCTGGCTCACGGAATATCGTCCACGGGCATGTTCTTCCTGGTCGGTGTGATCTACGACCGCGTGCATCATCGCGACCTCAATCAATTCGGTGGGTTGATGGGATTGATGCCGCTGTACGGCGGGTTGGCCGTCGGAATCTTTTTCGCCGGGATGGGACTGCCGGGACTCTGTGGATTCTGGGGAGAAGCGTTCAGCGTGCTGAGTGCCTGGAACTACCATCCGGTGATGGCGATCATCGCGGCATCTGGAGTGATCCTGACCGCGGGCTACATCCTCTGGGCCATCCAGCGCGTGTACCTCGGCCCTGAATACAAGGGACCGCATCCCGAAGCGATCACGCCCATCCTCCCCCGCGAGGTGTTCATCGCGTCGGCGTTGTTGTTTTTCGCGATCGTGCTCGGCGTGTATCCCGAATCCATGTTCGGGCTGATGCGGGAGTCAGTGAATCAACTCGTCAACAACCTCGCCAAGGTTGACCTTTCGTCGCTCGCGGCGGCAGACACTTTGTTGCGACGCTAGGAATTGGAGTCCCGGTAGTTGGAGTCCCGGCTTCAGCCGGTCGTGAGTACAGAAAGTTTCGGAGTTGCCGCTGAAGCTGGGACTCCAACGGAAGACAAATCGACATCATGCCGTTTTCTTCGCTGGTTGACACTTTGGTGAGCGACACGCTCGGCGTTTCGCTATCGCTGTTCGCGACCGAACTCGTGGTGTGTGCCACAATTGTCTTGTTGCTGCTGTGCCGATTGTTCAACCTGGACCGGCGGATGCCGGGTTCGGTCCTGGCCTTGGTGGGGAGCATGATCGGGCTGGCGGTGTCGCTATTGCAGTACCGACAGTTCGGGCAGGAGGAGGGACTCGTGGGTCAAACGGCCGAAATTTTCACCGGCCTTCTGGTCTACGATCAGTTCACGATCTACTTCCGCATCTTCTTGATGCTGTTTCAACTGCTGGTCGTGTGCCTGACCATCCTCGGCGGCATTCCCGACCGCGAGGACGCTCCCGATTTCTACGTGCTCTTGTTCGGTTCGACCTTGGGCATGTTGCTGATGGCCAGCGCGAACCATCTGCTGATCCTGTTCCTCGCCATCGAAATGACCAGCGTGCCGAGCTACGCGATGGTCGGGTTCCTGAAGGGACGCCGGCAGTCGAGTGAAGCCGCGCTCAAGTACGTCGTCTACGGGGCCGGAGCCGCGGGAGTGATGCTGTACGGACTCAGCTTGCTGGCTGGATTGCTCGGCACGGGGAACCTGTCTGAAATGGCGAAGGGTCTCGCGACGCTGGCGGCCTCCGGCGGCGAACTGTCTCCGGCGATCCTCTGGACGATCTCGCTCTCCCTGCTCATGGTGCTTGTCGGTGTGGCGTTCAAATTGTCGATCTTCCCGTTCCATTTTTGGTGTCCCGATGCGTTCGAAGGCGCTGCCGCCGAAGTCGCGGGCTTTCTTTCGGTGTCGTCCAAGGGGGCCGCGTTCGCGTTGCTCGTGCGGTTTTGCCTCGCGTTGGTCGGTCCCGAACCGGTCAACCCGGCTCTGCACGGCGTATTCATGAACCTCGGCTTTGGCATCGGCCTGATCGCTGCTGCGTCCGCCACGTTCGGCAACCTCGCGGCGTACACGCAGACCAACATAAAACGCATGCTAGCCTATTCGACCATTGCTCATGCCGGCTACATGCTGATGGCGGTCGCGGCCATGATGGTCATCCTCAGCGGCGGCGAAGGTTCGGTTTCCGCGTCGCTGCGAACTGAAGATGCCACACGGGCTGTGTCGGGACTCTTGTACTACCTGGCCGTCTACCTATTCATGAACCTCGGCGCGTTCGCGATCGTCGCCGTGATCCGCAACCAGACGTTCAGCGAAGAAATCAGCAGCTACTCCGGGATGGTGCGGCAATCGCCGGTGCTGGCGGTGTGCATGTTGATCTGCCTCTTCAGCCTTGTCGGCTTGCCCCCGCTGGGTGGATTCGTCGGGAAGGTGATGGTCTTCGCTTCCGTCATCAAATCTGCCGAGTATTACTGGCCGATGTGGTTCATCGTTGGAGCCGGAGTCATCAACACCGTGTTCAGCCTCGTGTACTACATCAACGTGCTGCGGGTGATGTACTTCGAACCGGTTCCCGAGAACGCCGAGCCCTTCAACGTTTCCATGTCCAGCAGCAGCGGCCGCTACGTGGCACTGGTGTCGATTCCTGTCGTGCTGCTGGGCGTGGCGGTGAATTCGATGGACTACGTGACCTACAACACGTCGAAGAACCTGCCGACGTTTTCATCCCAACGTGAGCAGCGGAGATCTCAGAATTACCTGGGCGATTCGTCGGCAGATCCTGAAGCGCCGCGGTCTCAGGTCGCCGGCCGATAACTCGACGAAGTCAATCCACACCGCTGTGGGTGTCCCATGCCCCGCAGCTTCTCAACGCCACAGCTCACACATCATGCCCGACGAGCTCGTCAATCAACAACTCAATCTGGCGCTGATCCGCCTGCGGCGCAATCTGCTGCAGTACGCCGGCGAATGCTGGGTGTGGGCCAGTTCCGCCCGGGGACGCGAACGCGACGTGCTCGACAGAATCGTGGCCGATCAATCGCATGCGGTGGCCGCGCTCTCGGACCTGCTGGTCAGCCGACATCACAGCATCGACTTCGGCACGTATCCCACCGAGTTCACCGACCTGCATTACGTTTCGCTGGACTTTCTGCACGGACAACTTGTCGCCGAACAAACGCGGCTGGTGCAGGATCTCGAGGCGATCGAGGCTGCGGTGGCAGGCGACCCGCGAGCCGTGGCCCTGCTGTCCGAGATCGTCATCGTCGCCCGTGGCCACTTGCAGCAGCTTCGCGAAGTGACCGCGTTGTGACATCGCCGCGACACCTGCTCCGAGGCGTCCCATGCCCGAGCTGATCGACACGCACTGCCATCTGAACGAAGGATCGTTCGACGTGGATCGGGCGGACGTTGTCACCCGTGCGAACGCGGCGGGCGTGGTGACCATGCTTTGCATCGGCACCACTGCGGCCACCAGCCGTCAAGCCGTCGAGATCGCGCAGCAGTTTCCTTCCGTCTTCGCCGCCGTGGGGATTCAGCCGAACTACGTCGCCGAATCGAAACCCGGAGACTGGGACGTGATCGAAGAACTGGTCCGGCAACCGAAGGTCGTTGCGATCGGCGAAACGGGCCTCGACCGGTACTGGAAGGACACGCCGATCGAATCGCAGGTCGAATCTTTTCAGCGGCACATCGGACTCGCCCGGCGCACCGGCCTGCCGTTCGTCGTCCACATGCGCGACTGCGAATCAGACATGGTGACCGAACTGCGGAAAGCGGCTGGGGGCGGATCGCTGCGCGGCGTGATGCACTCGTTCACCGGCGGATGGGACACGGCGCAGGCGTGCCTGGCGCTGGGGATGCACATCTCGTTCGCCGGCATGGTGACGTACCGCAAGTCGCCGGCGCTGCTCGATGTCGCGATGAAGGTGCCGCTCGACCGGCTGCTGGTCGAAACCGATTCGCCGTACCTCGCCCCGCAGCCGGTGCGCGGGAAACGGAACGAACCAGCTCACGTTGCGTACACCGCCGGCTGGATTGCCGAGGCCCGCGGACTGAGCCGCGACGACCTCGCCGCCGCAACCACGCGCAACGCTCGCGACCTGTTCCGATTCGCGGCGAGAGTAACATGAGATTCGGCACAACCCGACGACCTTCAGCTCACGCGATGAAATACGGAGTCATACCGTCACCGAGGAGGACCATCATGATCCGATTAACCCGCTCGAATTACCCGGCCTTGCTGATCGCACTGGCGATTGTCCCGTCCGTCGGCCGCACCGCTGAACGCCTCGACCCCGCGAAGGCGAAGGCCGATCCTGACGAAAAGTTGCTGTGGTACGACATCCGCCAACTCGGCGTGGAAGGCCAGGGGTGGAACGATATCGAATCGCCGTTCGATCGGCTGCCGAAAAAGGCGAAGAGTGTTGTGCGCGATCCGGTGTGGAATCTGAGTCGCGATTCGGCCGGGATGGCGGTGCGATTCGTCACTGACGCGACGGCCATTCACACGCGGTGGACACTCCGCTCGGAGCGGCTCGCCATGCCGCACATGGCGGCGACCGGCGTGAGCGGTCTCGACTTGTACGCGAAGACCGACGCCGGCCGCTGGCATTGGCTGGCGTGTCAGGCTCCGAAGAAATTCCCGACCACGCAACTCGCGCTGGCCAGCGGGCTGCCCGCGGGCGAGCGCGAGTACCTGCTGTACCTGCCGCTGTACAACGGCGTCACGTCGGTCGAAATCGGGATCGACATGCAGCACGTCCTCGCCAAAGCCGACGCGCGGCCGGAAACGCATCGCCGGCCGATCCTGTTTTACGGCACATCGATCACGCACGGCGCTTGTGCCTCGCGGCCGGGTATGTGTCATCCGGCGATCCTTGGCCGGCGGTTTGATCGGCCGATCATCAATCTCGGTTTCTCCGGGAACGGCCGCATGGAACCCGAGGTCACCAAGCTGCTGGCCGAACTCGACCCGTGCGTGTACGTCCTCGACTGCCTCCCGAACATGCAGGCGGCGGAAGTCGCGGAACGAACCGAACCGTTCGTCAACATCCTGCGTGCGGCCCGTCCCGACACGCCGATCCTCCTCGTCGAAGACCGCAACTACGCGGATTCGTTTCTGATTCGCGGCAAACGAGACCGCAACCTGACGAGCCGCGCCGCGTATCGGAAAGCCTACGAACGGCTCACAGCCGCTGGTGTGAAGCACCTGTCATACCTCGAAGGGGAACAGTTGCTCGGCGACGACGGAGACGGCACGGTCGACAGTTCGCATCCGAACGACTTGGGGTTCGTCCGGCAAGCGGACGCGATGGAGAAGGTGTTACGAACAGTGCTCAAAGACTAACTCCCCTCGCCCCGGAACGGGGAGAGGGGTTGGGGGTGAGGGGCGGGCGTCTCTTGGCCTTCGTTCAAGGTTGGAATCGGGGGACGCCCGCCCCCTCACCCCGGCCCTCTCCCCCAACGGGGGCGAGGGAGACGCAAACATGGACGACTTCCAAACCACGCACTGGAGCCTCGTCGTCGCCGCGGGGCAGCGGCTGACGCCGGAGTCGGCGCGGGCGTTGTCGGAGTTGTGTCAGAAGTATTGGGTGCCGCTGTACGGCTACGTGCGGCGGCGCGTCGCCGATGTTCACGCGGCGCAGGACCTCACGCAGGAATTCTTCTGCCGCGTGCTGGAACGGAACATCGTCGCCGCGGCCGATCCGGCGCGGGGGCGGTTCCGCGCGTTTTTGCTCACGTCGCTCAAACATTTTCTGGCGACCGAGTGGGAAAAGGGACGGACCCAAAAGCGCGGCGGAGACCGATCCGCCATCGAACTCGATTTTACCGCGGGCGAATCGCGGCTGAGTCTCGAACCGGGTCACGAGGAAACTCCGGAGCGGTTGTTCGACCGCCAGTGGGCACTCGCGCTGCTCGATCAGGTTCTGGCCCGGCTGCGTCACGAGTTTCAATCGGCCGGCAAGGTCGAGCATTTTGAGCGGATGAAATTGTTCCTCGCGGGTGGCCGATCGTCCGACGAAGGGTATGCCGAGGCAGCGACGGCGCTGGGGATGACTGCGGACGCCGTCAAAGTCGCCGCGCACCGGCTGCGGCAGCGGTATCGCGAGTTGCTGCGATCGGAGATCGCGCAGACGGTGGCCGAGCCGGGCGACGTGGACGATGAGATTCGCGAGTTGTTTCAGGTGCTGGGGACGTGACCGTAGGATGGACGCCCTCGTCCGTCCTGTCGTTTGGAGAGGGTTTCTCACCGTCATGGACGGCCGAGGGCGGCCATCCTACGTTTGTGGCGAGAGGTGGGAGGCGGGCGAACTCGAAATCTGGTGGAATCCGTGTAACGATGGGCGGCTGATCCGATAGAACTGATTGACGACCAACCGAATCAATCCGACGGAGAAACCGCCATGTCGATCAGCACGCGTTGCCCCAGTTGTGGAGCGTTGTTGACCGCCGGGTCGCCGGAGCAGTTGTGCCCTCGGTGCCTGATGAAGGCCGGGCTGCCGAGCGATGCCACGGTGCTGAGCGACGAATCGAAGGCGGCGGCGGCTCCGTCGGGGAGCAAGTTCCAGCCGGCCGAGGTCGCGGAATTGAACGCGGCGTTCCCGCAGTTTGAGTTCGTCGATCTGCTCGGCCGCGGCGGGATGGGGGCGGTCTACAAGGCGCGGCAGAAGGACCTCGACCGCGTCGTGGCGGTGAAAGTGCTGCCCAAGGAACTCGCGAACGCGCCGGGATTCGCCGAGCGGTTCACGCGCGAAGCCAAGGCGCTGGCGAAGCTCAATCATCCGCACATCGTCACGGTCCACGATTTCGGGCAGGCGAACGGTTTGTTCTACCTGGTGATGGAATTCGTGGACGGCGTCAACCTGCGGCAGGCCATGCAGGCGGGACGGCTCACGCCGGAGCAGGCGTTGACGATCGTGCCGCAGGTCTGCGACGCTTTGCAGTTCGCGCACGAGGAGGGGATCGTCCACCGCGACATCAAGCCGGAAAACATCTTGCTGGACAAGCGCGGTCGCGTGCGGATCGCGGATTTTGGTTTGGCCAAGTTGTTGGGGAAGTCGGAAACCGATGCGACGCTGACCGGCCATCATCAGGTCATGGGAACGCTCAGGTACATGGCCCCCGAACAGATGGAAGGTTCGCACGACGTGGACCATCGAGCCGACATCTTTTCGCTGGGAGTTGTGTTTTACGAGATGCTCACCGGCGATCTGCCCGTCGGCCGGTTTGCCCCGCCGTCGAAGAAAGTGCAGGTGGACGTGCGTCTGGACGAGGTCGTCCTGCGAGCACTCGAGCGCGAGCCGGAACAGCGGTGGCAACACGCCAGCGAAATGAACACGCAACTCGAACTGCTTCGCGGCCTGTCGCCACTTGCCATCCAACGGGCCTTCGGGATGGAATACAAATCGAAGGCGACGCTGTTCGGCTGGCCGCTCGTTCACTTCGCCTTTGGCATCGACCCGCAGACCGGCCGCAAGCGGATTGCGAAGGGTGTCTTCGCGATCGGGGACATCGCCATCGGCGGAATCGCGGCGGGTGGGCTGGCGATGGGCGGTCTCACGTTCGCCGGCCTGGGGATCGGGGTCGTCTCCGTGAGCGGCCTGGCGATCGGCTTGCTGGCGATCGGTGGTGCGGCTCTCGGTGGCTTTGCCTGGGGCGGCTGCGCCTTCGGAGTCGTCGCGATGGGTGGGCTGGCCGTGGGCTACTACAGCTTCGGTGGAGCCGCGTTCGGCGTTCACGTCCTCGGCGGCACGGGGCGCGACCCGGTGGCGGTGGCTTTCTTCGAACCGTGGGCGTACCAGTGGACAAAGTGGATGGTGTGGTTGTGCATCGGCCTGCCGATCGTCAACGTGGTGCTGTTCGCCATCGGATGGTCGGTGATGCGGAGAGTGCAGCACGGACGAACGGCGTGATGCGATCGACAACGCAAAGTGGCTGTGAGTTTTTTTGGAGTGCGATGACTTGTCATCGCTTTGGATCTCCGATCGTCTGGCGCGGCAAAACCACGCGTTCTCCCAGACGATCAGAAACAGAAAGCGGCGACAAGTCGCCGCACTCCAAAAATACTCACAGCCTCGAAGCGATCGCGAGTGAATTATCGAGCGGCCCGCCCCTCACCCCCGGCCCCTCTCCCCCTTCGGGGGCGAGGGGAGAGTCGTCAGCGGTCGATCGGCTTGCGGGTGAAAACTCGCTCCTCGCGGGCTCCGAGGATGGCGCGGATGTCGTCCTGGTCGAGCATCTCCTTTTCGAGCAGACCGTGAGCGACGTGGTCCAGCTTCTCGCGGTTGGCCGTCAGCATCTTCATGGCGCGGTCGGAGGCGTCGAGCAGGAACCGTTGGACTTCCTGATCGATGATTCTCGCGGTTTCCTCGCTGAACTCGCGCATCTCGTGAATTTCCTTGCCGAGGAAGGGGTGTTCCTCCCCCTGCCGGAACGCGACGGGACCGATCACCTCGCTCATTCCCCAGTGGCCGACCATGCGGCGGGCAAGTTGCGTGGCGCGTTTCAAGTCGTCTTCGGCGCCGGCCGTGTACTCGTTGAACACCATTTTCTCGGCGGCGCGGCCTCCGAGCATCATCACTAGCTGATCGTGCAGCCGAGTCTCGCCGACGCTGTAGCGTTCTTCCTCGGGCAGAAGCTGCGTGACACCGAGCGCCCGGCCACGTGGAATGATGGTCACCTTGAACACTGGGTCGGTTTCGGGAAGCAGCCAGGCGAGCAGCGCGTGACCGGCTTCGTGGTAGGCGGTCATTTCCTTTTCGTGCTCGTTCAGAATCTCTTCGCGCTTGGGCCCCATCAGCACTTTGTCGCGGGCCAACTCGAAGTCATCTCGATCGACCGCGGACTTGCCGAATCGAGCGGCATTGAGCGCCGCCTCGTTCACGAGGTTTTTCAGATCGGCACCCGAGAAGCCAATCGTTCCAGCGGCAATCGATTCCAAATCGACGGTGTCGGAGAGCGGGACCTTGCGCGTGTGAACCTTCAGCACGCCAAGCCTTCCGGCACGCGTGGGCCGGTCGATCGTGACGTGCCGATCGAACCGGCCGGGACGCAGGAGCGCCGGGTCGAGCACATCGGGCCGATTCGTCGCCGCGAGCACGATCACGGCCTCGGTCTGCTGGAAGCCGTCCATTTCGCTGAGAATCTGGTTGAGCGTCTGCTCGCGTTCATCGTGACCGCCGCCAAAACCGGCTCCGCGTACGCGGCCCACCGCGTCGATTTCGTCGATGAACAGGATGCACGGAGCTGCCTCCTTCGCCGTTTTGAACATGTCCCGCACGCGGCTGGCACCGACGCCGACGAACATCTGAATGAACTCGGACCCGTTGATCGAGAAGAACGGCACACCCGCCTCACCGGCCGTGGCCCGCGCCAACAATGTCTTGCCCGTGCCCGGCGGGCCCATCAGCAGCACGCCCTTGGGAATCTGCGCACCCAGCCGCTGAAACTTCCCCGCGTCCTTCAGGAATTCGACAATCTCCTGCAGCTCGCGCTTGGGTTGTTCCATGCCCGCGACGTCGGCGAACGTATTCTGGTGTTCCGACGGCTGGAATCGCTTGGCAGGGCTGCGAACAAACCCACCCATGATGCCACCCATCGGGTCGGCCGTTCGGCGCAGCATGAACCACAGGAAGCCCATCAGAATCAGGATCGGCAGAATCATCATCAGCATCATGCCGGTGCCGAGGCCCGTTTCGAGCTTGTCCGCGCGAGCCTCGATGCGATGTTGATGGACCAGCGTGAGCAACTCCGGGTCCTCATCACGAGGCCGGATGGTACTGAACTCATCCTTGAGCGTGTGACCGGTTTTCGGATCGTTCGGCGCCTTGCGCCACTTTCCGCGCAGGATCTGATGGTCGACGAAATGCAGCTCCTTGATGTTGTCCTCGCGCAGTTGCTCGAAGAAAAAGCTGTATTCGACTTCCGTCCGCAACGAACTTGTCGTTTGCTTCCACAGGACCACCACGATGATCAGTATGGTGATCAGAATCATCGGCAACGTCCACGACGGCCGCAACGATGGCTCGCCGGAAGCGGGTCGTTGCGGGCGAGAGCGACCCGGATTCGAACCTGCAGGTGGGGGAGGCGAATTCTCCGGGCGGGCTTCATCCATGAGGAGGTCTGTGGTCAGTGGACTGCGCGAATGGCATCAGGAACGGATCTCGCGAATCCAAACATCGCTCGAAGCGTTCGGTCGCTGGTTCGAGTCTCGACGGTTGCATTCTCTTCACCGCAGGGTACAAAAGGACGCCAAGACTGACAATTGAGTTCCGGTGATCGTGAACTCTGCGGCCGGTCCGTGCTCTCGAAGCTTCTTCACTGACGGCTGGAGTACTCATCTTGTCCAAGCACCATTGGGTTCTGACAGACGTCGCCCGCAGTATCTGGCAGGATTCGTTTCGCTGCTCGCCACGCGAAGGAGTACCGCCGCTCGCCGGTGCGGCGGAATGGTCCGTCTCCAAGCGCACGTTGCGCGGCGGCTTGGCGGATGGCGTGGACGTGATCGACCTCGACAATGGCTGCCTCTCCGTATCCATTCTGCCGACGCGAGGCATGGGGTTGTGGCGGGGCGTGTGCGGGGAATTGGAATTGGGCTGGAAGTCGCCGGTCCCCATGCCGGTGCATCCGGGTTTCGTCAACCCAAACGAACGCGGCGGTTTGGGCTGGCTGAACGGTTTCAACGAGTGGCTGTGCCGCTGTGGACTCGCCTTCAACGGCCCGCCGGGAACCGAACTAATCCTTCGCGACGATGGCAGTCAGGTTCGCAACGAGATCACGCTGCACGGCCGGATCGCCAACCTGCCGGCGCATCACGTCGAGGTCGAAGTTGCCACAGACGGGCCGGGCATGCTGGCGGTGACCGGCATCGTCGACGAAGTGTCAATGTTCGGCCCGTGCCTGCGGCTGCGGTCCACGATCCTCACCGAAGCCGGATCGAACCGGCTGACGATTCTCGACCAGATCACGAACCTCGCCGGAGTCCCCGCCGAACTCGAACTGCTCTACCACACGAACATGGGCCGCCCGTTCCTCGAACAAGGAGCGCGCTTTGTCGCTCCGGTCCTCGACGTGGCCCCGCGCGACGACCGCGCGATTCAGGGCCTCGCCGAATTTGAAACCTATCTCGGTCCGACGCCCGGTTTCGCCGAGCAGTGCTACTTCTTCGAACTCGCCGCCGACAACACCGGCGACACACTCGCCCTGCTGCGAAACGCCGCGGGAGACAAGGGAGTCAGCCTGCACTTCAATAAGAAACAGCTTCCGTGCTTCACGCTCTGGAAATGCACGCAGGCCGAAGCGGACGGTTACGTCACCGGTCTCGAACCGGGAACGAATTTTCCGAATTTCAAAGGCGTGGAACGCAAGCACGGTCGGTTGATCTACCTCGCCCCCGGCGCATCGTACGACGTGCGCCTCGACCTCGCGATCCACAACTCGGCCAAAGCCGTCTCCACCATCGAAACGCGGATCGCCGCGATGCAGAAGGGACACCCGCCGCGAATCTTCGACGCCCCGCAGCCGAAGTATCTGTAGGGTGAGTCAACCCGAGCGAGTCGCTCTGATTGGTGAATCCCTATTCTTTGGTGCGATCCTTCGTCGGCCACGTGAGTTCAATCCGACAGGCGGGCAAGGCTCGCTTGAGGTTCTCCACGCCCTTCTCACTGACTTGAGTGCCGCTGAGGATCAAGCGTTTGAGGCTGGTCAATTTCTTCAGATGCACGAGACCATCGTCCGTGACTTGAGTATTGTCTAGCCCCAATTCTTCAAGCTGATTCAGTTCCGTCAGATTTATCAAGCCGTCGTCAGTGATCGAAGTTCCGCCAAGCCAGAGCCGCTTGAGCTTGGGTAGTGACTTGACGTAAGCCAGATGTGCGTCGTCAAACCAAATGCCATCCTGATAGACTTGGACGACATGACCCGTAAAGTCCTTACCGATCAGATTCTCAAGCCATATTGGTCCATTGGTCTCATAATCGGCTGAACTTCGCAAAGCCGCAATGGCCCACCTCTGCTTGAGAGGTCCCACCAATGCCTCAAAGGTGACGAAAATGAGCAACAAAGTGATGGCGACTCCTACCATCGCCCAAAGTTCTCGTCGCCTCAACCACTGGCAGCGTTGAGCTGCGACACACAGATTCTTTTCAAGTTCAGGCGCGGTCATGATTCATGACAAGGGAGAGGCAAAGGCCGAACGGCTTGTACATGAGTGCGGCAGCGTTTTGCAAGAAAAGCTCTTTGAAGTGGTGCGACTCGCTGCGCTCGGCACACCCTACTTTTCCACAGAGAACACTTGAATCGTAACGATCGCCGTCTTCCCTGCGTCCGTCGTCAACAAGCCGCGTCCCCACCGATCAACCTCGTCGCGCCAAGATTTGTCGAGCGATGACACCTCGCGGATCGCGAACGGGATGTCCCACGGCTGACCGAGCACACCGGCCTGCTGCAACCTTGCGAAACGCTCCGGCGTGACGAAGTCGGTATAACCGTAGGTCGTCCGGTAGCGCAGGATTTCAGACCAGTTCACCAGCACGTGAGTGACGCCGGCATGTCGCAGCGTCTGCCGGATGGCGGCGGGATCGCGCAGCGGACGGGATGCCGCAGGGCCGCCGTGAGGACTCTCGCCACACCATTCCTCGAAGATCGACCGGTCGAACACCGTGTTGTAGATCAACGGAAACTCGGCATCGAACACCTGCGCTTCGCCGACGCAGAGCACCTTCGAACCGGGCGGCAGGTGTTCGTTGAGGTACGCGATTTCGGGCGCCGTGACCTGCACCGCCAACTTACGGGCGAGATTCAGGTCGAGGAGGAAAGCGTTGAAGTTGCAGAGCGGCGTGGTGATGAAAGCGAGGTTGAAGAGGGAGACGAGAAAGATGACACCGCCGATCAAACACGGCATCAATCGTCTCCACGCGCCCGAGCCAGATTCCGCTGCTCCGTCTCCCCGTTGGGGAGAGGGCTGGGGTGAGGGGCCGTCCGAGCGCTCCGTCGGCCCCTCACCCCAAACCCCTCTCACCAACGGGGCGAGAGGAGCGAGTGATTCTACGCGCGAGCCGATCAGCCATGCGGCCCCCACCCCCGCGAGCAGCGAGACCACGGGGATCAACGGCACCCAGAAGCGGTCAATCCGGTGCGTGAACAGCCACCAGGTCAGAAAGAGATAGCCCACGTAAGCCCAGAGCCATCCGACGCGGCGACGTGTTGCGCCGTGAACGAGGGCCAGTGGCGCGAGGCCGAACAGCAGTGGGCTGAGCCAATCACTCCGCGTGGTCACGTCCACAAACTTTTCGACAAGGTCGGACGGAGAAAAGTTGTCCGGCCTGTGCCCGCGAACCCACCTGGAATTCAAGTCGTCATCCCAGTCGCGACCGACGACGACGCGATACATCAGCGGGTAGACTGGGTTGCCGGTCTCGATCACGTTCTTCGCCAGCCACGGACCAACTGTGATGGCAGTTCCAATCGCGAAGCACATCAGCGGACGAAGGCCATCGTGTGCCACTGGCACCTTGCCGCCAGTGCCGGCACGCGAAACACTCGCGAACGAGCCGCCAGTAGAACCCTGCCATGCGGCGACGACGGCGACGATCCCGAGCGGAATCACCACCGACAGCACTCCCGGATATTTGCACGTCATCGCGCTGCCGGCGAACAGCCCGGCCAGCAGCCACAGCCGCTGTCTCGATCCTCGATCCTCCATCCTCCATCCTCCATCCTCGCCTGAACGCGCTTCCACGGCGCGCAGTGCTGCGAACAGGGCAAGGAACAAAAAACAGCACAACCCTCCTTCTGCACCGGCGATCGTCGAGATGCGGTACACCCACGGAGTCGAAACGTAAACGAAGGCGGCGAGTCCCCCCGCGACTGAACCAAACCACCTGCGGCCGGCGGCGAAGATCGCCAACGCGGTCAGGGGACCAAAGCACGCCAGCACCGCCTTGCCAGCCAAAGCACCTCGATACCAGTCTCCGCGCAGCACCATCGTCAGCAGCGTCAGCATCTCGGTGCCGAACGGGAAGCTCGTGTAGACGTTGTGCGACAGGAATGTGATACGGCCGTTCTGAAAGAACTCCTTCGGTCCCTGCAGGTGATATTCATTCGCGTCGAAGTCAGTCGATGGCAGCATCGCCCCGAGCAGGATACAGAGCAGGAACGGAGCACTCACCGCGACCCAAAACGAACGTCCATTCCCCTTGGGGAGAGGGGCCGAGTGTGAGGAGTCGCACGAACACTCGGACCGCCCCTCACCACCATCGGCTCTCCCCAAGGGGGCGAGGGGATTCGTCGCTCGAACGCGCAGCCAGCATTCGCCCGCGACGACCGCCACCAATGCGCCTCCGAGAAGCGGACGCGAGAGCCATCCGACCAACCCAGCGCCAAGCGTCACGAGCGACAGCAGCGACAGACCGAGACCGACGGCGAAGACTTCCCGTTCGAGACAGTGGCTCGACAGCGGAAGACGCTCGACTCGCAAGGCAAGGTGCCCGCCGCCCCACGCACCGGCGATCACAATTGCCGCGACGAGCAGCAAGTCGAGCCGCTGCGGAAAGAATCGCCAGCCGGTTCGCTCGCGGATCGCGATTGCCTGCGGATAGTCCGTGGCAGGCCGTGGCGGATCGATCAGGTCCAGCAGCAGGAAGGGCGTTTCGCTGGCGACCGCTGCTCGGCTGACACGCGGGTTCGAGTTCGGCAGGTCCTGGCTGAAAAATGCCACGAAGTAGATCGCCAGCCAGACGACAGCCGCGATACGAAACCAGTTCGATTCGGTCGGAGACCGATGTTCTCGAACCGGCTGCGGCATGGGTTCTCCCGTAGGTCAGGCTTTCCAGCCTGGCACCTTCCAGCGGTGGATACGTCTGTCAGGCTGGAAAGCCTGACCTACTTCGGCAGGAGCGCGGCCAGATCGGGATGCGGGCGGGGAATGACATCGGCGAGGATCAGTTTTCCGCCGAGACGATCCACCGTGCGTTTGCCGGTTTCGATCGCGGTCTGCACCGCGGCCACGTCTCCCTTCACCATAATCGTGACGTACGCCGCGCCGATCTTTTCCTTGCCGGCCAGCGTCACGTTCGACGACTTGAGCATGTCGTCGGTCGCGTGCAATGCCGCGACCAATCCCTGCGTTTCGAGCAATCCAATGGCATCTGACATGGCAATCGCATCCTTCCGAGGTTGACGATAATCGTAGAGACCCAACAGCGGGCTGAAGACCGGAGGTGAATCGGCCAGCCTTCGGACGACTTCCAGCGGAGCCGGCAAAATGCTGACGAGCGCGGTCGAACCCATTTTTCGAGCCAGCTCCGCGCCGGCTTCGGCAGCGGCGATGATGTCGGCCGTGCCGCCCACCAGCTTGATGCACTGCTGCGGTCCGTCCGTGCTCTCGATCCCCAGCAGATGCACGCCCGCCGCCTTGAGACACCGGTCCGTGACCAGCATCGCCGGCGAAAGATTGCCGACCTCCAGCAGCGCAAGACAGACTCCGTTCGATGTGTCCGACATGCGGCGGATGATAGTGAAGCCGCACGATCGAGGCCAGACGTGACGCAGCAACGCGTGCTCCCCTCGCCCCCGCAGGGGGAGAGGGGCCGGGGGTGAGGGGCGAACGTCTCTCGGCCTCAATCGCGACTGAACCTGCGTCCGGACTGCCCTCACCCTATCTCCCTCCCGAAGGGAGAGGGGACTTGGCTGCGGAGTCGCGTGACGACTTCCGAGACTTCGGACACAGCGACCGCCACATCGTCCGCCGTGTTGAAACGCCCGAGGCCAAACCGCAGGCTGGCTTTCGCCAGCAGTTCAGGGACACCCATCGCCAGCAAGACGTGGCTCGGTTCCGGGTCGGCGGACGAGCAGGCGGCACCGGAACTGACCGCGATGCGTTTGAGGCCCATCATCAGCGCTTCGCCCTCCACACCCGCGATGCTGACGTTCAGGTTGTTCGGCAGCCTCGAAGTCGCATGGCCGTTGACTGTGATTCCGTCGAGTTGCCCGCTCAGCCCGCGTTGCAATTCGTCGCGCAATCGCACGTGTTCGACGAATTCCGTCGGCTGAAGTTGGTCCGCGAGTTCGCAGGCAACTCCGAATCCGACCACGAGCGGCACCGGCAGCGTGCCGGACCTGAAGTGACCTTCGTGCCCGCCGCCGTCGATCTGTGGTTCCAACTTCACTCGCGGTCCCCCTTCGCGCCGAACGTAGAGCACCCCGACTCCTTTCGGACCGTACAGCTTGTGAGCCGACACGCTGAGCAAATCCACGCCGAGTTCGTTCACGTCCACCGGGATTTTCCCGACGGCTTGGGCGGCGTCGCAGTGGACGAACACGCCCCGTCCGCGGCAGACGCGAGCGATGTCGGCGACTGGGTTGATCGTGCCGACTTCGTTGTTCGCCAGCATGATCGAGACGAGCACGGTGCTTGGTCGCAGCGCGTCCGCAATCCGCTGCGGATCGACCTGGCCGAATCGATCGCACGGAACGATCGTGATCTCGTGCCCCTGCCGTCCCAGCCGCCGCACCGGATCCAGCACCGCGCGATGTTCGGCCGCGTTCGCGATGATGTGGCTTCCTGTCGGCGACGCGCCCGCTACACCCTTGATCGCCAGGTTGTTCGCCTCGGTGGCTCCGCTCGTGAAGACCAGACTCCTGGCCGGAGCGTGAATCAGCCGTCCAATCCGCTCGCGAGCCGAATCGACCGCCTCAGCCGCCTCCCAGCCGTAAGCATGGTCGACGCTCGCGGGATTTCCAAATTGCTCCGCGAACCACAGCTGCATGGCCTCAAACACGCGCGGGTCCACCGGCGTGGTGGCGTGGTTGTCTAGATAGGCGGGACGAGGCGACATCAGCAATGGCGGGCGAAGGAGTTTTGAATGTTGAGGCCGGCGTGGATCATAGGCCACGTCGCTCTCGAAAAGAATCTCGTCCGTCGTGTTAGGCGTTCACGCTTGAAACACATTGGCACGGAGAGCACAGAAGGATTAGAAACTCCGAGATCACAGCAACTCACAGATTCTATTTCCCCAACTCTCGCGGAAGCGGTGAAAACCTTTGGCGATTCCGAACGCAATCCACGCGAACATCAGATACGCACAGCCGTAGATCATCACCATGGCCATGATCACATCGCCCATGTAGCTGGGTTGCCTCCATTCGCTGACAATCATCGGCACCAACAGCAATGCCGGAACTGCGGGCAGCTTCCACCAGCGAGGCAGGAAGATCAGCGAGGCTCCCTGCAAGGAGGAATACACCAGCATCGCCCAGCCTTACTCGCTCATGGTCGTTCGCTCTCACTTCCTCCGCCGCTTGTCCTGTGTTGAATCGAGAAGCACACGGCCGGTGCCGTCTTTGATGAGCGCCTGGTTGTCGAACGTATCGTCGTTGATCCAGCGGTTGAATCCGGTGCCAATCCGGCCGGTGGGCATGTCGATCGAGTGACAGTGGAAACCGTGCAAGGAGGCGCCCCAGGTGACTGATCGTTGGCCGTTGGCTTCAAACCAGCACGTCTTCGTTCTTTTGTTTGCCGCGGATGGCTCGCACATGAACGTGGCTGTCGCCGTCCACGAGGCCTTTCGACTTGTCCACTTTCAGAAACTGGTTGGCCAACTGGAACGATTCGCCCCACTGCATCATCGGGAGCTTTTTGCCGCCGGTGGTTTGGCAGTAGAGGAGGTGGTCGAATTCGACTTCCGGATGGACCTTGCCGTCGTGGATATGGACAGTCGGGAAGAAGAGTTTCATGGCATTGGCTCGCGGGAACTCGAAAGCCATCGGATGCACCTTCTGCTGCTTCTTCGCCTCGCCTTCCTTGAGCTTGAAGACCGCAAAGCCGAAATCGCGGTAGCGGGGCAATTGGTCCCATGCGGTGTCGGGCAGGCGGAAGCGTTCGTCGAGCCGCGAGAAGTCTTTCACGGACGGCACGAACGACGCTCCGAAATCGCCGACATCAACCACAGGGAGCTTGGGCTTCAACGAGTCGATGTCTTTCTTCGGATCGCTTCTCGCCGATTTCGGCTGCGGAAACCCCTTGGGCATGTCTTCAAAGAATGTGGGATTGCCCTTGAGATCGATGAATCGCACGGCATCGTCCGCCGAGCCTTTGGGCACGGGGATCGGCAGGATCATCGCCAGGTCTTCCTTCGTCTGGATGCTCATGCTGTAAACGACGAACTGCCGCCCCGTTTTCGAGGCACGAGCGAAAATGTTCGTGTTGGACACCAATTCCACGCGACGTGAAAAGCAGCACATGGGTTTCTCCTTTTGGAAACGGGGGTTTGAAGAACATCGTGGGAGAGCCGAAGGGCGTCAGCCCTCGGACCACACACGCACGCCATTCGTCCGGGGCCTCACGGCCTCCGGCTCGCCATGAATGGCGTGCGGGTCAACATGACTATTCCTTGACGGCTGAAGGTGTTGGCGCACTCTTGTCTTCGGCGTGGAAGTACCCTGACACGCACCAGACGCTGTCGGCTTCGCGGGTGAGGACAACCGTTTCCGTCACACGGCCCTTGGTGAATTGGGTGCTGAATTGAATGACCGCGTACTCGCCCACCGGCGCGCGAGTCAGTTGCGTTTTGTACTCGTTCGACTTGAGTTCGCGCGACTTGATCGGCCCCAGCGACTGGAAGAGCCCCTGGTACGCGAGGTCCATCCCGTCCCGTTCGATGCCATCTTTGTTGGCCTTGGCCGAGGTATCCCACGCCTCGCCGTATTTGCCGGCGTCCACCAGCTTGAGCCACTGTTGGGCCGCAGTCAGCGCGGCCTGTTTCTTCTGCTTCGTGGCGGGGTCGTCCTGATCGTTCTTCGGTTCGGAAGGCGCTGGAGCGACGTTGTAACCGGCCACTCGCCATTGGTTGTCTTGGTCAAAATACAGCGTGACCTGTTCCAGTTGTTTCCCGCCGATGGAAAAGGTCGTTTCGAACTGCACGACGATCGACTCGCCGGGCGGAGTGCCGGGAAGTTGTGGGAAGGAGTTGGCAGACAGGAAAGTTCGGTCGCTAAAATTCCCCAAGGGTTTGCGGATTCCATCGTAAGCCTCCGCCACTTGTTCTTTCGTGATTTGCGATTTCACGAACGCGGCGCAGCCTTCCCAGCACTCGGCGAATTTGCCCGCATCGACCAGCTTCAACCACTCGCGCGCCGCGGCGGTCGCTGCTGACTTTTTGTGATCGTCGCTGAGACCGGCTGCGGCCTTGTCGTTCACTCTCACGATTTGGAGGTCATCAATCCAAAACGTGCCGGGCTGCACCACATTCAGTTCGAGCCGCAGCCACAATTGGGGCGGGATGGTGTAGGTACACTCGAACCGACGCCATTCGTCGAACGATTCTTTCGACCGGATGATGGCTCCCTGATCGCCGTTGAACGCGGAGACGCCTCGGGCCTTGAAGACAAATTCGCTCCCGGCGTTCTTGGCCCAGAAGCTGATCTTGTAGGTCTCCCCCGGCGAGGTGTCGAAAGGGCCCGGCGGACTGAGATTCGTGTGATACTCAGCGAAGAATCCCGGCGACAACCTGCCGCCCGTCGGTTCGCACTTGCGGACGACGAACTTCAACGACTGCTCTCCCTCTTTGAAGTCCGTCTTGTCCATCACGATGTCAAAGTCGCCATTCGGGACTGTCCGCGGCGTGTAGAACGACCAGCTCACGGGGAGACCCGACTTTGTGACCTCAAAACCACCGTTGTAACCTGTGATGACCGTCTCGCTCATCGCCCCGGCGGGCAAGTCGGGCGCAGGCGATCGCCTCTGCGCCGCTTCACTCTCTGCCACGCGCGTCGAGCCGTCTCGCGCGACGAGGATCGTCTGCACCGAGTTCGTCGCATCGTAGGCTTTGTCGTCGAACTCCAGCCGAGCCGCTTTGCCGCGCAGTTTGAAGCGATTGTTGTTGATCGAGATTTCGTTCTGCTCGTTGGCAAACTTGTACTTGATGAGCACGCCCGGCAGCTTTTCGCCGGCACCAAAGTCGATCGTCCCTTCGCCGCTCGAACCGCGATGCGGAATATTGAAATTGCTGAAGCCGAGAATCGTGGCTTTCGGATCGCAAACGATCCCCTCGAAGACGACCAGCCAGGTTCCGAACCGAAACGCGACGCGGCCGTTTTGCCCCAACAACGCGACCGGCACCGAACCGCCGCGATTGTTGCGCGGATCGTTCAAGTACGCAGTGACCGCCGCGAGATCGCCGGGAGTAGTCGTCGCTTTGTCGAGTGCGGCGGCGGCGCCCGTCGTCCCGCTCGCACGCCGCATCACCACGACGTCGATCGTCGTGCCGGCCGGCGCCGGAGGCGCCAGCGCGTTGGCGCGTTGCTCCGTCGAAAGCCGCCCCATACGGTTCAGGCGTGTTGTCGTGCGCCATCGCCTGCGGCTCGCCGTTAAACGAAGCTGGCCCACCCAGCACCGATTTCGTGACGAAGCCGGCCAGGCCGAAATCGAGAATCTTCAGAGTAGCTTTCAGCGAACAGCTTTCAGCGTTCAGCCCTGGAGTACGATTCGACGCAGTCTCACTCTGGCTGATCGCTGACTGCTGACCGCTGACCGCTACGATCAGGTTGTGCGGCTTGATGTCGCGGTGGACCATGCCCATTTCGTGAGCGTGCTGGAGTCCGACGGCCGCCTGGCGGATGTACTCGCACGCCTCGGCGAGCGGCAGCGGGCCGCGCTCGTGAACGACGGTGGCGAGGTCGGTGCCGTCGACGAATTCCATCGCGAGGAAATGCACCGAGCCGGCCTGCTCGGCGTCATACCCCGCGACGATGTTCGGGTGCGAAAGTTTCGCCGCCGCCCGCACCTCGCGGCGGAACCGCTCGACCGCGTGCGGACGCTGCACGAGCTGCGAATTGATGAGCTTGATCGCCACCGCTCGATTCATCAGCCGATGCTCGGGCCGATAGACGCTCCCCATCCCACCGCAGCCGATCAATTCGACGATGCGGTAGCGAGGATGATCGGCAAGTTCCGGCGGCAATTCGTCGGCTCTGACCGTCTCACCGGACTGCGCCACCACCGTCGCTTCGGCGACCGGCTCCCGGACGCCCCCGCTTGAGTCAGCCCCCGCATCAGTACCGACACTGGCGACGTCCAGGCCGTCACCCGGGTTCGCGATCCGCACGAGTCCAACCAACGTGTCGTCTTTCAGATCCAGCAGCGTCTCGCAGCATTCGCGGCAGGCTTCAAGATGCCGCTCGACCAGCGCCGATTGGTCCGCCGCGAGCCTACCCTGCCCGAAGGCGATCAACTGCGACCTTTGAGGATGAGCGGGTGGCATGGAGGCTCCTTCGAATCGATCCGGCTTTGCTGAGCGATACGTCCTGCAAGAGGAGGTGCATCGGCGACAGGATTCTTACACCAGTCTGCGAAAATTCCTCGTCAATCCTCTCACAAGCCGGAGGCCAACAGGCTCCAAACGATGACCGAACTCTGCCCGACCAGGGGCTTTCGCCCGTTCGGCTCGCCAGCAAGTTCGATTGAGATCACTCCTCAACCAGCCCGGCGGCTTCGCGGCGAAGAGTACTGAGGACCCGGCTGCGGGCGACGTACACCGAGTTCAGCGGCAAGCCCAACTCAGCGGCGACGGAATCGGCTCGCTGCCCGCCGAACATCTGGCGGTGAAACGCTTCCCACGTCTTGGCCTCGAACCGTGGTCTGACCTGTTCCAGCAGCTTCGACATCACGTGCCGATCATGCTCGAGGTTCCATTCGCGGCTGACGTTGCTCGACTCGTCGGCAAGCTGTTCGATCTGCTCGATCCATGTGCTGCCGCCTGACGCCACCGGCCGGTATTCTCGTGACCTCCAGAATTCACGCAGTCGATGCACGAGAATGGTCCGCAGCCAGCTCCGAAAGGCGCCAGTTCGACCGTTGTGTTCAAACCGCGGCAACTCGCGAGACACGGTCAGCAGTACGTCCTGAATCACGTCCTCCGCGTCCGCCGCCTGCATTTCGTATCGTTTGAGACTCGCGTGCAACAGCGGCAAATAAATGTCCGCCAAACGCCGCCACGCATCGGAGTCGGGTTCGACGCGGGCAAGCTGAAGCAGACGGACCGACGTTTCGGACATGGGGCTGGGACCCTCCCGCAACCATTCGCGCAGCCGTCACTCCTTCGGCTCAGCCAGCTTGCGCAGGTACGTGGCCAGTTCCATTTCGAGCCTGACCAGCCGCTGCCAGGTCTTCCAGTCCGTGCGCATCGAGCGCGCGGAACCCTCCGCCTGCTCGACCGAAGTTTCAAGGATGTGCGCGATCTGCTCGTGCAGAAATGCCAGCATGTCGGAGACCTGCGCCTGATGCGCGGGTCGCATTCCTTCGGGCAGCGCGGGCGGACCATCCGGGAACAGCGGTCCTGCATCACCGTCCAAGACGGCTTCGTTGACGTGCGGCTGCGGGCTGACAGACAGCGACGACCCCGATCCGGAAACGGCGAGTGTCACATTCCCGTTTGCGGCACCTTCCGGCCGGTTCGGGATCCCGCGATGCTTGGCCTCCAACTCCTCCGGGCCGCCGAACAGCAGGGCCGAACGGCCGAGCAGCACGAGGTCGCCGACTTGCAGCACGCGCATCTGCACCGGATGTCCGTTGATCCGCGTGCCGTTGGTGCTCTCGAGGTCCGTCAGAATGACGTGCCCGTTGTCTTCCTGCACCTTGGCGTGAAACCGGCTGATCCGTTCGTCGTTCAAAACGATGTGGTTGTCCTCTTCGCGACCGATCGTGACCGGAGTCGGCAGGCGCAGAAACGTCCGTCCTTTTTCGAGGCCGTTCACGACTTGAAACGTCACCAGGGCCATGTCGGCACCACCGAAGCAACGCGAATCATGTGAATTGACGGTCTCAGGGTAGCACGCCTGAAAATCCGAAGTCAATTCGCCGGCGCGAGAATGTCGCCGTCACCTTCCGCATGACGAGCCACGCCGTCGAGCGTGACGGCCGCATTGGCACATCACGCGGAGCGTGATGACCGCTTCACGTGAGGACACCACCCGCCGAGACGTTTTTCAGGGAGCTCCACCAGATCGACTTCGGGAGGCAGCCGCACGCGATCACGATCAACTGCGACAGCATGAACAGCCCCAGCGTTTGCAGCACGCCTTCGGTGAAGCCGTACGAGTGCAGGCCAACCCCGAGTTCGTTCACGCCGAACCACGACCAGGCCGTGGCGATATCCCCCGCGACCGCCAGCACGGCCAGACCGCGATCCTTCACCATGCCGTCCCACCGGGCGTGCAGCACGAGGGCGTTCCACAAGACGATGATCAACGCCCCGTTCTCCTTCGGGTCCCAACCCCAGAACCGGCCCCACGAATCGTCCGCCCACAAACCCCCGAGCACCGTGCCGACGAAGCTGAAGAAGATCGCGAAGCAGAGCGTGCCGTAGACCATCCGCGCCAGGTTCTTGCCGATCGCATCGGTCAGCGACGGGGTGAACACTCCGCGCAGGATGTACAGCACGCCCAGCACACCCGCGACCAGCGTGGTCGCATAGCCGAGGTTGATCGTGACCACGTGCGTCGCCAGCCAGAATTGCGTATCGAGTACCGCTTGCAACACGACGAACGTGTCGCCGTCTCCCGCAAGCTGGTGCGCGATCAGCAGCGTACAAAACCCGGAGATCGAAGCCAGCACGTTGCCGATCCCCAACCGATACACCGCTTCCAGCACCAGCCCGCCGACCACCGTGGCCCAGCCGATGAACACCGCCGTCGTGTACAGATTCGTCACCGGCGGCCGGCCGGAAATGTAGATGCGCGAGATGATCGCGAACGTGTGCACGCCGAGCGTGAACGCGATCAGCCAGAACGCCGACCGGTTCAGTGGCCGGTTCCAACCCAACCACGATCCCGCCGTGATGAAGAACGCGACCAGATACACGATCGCTGAGTAGTAGAACGGGGCGAACCGGTTGAAGAACGCCTCGTAGCGAATCTTCGCCAGGTCGGCGGCCTTCCCGTTTTCGCCCGGCGGCGGTTCAATTTTCAGGGCGGTTTTGTATTCGGCCACCTTGCTGTTGAAGGTCTCGACATCCCCCTTGCCGTATGCCACCAGCATCGAATTCCACGCGACGGTGGCGGAGTCCGGATCCTGTCCGAGCACGTTCGTCAGCAGAAATGCCTGCGCCCACGCGAGGGCGTACGGCTGCCATTCCTTCTCGGCCCGTTCCGATTCCTTCTCGCTCAGTTTGCCCGACGGAACCGCCAGCGGCGATTGCCGGTCCTTCAGGTCGTCTCGCAATTCGGATAGAAACAACCCCAATCCCTGCAGCTTCTGCATGGCCGCCGCGCGATCTTTCCGGAAATCGTCTTCCGTCGGCACGGCCGGCATGCGCACGGGTTGGAATGCCTCGATGACGTGACTCGCCTTCGTCATGCGCTTGCTCACGTCGAGCACTCGCCGCTGGAACACGCTCAGCTTTTCCGTCTCCTTCCGTATGACGAACTCGTGCGCCAGCTTCGCTTGCTTGATGAGTTCTTCAATCTTGTCCTTCATTTCTTCCTGGCTGTAGCAGAAGTTGTTTTTCTTTCGTTTCTCGTCCGGCTTGGGCAGGCCGAGCAGTTCCTGAATCTCCGGGTTGTCGATCGAGAACACGCGATGCTGCGACGCCTCGGGCGACATCGTCACCGAATCGAGGAACCACTTGAGGGCCGGGTGCTGCTTGCCGCTCTCGTCGCGAAACGCCTCCATGCCGGAGATCGTGCGAAGCGTGTTTCTGGCTAGGGTGTCGATCGGTTGCACGCGGCCGCTACTCGCGATCGGCAGTTCGCCGAAATCCTTGAGGTTGAACTCGCCTGCCTTCGGCTTCGGGACGCGGGCCTTGCTCAGCAGGTAGCCGCCGAACACGGCCACCACCAGCACCGGCACACCGATGGCGAGCCACCGGTCTAGGCCGTCCGACAAAACGGGCTGTAGGTTGGCCGCCCCCGGCCGAGCCATTGGCTGCAACAAGTGGTCGGCCGAGGGCGGCCAACCTACCGTCGCGCGCCGGTTGAGGAACCGCAGGAGCGTGATCGAGAACTGGTACAGCAACCCCACCGCCACGATCATGCACGACACGTACGGGATCATCCAGCCGGTGTTCGACACGACCGCCAACGTCGTGGCTTCGGTCTTCGTCATCGGGTCGAAGTGATAGCTGCTCTGGTAAAACGTTTCGCCGGCATACCGGAGTGGGTTGTTCATCCAGATGTGAACTTCACGATCGACGTTGCGGCTGGGATCGACAACGCGGACAAATGACGAGTAGTCGCGAGCCGTGTCGGTGCCGATGTAGGTTTTCTGCTGAACGTCTTTCAACGTGATCGCGTAGGGCTTGTACATCCGCTTGAACCGCAGTTCGACGTCGTACGGCGTGTCAGCCAACGTCAGGTGCTCGGAGTTCAATTCGCCCAGCAGCAGGTAGGTTCCCAACGCCGCGCCGGACTTGCCGGTGACTTGAACGTAGGCCGCGGACCGATCGACCTTGCTGTCGGAGTCGGTACCTTTGCCCGATGGCCGCTCGTCGACAATCCATTCCAACCCGACTCCGGCCGTCGCCGGGGAGGTTTCGCCCGCATTGATCTTGCGCGGCGCCGCATTCTTCAAAAACTTGACGACTTGCACGTCGAACGGCATCTCGGCGTGAGACACTTTGGCGAAGCTGTTCGCAGACGCGCCGGGAGCGAGCAACAGTGACATCGGTACGACGACCACGTCGTCTTCCTTCGGGTCCGAGCGGTCGATGATCGCGAGTTCCAGCGAACGAATGTCGGCGACGAAGTTGACTGTCTCGCCTTCGTTAATCCCCATCTGACCCTCGACGGCCGTCGTGCCGACGAGCAATTCGCTGAACATCATCAGGCCGATGCCGCTGTGCAGCAGCACGATGCCACCGCGCTTGCCGAACGCCAGCACACACCCCGCCAGCAGCACGAAGCCGGCCAGCGTGGCCTGGATCAACTGCCAGAGAATGCGCATCGACGAATCGCCAAGCGACACGGAGTCGCCTTCGTAGAACAGCCAGATCGCGATTGCGCCCACTATGGTTGTCACGCCGATCAGCAACCAGCGTTCGATCCGGCGGCTCTTGTCCATCGTGAGCGACAGGTACACGCCGCCGAGAAACATCATGTACAGGCTCCCCTTCACGATCTTCCAGAGCGTGGACCATTGGAAAAATGGCTCGGCTTGAAAGCCTTCGGGGTTCGAGCCACCGGCGATGACGAGCCATGTCACCACGGCACCGACCGCGATCGTCGCGAGGCCGGCAGCGAGCCTCCGCCCTTTCGCTTGGACCGTGAACCGCAGTCCGTGCGCGGCGAGCAGATTCACGGCCATCACGGCTCCGATCAGCCAGCCGCCCGGAAAGTAAATGCCTCCCTTCACCGGTCCCAACGTGGGGAAAAACGACTTCGGGAAGAAAACTTGAAAGTCGATCCACGCGATCGGCGTGCGGAAGTATTTGTGGACGACTTCCCAGATGTCCATCCGCGTCTGAGCCATTGTCCCGGCGAAGACGATGAACACCGCCATCGCGAGCAGCACGACGGTCAACTTGAGCGACGCCAGCGGCATCAACAGCATCCGCAGGAGGACGTCGGTGTCTGTTCGCGTCGCGGCCACGCCCACCGTCACCGGACGATCAAGTGTGATTGTGCTGCTGGACATGGACTGCTCCTTTTTTTCTCCCCTCGACCCTTTGGGGAGAGGGGTTGGGGGTGAGGGTGCGTGCGAAAAACATCTCACCATTCCACCGGCGGGACGCCGGAGCCACGTCAAAACCTCACCGACTTCACGAACTCCTCGAAGCGACCCTTTTCGCGGGCTGCCAACTCGGTGTCACCCTGCAATTTGATGAACCACGACTTGCCGCCGTGGATCGCGATCACGCCGAGAATCGTCTGCCGCGGCGAGGCCGATTCGGGCCCGATCAGTTCAACGTACGTTCCGCGTACGCCACCGACTTCGATCGACCTGGCTTCTTGCTTCAACTCGGCGTCGGTTGTCTCCCCAAGTTTGACCTGCCCGCGCCAGCGGTTCACGTTCGGAAGCACTTCGCCTGCCGCTTCGGCGAGGTCAATCACCGTGATCTCGACGTGCTGGTCGTCCGCCTGCACCTCGAACGCCGCCTTCCGAAGGCCGCCCGACTTGCCCGGCTTCCAACCTTCGGGCACATCATACTTCAACCCCGAGCCGCTGGCATCGGCAGGCGGCTCCTGAGTGGCGGCCGGAAGGGAAGCGGAACCGCCGACCATGTTCACGACCACCGCCGTGTGTTTTTCGGGCAGTTCGAGCTTCGTCGTCTCGTCGTCAAGCTGCTCGCGGCTGATCGGCGGCAGTTGAATCTGCCCGCGCCAGCGGTTGATGTTGTCGAGGTAGTGTTTCTCGAGATCGTCAGAACCCCTTGGCAGCGCTGAGACCGACATTTCCAACTCGTCGTCGGCTGAGTCAATCCGAATGGTTGCGAAACGCATCCCGCTGGCGCGTTCCTGTCGCCAACCGTCGGGAAGTTGCCAGGTGGGCTTTGCGTTGTCGCCATCGGAGAACTTCACCGTCTTGAGGAAGGTCTCGAATTCTTCGGCCTTCGCGGCCGCGGCATCGGGAGCGCCGGTCAGTTTGAAAAACCACGCCTGATCTTTGTGCGGCACGATTGCGGCCAGCATGCGCGTTGGCGCCGACGATTTGGGTTGCGGCCGAGGCGACTCGGCGGCGCGGGGCACTCTGTAACGCCGGATTTCCTCCCGTTGACCACACCCACCGAGCACCAGCAGCAGGCAAAGGCAGACGGTCAACCGCGAAGACATCTCGGCGACTTTGAAGGACAATTTGATTGCGGTCATACGAGTTTGCACCGTGCGAAACGGGCACCAACGACGGTAGTTGAAGCCGCAAGTCGTGGCCGTTTCCAAGCTGCGCAGTTTTGAAATGCTGTGAACGAGGAGGGCAGGTGGGGTGGTGAGGTTGGCGGGTCCGAATCGACGATCCCGCACGCAACGGCGGAATTGTCGTGGGGCCATCATACGCGGCTGCCATCCCGCCGGGAAGCCGACTTCCGCGAAGCCGGGGGTGCGACAGATCAGTCGCCAGCGTCGTTGTCCTCCCGCACCCAGGAAATCGCCAGAGTCAGCGGCTGGTCGCCATCCAGGAACGAAAACTCTTCGCTTGGCGAATCGCCTCGATCAAACGGATGCCGCGCCGCGAATCCCGGGATGGCGATCAAGCACGCGGCAAGCAGCCGCAGATCGGCAGCGGTCGCCGGTTCGGCTGTCAGTTGTGCCGTGGTGCGATAGATCGTCGGATACGCCTCCGGTCCAGCGACCGGCCAGCCGTGCCGTTCGATGGCCGCCAGATCGCCCGCGGACATAGTGTCCGCCGTATCGTAAATGACGGCCAGCGTCGAACCGAGCGGTGTCAGATTATCGTCGAAGCTGCTGCAACTGCCCTGGTCGCAAGCCTGACATTTACTCTCGTCGCAGTCCGCGTCATCGCAGTCGTCGTCGTCACAGCCGCCACAACCACCGCTAAACACGGCACGAATCTGTTCGACGCTGTGATAGATCGACAGTCCAAACGTCATCGCCGACTGCCCCATGACGACACAGTACCGCGGCCGAGCGCCCACCGCCGACCCCTCGACACGCAGGACCGCATCACTGGGAACAAAATGCCAGGGGCGACGCCGATTGAACTCCGCAGCCGCGGCGTACAACCGGGCAATTCCCGCGTCCGGCAACTCATCGCCGTCAATCATTCCGCCTCGATTGTCCACCCCTCGCAATTGCAGGTGCATCTGCGAAACCAGTTCGTCGAGTTGCTCGAGTTTCTCTCGCGGGATGACATCGACTTCGATTTCCTGCAGATGCGGTTCGAGCGCCTGCCACACGTCGTCGGGACGCGTCTGAATCTCCGACGGCCGACAGGGCGCACCATCCACCGGGTTTTCCATGGCGTCAATCAATCGATCCCACAACAGAGCAGCCGTGGGCTTGGCCTCCACGACGTCCTGCACGATCAACTGGCCGGTCTGCTCATTGACCACCAGAATCATCCAAGACACTTCAGGGCTGGAGTCCGCTTCACCTGGCTGCCGGAACGATTCGATAGTGACCTGCCAGACGGTCCCGTATTTCAGCGGCAACTTGCGCAGTTTCTTCTTGGCTCGCAGCGTGGGCCCGGTCCCCCGCGCTGCCGCCTGCCGGCGCTTTGAGGCCCCAGACCCGCTCGACAACCGGCGGGATTGCGGCTCGGCAGACGCGACCGATCGCAACCAGGTCAAAGCTCCGGGAACCTGTCGCCACGTGCCGAAACTTTCTTCGAGGTAAACCGCGGCTTCGGATTTGTCGCCGGGGCGGTAGAGACCGGGCAGGGATTCGGGGGGCGCTTTCTGCCCAAGCAGGTACGGAACGACATGTTTGTTGATTCGTCGGGCGGCTTTCAGCGCGTCTCGAGTCGTAGGCGAGTCGCCACCGTTGTGAAACGCGACCAGGACCTTGGAGAATGCCCAGGCGGCGGATGGTTCGTCGTACTTCCGAATCAAAGCCCGAGCGTCATCAAAACGGTCGAGCGCGATCAGGTTGTTCAGCAGCACGTAGCGCACGCCTTGATTGTCGATCGGATTGAGTCGGAGCAGGTCATTCGCATGTGATAACGATTCGTCGCGCCGCGACAACGCCCACAAACAACGAGCCAGCGACAGTCGGGCATGCATGTACGGTCGCGTTTTGGGTTCGCTCCAAAACCGCCCCGCCAGACGGGCGAAATTCGCACGGCCGATCGCTCTCTCTCCCGCGGCCACGGCCTTTTCGTAGAGCGGCAAAGCAGCCCGATCATCCGCAGCGTGGTCCGCCAGTGTCAGGTAGGCTTCGACGTTGTCGGGCGACCTGGTCAGCTTCGCGCGGGCCTTGGCAACTTCGGCGTCCGCATCGGCAAAGCCGGAGGTTCCCCACAGCAACCCTTCGGCCTCGGAAAGCCACTGTCCGAGTTCCGCCTGATCGAGGTTGATGGAAAACGCATCCAAGACGTCGCCGGGATCGCTCCGCCGTACACGAGGTGGTTTCTTCGAGGACTTGGACAGTGCGGGTTTCCGGCCGGATGAGGAATCGACGTTCGACTCATCGGTTCGGCGACGCTTTGATGCCATGCGGTCCTTTCGCAAGAGGAGGAACAAATCAATCGCCATTGGGCGGGTCGATGGGAGTTGTAACAGCCTGTGAGGGCGAATGCCAGTTAAAGTGTTTTCATCCGTCGGATCGTGACGGCAGTGGCACTTGAATGGCGAAGTCCACTGCTCTCCAGGGAGTTGCGTACACCTCGGGCGAATTCGATTGCACCGGGTTGTTGCGACGATCACGCCGCCGTTTCGATACAAACCAAGTCCACGCCGTCACTTGTCGGCGTGTGGGAGTGCCACTATACTGCCTCCGTTGATTCGAGGGCCTTTGATTTCCAGAACCGAAGTCTTGCATGCGTTTTACGCTCATCGACCAGATTCAAAAACTGGAGGCGGGGAAGTCGATCACGGCCATTAAAAACCTCTCATTGGCAGAGGAATACTTGGCCGATCATTTCCCGGGGTTCCCGGTGATGCCTGGGGTCCTGATGATCGAGGCCCTCGTCCAAGCGGGAGCGTGGTTGGCGAGGTATTCCGAGAACTTTGCAAACAGCACGATCCTGCTCAAGCAAGCCCGGACAGTGAAGTTCGCCAACTTTGTTGCCCCGGGTCAGACGTTGACTTTGAATGCTGAGATTCACGACTGGAATGAACGAGAGTGTACGATTAAGGGGAGCGGATCGGTCATGGGGGCCCAAACCGTCAGCGCAAAACTGACACTCGAACGATTTAACCTCCGTGACAGAAACCCGAAACTGGCAGGCGCCGACGAATACGAGGTTCGCAAATTGCGGGAGCTGTTTGCCCAACTTTGGCGAGGTCCCAAGGAAACTCAAACCACATGAGATTCGCAGGCAGAACAGCGTTGGTGACCGGAGGCAGCCGAGGTATCGGCCGAGCGATCGTTCAACGATTGGCTCAGGAAGGTGCCAAAGTCGCGTTCGTGTACCACTCCAATGCCTCAGCAGCCGAGCAGGTGGTTTCCGAGTTGGCTCAGCAGAATTGCACAGCCGCCGCGTATCAAGCCGATGTCCGCAGTAAGGCGGCCGCCGACGAAGTTGTCAGCAAAGTCGTCGAGACTTGGGGTAAATTGGACATTCTGGTCAACAATGCCGGCGTCATTCGAGACACTTTGCTGGCCATGATGACCGAAGACCAGTGGAAAGAAGTGATTGACACCAACCTCACCAGCGTTTTCAATTTTTGCCAGGCCAGCACACGTCCGATGATGTCGGCTCGGTACGGACGCATCATTAACATGTCCAGTGTGGCGTCGGAGTTCGGAAACAAGGGGCAGGCGAACTACGCGGCGAGCAAGGGTGGGATCGAAGGATTCACAAAGTGTTTGGCCACTGAATTGGCTAGCCGCAACGTCACAATCAACGCGGTGGCTCCTGGATTTATCGAAACCGACATGACCGTGGCCGTGCGAAACGCGGCCGAAGCGGAAATCAAAAAGCGGATTCCGGCGAAACGGCTGGGGAAGCCGGACGACATCGCCAATGCCGTGACGTTTCTGGCGGCGGAGGAATCGTCGTACATCACCGGACAAGTGTTGCGGGTGGATGGAGGTCTGACACTGGGAGGTTTTTGAAGTCGTAGGGAGGGTCCAACACACCAGCCAATCGAGTTGGTGTGTTTCACACACCCTACCGCTACCACGTTGGATGTAAGATCAAGGTCACAGTCATTCGTAAATCACTGTGGCCGCCGAAGGCCACCTCGTCTGGTCTTCGGCGGTGAACCAGTTGGGTCGGACGAGGTCAATCGTGGGCGGAGACTGCCGCTGGCTGGCGGTTGCTCGCGCCTTGGAGATGCTGAATGACTACCGATGAGATCTTTGACAAGGTGCGGGCGACGCTGGTGGATGCACTGGGCGTGGATGATGACGAGGTGACTCCGGAAGCCCGGTTGACCACCGATCTCGGCGCGGAATCGATCGACTTCCTCGATATCAGCTTCCGCCTTGAGAAGAATTTCTCGATCAAGATTCCGCGCGGCGAACTCTTCCCGGACGATCTGGCGGCGGATTCGTCGTTGGCCAAGGACGGAATCGTCACGGCGGCTGGTCTGGAAATTCTGCGAAAGCGCATGCCACACGCCGATATCGACGCCTTCGCCAAGGACCCCAAAGTCGAAAACATCGCCAACGAATTGATCACGGTCCAGATGATCGTGAACTATGTCCAGCGCAAGCTGTCGAGCGCTGCCTGAGCACCGGCGGGTCAGCGGGAGCCTTTGATGCGATGGATCTGGATCGACAAATTTGTCGAGTTTGAAAGCGGCAAATTCGCCAAGGCGATCAAAAACATTTCGCTGGCGGAGGAGCACCTGCACGATCATTATCCCGGGTTCGCGGTGATGCCCGGTTCATTGATGATTGAGGGGATGGCTCAAACGGGCGGCATTCTACTGGGCGAAACGTCGCAGTTCGAGAACGTCGTGATCCTCGCCAAGGTGCCGAAGATCATATTTCACAGTTGGGCCTGTCCGGGAGACACGCTAACCTACACGGCGAAATTGGTGGACGCCCGACCCGACGGCGGCATCGTGGAGTGTCAGGCGCACGTGGGGTCGCGGCTGGTCGCGGACGGTGAGATCGTATTCGCCCACCTCGATGAAAAAACCAAGGCCGCCACGGGAGTTGACCAGAAGAATTTTGTGTTCAGCATGCGATTGCTGGGTGTGATGCAGGTTGGACGAGCTGGTGATGGCTGCCCGACTTCGACTCCGCCCGCAACGACTCCACCCTCAACTGTCCCGACAAGCTGATGTTCGTTTCGAGGTAATCGAGGCATGAGACGACGAGTGGTCATCACTGGCATGGGTGTCATCACCCCGATCGGCAAGACCGTCACTGACATGTGGCAAGTGTTGTGCGAAGGGGGGAGTGGCATCGGTTACATCACGCACTTTGATGCCTCCAATTTCCCGACGCGCATTGCGGCCGAAGTCAAGGACTACACGCTCGACAAATACATCGACAACGCCAACCGGTTCCAGCACGCCGGACGCAACATCCGGTTTGCTATCGGAGCAGCGGTGGATGCGGTCAAGAATTCAGGCGTGTTGAATTCCGCTCTCGATCCGGCGCGGTTCGGTGTCTACCTGGGTGCCGGCGAGGGGCAGCAACCGTTTCCCCTGTTCATGGGTCTCATCGCCCAAGCCCGAAACGATCGTGATGTCGATCTGAAGCGGTTCATGGAAGGCGGCATGCGCCAACTTCACCCGCAGGACGAACTGGAGCAGGAACCGAACATGCCCGCAGGGCATCTGGCCAGCTTGTTCAACGCGCAGGGACCGAACTTGAATTGCCTGACGGCTTGCGCCGCGTCCAGCCAGGCGATCGGCGAGGCCACCGAAATCATTCGCCGCGGTGACGCCGACGTGATGCTCTCCGGTGGCGCGCACAGCATGATTCATCCCTTCGGAGTGACCGGGTTCAACCTGCTGACTGCACTCTCGACGCACAACGATGCCCCCACCGAGGCGTCTCGGCCGTTCGATAAGGATCGCGATGGTTTTGTCCTCGGCGAAGGGGCGGGCATGGTGGTGCTCGAAGAACACGAGCATGCGAAGGCGCGTGGAGCCCACATCTACGGCGAGTTGGTGGGGTACGGCTCCACGGCCGACGCTTATCGCATCACCGACACACACCCGGAAGGGCGCGGCGCGGTGTCTTGCATCCAGATGGCGCTTCGCGACGCGAGCCTCAATACAGACCAGATCGACTACATCAACGCTCACGGCACGAGCACCGACGTGAATGACCGCGTCGAGACGATGGCCATCAAGCACGCGCTGGGCGCGGACTGCCGCAAGACTCCGGTCTCGAGTATCAAGAGCATGATGGGACATCTAATCGCGGCTGCGGGGAGCGTGGAGGCGATCACCTGCCTGCTGTCGATCAACCACGGCGTGCTGCCACCGACGATGAACTATCGCACGCCCGACCCCGACTGCGACCTCGATTATGTCCCGAACGCGGCCCGCGACGCGACGGTTCGCCGCGCACTCTCGAACAGCTTTGGCTTCGGAGGCCAAAACATCTCGCTGATTTTCTCCGAGTACCGTGGCTAATGGACGCTTGAGTTTCGCCAATCGAGGGATTAAAACGCGGCCTCAACCGTAAACCGGGTGATTGCGATTTTTGGGCCGTTTGGAGGCGGGAGAATCACAGTGGACTGGCTGGTCACTGTCTTCGGCACCGTTGTCGCCGTCGTTCTGTTCGTCGACCTGATCTACCACCTCGCCGCGATCAAGGTGGCTGTCCCGATCTTCGAGCATCAACCACCGTTTGCTGTTGAGTCGTTTCCGCCCGACTCGCGAGTTGAACGAATCACTTTCCCGACGTCGCACGGCTTGATGCTCCAAGGCAGCCTGTTCCGACAGGAATCTCAGCCTCCACGCGGGCTGATCATCTTCTGCCCGGAACTCGGAGCCAACCGCTGGTCGGCTTCGGCGTATTGCGAAGGTCTGCTCGATTCGGGATTCGACGTGTTCTCGTTTGACTTCCGCAACCAGGGCGACAGCGATCCGATGCCCGGCTACGAGCCGATTCACTGGTTGACCGAGTTCGAAGTGGACGACGTGCTGGCGGCGATCGCCTACATCCAGAGTCGCGTCGGCCTGAAGGACGTGTCTCTCGGTGTGATGGGGGTCAGCCGAGGTGGTGCCGCCGCGCTGGTGACGGCGGCTCGCTCGCCCATCGTTCGCTGCGTCGCAAGCGACGGCGCGTTCTCCGCACACGGCATGTTGTTGCACTATGCTCACCGTTGGGGCCGTCTGTACTTCCCGGAGTGGTTTCTTCGTCTACTGCCGGAGTGGCACCTGTCGATGACGGTGTCGATCGTCCGCTGGGTCAGCCAGGTGCGCCGCGGTTGCTTGTACGCCAACCTCGAGCGGGTTCTCCCGCTGCTTCAAAACAAACCGGTCTTGATGGTCTCCGGTGAACGTGATACCTACGTGATACCCGAAATCACCCGGCGGTTGTATCATCGCACGGGACATCTGACGGAGTCCGTGTGGATCGTCGACGGCGCCAAACACAATCTGGCCCGACAGGTCAATCCTGTGGAATACAACCGCCGCATGGTCGAGTTCTTTTCGGTGATGGAGGACAAGCAGCGGACATCGCGGTCGCTACCCTCGACGAACAACGACGGTGCCACAGCCTGGGTCGAATTGTCTGTCAAACCGAAATGACCAAAACTGCCCGAGGCTGCCTGACGTCGGCCGTCACGCCACGTGAATTGGTTCCTGCAATCCCACGTTTACGAAGCGGAGAGACCGTGGTCGCCAGCAACGCTTCAAATTACGAATTGCTGATCGCTGACGACGACCCGGGCTTCCGGGAAACGCTCAAGCACATCTTCGAACCGCACTTCCAAACCGTCGAGGCAAGCTGCGGAGAGGAAGTGATCGAAATCGTTCAGCGTCGAGACGTGCATTTGATCCTGCTGGACATGCACATGCAGGAGTTGACCGGACTGGATACCTGCCGGATTGTAGTGCAGGAGATGAACCTGGTCCTGCCCTGCATTCTGATCACGGCCGATGCCACCGACGAACTTCGTCGCGACGCCGCCGCGCTCCAAGTCTACTCAGTGCTCGCCAAACCCGTCCGTCGCGCCGACCTGATCACCACGGTCTCCACCGCGATTGTCGATCGTTACCACGATCCGGACGTGTTGGGCATGCTCCCCGCCGCAAGCTGACACTACCGGCGTGTGACGATTCATGGCGATTCTGCCTGATTCAACCATCCTCCCCTCTCCCCTTTGGGGAGAGGGGCTGGGGGTAAGGGGTGGTGAAGTGTCCCACAACCCCCAGCTACTAGGTCTTCACCTTCCCTCGTTTCAGCCGCCGAGCCTTGCTGTTGGCCGGTCGCGCTCCGTGGTTAGCTTTCTTCAATTGTCGATGTGGCTTCGCCATGTCGTCATTTCCTTCGCAAATGAGTTGTCGTGGGTGAACCTGGCGCGCAGCACATGCCGCGAGCCAACCGAATTGTAGTGAGCCAAGCGAACTCGAAAAAGTCAGCGCGGCGGGCACGCGTGTTCGACCGACAGGACGAATGTCAGTCGCGGCGGATCACGTCGTCGTCACCGTTTCGCGACGCAGGCACCGGCCGATTTCCCGCACGGCCTGGCGCAGGCGCTGTTCGTTCTCGACGATCGCGAGCCGCAGGTAGCCTTCCCCTTCCTCGCCGAACCCACGTCCGGGGCTGACGGCCACACCGGCTTCTTCCAGGAGCTTCATCGAAAAGTCGATCGATCCCATGTCGCTCCACGGTTCAGGAATCTTTGCCCACACGAACATGCCGGCCTTCGGTCGTTCGAGTTCCCAGCCCAATCGCTCCAGTCCATCGCAAAGCACGTCACGGCGTTGCTGATACTCCTTCGACAACTCGACGATGAAATCATCGCACTGCCGCATGGCCACGATGGCCGCGATCTGGATCGGCTGGAAGATGCCGTAGTCGTAGTACCCCTTGATCGTCGCCAGCGCCCGCACCATCTCGGAGTTGCCGCTGCAAAAACCGATGCGCCAGCCGGCCATGCTGTAGCTCTTGCTCATCGTGGTGAATTCGACACCCACGTCGAGTGCTCCAGGCGCCGAGAGAAAACTCGGCGCGGTGTACCCATCAAACCCGATGTCGGCGTACGCGAAGTCGCTGATCACCAGGAATTGGTACTGCTTGGCGAGCTTCACGAGTTCGACGTAAAAGTCCGCCTCTACCGTGGTCGTGCTGGGATTGTGCGGGAAGTTGACGATGACCACCTTCGGCCGCGGATAGAGATGCTCGCAGGTGTACGCGATGTTGCGGAGGAACTCGCCGGGATCGCGCACGTCGAGAGCGATGACATTGCCCGACGCGAGCACGACCGCGTAGACATGGATCGGAAACGAAGGAGCCGGGACGATCGCGGTGTCGCCGGGACCCATCAGGGCCAGGCACAGATGGCTGAATCCCTCCTTCGACCCGATGCACGCGATGACCTCGTTGTTGTGGTCCAGCGTCACGCCGTGCCGCTTCTTGTACCGCACCGCCACTTCGCGCCGCAAATTCGCGATGCCGTTCGAGACCGAGTACCGGTGGTTGCGCGTGTCGCGAGTCGCCTCCGCCAGCTTGTCGATCACTTTTGGGTCGGGCGGATCGGTCGGGTTCCCCATCCCGAGATCAATCACGTCCACGCCCGCGACCCGTTTCTCGTACTTCAGCTTGTTGATCTTCCCAAACAGGTATGGTGGCAGCCGACGGAGACGGCCGGCCACGGGGATCGTGAATGGATTGTCGGACTGAGGTGTTTCAGATTCAGCACGCATGAGGATTCATTCTTCCCGCGACTCGCGAAACGACTGGCGCCGTGCGTCCGCATCGCGCCCGCGTTCGCACGTCCTGCAAATTGTGGCGGAATTCTAACAGGTTCGCCGAGTGTGGCTAGAGGCGGTTGGTCGCTCGTTCAAAACGAAGCAGGCCCGCGGGACGACCGTGGGCCTGCAATGAAACAAATCGAAATCGGATCAATCTCACCGCGGGATTGGGCTGGCGGCGGATGACTTCTTCGCCGGCGCGGCCGAACCGGCGGACGCAGGAGCGGCGTTGCTGGTGCCCGAAGCGGATCGCTGAGTCGTCGGGCCCGAAGCCGGATTCGTTCCGGAGGCCGGAACAATTTTTCCGTTGGCGGGAGCCGTCTCGGCAGTCGCCGTCTTTTTCTTGCCGCCGGTCGATTGCCGGGTCAGGTAGTTGTCGACTCGCGCCTCATTCTTCACGCGCTCGAAGACGGTGGCGACAGCCTCCTGCATCTTCTCTTCCTTCAACTCCTCGCGCAACTGACCTTCCACGCGAGACGGATCGTCGATCACCTGTTCGGTGCGGCCTTCGCAAAGCAGAATGATGTACTGACTCGTGGTGGGCAACTGGATGACGGCGGAGAGTTCACCTTCCTTGAGCTTGAACGCCTCGCGTTCGAGTTCCGGGTTGCCGGAGAATCGCGGGATGGGGGGGATCGCCCCTTCGAGCGCCCTGCTGCCTGGTTCGACCGAATACTCCGCGGCCAGTTTGCCGAAGTTCTCGGGGTTCGCCTTCGCCTTCGCCCAGACCTCGGTGGCATGACGGAGGTTGTTGAGCACGATCGCCCGCGCTTTCACGCGCGGTCCGTAGTGCCGCTCGAAGGCTTTCTTGAGGTCGTCGTTGGTGACGACGATTTCTTCACCCGCCAGCTTCCGCAGTGCGAGCATCGGCCAGATCACGTCGCGGCGATATTGCAGCGGAGCAATCTTCCGCTCCGTCGCGAGCATCTGGTACCACTGATCAACCGCCATGTTGAATTTCTTGGCGATCTTCATCACCTCGGCACTGATCTCGGCGTCGGAGATTTCGATGCCGCGGGCTTTGCACGCCTGTTCGATGAGCTTGCGGTTGATGAGCGCGTCGAGCACGTCTTCGCCATGCCGCAGCATGCACTCGCTGGCCACGTCGTCGTAAGAGATGTACTCGCCGTTCACGCGAGCCAACCGCTCCTGGCCCGGCCGCACTTCGCCCGGCTTCCCCTTCGCGTTGGGATCGGCTACGGCGCCCGACTTGCCGGCCCCGGACTGCGGGAACGCCGGCTGAGCGCGAAACACCTGCATCATGACTCCGGCGGCGATCACGACCAGCGCCGTTCCGCCCACGGCCCACGACATTTTTCGATTCCGGTTCGATGTCTTCCCGGCCACTGACGACGAGTGCATCCGTTCACTCATGGTAGAGTTCTCCCAATCAAACTGGCCACCGGATGCGACAGGACAGACCGGCGGCGGGCGTGAGACGTCCGCAAGGGGGCGGGACTATAGGGCTGACCAAAAAACAGGTCAAGCTCGGTCTGAGTCGGCTTCGTGATTGAAACGATTACAACCGCGAGCGACTTTCCGACTCATCGCCCACCGCTGCGGACTGACCTTGAAATGGTGTACTTCATCGAGTTTCATTGTGCCTCAACGATTGCGATCGCCACGCTCCGGCAGTTTACGCGAGCTTGGCCCTGGGATTGCTCTGCTGATCGTCCCGGGTTCCGACAGGCTTGTTGAAACGACAGGCTTGTTGATACGTCACACGGACGAGACGTTAGCATGGACGCTTGGATTGCTCGCCTGATTCTGCTCGCCGCGTCTGCCTGCTCTGTGGGCGCGACCGTTCGCACGCCGAATTTCACCGTCACGGCTGCGACAACCGAGATCGCCACCGAAGTGGCGCAGGCGGCCGAGGAGTGCCGGCAACGTCTCGCCGTGGAATGGCTTGGCTACGAGCTTCCACGCTGGTCAGCTCGTTGCGACGTGCAGGTGAAGGTGGGGCAACTCGGTGCCGGCGGAGTGACGACCTTCAATTTCGTTCGCGGACCGGACGGCGAAACCCATGTGGTCGGCTGGAAGATGACGGTTCAGGGTTCTCTCGAACGGGTGCTCGATTCGGTGATCCCCCACGAAGTCAGCCACACGATCTTCGCGTGTCACTTTCGCCGAGCCCTACCGCGCTGGGCCGACGAGGGTGCCGCCACGCTCGCCGAGCACGTCTCTGAGAAGCAGCGGCAAACGCACACGCTGCACAATACGCTCAGGGTCGGCCGGCCGATCCCGTTGCGATCGCTCGTCAAAATCAAGGACTATCCCCGCGACATGCAGGAGGTGATGGTGCTGTACGCCGAGGGGTATTCGCTGGCAGAGCGGCTGGTCCAGCAGGGCGGGCGACCGAAGTACCTCGCGTTCCTCGCCGACGCCGAGTCGCTGGGGTGGGACGGAGCGCTCCGCAAGCACTACGGTTTCCGCAGCGTGGAGGAACTTGAGAAGCAGTGGAGCGAATGGGTTTTGGCCGGCAGCCCGCCAATCGATCGCCCGCGGGTTGCGGATCAGACAGCCCCGCAAGTCGCCGCACGAACTCTGCCCCACGCCGACGTGTCGCCGTTGGAGAAACCGATCGCGACGGATCGTTCCACCGACCGCGTTGTCATTCGCGCCCAGACTCCGTCGGAAGACCCGTTCCTGATCTCTGACCGCGAGAAGCTGGCATTGAAGAAGTTTCGCTCGCCGACTCGTTAAACCTTCACGTCGTCCTTCCGCGCCTTGCCGATGAATTCAAGCTGGAAGTCATCGACTCGCAGGCCGGTGAAACTGGCTGCCGGCGACACGGGGATTTCCAGGACTCCGTCGGTCACTTTCTCAACAACGAGCGCCACGCCCAAGCCCAAGCCGAACGAAAAATTGGCGCCGGGAGTCGGGTTCTCGAACGTCTTCGAGAACTCAACCCGCTCGAATGCGGAGGCCCGATCGGCAAAGTTGCCGAACCGGGGCGTGATCGTCAGCGACCCAAGTTCCTGCCGATCGCGTGGCGACTTGGTGGAAGACTTGTACTGGTAGAAGATCAACCGGCAGGCAAAGTGCTTCGCGAAGAACTCGTCAAAGAATTCTCGCGATGTGGCGTCTCCGGCGACGCGCACGGTCAGCCGGTAAGTCCCCGCGAAGGGGCTGCGGACTTCCTGCGCGAGAATCGCCGTCGCTCCCTTGGCCAGCGACAGCGTTCCCGATCGGACTCGAAACCCGATCGCCGCGTGATGCCGGCCGCTGAGCGAACGGGTTTCATCGTCGTTCCGTATCACGCCAAGACCTTTGTCCCCGGCCGTGAGGATCGGATCGGTTCGCCAGCCCTTCGGGCGCGACGGTTCCGCGAACGATCGCAGCGGGACGGGTGATTCGAAGTCGGTGTTGAGCAGCAACTCGCCATCCCACGGCGGCACGCGGGCGATGTCGCCGGTTGATTCGCAGCGGTCGGTCGTGGCCGGTTCGGTGCCAAGCACTTTCCAGACCGGTTGGCCCAGCGTCAGCTTGTGCTCGCGTCCTTCGCGATCATGAAACACGGACTGCCAGTTGATGCCGAGCAGGTGGAAAATCGTTGCGGTCAGGTCTCCCCCTTGCACGCGGTCGCGCGCGGGGTAGGCTCCGTTGGCGTCACTCGCTCCGTAAACCTGACCCGCGCTGATTCCAGCTCCGGCGAGGGCACAACTGAACACCGGTCCCCAGTGATCGCGGCCGTCGTTGGCGTTGATCTTCGGCGTGCGCCCGAATTCGCCGATCGCCACGACCAACGTTTCAGCCAGCAGGCCACGCTGATCGAGGTCGTTGATCAACGTCGAAAAGCCGACGTCGAACAGCGGGCAAAGGACGTCTTCCAGCCGGTCGGTGTTCTGCGTGTGCGTGTCCCACAGCGGGTTGCCGACCGCGTTGTCGCCCGGTTCGCGCGGCCAGTTGACGTGAACCAGCCGCACGCCCGCTTCGACCAACCGCCGCGCGAGGAGCAGCGATTGCCCCCACGTCGACGTGCCGTAGGCTCTACGCAGCGGTTCCGGCTCGCGCGACAGATCGAACGCCTCGCGCGCTTTGCCGCTCGTCATGAGTTGGAACGACTGCTGCTGGAACTTGTTGTAGGTTCGCACTCGCTCGCTGCGGTCGAACCGGGCGAAGTGCGATTCGACTTCGCGCAGCAAGTCCTCGCGCTGGCGGAGCCGCAGCGGCGGCACTTCGCTGAGCTGCAAGCCTTGCACTTCGTAGCCGGACTGCGCGGGATCGCCCACGAACACGTCGGGGTTCCACTGGCTGCCGAGAAACCCGGAGGTCTGGCCCGCGGGCGTGACATTCTCGTTCAGCCGCCAGACATCGGGGAGCCAGACCGTGGTCAGCGGCGGCAGCACATCGCTCGGCTTGAGCTGTTTGACGAGCGAACCGAAGTACGGCCAATCGGTCGGCTGAATCGTGCGCGAATTCGGCCCGACGTATTTGTACCCGGTGAGCAGCCAGTAGCCGCTGCTGTCGTGGTTGTTGTCGTCCGTCGCCATCGACCGAATGATCGCCAGCTTGTCGGCCACGCGGGCCGTGCGCGGCAGCAGTTCGCAGAAGTCGATCCCCGGCACGTTCGTGTGGATCGGTTGGAAGACACCGCGAATTTCGGCCGGAGCATCGGGCTTGGGATCGAACGTCTCATGCTGCGGCGGCCCGCCGAGCAGATACAGGAAGATCACGTTCTTCGCCCGACCGAACATCGGGTCCGTGGGCATCGCCCCCTTGACGAACGATTCGCGACCGTGCAGCAGCGACGGCAGAGACAACCCCAGCGCCGACAGCCCGCCGACGCGCAGCCATTCCCTCCGCGAAATGCCATCGCACAGCCGGGCCGTGGAACCGTGGATCGGGAACATGCGGTGCTCACACGTAACTTTAGCGCGAACCAAACACGAAGGCCGTGTGTGATGTGCTCACGCATTCTATTGCGCAGGGCGGATTTCGTAGTAGTGCCAGTCTCCGTTTGCGTTGGAGTAGTAGAACATTCCGCCTGGAATATCGATTTCGACGCCCCACCCCAAACCGTAGTACCCGTTCAATTGTCCGTCATAGTTATCCGTGATTGTAATGTAGTTCCAATACACCATGTCCGGTGGTGGGTTCAATGCTGTCATCAGGACCATATCCGATTCATGCGCGTTCAGAGCAGAAATGTCGAGAGTGGCAACGTCGAGGCCGGTAATCGGGTTCGTCAGAACAAAAAATGTGCCTGGCCCTTCGGCTTCGGCTGTAGTAGCAATACACATGATCGTTGCAATTGCCACAAAGACTCTACGTAGTTGGTTTGGCGTCATGTTCGTCTCCGAAGTTTGGGGTGAGTGTAAAAAGGGGAATTCGCATCCGCATGTAACATGCACGTAACATCGACTGGATTCACAAGACGCAACTTTGTCCTTGCGCGGAAGTCATGGTCAGCTTGAGGACGGACGCCCTAACACTACTTTTAATTTGAGTTTCGTGGTGCCACGCAAGAGAACGACTTCAACATCAGTTCCAGGTGGGAAAATGCGAAGCGCTGAATCAAAGTCCTCTACATTGGTGATCGGCCGATTTCCAAATTCGACTATGACGTCGCCCTTTTTGAACCCGGCAATTTCGGCCGGGCTCTGAGGGGAAACGCCAGCCAGAGCATATCCGTTCCCATCGCTCCTTTCGAAGTCGGGTATCGATCCAAAATATGGCCTCTCTCCGCTGCGCTGTATGTCGGCACTCCCGGGGACAAACTGGTATTGCAATCTCTCCTGAGACGCAATGATTGACGAAATACGCTCAACCAACGAAACGATCCTGACCATGCCGGTGAAGTTGATCTTGTCCCAGTCGTCGGTTGGGCGGTGGTAGTCGGGGTGCGTTCCTGTGAAGAAATGAAGCACCGGGATCTTCTCCTTATAGAATGATGAATGGTCGCTTGGTCCGAAGCCTTCCGGTTTCTTCACCAATTGAATCGCTGCGTCGGTGCTAACCAAGTCCAATATCTTTTCCCACTCCAAACTTGTTTTAACTCCGTAAACGTGGAGCTTTTCGTCACTCATTCGGCCTACCATGTCAAGGTTCAACATTGCAATGGTCTGGTCTAAAGGAAAGAGCGGCTTCTCAACATAGTGCTTTGAGCCATGCAAACCTCGCTCTTCACCGGTGAACGCAATGAAAACGAGTCGTCGATGCAGCTTATTCTTTCGACTCCCGAACTGCCGGGCAAGTTCGATGAGGCCCGCGGTCCCTGACGCGTTGTCGTCGGCTCCGTTGTGAATCTCGTTGCTGCCGGGGGACCGCGAGCCGGCACCGCCGCGTCCGACGTGATCGTAGTGGGCACCGATCACCACCGTTTCGTTCGCCTGCGGTCCTTCTCCCTCGATCACGCCGATCACATTCTTGACCTCGACCTTGCGATGTTCGATCGAGGTCTCGCCGACCGCCGTCCAGCCGGTCAACACGGCACTCCGCGGCTTCAGGTCCTTGTCGATCTCGGCCTCGATTTCGGTGAGGTCTTTCTTGACGACCGACTTCAAAACTTGATCGAAGACGGCGCGGGTGATGTGAAAGATGGGAATCGACCGCGGCGAGTCGGTGCTGCCGTAACCGAATTTCATGAGCGGGTCGGTGACGCCGGCGGCCACCTGGGCCTTCAGGCTGCGGTGCTTTTTGACCGCGTCCGACAGCTTCGCCCGCGCGGCAGCGAGCTTGTCGTTGTCCTTCGCGTCTGTCGATTCCAGCTCATCCGCCGCAGCCACGACGTTCTCGGCCTGCTTGGTCAACTGCTGCTTCGCCTGATCCAAGTCCTTGCGCCCGGAGTACGGATCGTTGACGAAGACGATTCCGGCGACCCCTTTGCTCGCCGCGGCACTGACCTTGGCTCCCAAGTCGGCTTGCCGGCCGAGGCTGTGTTGGGTGGCCTGGTCGGCCTGCCGCGGAATCCGACGCATGAGCACCACGACTTTGCCTGTGACGTCCAGCCCGTCAAAATCGTTGTACTTCGCGTCGTTCGATTCGACGCCGTAGCCACAGAACACGAGTTCCGCATCAATCTTCCCCGAGCCGCCGAACGACTGCGGCGTGAAGTCGGAGTTGATTTTCAGCTCGATCTGTTTCCCGTCCGGACCGCGCAGTTCCAGCGAGTTGGGTTCCTTGAGGACCGCGCCCGCGGTCATCTCGAACTTCTGGAACGCATCTCCCTTGACCGCGGTGACGTTCAGCCCCGCCTTGGCGAACTCGGCCCGAATGTAATCGGCCGCCAAGTCCAAACCCTTCAACCCAACGCCGCGCCCTTCGAGTTCGTCCGACGCGAGGTACTGGATGTCGCGTCGCATTCGCTGCTCGACGTCTGGAATCGCATCGCCCGCGAAGGGAACGCGGAACGTCGAGCAAAACACGAGCAACATCAACGCAACGGACAGAACGAGGCGCTTTAGCGGCATGGAACCTCCTGATGAAAGAAAGACCGATTGATTTGTTTAACCGCAACGCCGAAGGCGTGCGCGCCGAACTGACCCGCAAGGCACGCTCGCACGCCTTCGGCGTTGCGGCTAAACGATGGCTTCTGGCGCATCACGGCAGGGCCACCGGTTCGAATTGATTTTCGAGGCGGACCAGCGCGTCATGCGGGTTGAGGTTGAAAAGGGCTCGGCCGCCGGTCCCCCAGCGCCCACGTTGGTAATGGAACACGGCGGCCGCATACCGCACGTCGCTGACGGCAGGCACGTCCTCCATGTCGCCTCCTTCGATCGCCTCGAACGAAATCTGAACCGCGGCAAACGCAGTCAACAGACCGGACTGTCGATCCCGGGCAAACGTCACCGCGTCCTGCCAGTTGCAATCCACCCACCGCAACCCCCGAGGTTTACCCTGCGACGCGGCGAGATCAAAAAACTTGGCTTCGAGCAGTTCTCGTTGCAGTTTGAAGTCGCGAAGTGCCTTCTGCGCCTCGCGGGAATACCGCCAGTTCCGTACCGACCGACGGATCGCGAACGCGACCACCGCCAGCACAACCGCACCAATGACCCAGGGTGAAGACCACTCCATGGCTCGCTCCTCGCGAAAGGGGATAACTCGTCAGAATCTTAGACGTGCCCCGCGCGTTCTGACAAGGTGGAGCATCGCATTTCTGGTAGTAGTACAGTTGAGGGTGGCACGCTCTGAAAAGGGCGTGGAATCGCCTCTGCATACCTGCCACGCCTTTCCCGTTGGTCAGGGCGTGCCACCCAAACTGAACCACAACCGCATTTCTCAACCGGCTCGCAGAGCTCTCCACAGCCGGGTTGAAGCTTCTGCCCGGCCGTTCCTGGTCGAACCAGTTTCAAAACTGCACATGACGGGAGGGCGAGGCTACTGCCGAGCTGTTTTGGCGCGTTCGCGGCTCGGCAGAGCCTTGCCCTCCCCAGTTTTGATACGGGGTCTCTACACCGCAGACGGCGGCGCGGCCTCAACGACGGTCGGGTGTCCCATGACGATCTGCCGGTACGCGGATGCCACTACCAGCCACGAGATTGGTGCCGTCACGAAACAGATCACATTTCCGACGCCCGGAACCACCAGCGGCAGAAGTCCCAAGGCCAGTTCTACGAGCATCAGAACAAACACGTTCCAGAACCCGGCTCGAAAGACCATTTCTTGACTGCGGCCCAGCGAATCAAACTCCCGTCCGAGTGTCGGCAGCAATGTAGAACGGGAACATCCAGATCGTCATCAGAAATAACCCCGGGACGATCAGCACGACCAAACCCAACAGAATCGCGATCAACCCGAGGAAGAACAACCCGACCATCGGGAAGAACCGATCGAAGGCACCGAACAAGTCCCCGAGTTCCGCGCGATGGTCCTCGCGTTCGAGAGCCTTCAACGTCATCAGGCAGGCACCGGCTGTCAGCGGTCCCATCAGAATGAGTATCGTAACTGTGGAGAGCAGGTCATACAGGACACCAGCGACGATCAGGATCAGCCAGTTTTTCTGGAACACGTCCATCGCTTCGTTGAAGCAGCGTCCGAGATTCATGGTCGCCTCCTGGAGAGCGGAACGATGACGAAGTGCGCAGGGCTACATTCTGCCGCGCCGATCGGATGTGGGCAAGCCACGGCATTGGCAACTCCACAACTTGATTGACGGATCAGCGGCCGATAGGCTGCCGACTCGATTAACGATCCCTGCCGGAAACACGACCTGACGAGAATCAGATCCCACCATGTCACTGCTGGGTGCCCACATGTCGATCGCGGGGGGATGCCACAAGGCCGTGGAGGCGGCGGCGGGACTGGGCATGGACTGCGTGCAACTCTTCACCAAAAACAACAACCGGTGGCGCGGAAAACCGCTCACGACGGAAGATATCCGCCTGTTTCGCGACGCGATCGAGCGAACTGGCATGCGAGCACCGTGCGCCCACGACAGCTACCTCATCAACCTCGCGAGTCCCGACAACGCGCTGTGGATGAACTCGTTGGACGCGTTTGTCGATGAACTGGAGCGGGCGGAAGCCCTGGGACTGATCGGCGTGGTGATGCACCCCGGGAGCTTCGTGACCTCGTCGGAAGAGGCTGGTCTGCTGCGCGTCGCCGAGGCGCTCGACGAAGCTCATCGACGCACCCCACGTTTCAAGACCACGACGTTGCTCGAAACAACAGCCGGGCAGGGGACGAACCTCGGTCACCGTTTCGAACACCTCGCGTGGATCATCGAGCACGTTCGCGACCCCGACCGCGTCGCCGTTTGCGTGGACACCTGCCACATTTTCGCGGCGGGATACCCAATCGTCTCGAAGTCCGATTACACGGCGACCATGAACGAGTTCGATCGCGTTGTCGGCCTCGATTGCATTCGCTGCTTCCACCTGAATGACAGCAAGAAGCCACTCGGCAGCCGAGTTGATCGGCACGAGAAGATCGGTGCCGGTTGTCTGGGTCTCGAACCGTTCCGGCATCTGGCCAACGATCCCCGCTTCGCCGCCACGCCGATGTACCTAGAAACCCCCAAGGGCGAGGAGAACGGCGAGCTTCTGGACGCGATCAACCTGAAAACGCTGCGGAAGCTGGTGAAAAACCGCTGACCTTGCCGATTGGCAAACGGTTCCTGATCCCGCAAGGTTGACGACGCGTCGCGATTCCAACACGCCGTGTCTTCCGCCGGATCGGGCAGAGCCGTCATGCGATGCGATCGCGCACGTCGATAAACACACGACGACCGGCCTGTTCGATCCGGACGCCATCGGCAAAATCCGCCGACTCCGCGAACGAATCTCAAACTGCCCGTCAGTGGCCGCGAATCGGGAGAGCCAGCGGTGACTGTCAACCTGCTGAATCAGTTGCGGAACCGCAGCGGACTGTTTACCGCGGGACTGATGACTTTGAGCAGTCTGAACCTCGCCGGATGGGTTCATTTGCCCGACGACCTGCTCAGCGGGCGCAGCGATCGTTTACGACAACGGTTCGCGGCGAAACCCGACGCCCGCACCGAAGCGGAACACGAGTCGCAACGCCTGGCACGCAGCCTCGCGCTCGGTTGGGTCGACGAGGAAACCGCCGATCCCTTCCTGCGGGAAGACCGTCGCAGGCAGAAACGTGGCGATGTCGAAATTGCGTCGCGTCGCACGTCCGAGGGACGCGAGACTCGCAGCGCCGAACGGCTGGCCGGCGCACACGAGAAATCAGCCACGCCGCGAAAGGCGACGACCTCCAGCAACTCCGACCCGGCCAGTGCAGGCCGATCGGTCCTGATCGCGAGACCGGAAAACACCCGCCGACGCAATTTCGACGCCGAGCTGACATCCGCATTGGCTGCCAACGTTTCCGTACCGGACGTGGAACTGCTGATGGCGCCTCCGGGAAAGACCCCGGCAGGTGCGAACTTGAAGGAAGAGCCTCGTGGTTCAACCCTGTCGCCGGTGAAACTCAACCGGCCGATCCCTGCGGACGATCAATCAGCCAAGGCCAACCGACCGGCCAGCGTGCCTGAGTCTCGAGAATCGGGAGATCCGTTGTTGGCTTCACAGGGTCACGCCGGTGATCGAACGACGGCGGCAATCGAACCATTCGTTGTACGGATTCGCCCGGCGGCGCCACCTCCAATCGCTCTTCCTGCAAACGCGCCGCGAATCGCCCGCGTCAATGCGAACCAGGGTCCGCAGGACATCTCCATGTTGACACAGAGTTTTCACGCGCAGGAATCCCAGTCCGTCACCTCGGGTGCATCGGCACAAAGATCGACGGCGAGGTCGAGCGAGCCAACCGGCGACGAGGCACCGGCCGCCGAGTCGGCGTCCCCGATGGCACGTCCGCCGCTGCTCGGCGCGCCGGGCTTGTCCATCCCACCGGAGGTTGCCGACACGGAACACCGGGCAACGCACGCTCCGGATCTCCGGCGAAGTCCCGTGCAACTCGATGCGGCCGTCGAGCCCGATGAGGAACCGCACCCGGCGCTGTCTGCGATGGCGGGACCGCAACTGCCCTTGCATGAATTGTCGAGCGACGCGGAGGTGGAGACACTCCCGGCACACGGACCAAGACTGAGCATACCACCTCTCAGCGATCGGGCCGCCGACCACACGTCCGCGGATGCCGCTCGTCCGCCAAACCCGCCGGATGCAGATGTCGAACCTCCGATCGCAACCGGATCGGGATCGGTCTGGATTTGGTTGGGCGGACTGTGCGGCGTGTGCGGATTATCCGGACTGCTGGCGTTTTTGTGGCTGGAGCGACGACGGTTTACGCAGGCCGCGGTGCTGGCTCGACGTCGAGCGACGCCTCGCCGGTGGGGCGTGGCTCGAGCTGGTTCGGTCGAGAATTCAAGTCCGCGACGTCGCGCCGCGTGAGCGGAATCATAGTTCGCCGCGGACTGCGAGGCAGAGACGCCGCCAAGCTCGACTTGGCAGCCTTCGGGATCAAAGTTCATCTCCGAATCACCGGCGAATCATGATCTATACTTCGAACAGACGTGTGCTGCCGTTGACTGATTTACATTGCCCCTTCCCTGCCGCAAGGAGATTGCTGCATGACTCGCGATCCGTGGAGCCGGCCGACGCTGGATGACCTGAAACGCATTCTGGAGAGTATTGAGCACCCCGAATCCACGCATCCGCGCGAGGCCGAGCGGCTGGAGTTGTCGGTGCCGGCGGAGATCATCACGTCGCGCGGCAACATCGTGCCGGCGATGACTCGCGAAATCAGCCGTGTTGGCATCGGGTTGTTGCACCGCGGAAACGTGAGTCCGGGTGAGGTCACGATCAAGATGGCCAGCGACACTCGCGAGTTCGAGTACCGCGTGCGACTCGAATGGTGCACGCCGACCGATGGCGGGATGTTCCTGAGCGGCGGACGGTTCCTCGGAAAGGTCGTGCAGACGGCGTAGGTCAGTCTTTCCAGCCTGACGTGTCAGTTGATGCGACGGTAACTTCTCGGGGGTGTCAGGCTGGATAGCCTGACCTACGACCCGACCTCTCGACGAGGCCGGGTTTCTTTTTTTCCATCGTCGACGCGGATACCCTACGCTGACGATTCACAGCCACAGCCGCAGGAGCCGCCGATGACGAACCGCCGTGAAGTTCTCACCCGTTCAGTTCTTCGAAGTCCGACGAGACTTTGGAAGTCTTGTCTATCAGGTTGCATGCTGCTGACCGTGACAATGACGCTCGTCCGCCGTGACCTCGGCGCCGGCGACTGGCCGCAGATTTTGGGACCGAACCGCAACGGGATCGCGGTGGATGAAAAGCTCGTGGACAAGCTTCCGCCGAGCGGGCCAATGACGGTCTGGTCGCGACCGGTTGGCGAAGGGTTCGCGGGGGTCGCCGTGGCGGGCGGTGCGGTCGTTGTTTTTCATCGGCAGGGAGACGACGAAGTCGTCGAGGCGCTGGACGCCGCGACCGGCAAACCGAAATGGAAAGCCAGCTTCCCGACCGACTTCACCAGCACCTATTCAAATGACAACGGCCCCCGCTGCGTGCCGTTGATCCATGGCGAGCGCGTGTTCCTGTACGGCGCCGGAGGCAACTTGCATTGCGTTAGGCTGGCGGACGGAAGCAAGGTCTGGTCGCGTGCTGCGTTTCGCGACTTCAGCGCTCCGGACGGGTATTTCGGAGCGGGCAGTTCGCCGATCGTCGCGGCGGGCAATCTGATCGTGAACGTTGGAGGCAAAGGATCGTCAGGCGTCGTCGCGTTTGATCTCGAGTCGGGCAAGACCGTCTGGCAAGCGACGGACGAACAGGCGAGCTATTCGTCGCCGATCGCTGTCACGGTGGACGGCGTGCAGCACCTGATCGTCGTCGCCAGATTGAGCGCGATGTCGCTCGATCCGGCCACCGGCGATATGCGGTTTCGATTCCCGTTCGGTGCCCGCGGACCGACCGTGAACGCGTCGTCTCCCGTCGTGAACGGCGATCACATTTTTCTGACGGCCAGCTACGGAGTCGGAGCAGTCTCGGCAAAGTTCGGCCCGTCCGACGCGAAAGTCGAATGGACGAAGCATGACGTTCTGTCGAGCCAGTACACCACGCCGATCCTGCACGGCAGCAAGCTGTATGGCATTGACGGTCGCGAAGACATCCCGCCCGCGCACCTGCGCTGTGTCGATCCAAAATCCGGGCGCGTGCTTTGGTCGAAGGACAACTTCGGAGTCGCCACGTTGCTGCTGGCGGACGACAAGCTGGTGATCGTCAAGACCGACGGCACACTCGTGCTGGCGAAGCCGGCTCCCGATGCGTACCAGGAGCTCGGCCGAGCCAAAGTCCTGTCCAACACCACGCGAGCGCTCCCCGCGCTCGCCAACGGAATGCTCTTCGTCCGCGACACGAGCACGCTCAAGTGCCTCGACCTGCGGCCGTAGGCTTCCCACGAACTTGGTGACTCGAGCGAGTTTCAGAACCACGGACGGGTGCCACTGGCAGCTTGCTGCCAGTGCAGGCGTCGCTGGACCTTGCACTGGCGGACAAGCCGCCCGTGGCACCCGAATCGGTTTTGAATCTGGCTCTCGGCTACTTGACTTCCGGTGGCTTGTCGTCGGGTCGCACGGAAAGTTCGATCCGTGATTTCAGCGGTGTGGTCGTCTTGGTCGCACCGCCGGTCGCGAGAAACAAGGATCCGTCGGTCGTGCCCGCGTTGATCGAATCCTTCGCTTCCCATTCGGCTCCGGACGCGGTGAACCGCGCACGGGTGATTGGCTGCCACTCGCCAGCGGCCGGCTTCACCCAGACATTTCCGTACCGGGCATGCCGCACGTCGTGAGCGCTCTTCGTGTCGCGCCGGAAATCTTCGACGAACGAGTACAATCCGCGCAGCGGCTTGCCGCCGGTTCGAGTTCGGAACGTGACCAAATGCCGCCAGCGTTCGGACTCGCGGTCGAAAATGTAACCGGCGTACGCGGTTTTTTGATCCTCGACGGTGGCTCGCACGGCGAACCGGTGCGTCTCGCCGGTCTTCCACGGCCACGGTCCCAGGCACTGCCCCCCGGTTCCTTCGCCGCCGAATCGCCGGATGCGCATGTCCGGATCGCTGTGCAAAAGTTCGACGCGCTGTTCGATCGGGACGGCTTTCGGATCGTCCCCCTTCGTCGGATCCCACACGGAAAAAATCACGACCTTCCGACCGTCGCCCAGCTCCTGCAGTCCGAAGTAACCCGTGTCCCACCCGCAAGCCATGAAATAGCTGCCGGCCGTGGACTGGTCGATCGTCATCTCCAGCGAAAACCACTCGCACGGTGAAGCCTCCCAACCGAGGTGCACCGACCGCGCCGCTCGCGGTTCGGCGGCGGACAGGCAGCAGGAAACGACGTGGAGCAGCAGAGTGAGCAGCAACACCAAACGTGGCATGATTAGATTCCTTCGGATGCGCGAAGGCGTGGCTTGTCGCACGGAGGTCTTCTTCGTATGGTCGTCATCCCGTCGGGATGCCGATCGCATTCTGACGCGGGTTGATTCGGAAGCCAAGCGACCTCCGCAGCCCGCTCTCGCCGAGAGCGGCGTGATCCTACGACGTGGCACGATTTCGACTCTCGGCGAGAGTCGGCTACAGCCTCACTCGCCGCATTCACGGGACACCACATGCGAATCACCGAGATCGTCTGCCAAATCCTCCGCATCGAAAACGTGGCCGCGAAGACCGCGAGCTGTCAGGATGCCGTGCTGGTTCGAGTGCGGACCGACACGGGCCTCGAAGGGATCGGCGAAGCGGATTCGTCTCCCGAAGTCGTCAAGGCGATTATCGACGCGCCGTTCAGTCACAACATTGCCTGCGGGTTGCGGGAGCTGCTGATCGGCGAGAACCCGTTGGAGACCGAGCGGCTGTGGCAGAAAATGTATCGCCGCACGATGTACTTCGGCCGCAAGGGCGTCGGCATTTCGGCGATGGCGGCCGTGGACATGGCGCTGTGGGACCTCAAGGGAAAGCACTTTGGCGAACCGATCCATCGGCTGCTGGGCGGCAGCCAGCATGACCGGATTCTCGCGTACGCTTCGATCTTGTTCGGCCGTGACGGAGCCGAAACGAAGGCGATCGGCGAGCGCTGGCGTGACGCCGGATACAAAGCCGTCAAGTTTGGGTGGGAACCGATGGGCCCGAGCGAAGCGGTGGACCGCGACCTCGTGCGCGGAGCCCGCGCGGGCGTCGGCGACGATGGCATCGTGCTGATCGATGCCGGTTGCGTGTGGGATGCGCGCACGGCACTTCGCCGCGCCCACGCCTTCGCCGAGCAGCGCATCGAATGGCTCGAAGAACCGCTACGGCAGGACGATGTCGAAGGCTACCGCTGGCTGCGCGACCGGTCTCCTGTTCCGATCGCCGCAGGGGAAGGCGAGTGCGGTCGCGAATCGTTCCGGCCGTTCATCGACCGGCAAGCGCTCGACGTGTATCAGGTCGATCTCGCCAGGAACGGTTTCACCGATGCGGCCTACATCCGCGCCCGCGTCGAAGAAGCCGGCGCTCGTCTCTGCAACCACTGCTACACCAGCCCGCTCACAGTCGCCGCCAGCCTGCACTGGCTGAGCACCTGCCGCGACGCGTTCGTGTTCGAGGACTGCGTCGAAGATTCGCCGCTGCGTCACGAGCTGACGGTGGAAAAGGTCCAGGCCGAAGATGGCTGGATTTCCATCCCCGATCGGCCCGGCTTGGGCGTCACGCTCAACGAAGACTTCGTCCGCGATCATCTGGTGACCGAGTCGCGGTGACCCCGAGTGTAACCCGCTCTCGCCGAGAACGGAGCCGTGCCGGACACAATTCCTGCCCGTCGTGATGTGTGAACCGTGGATGCAACTCCCATCTGCCGCTCTCGGCGAGAGCGGGCTACGGTACGCCGCGGTCGCGTTACGGAATCTTCGACTTCAGCCACTCGTTCACCCGCGACTCCAGAATGTCCAGCGGGACGGCTCCGCCGAGCAGCACGACGTCGTGGAATTCGCGGAGATCGAACTTCTCTCCCAGAACCTGCCTCGATCGCGCTCGCAATTCTTTCAGCTTCAACTCGCCGATCTTGTACGCCAGCGCCTGGCCGGGCCACGAAATGTACCGGTCCACTTCGTTGACGATGTCGAGTTCCGCTTTCGGGGCGTTCTCCTTGAAGAAGTCGATCGCCTGCTGCCGCTCCCACTGGAGAGCATGGATGCCCGTGTCCACCACCAGCCGGACGGCACGCCACATTTCATACGTGAGCTGGCCGAACTTCGAGTACGGGTCGTCGTACAACCCCAGTTCTTCCCCCAGCGACTCGGCGTACAAGCCCCAGCCTTCGATGTACGCGGTGAAATGTGCATGCCGGCGGAACTGCGGCATCCCCGTCCGTTCCTGCGCCAGCGCGATCTGGAAGTGATGCCCCGGCACGCCTTCGTGAAGCGACAACGCCATCATCTCCCACTTGGGACGCGTTTCGGGTCGGTACAGGTTGACGAAGTACGACCCCGCCCGCGAACCGTCGGCGGCGGGAGGCCGGTAGTACGCGGTCGTCGTGTCCGGGGCAATCTTCTCCGGGATGACTTCAATCCCGTACGGCATGCGCGGCAGAGTGCGAAACACTTTGACGAGCGTGGGGTCGATGCGCTTGGTCAAGGCCTGATACGTCTGCAACAGCTCGTCGGGAGTCTTGCAGAAAAACTGCGGGGCGGTGCGCAGGAAGTGGAAGAACTCGGGCATCGTACCCTTGAACCCGGCCGCCGCCTTCACTTTCTCCATCTCCGCCCGAATGCGTTTGACTTCGCGTTGGCCGATGTCGTGGATCTCCTGCGGAGACAACTTGGTCGTCGTGTGCCTGCGAGCCTGGAAGGCGTACAGCTTGTCTCCGTCCGCCATGCGCCACGCGCCGACGCCGTCGAAGCATGCGGGGAGATACTCATCGCTGAAGAATTTTTGAAACTTGCGGTAGGCGGGGACGACGGCGGTGCGGATCGTGTCCCGAGCCGCCGCGCTGATCCGTTCCCGATCCACCGCCGCAATGTCGCTCGGCCAGCGGCGAAACGGCTTGAAAAACGGGCTGCGCTCGGGGTCATCGACAATCTGCTTCGCGATCTGCCCCGGCACGCGCTGCATCGTGACGCGCGGCTGAACCATCCGCCGCTTGATTCCCTCCCGCATCAACGCCGTCGTCTGGTCGATGTTCGCCGACAAGCTGCGCAGCCGAGCCAACCAATCTTCGTAATCCTTAACCGACTCGAATCGCAGCGAGTCCGCCAATTCGTCCGCAGTCTGCACCCCCTCACGCTGGTTGATCGCGATGAAATGCCAGCCGAACGGAAACTCCTCGACCCGCAACTCGTATCCGTGCCGGAACAGGTCCAGATCCAGTTGTTCCTCCGCCGTGAACTGCGATCGGTCGAACGTCGCAAGCTGCGCCAGCACCTGCTGCGCGTGCTTTTGCTCTCGCTCGATCGCGTTGAGGCTCAGGTCTTCCCAGCGGTCGTTCCAACGCCGATCACCGAGGCTCGACGCCCACGTCGGATTGACCTCCATCGCGTGTTCCCACTCGGCGTCAATCAGCTTGTACATTTCGCGGGCCGACTGCGCCGCGGGGGCCTGGCCGAGGATCAGGAACACGAGACAAGTCGGGGCGAGCATGGTTTGAATTCCGTGAGGATGGAAATCGAATGAAGTTCGTCACGTGGAGCCGAACGCATTCTCCCGCCTGCGTGCGAAATGTCCACCGAGCCGACAATCCGCTCGCAAGCGAACGGGTAGTGCTACAGTTTGGCGAGCGGCGGGCGTCAGCCCCCGGAGAGTTCCTGCCGATTCACTCGGGGGGCTGACGCCCGCCGCTCGCCAAAATGTAGGACTACCAGCGAACGGCGACAGTGGCAACTCGCGGCACGCCGCCGTATCCTGTGCTGTTCTCACTCACGGGAGGAATCGCATGTCCGCGTTTGCAGGCAAGACGGCGCTGGTGACGGGGGGCGCGAGAGGCATCGGGCGGGCCGCCGTGTTGCGGCTGGCGTCTGAAGGAGCGGCGGTCGCGATCAATTTCGTGTCGAAGGAACCGGCCGCTCGCGATACGCAGGCCGCGATCGCACGTTTCGGTGTTCGATCGGCGATCGTGCAGGGTGACGTGTCACTGCCTGACGACGCCAGGCGAATCGCCTCGGAAACTCGCAAAGCTCTCGGTCCGATCGACATCCTCGTCCATTCCGCGGGGATCAGCATCGTGCAGCCGGCCGATGCGGTCACGTGGGAAACGTGGCGTCGGATCATGAGCGTGAACCTCGACGGCACGTTCAACATGGTCTACGCGGTCAAGGACGAAATGATCGAACGGAAATTCGGTCGGATCGTCAACCTGTCATCGCTCGCCGCACTCAGGCCGCGGCAGAACCAGGTTCACTACTCGACGGCCAAGGCCGGCGTGATCGCGTTCACCCGTTGCTGCGCCGAAGCGTGGGCGAAGCACAACATCCGAATCAACGCCATCGCCCCCGGCTTGATCGACACCGAAATGGTATACGAGTTGCCGAAGGAACTGCGAGACGCCGCCATCGCCGGTACGCCGCTCGGCCGGATGGGGACCGCCGACGAGATCGCGAACGTCATTCGGTTTCTCGTCAGCGAAGAATCCAGCTTCATGACCGGCCAGTGCCTCGCCGTGAGCGGCGGCCGCGTGATGCTGCCGACGTAGGAAAATGACGAATGACGAATGACGAACGAACTCACAAATGATCCGTCGCACGGGGCTGTCTGATACCGTTTTTCGGAATTCGTGCTTCGTCATTCTCTCGTCATTCGTGCTTCGTCATTCGTCATTGGCCCAACTCCGCTTGAACATGGTTCCCACGCCAAGCCCACCGTCGCCGATCGGTTCTGAACCAGCCACCCCGTGGCATCACGAAGTCACCTCATACCAGTGGCTCGTGCTGGTCATCGCGTCGGCCGGTTGGGCGTTCGATGCGTTCGAGGGGCAGCTTTTCAATATCACCCGCACCGATCTGCTCACCGACCTGCTCGGCGTGAGCAGCTCGCATCCGGATGTGAAACGCTGGGGAGACACATTCCTCGGCGTGTTCCTCGTGGGTGGCACTCTCGGCGGGATCGCGTTCGGTTCGCTCGGCGATCGCTGGGGGCGTCGGCCGACGATGGTGATCACGATCCTGTTGTATTCGATCTTTTCCGGCCTGACGTATTTCGCCGCCAACCTGTGGCAGGTGGCGATCCTGCGGTTCCTCGTCGCGATGGGCGTCGGTGGCGAATGGTCGGTCGCGGCCGCGCTCGTCGCCGAAGTTTTTCCGAAGCGAGCGCGAGCCAACGCCGCCAGCATTTTCCATGCGACCAGCGTGCTCGGCACGTGGCTGGCCGCGCTGGCGGGGCTGTGGGTCGGGTCGCAGTGGCGCTACGCCTACCTGATCGGCGTCGGCCCGGCTTTGCTCACGCTGTGGGTGCGGTCGAGCGTGCGGGAACCGGAGACATGGCGATCGGCCGCGTCGCAGGAGAAGCAACTCGGCAGTTTTCGCGAACTGTTCGGCGATCCGCGTTGGCGGGCGAGAGCACTCCTCGGCATGTGCCTCGCGGCGATTGGTCTCGGAACGTTTTGGGGAGTCATCGTCGCCGGACAGGACTTGACGAAGGAGTTGCTGCTGCGCGGCGGCGTGCCCGACGCCGAAGCCGCATCGCGGGCGAAGTTCGCTTACGGGATCATCCAGGCCGCCGGCGGAGGCCTCGGCCTGCTGGCGTTTGGTCCGCTGGCGATGCGACTCGGCCGCCGACCGGCCTTCGCGCTGATGCACGTGCTGGCGTTCGCGATCGTCCCCGTCGCCTGCTTCGCGCCGCAGTCGTATCCGCAGATGCTCGCCATCCTGCCGGTCTTTGGTTTCCTCACGCTGAGCATTCACGCCGGGTACGCGATTTACTTCCCCGAACTTTTTCCGAACCACCTGCGAGCCACCGGGACCGGGTTCTGTTTCAACGGCGGCAGGCTGGCCGCGGCGTCGATGTTGTGGTTTTCCGGCTGGCTGAAAGCGCGACCCGGGATGGACCTGCGTCTGGCGGTGACGCTGCTCGGCGTGCTGTTTTTGTTCTGTCTGATCCCGATCGCATTCCTCCCGGAAACCACGGACCAGCCATTGCCGGAATGACAGCGTTACGTAGCCGTCACGCTCCGCGTGACGGGGCATCACGCGGAGTGTGATGCCTACAAAACGAAGGTGCCCCATGCGAGTGCTCATCACCGGTGCGGCGGGTCTGATCGGCAGGCAACTCACGCGCGCGTTGGAATCGGCGCACGAGTTGATTCTCGGCGACATCCGGCCAACCGACGATCCGCGATCGGTACTGCTCGACGTCACGCAGCCCGTGTCCGTTTGCGCGGCGATGCGGAACGTGGACGCCGTGTTTCACACGGCGATCGCGTCCGGCCACGAAGGGGACTTTGAAGACGCGGCGTTCAACCAGTTGCGGTTCGACGTGAACGTCAAAGGGACGTGGAACGTGCTCGATGCGGCCGCGAAGGCGGGCGTGCGGCGGTTCGTGCACACCAGCAGTTTGATGGTCGTGTGGGGCTACGGCGCGCCGCAGTCCGTCGCCTCGGACGCTCCGGCCCGACCGGTCGGCACGTACGCCGTCACGAAATACCTTGCCGAGGTGGCGTGCGAACACGTCGCGAAAACTCACGGCCTGTCGGTCGTCTGTCTGCGCATCGCCAAACCGATCGACCTGACCGATCCCGCGTGGAAACGCCAGCGAATGCGTCCGCAGTGGATCGCCTTTCCCGATCTCCTCGAAGCGTACCGTCTCGCGTTGATCGCGCCCGAAATCAGCTTTGAAATCATCACTGTGGTCGGCGTCAGCTCGCGCTGCCGCTGGGACTTGTCGAAGGCCCGGCGAGTGCTGAGCTATGAACCTCGCTACCGACTGGAAGACCTTGGTTACGAACTTGGCGACGAACACGAACCGCTGACGGTGCCCCCCGGTTGACATCGACTCAGCGCTCGCCGTAGGGTGGGACCAGAGGAGCCTCGGCCCACCTTCAAATTGCGACCGGACGAGATCTTCGAGGTGGGCCGGCGCTCGCTTCGCGACCTGGTCCCACTCAACACTTGTCGAGACTGCCACGCCATGAACCCCAAACCGATCCCGCGCTGCCAGATGATCCCGCTACCCGACCATCAGGTCTCGTTCGTGATTGACGGCACCGAGCGGCTGCGGTGGCATTTTGGGCCGAGCTATCCGCGTCCGTTTTTCTTTCCGCTCGTCGGCCCGTCGGGTTTGTCGCTGACTCGCATGGGACACCCCGGCGCGGCGAATCACGATCACCACCGGTCGATCTGGTTCGCGCATCACAAGGTGCTGGGAATCGACTTCTGGAGCGACGGGCCGCCGGCGCGTATCCGGCAGAAGCGGTGGTTGCATTATCAGGACGGCGACGACGCGGCGTCGCTGGCCGTGCTGCTCGGCTGGTACGACGGCCACGATCCGCAGGAATTGCTCGAACAGGAACTTGTCGCAAGCGTGCGCCCCGACCCCGACGGCGAGACGTTCGTCGAATTGCAATCCACGTTTCGCCCCGTCGCCGACAGTCTGGAGTTCGGCCAAACCAACTTCGGTTTCCTGGCCGTGCGCGTGGCGAAAAGCATCTCGGCCCACTTCGGCGGCGGCGAAATCACCAGCAGCGAGGGAGCGAAGGGTGAGCCGGCGATCTTCGGCAAGCCCGCGCGGTGGATGGACTACAGCGGAGCCGTCACGAACGCGGACGTCGAAGGGATCACCTATTTCGATCATCCGACGAATCCCGGCCACCCCGCGCACTGGCACGTGCGCGAAGACGGCTGGATGGGTTCCGGCGTCTGTCTGACCGGTCCCGTCACCACGAC